>Ga0302324_100028564_pt1 | contig 10598 bp, 4 predicted proteins | sample Palsa_T0_1_FD_201949 | JGI IMG/M metagenome (GOLD analysis project Ga0302324, IMG submission 201949) | Peat permafrost microbial communities from Stordalen Mire near Abisko, Sweden - Palsa_T0_1 | ecosystem: Environmental > Terrestrial > Soil > Palsa > Peat permafrost | place: Sweden: Abisko... | reverse complement strand
TGGCGTCGGTGAAGAGGATGCGGTAGGTGGACTTCCAGACGGGGACTTCGGAGATGTAGGAGACGCGCAGGTCTCGGGTGGCGCGGAAGTTGGGGCCCTGGGGGCCGCGGTCGAGCAGGGTGAGGTGGCGCAGGCCCTGGTTGCGAGTTCCGGCGAGGAGCTCGAGGTAGCGGGTGACGTCGGTGTGGAGGGCGGTGTCGAGCAGCGTGACGGAGGTGGTGGGGGTGAGTTCGAGGGTGCGGACCTGGCCGGAGTCGGAGACGACGGTGACGAAGCGATGGTCTTCGCTGGTGGTTTCGGGGTCGTCGGCCTTCTTCGGGCTCGAGCGCAGGTCGATGGCGAGCAGACGGCCGGAGATGGTTGCGCCGGGCGCGGTGACCTGAACGCGGGCGCCGCGGATGGCGTTGTAGAAGTCGACGTCGGAGGGGTCGGCGTTGAGGCCGAGGGGGAGGGTTTTGAGCTGCTGCTCGAGGGGCGTGGTGGAGTTGTAGCCGGCTCCGGAGATGCGTCCGCCGTTGAGGTCGACGGCGGTGAGGGACTGGAGGACGTCGTTGAGCTGGGCGCTGGTGAAGTCGATGGTGACGGACTGGTCGCCGGAGACGCGGCCGGAGTGCTCGAAGAAGCCGACGCCGTTTTTGTAGAGGGCGACGCGGGTGATGGGGAGTTCGGAGGCTGAGGAGGTGTTGCCGAGGGGTTCGGCGGTGGCGCGCGGGCGGGGGAGCGGGGTTTGGGCGAGCAGCGTGTGAGCGAGTGTGGGGGAGCCGAAGACGAGGGCGATTACCGCGAGGGTGCGAGAGAGGCGCAAAGGAGTTCTCCTGGAAATCTGGAACGGTAAGGTGGCCCGGTGGCGGGAAGCAGCGACTGTCAGCTTAGACCGTTCGGAGGTTCGAATTGTTCCCGCGCGGCAGAGTTTATTGCAAAGGCGACCGCACGGGGCACATCCTGAGAACGGCGCGGTTGCGGGTTCTTGCATGCATTCGTTAGTGTGATGGGGGTATTAGTTTGGGTGATAGTGCGCCGGAGAGGTCTACTTCCCACCCCCCCACCCCAACGAGCAAGGCACGCTCGCGGGGGACCCCGGATGGCAAGAGACAGAGGCGCGATGGATGGGGCACGGGGAAGTTTGAGTACGGTTGAAGAAGACGGTACCCGGAGATGAGAGAGGGAAAGCAATGACGTTCGGATTGACGGAAGAGCAGGAGTCGCTGCGCAAGGAGCTGCGGGCGTTTACGGCGAGGGAGATTCTGCCGCATGTGATGGAGTGGGACGAGAATAGCGAGTTCCCGGCGGCGGCGGTGAAAAAGATGGGCACGATGGGGCTGATGGGGATCATATTTCCCGAGGAATTGAATGGCGCGGGACTGGGTTACGTCGACTACGTGCTGGCGATCGAGGAGCTTTCGCGGGTGGATGGGAGCGTGGGGATTATCGTCGCGTCGCATACCTCGCTGTGTACGAACCACATTATGCTGGCGGGCGATGACGAGCAGCGGAAGCGCTGGATCCCGAAGCTGGCGAGCGGCGAGTGGCTGGGCGGGTGGGGATTGACGGAGCCGGGTTCGGGGTCGGATGCGGGCGGGATGAGGACGACGGCGGTACGGCGCGGCGGCGAGTGGGTGCTGAATGGGACGAAGACATTTATTACGAACGGGAGCTATGCGGATTGTGTGCTGGTGCTGGCGCTGACGGATCGGGAGAAGAAGACGCATGGGGGCGTTTCGGGGTTTGTGGTGGAACGGGGGACGGCGGGGTTTCGGTCAGGCAAGAAGGAGAACAAACTGGGGCTGCGGGCGAGCGATACGTCGGAGCTGATCTTCGAGGACTGCGCGGTGCCGGCGGAGAATCTGGTGGGGGTTGAGGGCGGCGGGTTCCGGGACGCGATGCGGGTGCTGGAGGGCGGACGGATTTCGATTGCGGCGCTAAGCCTGGGGATTGCGCGCGGGGCGCTGGATGCGGCGCTGAAATACGCGACGGAACGGCAGCAGTTCGGGAAGAAGATCAGTGAGTTTCAGGCGATACAGTTCAAGCTGGCGACGATGGCTACGGAGCTGGATGCGGCGTGGCTGCTGACGATGCGGGCGGCGCGGATGAAGGACGCAGGGCTAAATGTGACGCTGGAATCGAGCATGGCGAAGCTATACGCGAGCGAGGTTGCGTGCCGGATCTGCGATGAAGGCGTGCAGATTCACGGAGGGTACGGGTTCATCAAGGACTATCCGGCGGAGAAGTTCTATCGCGACGTGAAGCTATGCACAATCGGCGAGGGGACGAGCGAGATTCAGCGGATGGTGATCGCGCGGGAGTTGCTGAAACGGATGTAGGTGTCCCAGTCACCCCACCCGATCGAGCAAGGGCCGCTCGCGAGGGGACCGGATCGCGATGAATGTGGGCACGGATTCTACCGATTTGAGCGGTTTGATTCTTGCCACTTTAGCGTTTACTATCCTTGCGGGAAAGAATTTCAAGGAGAGAACAAGTGAGGATTTCGCGGCGTTCGGTTGTGGCGGGGATGGCGGCTGCGGCAGGCAGCAGGAAGCTGCGTGCGCTGACGCGGCTGGCGCAGAATGCGGCGGCTTCGACGACGCAGGTGGCGACCAGCGCGGAACGGAATCTCGCGCAGGGACCGTTTCAGCCGACGTGGGATTCGTTGAAGCAGGGATACAAGACTCCGGCCTGGTTCCGCGATGCGAAGTTCGGGATGTGGGCGCACTGGACGGCGCAGTGCGTGCCGGAGCAGGGCGACTGGTATGCGCGCAATATGTACATTCAGGGCAGCAAGCAGAACCTGTATCACGTGGCGCATTATGGGCATCCTTCGAAGGTGGGATTCAAGGACATCGACCACATGTGGGGTGCGCAGAACTGGCAGCCGGAATATTTGATGAATTTATATGTAAAGGGCGGGGCGAAGTACTTTATGGGGCTCGCCAACCATCACGACAACTTCGACTGTTACGACTCGACTTATCAGAATTGGAACTCGGTGAAGATAGGTCCGAAGAAGGATATTATCGGCACGTGGGCAAAGGTTGCGCGGGAGCATGGGCTGCGATTTGGGGCGAGTAACCATTCTTCCCATGCGTGGCACTGGTTTCAGCCGGCGTTCGGATACGATCCCGTCGGGGCGATGGCAGGGATCCGATACGACGGATATACCGCAGCGGGCGAAGGCAAAGGCCAGTGGTGGGATGGGTTCGACCCACAGGAGCTATATGTCGGCCCATCGTTTGTGCTGCCTTCGGACATGACCACGGAAAAGCAAGCCGCGGACTGGCACAAGGCGGTCGACGGCCACTGGCATGAAGATCCTCCGCAGTATTATCCGGGATTTACGAATTCGTGGTTTCTGCGGACGCGGGAACTGGTGGATAAGTACGACCTCGACTTTCTTTACTTCGACGACACCGAGCTGCCGTTCGAGCAGACCGGACTGGATGTGGTGGCGGACTTCTACAACCGGAATATCGGGAAACGGAAAGGCCAACTGGAAGCGCTGGTGTTTGGGAAAGGCTTCAAGCCGGAGCATCTGGGTGCGGCGACGCTCGACATTGAGCGCGGACGCTCGAACGACATTCTGCCGTTGCCATGGCAGACGGATACCTGCATTGGCGACTGGCACTACAATATCGAGGCATTCACTCAGCATCGTTACAAGACCGCCAAGGCGGTAATTCAGTTACTCGCGGATATTGTGGCCAAAAATGGGAATTTAATGCTGAATATTCCTTTGAAGGGCGATGGAACGATCGATTCGGACGAACTTGCGGTGCTGAACGAACTAGGGACGTGGTTCCCGGCGAACGGCGAAGCGATCTATGGGACGAGGCCTTTCAAGATTGCGGGCGAAGGGCCGCCGGACATTGTGTCGACGGGAAACTTCAACGAGAGCAAGGGCCGTCCTTACACTTCCGAGGACATACGGTTCACGGTGAAGGACGGGCGGTTGTACGCGATCGCGATGGCGTGGCCTGCGTCGGGCAAGGTGCAGATCAAGACGCTGGCGAAGGGCTCGGCGCTGTTCCCGGGCGAGGTGGTGAAAGTGGAGCTGCTGGGCGCGGCCGGCGGGCTCAAGTTCGAACGGACCGCAGACGCGCTGGAGGTGACTTTGCCGGGACGGCAGCCGAGCGAACTGGCGTTTGCGCTGCGGGTGACGCCGGCGAATCTGAGTATGCTGCAGACGGGTTAGCGCATTTCTCCTGGTAGTGTGATCTGGAAAAATCTTGCGAGTGCCGTTTTTGCTGAGGGAAAAACGGCCATGAGACCTTGAGGCTTCGGGATGCACCTACCGTAGAACTGCGCCGGCGCCGGTGTTTTTGCGCGATTTGACGCCCGTCTGTGTGGATTCGCGGACCACGACCCTGGGCTTGAGGACGATGCGGGTGGGTCTGAGGGTGCCCTTGCTTTCGACGACGCGGAGGACGAGGTCGGCGAGCCGGCGGCCCATGGCGGCGCTGCCCTGGTCGACGCTGGAGAGGGTGACTCGGAGCGTGTCGTCGAAGTGATAGTTGCCGCAGCCGATGATGGCGAGATCGCGTGGAATCTGGAGTCGGGCGGCGCTGGCGGCTTCCATGGCGCCGAGGGCGACGGCGTCGTTGAGGCAGAAGACGGCGTCTGGACGCGGGTCGAGTGTGAGCAGTCTGGCCATGGCGGCGCGTCCGTTCTTGCGCGGGTTGGCGTCGGCGAGTTTGGCTGAGACGAAGCGCTCGGGCACCTCGAGGCGATGCGCGAACATGGTGTCGAGAAAGCCCTCGAGGCGCTGGCTGGCGACGTTGTTGGCGGGGCCGCGGATGTGCGCGATGCGGGTGCGGCCGGCGGCGATCAGGTGTTCGGTGGCGAGGACGCCGATCCGGTAGTCGTCGGCGCCGACGAAGTGGGCGTTGAGACCGGGAAAGGAACGATCGAGCAGGACCAGCGGCGTGCCCTGCTGGATGACGCGGCTGAGGGGGAGCGAGTTGGGCTGGCACGAGGCGACGACTAAGGCATCGAGACGGTAAGCGAGCAGGTGGTCGATCTGGGCCTGCTCGAGCGCGGGGTCGCCGTCCGAGGAAGAGACGACGAGGAAGAAGTTCTTCTGGCGCAGGACGGCGGAGAGGGCTTTGGCGATCTCGCCGAAGAAGGGGTGGACGAGATCGGGGACGACCAGGCCGATGAGTTCACTGTGGCCGGTGACCAGGCTGCGGGCCATCAGGTTGGGACGGTAGTGGAGCTCGTTGACGCGGTCGAGGATGCGCTGGCGAGTGGCGAGTGCGATGTCGGGATGGTTGCGCAGCGCCTTGGAGACGGTGACGATGGAGACGTTGAGGGACTCGGCGATGTCCTTGAGGCGAACCGGCATACGGGGAACTATATAACAGGGGCTGGATAAGGATAGGGAAGAGGGAATAGGGAGTAGTGGGCGGTGGTGGGTTCGGAGGTGACGGCTGGGAGGGTGGGAGGGCGGAAACGGACAGGGATCAGGCCTGAAGCAGGTGAGGGTTGAGACCCCCTCCCCTTTACGGTGGTCCATGTGACCGAAACGGAGAAACCCCACCTGAAACGAAGGAGCTGTTTGAGATGGGGTACCCGGTTGGCAGAGACTGATGTCCTGTCTCAAGAATTCGTGGACAAACCAGGTCGGGCCTGCAGCCCTCCGTCTCGCCGGCACCCGTAACCTGGGGCGTTTCCCCAGGCTGGTATAGAACGGGCCATCGGCCCTGAAACAAATGCAAAGAACTTTAGAGAGACAGGGGGCTAGGGGAGTGGGAGGCCGAGGATTTTGTTGACGTCGGCGGTTAGGGCTTCGAGCTGCTTGCGCAGAACCTCGTAGCGGTCGAGAGCGTCTTTGCCTACCTTCTGATCGGTGCGGTTGTTTTCGCCGTAGAGGTAGCTGATGTGGGTTTGGAGTGCGGGCTGGCTGTACCGGATGGGTGAGGTGATGAGCTTGTCGGCGAGGGCCTGCAGCTGCGTGGCCTTGTCGCTGGTGTCGCCCTTCATGGTGGAGAGGCCGGCGCGGACGCGAGCGACCAGCTTGACGCAGTCGTCGTTGAGCGCCATGGCCTTGAGTTGGAAGTCGGTTTGGGCGATGAGGTCGGCGGTGGTGACTCCGTCGGCGGTGACGCGGGGGTCTTCGATGACCTCGAGCGGCTGTTTCTGGATGTCGGAACCGAAGGCTAGCTGGACGGTGTAGCTGCCGGGAGGTACGGCGGGGCCGTTGTTGTTGTAGCGGAGATCCCAGGTGATCCGGTGCATGCCGGGAGATTTTTCGAGGACGACTGGGGCCGCGCGGAAGAATCCGCCGCCCTCCTCGTCGCCGCCACCTGCCTCGGGGGCGGGGGCGTCGGCTGCTGCGGCGGCCGCTGCGCCACCACCGCCGCCTCCGCCACCGCGACGGCCGCCGCCGCGAGCAGCGGGAGTCTCGCTGGAGATGGTGCGGATCGTCTTGCCGGTTTTGTCGAGGAAGGTGAGGGTGAGAGTGTCGGCGGTGGCGGGCAGGTAGTAGTCGATCTGCGCGCCCGCTGGGAGGCCCCCACCACCGCGTCCGAAGCCACCGCCGCCGGGGATGCGGACGGCGGTCTGGGGTTTGTATAGGGTGTTCTTCGATTGAAGGCCGTCGGCGGGGAGCTGGTGCAGGAGGCTGACGTTGTCGAGGACGTAGAAGCCGCGGCCCTGGGTAGAGAGCACGAGGTCGTTGTGGGTGAGCTTGATGTCGGTGACGACGGTGTGGGGCAGGTTGAGCTGGAAGGGACTCCAGGTCTTGCCGCGATCGAACGACAGGTACATGCCGAACTCGGTGCCGGCGTAGAGCAGGCCGGGGCGCGCCGGGTCTTCGCGAACGACACGCGTGGGTTCATCGGCGGCGATGCCGTTGTGGCCGTCGGTGAGTTTGGTCCAGGTCTTGCCGTAGTCGTCGGTCATGTAGATGTAGGGGGCGAAGTCGCCGAGCAGGTAGCGGTAGCAGGCGAAGTATGCGGTGCCGGGTTTGAAGCGGCCGGGTTCGATGTTCTGGACGCGTCCGCCGGGGGGCATGTCCCTGGGGGTGATGTTGTCCCAGTGCTTGCCGTCATCCTGCGTGACCCAGAAGGGTCCGTCGTTGGAGCCGGCCCAGATGACGCCCTTCTTGAGCGGGGACTCGCGGATGGAATAGACGACCGAGTACATCTCTTCGCCGGTGGCGTCGCGGGTGATGGGTTCGCCGGAACCGATTTGGGTTCCCTCCGGTTTCGCGGTGAGATCTGGGCTGATGGTCTCCCAGGCGATGCCGCCGTCTTTGGAGCGCGAGACGAATTGGGAGCCGTAGTAGACGGTGTTGGGTTCGTAGGGCGATATCTCCATGGGGGCGACGCGCTGGAAGCGGAAGTTGAGCGCGGGGGGCTCGTTGCCGTAGAGGGATTCGCCGCCGATCCAGAAGTGCTGTTCGTTGCCTGCGGTCTTCATGTTCATGCGGCTGAACTGGCCTTTGCAACCACCCCAGACGATGTTGGGATCGCCGAGCTTGGGGATGATGGGGCCGGTCTCGCAGCCGGGGCCGTCGCGGAATTCGCGTCCATCGCCGAGGGACAGGCTGGGGGCGATGACGGTGTTGTTATCCTGCTGCGCGCCGTAGATGCGGTAGGGGAACTGGTCGTCGAGGGCGACCTGGTAGATCTCGGCGGTGGGCTGGTTGTCGATGCTGGACCAGGTGAGTCCTCCGTCGATGGAGACGATGGCTCCGCCGTCGTTGCCTTCGATCATGTACTTGGAATTGATGGGGTTGATCCAGACGTCATGGTTGTCGCCGTGTGGCTCGGGCATGGGACGGAAGGTCTTGCCACCGTCTTCGGACTTTACCCAGGACTCGTCGCCGACCCAGACTGCGTCGGGGTTGGTGGGGTCGACTCCAATGGTGTCGTAGTAGAAGGGGCGGGTGGTGATGCGGCTGGAGTCGGTGACGAGGTGCCAGTGGGCGCCGGCGTCGTCGGAACGGTAGAGCCCCATGCCGGGCTTGGCCTCGATGAGGGCGTAAAGGCGATCGGGAGCGGCGGCCGTGACGGCGACGTTGGCACGGCCAAAAAGCCCCGACGGCAAGCCGTCGGTCAGCTTGTTCCAGTGGTCGCCGGAGTCGGTGGACTTATAGATGCCGGCGCCTTCGGCGGCGGGCGAGCCGGAGATGATGGTCCAGGGGTGACGCAGGCCGTGCCACATGGTGGTGAACAGGACGTGGGGATTGCCGGGCTGGAACTCGATGTCGGCGGCGCCGAGGCCGGGGGTGAGCTTGAAGACCTGCTTCCAGGTCTTGCCGCCATCCTGGGTGCGGTAGACGCCGCGCTCGGGGTTGGCGATGAAGGGATTGCCGGTGGCGGCGACGAAGACCTCGTCGGCGTTGATGGGGTTGATGCGGATGGTGGCGATCTGGCCTACGTCCTTGAGGCCCATGAAGGTCCAGGTCTTGCCCGCGTCGACGGATTTGTAGATGCCCTTGCCGATGGTGACGTTCGAGCGAATCTTGGAGGAGCCGGTGCCGGCCCAGACCGTGTCGGGGCTGGTCTCGGCGACGGCGACCGCGCCGATTGCGCCGACGCTGATCTGGCCGTCGGTCATGGGCTTCCAGTTATGGCCTGCGTCGACGGTCTTCCAGACCCCGCCGCCGACGGTTCCCATGTAGTAGACCAGCGGCTGGGTGGTGACGCCGGTGACGGCGGTGACGCGGCCTCCACGAGTTGGGGCGATGAAGCGGTATTTGAGGCCGGACCATTGTTTGGAGTCGTAGGAGACGGTCTGGGCGTGAACGGGCGGGGCGGCGGTCGCGAGCAGCGCGAGGGCGGCTAGGGCGGTGGGCGTTCTCATGCGGACTCCTGGTGTTTCGCTGTGCGTAGATTCTGGCTTTGTAAGGAGGACGTTGGTGGAGGGGATTTGGACCCCACCTCAATCGGAATGAGGCTGCGATTGAGGTGGGGCACCCGGGAATTGGCGGTGAGTCAAAGGCAAATACGGAGATTCTGGACTACGTCCAGAATGACGCCCCGGTTTGAATGACGCCTCGGGTTGAACGACCACCGGGGTTGAATGACGACCCGGGTTGAATGGGCTACTTGACGGTCTTCATGGTGACGGCCGGGATGTTCCGGTCGCGGACGAGTTTGTTGAAGGCGGCGATGTCGGTGGTGGCGATCTTGTTGAGAGCGTCGAGCTGGACCTGCAGCTTGGCGGTGAGGTCCTTGAAGACGGCATAGCTCTGCTCAGTGGGCGCGCCTTCGCTGTTCATGACGGTGCCGCCGACCGCCGCAATCTTGTTGTTCAACTTGATCGGGAAGTTGAGGGCGTCTTCACCGGCGCGCAGCCTGGTCTGGTAGATGGCCTCTTCGATGGGGGTGAGCGAGTCGGCGATGCGTTTGGCCTCGGCGGCGAGTTTGGCGTCGGAGGCGGAGGTGTACCTGGCGAGGTCGGTCCTGGCAGTGCGGATGTCGATGACGGCCTGGTTGGCTTGGGAGAACTTGTCGCGGATTTCGAGCGCCAGATCGAGTTGCTTCTTGTAATCCTCGGCGGTGGTTGTGACGCGGGGGTCGGGCTTGACGACTGCTTTGACGGTCTCGGTGTGGCCGTCGACGGTGAGTTCGATGGTGTAGTTGCCGGGCACGACCGACGGTCCCTGGGCGCTGCCGCCCCACAGGATCATGCCGGGGAAGGTGGTGGCGTCGGCGAAGCGCAGATTCCAGACGAAGCGGTTCATGCCGGGGTGTGCGGTGGGCTTGGGGGCGGCTCCGCGACGGCCTTCGCTGGGCTCCATGCCTTCGGCCTCGACGGGCGCGGGCTTGGAGGACAACTCGTTGACGAGCTTGCCGTCGGGGGTTTTGATGCGGATGACGAGGTCGCCGGTGGGCTTCGACTTGAGGTCGTAGTAGAGGACGACGCCGGAGGGCGGGTTGGTGCCGCCGGAGGGTCCGGCGAGGCCGCCGCCGCCGAAGCCGCCGCCCATGTAGCGGTAGGTTTCGCGGGGAGCGTAGAGCTTGACCGGGCTGTCGGAAGGTTTGGCGGAGGCGAGGGCGCGGACCATCGGCATGTCGTCGAGGACGTAGAACCCGCGGCCCTGGGTGGCGAGGACCAGGTTGTCTTCACGCTTCTGGAAGGTGATGTCGGTCATGGGGACGTTGGGCAGGTTGAGCTGGAATGGCTTCCAGGATGCGCCGTCGTCCGAGGAGATGTAGAGGTGGGCTTCGGTGCCGGCGAAGAGCAAGCCCTTCTGCTTGAAGTCGGGGCGGATGGTGCGGGTGAAGTCGTCGTCGGGGATGCCGGCGACGATTTTGGTCCAGGACTTGCCGAAGTCGGTGGTCCTGTAGAGGAAGGGATGGAGGTCGTCGGAGAGGTACATGGTGGCGGCGAAGTAGGCGGTGCCGGCGTCGAAGGGCGAGGCGGCGATGCAGTTGATGCGAATCCAATCGGGGATTCCTTTGGGAGTGACGTTCTCCCAGTTCTTGCCGCCGTCTTTGGTGAGGTGGACGAGGCCGTCGTCGGAGCCGACCCAGATGAGACCCTTCTGCACGGTCGACTCGTCGATGGCGAAGATGGTGTCGTAGTACTCGACGGCGGTGTTGTCCTTGGTGAGCGGACCGCCGACCGGGCCTTGCTTGGACTTGTCGTTTCGG
>Ga0302324_100028560_pt1 | contig 10598 bp, 8 predicted proteins | sample Palsa_T0_1_FD_201949 | JGI IMG/M metagenome (GOLD analysis project Ga0302324, IMG submission 201949) | Peat permafrost microbial communities from Stordalen Mire near Abisko, Sweden - Palsa_T0_1 | ecosystem: Environmental > Terrestrial > Soil > Palsa > Peat permafrost | place: Sweden: Abisko... | reverse complement strand
GATATCACATTCAGACGTTTTTTGTTCGCTTTTCCGGAAGTTCTTGCTGCATCAGGCTTGCGCGCCGCCGTAACGTTCTTACATGCCTGACCATGTAAGACTTACCCGCTCGCGAATCGCGTAACTATTTCACGATTATTCCTGATTTGGCAGGGGTGATCGCGCTGCTGCTCGGTGTGGCGAGTACGGCATGCTGCGTGCCGGCGTGGCGGGCGGCGCAGGTAGACCCGTCAATCACGCTGCGATCGGAATAGCTGCGTTCGTCCCGGAACTATTTCAGCGGTGAAAAGTCCGTCGGACGCATGTACGTCACGTCCACTTTTTCCACCAGCTTTTCGGCCTGCTCGGCGCTTATCACCTTTTGGAACTCTGGGTCGGCTCGCATCGCATCCCAATTCTTTTTACCTTCCTCCGGGCTGGAATAAGCCACGACCCAGATGAACGCGTTGTCCGACGCGGACGCGCCGTCGGTCACCCAGTAGCCCACAACATTCAAATTGTGCCGGGCCAGTATTTTGGACGTCGTGTCGCGAAATCGCGACTCAAGGGCCGGCAGTTTGCCCGGCAGGGCATGATAAACGCGAAGCTCGAAGACGCGATCGCTGTCGGCGCTCGCTTGCTGTATGTGCGAGAGGCGGCTAGCCACAAGCGATCCAGCGGCAAGGGAAAGCAAGCCGATGCCACAAGCGATCCAGTATTTCGATTTCCAGAAGTTGGTTTTCATGGCTGTCCTTTCGCGGTAATTACTTAGTCCGCAATGAAATCCCTCGAATCGGGCCCCTGGCTTACTTCCCCGGTTGTGCAGCTCGTGGCACCAGTAACCCAGCCAGGGCCGGAGTAATCAGCACCGCCAGCGGTCCCAGAGTAAGAAAGCCAAATTCATACCACCACGGGACTGGTATCGTGCACACCTTTCGTTCAATCGAGACGGCAACCGTAATCATTACCATCAATGCGAGGAAGATCATTGCGCCGCGGCGAACGCGCGCAGCCACGCAACCACCGATTGCGGCTGCCGAGAGAAACACAACCGGCGCAAGGACGACCTGCGTCGCTTGCTGTGGGGCAACCAACTTCGAGATCGACAAGTCCACTGCAAGTTTCAGCATCCCCACGACGATATAAACGCCCGCAGCGATACTCATACTGGCGAGCCAATTTCCGCTGCACAACCAGGACCAGGCTATAGACGCGACGGATCGACAGGCTTGACTCCAAATCCAGCGAGATGCAATGAGTGGCGAGGCCGATTCCGCGCGGAGATTGTATTCTTCGATGAGGTCGCCGAGCATAGCCTCTCGATACCTTGCCGGTACGACAGATTCGAGAAGCCAGCGAACGAGGGCCGGCGGCGAATCGTATCTCATAGGCTCTCCCAGCGGCTTTTTAATCCAGTCATGCTGCGAATAGTTTGTTCGGATACTTGCAGCGCCTTCTGGCCGGAAGCCTCGATGCGAAACAACCGTTTCGCACGGCCTCCGCGCTCCGCGGTCGCTTCGCCGGTGAATGAGCTGACGTATCCTTTTGCTTCGAGCCGCTCCAAAGTCGCATACGCCGCACCAATCGAGATGCTGCGGCCAGTACGTTTCTCAATTTCGCGACGCACGATCATTCCATGGGCGCCTCCATCCAGCCGCGCCAGGGCCAGCAGAATTATGTGCTCCAGAGATCCTAGAAGCTCCCCGCGTTTCATTTGTTTTGTAATGTAGAACAAATGGACGCGGAAAGTCAAGTGGTATGCATGACGGCCTCTTTCGTCTGGGAGCGGAGTCGGACCCAACGTGGACGGCGTAACCTCGCATGATGAGACGGGACGGCTCGTCAGCCAATCACTACTTCCTCGCCCTGACCAGCGACTCGTAAAACTCTTCCAGTTGGCCGATCGTCTTTCCCACTTCGAAGTAGTCGACGCAGCGCTGATAGCCTTTGGCCCCCATATCGGCTCGCAGCTTTTCATTGCACAGCAGCTCAATCAGCGGCTTGGCGAATGCCTCCGGCGAGCGGTCGGCGACCAGATAGCCGGTCTCGCCGTCGAGGATGGCGTCGCGGTTTCCACCCACATCAATCGCCACCGCCGGCAGGGCCGCGGCCATGTACTCCATGATCGCATTGGAAAATCCTTCGCTGAAAGAAGTGAGACACCCGACTGACATTCGCGCCAGGCAGTCCATGATGTTGCCTTCGCCCTGGGTGAAGAAGACGCGCTCGCTTATGCCCAGCTCGGAAGCCAGGTCGCAAAGCTCCTGATACAACTCGCCGCGACCGGCAAGCAGAAACGCGACATCGTCAACCTGGCTGGCAACGATCTTCGCCGCGCGCAGAAACAGCGCGTGGTCTTTTACCTTCCGCAGATTCGCCACGATGCCAACCACGCGAGCGTCGCGCGGAATGCCCAGCCGGTCGCACGCCCGAGGATCGCCCAATCCCCGGCTGAACTTCTTCATGTCCACGCCCTGGTAGACCACGCGCACGCGATCAGGATCGAGCCGCTCGTTCTCGACGGCAATGCGTTTGGCCTCCAGCGAGTTGGCCATGATGGCGTCGGTGCGGAGATTCAGGACGGCAAACATCCTTCGAAACCGGGGCGTGTACCAATAGCCGGTATTCAGGCGGCTGGTAATCACGAGGCGATTGGAGAGGACGGACGTCAGCACCGCGAAGACCGCAGTCTTGTTCATGTAGGCGTGGGCAATCTGGATGCGATGGCGCCGCAGATATTGCCGGAAGCGGCGCGCCTGAACGATGCCGCTCCAGGAGTTCACGCTGGCGGTGGGAAAAACCGCGATGTGGCAGACGCCCTCCAGGCTGCGGAGTTGAGGGCTGTCTTCCAGGCAGCACACATGAACTTCGAACCTGTCTTTGTGGAGGCGCTTCGCGGTCTCGATGACCTGCCGCTCGGTGCCGGCGTCGAGTCCCACAGTGTCAGACAGCAGGCAAACGCGGATGCGCTCGCCTGTGACCGCTACGCCGGCTTCGGAGGTGTTCCCCATTCCTGAGGCTTTCCTTTGGTGACGCGAACCACGTTGCGATCCACCGTTCCCACCGAACGGAAGAACTGCAAGGTTTCCTGGTCATACCACTGGAGCGACTGATATCGCGCCAGGTTGGCATTCAGTTCCAGATGCAGTATGCCACCCTCGCGCAGATACGACAGCGCATCCTGCACAAAGAACTGCCACTCCGCAGGCCCCCATTCGTCCGGCTGATCATGGCGATTGAAGCATATCCAGAACGCGGTGATTAAGTCGAGATCGCGCAGCGGCAGCGCCATGGGCACAAAGCGTTCGATCAGCAAGGGCGAGACAAGCTTATCGCAAGACAACGAGGCCAGCATCTCGCCGTAGACCCGCACTTCCACCTCCGACATGACGCTGGCTGGAGCGTCGATTCCGTAGCAGTCATGACCGCAAGCCAATGCTGCCGCCAGAAAGTATCCCGGACCGCAACCAATATCCAGAATACGCAAAGGCGGTGAGCGATGCAGCGCCAGGGCGCCGATGCGGTTCACGTTAAAGGGAATCCAGAGACGGTAATCCGCGTACTTCGCGGCACAGGCGGGATCGTGTTCGAGGGCCGCTGCCGTTTCCTTGCCCAGGCGATCGATTCGCGCGAGATCAGCGTTGCCTCGAATGCGCGAGGGCAAACGAAGTAACGGCAACGAACCATACCGGCAGAGACGGCCCCAGTTACGGGCAATCTCCAGCCGGTTCGAAGAGTTTCCAGACATTAAGGAATGGGCGATCCGTCCCAGCAAAGAAGGCGGCTGGGAACCAGCCTGCGTCTCGGTCATGCAGCAGCTACAAGTGCCTGCTCTTGCATGCTCTCTTTGCGCTCTCTGCCCACCGCCAACTGTAGCGCCGCGGAAACACCCAGCACGGCATATAGAATTCCGCCATACGCAATACTCAGGAAGAATGCACCTATGGCGGCCATCAGGACTGCCATCTGCACAAACATAGCGGCCCGCCGCGTACTGGCCCTGGGATAGCGGTTACGAATGGGCGTCAGCCCGCGATAGGCGCGCCAGAACGCCGCCAGGTAAAAGATCAGGCCCGGTATACCGCATTCGCTGGAAAGCTCGGTGTAGGAGTTGTGGGTGTAATGCCAAACCCCCCGGTGCCCCGCCGCCATCGCCTCCCGGGCTTCGGCCACCATGAACTGTCCTGGCCCCACCCCCAATATCGGATGGTGCAGCGTCATGTCCAGACTCTTGCCCAGCAACATCTTTCTGGTCTCGGCCGACTCGGCGGCTTCCTCCGCCCCAGCTGACTTGGCCTGGAAAATCGTGGTGAAGCGTCCCAGGATGTTAGGCGGCAGCAGGGCGCCGGCAAGAATGAAAAATATCAGGCCGCCACCAACGATGATGATTCTCTGCTTCATGGTGGCAAAAATCAGGAAGAAGATAATGCCTGCGCCCAGCGCCAGCAATCCCGACCTTGAACCCGTTTCGGCCGCGCCGGCCATCACCGGAATCACCGCCAGAATCATGACCACGCGCAGCAGACCCTTCTTGACGGACGCGGAGAACCAGATGAGCGGCAGGCCGACGATCAAGAACAGGGCAAGAAAGTTGGAATCCGACAGCGTGTCGTTGCCGGTGCCCAGTCCCAGGCGGTTGCTGCCCTCACGGCCTCCGCCAATCACCAGCGACAGAATCCCGACCGCGGTCATGGCCAGGGCAATTACGAACATCACGCGATAGCAATCGTCTATGCTGCGGATGAAAGCGGTCATGAAGAAGATCAGCAGCAGCGCCTGCAACGCGATAGTAAATTGATCGAAAGCGCCGCCCTTCCACGTGGCGAACGGTATGCACAGCAGCATCCACCCAGTGAACCAGATCATCGCCCGGCCCACGCTGGACTGATAGATCGTTTTGGTGGTCCCCGTCATGATCATGCCCACCAGCAGAAGCGGCTGGAGCAGCAAGCCCACATGGAAAGCCGGAATCATCTCCGGAATACGGCTGCAATAGAAGAACAGATAAATCAGCAGAAGGTAGTGAAAAGGCTTGTAGAACTCCGCCCCGCGCTTGCGACCGCCGGGTGCGACCTGCGCCTGCGGCTCCGATGCTCGGGGGGTACCGGCCTCCGCTTCCAGCGCCACAGTCTCCGGTAAGGCGTAATCGTCCACCGTGGCGGGATCATTCATCTTTTGGATTGCAGATAGATTCACTTGCTCACCCCATCAGCTCGCAACTCTAGAGATAGTTCCTTAACCACTCGGGCGGGATTGCCTACGGCGACGACTTGCGCCCCCACTGGCCGGACAACAACCGAACCAGCGCCGATGGTGGTACCAGACCCAATATCAGCCATTATGATGGAAGAAGCCCCAATCCAGCAATCCGAACCCACATCAATCGGCTCGAACTTTCCCTCTCCGGAACCGCTCATCCGCCCTTGGGAATCCCGGCTGTGCTGCTGCCTTCCACTCAAAATCTGCACCTGCGATGCAATCTGCGTCCGGTCGCCAAGGGAGCAACTACCCAGAATGCAGTAGGAGCCAATGTAGACGCCCTCGCCCAGCGTGGCATCGGAATGAGCGAAAAACGATCCGAACGACACGCGGCTGTACAACGAACACTGCTTCAGAGTCAGTTTGTAATACGCAATGCGAAGATAGTCTCCCATCACTCCCGGGACCATCGACACAGCATGGGCTCCGATGGTAAACATCATCGGAAACCGGCCGAATCCGGCCAGCGCCGCCGCCGGCAGCGCCAACACCAGAAACAGCCCGTGCAAAACAAGCTTGATTATTCTTTTCATTCCCCGGCTTGCGGAGGACTGGCTGGGGGAAAGCCGCGAGCCAGTATACCATTGAACCACCGCAGATTACGTATCCGGCGCCGGCCCTTCGGGTCAGATGCGGCCTTCAACGCGTCGGCAGTTTTTGGTTACGGATGTAGTTAGCGGTGACCGATGCCCCTGCCCTGGCAAAGCGGAGGGACATGGCGCCCCCAATACTTCGTGTGCCCCCTTGTGACGGGCACCCTTCTTAAAAGCGCATACCCGCGGTCGTCCATAGTTCGAAGCAGCCTGTTTCCAGTACAACCTCGGCCCGGGCCGCAAGCCTCAGAAGAATTAAGGCGCGAAGTAGCCGGAGATGTCCAGGATCAGCTGCGTCAGAGCGTAGGCGTAGGCGTCGATGGAACCGTTGTTTGTCGGCACGATCGCCATGTTGGACGTGACGAAACCATCGTAGGCGTTCAGGGTCGAGACTATGGGCCGCTGCTCGCCATCAGGCCACAGTGTGAGGTATGGCATGCGGCCCGGCGGCACGACCGTCGCATTGAAGATGTAGGCCGCGGCGCTGCTGGGGGGTGCGCAGGGGCTGCCGACGACATTCACCGTAAGCTCGTCCACGAAGGGCGGACCGTTGTTCTGGCGCGTATCCAGCACGCGACACGGCACAGCCGGATACATTGACAATCCACCAGTTCCAGGCGCGGCGAAGTAGCCGTCGACGTCAACTAACAGGTTGGTGCTGTTGTTGTGGGCATAGAAGGCGGTCGCATTTTCGCTGCCGGCAGGCACGATGGCTGCATTGGCCACGACCGTGCCGGTCTTGTCGTTAAGGGTGGAGACGACAGGTCGTGGCTCACCTTTGGGCCACACCGTCAGATAATCCAGGCCACCAGTGGACGGAAGGACCGTGACATTGAACGAATAGGCTGTCGCATTGCTCGGAACCGCGCAATTTCCCGGAATCGAATAATCGCGTTCCACTCCCGCCTGCAGCATCCCTCCATCCTGGTTATTACGGGTGTCTACTATCCGGCAGGGCGTCAGGGAATAGAACTGGTAGGTATTGCTGGCGGCCGGCGCGAAGTAGGCATCGATATCGAGTATGACATTGGTTGTATCGGTGACGTACACGCTGACGGCGCCGTTCACGCCCGCCGGCACGATGGCCGCGTTGGCCTTGATCCGGCCATCCGGCGAGTTTAGCGTGGAAACTACGGGCTGCATCTCCGGGGTCGGCCAGATGGTCAAGTAGCCCAAGGTAGTAATGGGCACCACGGTGACGTTCAGGGAGTAGGCCGCTGCGCTGGCAGGAATATTGCAATTGGTATTTTGCGGAATGGGAAAGCTACGGGAAGTTCCGCCCGGGATAGCCGGGCCGCCAAATTCACCAGTTGCCTGGCGTGTATCCACCAGACGACACGGCGTGACGTTGACCAGTTCCAGCTTGACGTTACCGCCAATAACGGAGACGGTTCCGTCGTTGACATTGGGAACATAGACAGTAGCGGTTGAGGTGTTGATGGCCGCTCCGCTGGGACCATCTCCCACCGCCACCGGCAAGCTAGCATTGGTTGTCCCGTCGATCACGCTGACGGTTCCAGCGCTGTTGCAGTTGATAGCGTTACCGCAGAAATTAGGGACGTAAATCGTGTTGGTCACCGGGTTGATACTCACCAACTGGGGGGAGACCCCGACGCCAACGGTGGTGGTGTTATTGTCGGTGCCGTCGATTACGGTAACAGTACCAGGGCTGCCGCAGGTGGGATCGGCGCCGCACTCATTCGCGACGTAAATCTGGTTGGTCACTGCGTTAACTGCAATACCTTCGGGAGAATTTCCCACAGCAACCGTCATTGTGTTATTGGTGACGCCATTGATTGCCGTCACGGTTCCAGGGCTCTGGCAGGTGACATCGGTGCCGCAGTTATTCGAGACATAGATTTCATTGGTGGCCGAGTTGAGATCGAGGTAGTAGGGATCGAATCCCACCGCCACCGCTACGGTGCTGTTGTTGACGCCGTTGATCACCGTCGCCGTCCCCACGCTGCTGCAAGTAAGATCGTTGCCGCAGAGGTTGGCCACGTAGATCTTGTTGGTCACGGAGTTCACCGCAACGTCCTCGGGGAAAACTCCCACGGTGACGGTCGCGGTGTTATCGGTGGCGCCATTAATTACGGTTACGGTGCCGGGGCTCAGGCAATTGACATCATTGCCGCAGTAATTGGCCACGTAAATCATATTAGTTGCCGCGTTCACCGCTATCGCATCAGGCTTATATCCCACGGTAACCGTCGCGGTGATGGCATTGTTGGCTCCGTTGATCACCGTGATGGTCCCGGCGCTGCCGCACGTGATGTCATTGCCGCAGAGGTTGGCCACATAGATCGTATTGGTAGCCGAGTTCACCGCCACGGCGAGAGGAGAGTCTCCTACCGTAATTGTCGCGGTGGTATTGGTAGCGCCATTAATCACCGTCACTGTGCCCGGGCTGCTGCAGGTGGGATCGCTTCCACACTCGTTCGCCACATAAGCATTGTTTGTCACGGAGTTCACCGCGGCGCTGACCGGCTGCTCCCCGACGGGTATCGTCGCGGTCACCACTTGCGCGATGGCAGGCAGCGATCCTGTCAACAGGCTCAGTGTAAGAACCAAGATCAGAGTGTGGCGCGAGCTATACACAGCTTTTTCTCCCGGCGGATGTTCCCAATCTTTCACAACAGGGTTGCGGCCACGACATCGGTAGATATATATGTGGGCTCCCACGAACCGTCTGCGACCGGCCGGCTTGCGGCCACTCACAGTGAAACTAAGGTCGCGTGCAATTTGCAGTCAATGACGATGGTATCTCCGACGGCATCTGCGAGATGAACCTTGAATCCAGAATAGCTTGACCGGTGTTCAAGTCAGATGGATCTACACATGGGTGATCTCCCGATGGCCGGGCCAGACCTTGATTCCTGGGCGGCCTGGCGGAGCCTTGATCTGCGGATGACGGCGTCAGGACCGGATCCTGCGGTGAAGTAATGAACTCTTGATCATAGTAGGCTGCCATGTTTCCCAGAGAGTCGGTTGTCAGGTAGCGCGCGTGATAGATGGTGTTCGGGGTTAGCCCAGTGATGGTTACGCTTGCGTCATAAATGTTGGGTATTCCCTGAGCCAGAGCGTGTTGGTCCGGATAGTCCGTAACCGTCTCAGTGTGATTGGCATAGTTGGCCGTCAGCATATCCAGGTAACCGAAGTTGGGGTAGGGTTGCATGCAGTTCGGGGGTTGCGGATTATTGATATCGCAGGCGCCGGGTGCTGCGGTCCCATAGTAAACCGTCAGCGTGGTATTTGGCTTAAAGACACTAAGATAAACCGTTGCTGTTGTGGCGCTGACAACGGGAACGGTAAGTACGGGATTGATGCTGGGCTGGTTGCCATTGTCGCCAGCCACCCACTCAAATTGCACTGGCGTGGTGTAATCAGTCCAGCCTCCGCCATAGGGATTAGCAGCCTTCAATACGGTCTCCACTGGCGGCGTGGAGCCATCGGGGTTCTTGCCTGATCTCCAGCGAACGTAGTCGAAGCTCCACTTGTAAATCTGGTTGAACTCTTTAACCGAGTACGTCCAGCCGCTGTCGCCTCCGATAGTTTGACCATTGGCGCTGTCCCAGACATTGGAGAAAAGATCGTCCCCTTCGTTCATATAAGTAGCGTTATTGGTTTTGTACCAATACCAGGCGTAGGCAGTTGCCACCAGATCATTTAGTTCAGAGGCCTGGAACAGAGTGCCGGTGACGAGCGCCGGATTCTTTGGCACGTCATAGGCCCCGTAGGCAAAGGTATGGGTGGCAGGAATATATTGCGTCGCCTCCAACCAGTCTAAGGTCTTCTTGATCTCTAAAGGTATCCGCGCGTCCGGCGTGTTTCCTTCAGCCAGGTCAAGCTCGTAATAAGTGATCAGGGCCTCCATCGCCAGCCCGATCATGAAGGGATGGATGTTATAGCCCTGCTGGTCCGGATTACTAAGGCTAAGGTTATAGCTTTGATCGAGGTAGCCTAGCATCACGTCGACCGTGCGCAGCATAAACGCCTTGTCTCGCGGCACGCCAATGATTTCGTTGGCCAGGCGGTCATCCATCAGGTAGGCGCTCACGCGAACGCTTTCAGCGTAGACGCTTCCGCTGTAGTAAACATCGTAGGCTTCGTTATTAGCCAGGAGATTTACCGCAGTTTGATATGAGGTATCCCCTGTGCGCAAGTAGTGCATGGCCATGCCAAACGGGAATTGATTAGGCTCCTGGACAAATCCGCCGCCAGTTCCGATGGTCATGTCTTTGTAGGGTTCCATTGCCAGCTCAGTACAGCGTTGCCATTCGTTTGGATCGGTTTGCTTGTACTGTTGCTGGTGGTACTGGTCGTAGTCGGCTATCTGCTGGTAGACGCGGCCACCATCGTAGTTCCAGGCTTCAAAATAAACGCTCGATGGAATGTCGAATTCGCCGGAGAAGTTGCCGTTGTCCAGACTCCACCAGGGGTTGCCATCGATATTGTTAGTGCACCAGAAATCCGCGTTGGCCGTTCCCACCGGAGCGCTGAAATCGATCATGTTGTTCTCCCAGGTGCTTAGCCCGGGGATGGCGGGAAACGTGGTAGGCGGCGTCGCCGTAAAGGAGGCGGTCGGCAAGACCTTGAAGTTGTAGGTCAAGGGCACCGGATTGCCGGCGTTTTGTCCGTTCAGTTGTCCCTGAAACTTGGCCGTGACCTGATAATGCCCGGGGACGGCGTGAGAATTCGCCCGCAAGCGCAAGGTTGTGTTGCTGCTGTAGATCGTTCCGTTGGAGCAGGCTTCGGTAGTTAGGTCAT
>Ga0302324_100028558_pt1 | contig 10599 bp, 6 predicted proteins | sample Palsa_T0_1_FD_201949 | JGI IMG/M metagenome (GOLD analysis project Ga0302324, IMG submission 201949) | Peat permafrost microbial communities from Stordalen Mire near Abisko, Sweden - Palsa_T0_1 | ecosystem: Environmental > Terrestrial > Soil > Palsa > Peat permafrost | place: Sweden: Abisko... | reverse complement strand
AGCTCCGGCAGATGCACGGTCTTCGCTGCATCGAGCTCGTTTTGACTGATAAAGCCGCTCGCCGTCAGCTCCCACACGTCGAGCCCGCGCGCGATCTCCGACCCGACGATCACGCCGTTGTACCAGTACGCCGACCATTCTCCACCCTCGGCCATCCGGGTGGCATCCACCGGCCCACGGTCGAAGAACGCGATCTCCTTCGGGTGCGCAGCATCCGTCCAATCGAATACCGAGATCCCGCCCTGATACCACGCCTGTACCATCACGTCGCGCCCCGGAATCGGGATCAGCGACCCGTTGTGCGCCACACAGTTTTCCTGCGGGGTCTGCGGCGCCAGCATCTTGTAGTAGCTCTGGAACACCAGCTTGTGATCCACGATCGTGAACAGCGCGTCGGCGCCCCAGTTGTGCGGGTCCGTCGCTCGGCATTTCGGCTGCCCGCCACCGCCCCATTCGTCGGAGAACAGCAGCTTCGTGCCGTCGTTGTTGAACGTCGCCGAATGCCAATACGAGAAGTTCGAGTCGGAGACCGCGGCGAGGCGAACCGGGTGGGTCGGATCGTGAATATCGATCAGCATCCCGTACCCCTCACAGGCGCCGCCCGCCAGCCCGATCGCCGGGTAGACCGTGATGTCGTGACACTGCGTCGGCGTGATGCCCTTGTCGGTGCAGCCTGGGCAATCGTCGGCCAGGAGCTTGGCGACGATCCCCGGAATCGCCGAGCGCAGCGTCGCGCTGTCGGCGGCCGTCGCGGCGCCCGTCCCGCCGCGCGCCTTGACGATCTGCTCGAGCTGCGGCTTGACGAAATTGTCGGGCAGGATCATCTCGTCGCCGAAGACCTTCGCCGTGAACTTCCCCTTGGCCCGCGCCGCGGCCGCAATCGCCAGATCCTCCGGCGCCTGGCCATGCGATGATGCGGGCGCCTCGAGTCCCGTGAACAGCCGCGGCGAGCTGACGATCGCGGCCTGCTCCGGATGCGCGAGCGGCACCTTGATCACCTCGATGCGGAACAGCGAGGAGTTCGGATCATCGGCCGGCTTGGCGCGCACACAGCCCGCGAGCTCGCTCGGCGAGCGGACGCCGGCAGATCCGGAGACGTAGATATATACGTTCTCGCGGTCGTTGGGATCGATGAGGAGCGTGTGCGTGTGCGACCCGCGACAGGTTTGCACGGCGGCAACAGTCTTCGGGTGGTCGAGATCGCTGATGTCGACGATGCGAACCCCGCGAAATCGGTCCGTGCTGACGGTGTCCTTCACACCCTGGGCGCCGCAGTCAATGCGGCCGCTCGTCCCTTCACCCGAGACGAAGAGCAGGTTCTTGTACACGGAGATGTCGCTCTGCGATGCCGGGCAGAAGAAGGTCGTCTTCAGCGTCGGCTGCTTCGGATTCGTGATGTCCCAGACCTGGAAGCCGTTGTAGCTGCCTTCGATCGCATACGGTCCGCTGAAGGCGAGATCCGAGTTGGTTTCGCCGAGGAACTTGGCCGACGGACGCGAGTTGGAGAGCAGCCGCAGGTTCCACTGCGCCTGCCCCGCATCCCACAGCCCGGCCTTGAGGCCGACGCGCGGATCGGGACTTGGCGCCGTTGTAGACATGTCGGCGGCCGGCGCGGGCGCACCCGACATCGCGCCGGAGTGCGTGCATGCGGAGACCGACAGCACGCCGATGGCAAGCGCAAGGGAGGGTGATACAGCGAAGCGCCCAACGCTCGGGGCGCGGCGGAGACGCGATTGTGACTCATCGCATCGGGGACGGGGGGTACGTCTCAGAACTTCGCGATCGGTCATCGGGTCTCCGGCGTATACGCCACGTATGTCTCGGGGTTCGACGTCGATCGTCCGCCATCCGCGCGAGGTGCGCGATCGGTCAGTGGCGGACGGCTCACAGGGATACTGTCACAGATGTTAGTACGGTCGCGCGCGATGACAGGTTGCACGCGCGGGAGAATATGGCCTCTCGCGCGGCCGAGCGGGTCTCGCACCCGGCGGGACTGGTCTCTGCCCGCGTTGATCAGTCCTGGCACTGGGCAGCCGTTCGTCTCAGCCGACTCCGCGATCGCGGGTGCACACGAGAGACGATGAATGACGTAACAGCCAGCAGCGTAGGCAGTTACAAATGGCCTATGGCTATCCGTGCCAATCGCCCGCCGGCGGGGCCCTCACTCTTACAGCAGGGGTGTCCAGGGTTGATGCGCCCCGCGCGTGTCCCGCAGAAAATCGGCCTCAAGAATCCGGAGATTTTTCCCCAGAATTTGCCAGGTGACGCCCGGGTGACGGCCGTACGCACGGTCAAGTGACTGTGCCCACCTATCCTGGCGGCGTTTCGTGTCTGGCGATCGGCCGGACGCCCGCAACGCTTCTCGAGAGGGTGTGGATATGCGCGAACGACTGTGGTCCCGATATGTCGTCTCCATTGCCCGTACTGCCTGGGTGGTGACCGCGATGGGCTCGATATGTGCCGTGAACGCGCCGGCGATGGGGGAGGCGGCCGGCCCGAGCCTCGACCGCATGAACTCGTCGCACGCGGTGTCAGGTGATTCGGCTGCGAAGGGCGACGACCCGTGCCGGTATCTGGCCGGGAGCGACGTCCAGCCATATACGGGCGCACTCGTGGCACCGCCCTTTCGCGCAAATGATGACGCGATCGCCCGGCGGACGGGCGACAACTGCGTGTACCGGGGAACGGATGGGCGAGAGGTGCTAGTTAATTACTCAGCGGCAGGCGGGCGGATGGCGGGAACGACCGCGCGACGCACCCCGGCAGTGATGGACCGTGCGCTCGCGAACGGTGCCGGTGGCAAGTCGGGGGGATCCGAGTCCGCCGGGCCAGGCGCCGCGGTGATGGGTGGAGTCGGTCCGGGTCCGTGGGACAACTCGAACTGGTTCCCGACGGGCACGCTTGCCGTGTTCAAGGGCGACGCGGCCTTTTTCATCGACGTTTCGGCGACCAACGGCGGGAAGGACGGCGCCATCGATCTCGCGAAAAAGGCGCTCGCACGGTTGGGTCAGCCGCTGGCATACGACGGGACGAAAGCCGTCGCGACCGCGCCCAAGCCGGTGGCGCACGTCGCGCCGTGCCAGCTCATCCCCAAGGACAAAGTCGTGGCGATCCTTGGGCCGCTGGCCTCGAGTCCGGTCTCGGACAGCGCTGGAAACAGTTGTACCTACAAGGTTGCGTCGGCGGACGGCGAGATCCCCTACCCCGTCGGGATCACGTGGACGAACGGGTACAAGCAGCTCAACATGTTGAAGCGCAGCACGGCGATGGTGGGCGGCATGCAGGCGCCGGCGGCTGGTGCATTCAACGTCGGAGCTGGACCGACCCCGCAGGCGCCCGCTGGCGGCGCGATGCCCGCGATGCCTGCCCTCGACCCGGCATCGCAGAAAATCTTCAAAGGCTTCTCGAAGGCGGTTGGTGTCGGCGAGATGAATGGATCCGTCAGCCGTCAGATGAAAACCGACAGCTCGCTCGCGGGCCCGTGGGACGCAGCGGCGATGGTCAACGGTCAGTGGCTCATCGGCACGAAGCACGATGTCGCTATCACGATCATCCTCGGCAACGCCGATTACGACAAGGCGAAGGCGCTGCTCGCCGCCGCGTGCGAGCGCCTGTAATGCAACGTCGCGTGCACGCGCCAGCAGCCAGAATTAACGGCGTCCTGACACTGGTGCGAGTGCGCCCAGTGTCCAATGTGGCAGCCAGGCCCACGGATCCGCATGGTACCCGGCCGATTCATTGCCCCACATCGCATGACACGTACGTCCCGCCCCGCGCGCGGTTTACATCTGCGTCCTTCCTGTTTGTGCTGGACCGGGATCGCACAATCGGTCGCGGTACTGTCGGTACTACTGGCGGTGCTACTAGCGGTGGCACTGCCGGGACCGTCAGCACTCGCGGAGCCTCTGGCACACATCAGTGGTGCCGATCCGGCCCCTATGGTTATTCCGCTCGACGATACGAAGGGACTCACGCTGTTCGGGACGCTGGCACGCGTGGTCAGGTATCACGGACGACAGGCGATCGAGCTCACCGAGAATCCGGCGACATCAGATACCGCGTCGCTCGAAGACATGGCGCTGCTCGACCGGCCCGAGTTCAAGGACGGGACGATCGACGTGTGGGTCGCGGGCACCCTCGGGCCCCATGCGGCAGTCGATGACCGTGGGTTCATTGGGCTCGCCTTTCGAAGCACGAGCGACGGATCCCGCTTCGAGAACATTTATCTTCGCCCGACGAACGGGCGAGCTACCGACCAGCTCCGCCGAAACCACGCCACGCAGTACGCGTCGGTCCCCGATTACCCGTGGAAGCGCTTACGCACGGAGTCGCCCGGGACATACGAGTCATACGTGGACCTCGTAGCCGGCGAGTGGACCCACATTCGCATCGCCGTGAACGGCCAGAGCGCGCAACTCTTCGTCAACGATGCCCGACAGCCGTGTCTCGTCGTGAATGACCTCAAGATGGATGCGGTGGCCGGACGGATCGGACTCTGGATCGGGCCGGGGACGCGCGGCTACTTCTCGCGTCTGGTCGTCACGCCAGCACCGCGACGCGGCTGATGCATCGGCACGTATCACACTTACGCTTCGTCACGACGCCGTAATCGTTTGTAACGCAATCATCGCGGTCGCGCGTTGCTCGTTACCGCGCCGTGACCGCGAGGCGCCCGGCACGGCGCAAATATACGGGCTTCCTCCAACGTGCCGCCGTGAGCCCATCTCGTCCCGCGACTGCCATCCGACTCGTTCAGACCACCGGGCCACGGACCGCGGCGGCGCGCCCGAGCGCTGCGCCGCGCGATCGCCACAGCGCGATCGCCGACGACGAGGCCGGGTGGGTGGCGGACATCCGCGCCGGAGACGCCGCTGCGTTTAAGGGGATGTTTCGCGCATACTACGAGCCGCTCCACGTCTTCGCCCTCGGTTACGTACAGGACTCGGCTATCGGTGACGAGCTCGTACAGGACGTTTTGTGCTGGGTATGGGAGCATCGAGCGACCTGGGTCGTCGACACATCGCTCAAGACGTATCTGTTCGGCGCGGTCCGGAACCGCGTGCTGAACTACCTCCGCCGCCAGCGCATCACTCAGCGCTGGGTGCAGGAATCAGCCGCCGACGCGCTCGCCAGCCCCGAGAGCCTCCGGGGCGAGCCTGCCGATGCACGCGTGACCGAGGACGAGTTCGCGCGCGCGCTCCATCGAGAATTGGAGCGACTACCGGCGCGATGCCGTGAGGCGTACGTCCTTCGCTGGCGCCACGATCTGTCGTACCGCGAGATCGCCGACCAGATGGGAACGTCGGTGAAGACGGTCGAAGTCCAGATCGCCAAAGCGCTCAAGATGCTGCGGCAGGGGCTTGCCGGCTTCTTCTAGATCCCGGCATAGCGGGAGCATACGCCGGCGCCGTAGCGGCATGCGACGGGGTAACGCCCGCCAATATCACGATCGTGTATTGAATCCGGAATGACATAAGGGGCGTGGGGAGCCCACGTGCCATTGGGAGTAGACCCTCCCATCCGACACGTGACTGACGACTCCCCGCACTGGATCCTCCTCGAACGGTACCTCGCTGGCGAGCTTGGCCCGGACGAGCGCGCTCGGTTCGAGCGCTGGGTCGCGCTTAGCCCCGAGCGCCAGGCGTGGGTCGAGTCGTTGCGCACGATCACCCGCCGCACGGGTGACGTACTTTCCGGACCCACCTCCGCGACCGGCGCCGCGTGGCAGCGTGCAGCGCGCCGACTCGGGCTCGATCAGAGTACGGGGACTCTCGACAACGCCGCTCACACGTCCAGCGATGCGCTGACCGTCGCATGGGCAGCCACGCGCACACGAGTCGCGGGTCGGAAGTACTCCTACCGCTCCCTCCGCTCCACCGGCGGGGTCTTTATCGCCGCGGCACTCGCCGCGAGCATCATGTTCCTGGTCGTATCGCTCGGTCGGTCCATCCTCTTCCAGACGACGACCGGACGGCGTTATGCAACGGCCGCTGGTCAGCGCGAGACCGTCAAGCTGGCGGATGGCACCGAGTGCACGCTCGGCCCCTCAACGGTCCTCACCGTCGGCCCAGGCTACGGTCGCTCCGAGCGCACCGTCGCGCTCGAGGGCGAGGCGTCGTTCACCGTCACGCACGATGCGCGGCGCCCCTTCACGGTACGCACACCGTGGGCGACGACGAGCGATCTCGGCACCAGCTTCGTGGTCCGCGCGTATCCGGATGACCACCGGACACGGGTCGCTGTACGCGAGGGCGCGGTCGCCCTGACTCCTACTGTGCCACAGGGACCGACTGTGACGCTCAGGGCCGGCGACGCCGCTACCGTCGATGCGACCGGGCGACAGCTCGTGCGGCACATCGGGCATCACGACTCGCTATTCGCATGGGCGAGCGGCGAGATCGTGTTCAGCGACACGCCGCTCGCCGACGTAATGCGCGACTTGAGCCGCGCATTCGACCTCCAGATCGTGGTCGACGATACGTCGCTCGAGCGCTTGACCGTCACGGCGAGCTTCACCAACCAGCCGGTGGACACCGTTCTCGATGACATCACCGCGATCGTCGGCGCGCAGTACGCGTGGTCTGGGCGCACCGTCACGATCCAGCGCCGCAGCAAGACAGCCTCCCCGCATCGCATCACGCGTCCGCCCCTGCTTCACGCCGCTCCGGTCGCCGGCGGCCCTCGTTCCTGAGCATCGCGTGCGTTCACCTTCTTTGCCGTCGTGAGGTCTAGCATGGCTCGGCGTTCGTGGCTGGCCCCAACTCTCGCCATCGTTCTTCCCTGGGTCGCTCAGGCCGCGATCCGTCCGCTGCCCGGTCAGGCGACGGTAACGGTCGCTCCGACCAGCAACCCCGCATCGCCGCCGGCCGGTGATGTGCTCAACCGGACGTTTAGCGCGCACATTCAGGGCGCGACGCTCAGGGACGTGCTCGCGGTGATCAGCACGGCGACCGGGGCACGCTTCGCGTTCAGCGCAAACGTCGTTTCGGCCGACCGCCGCGTGAACCTGGATGCGTCGAACCTCTCGGTACGCGACGCGCTCGCGGTGCTCTTCGCCCATACCGGCATCGCTGCGATTCCGTCCTCATCTGGCGCGATCCGGCTCGAGGCTCGCGTCTCGGAGGAGACTGGCACGATCGCCGGCCGCGTGCTCGACACACTCAGCCGTGCCGTGGCTGGCGCATCTGTCATCGTTGTCGGCAATACGCGGTTCGCCGCGACTGCCAACTCCGATGGGTCCTACGTAATCAGCGGGCTGGCCGCCGGCCCGTACCGCCTCCATGCCCACTTCATCGGGTTCACCGACGACACGGTCTCCATCATTGTCGTTGGTGGCCAAACGGTCACGCAGAACATCGTGCTCCGCGCGCTGCCGCAAACGCTCAACACAGTGGTTGTCACGTCGCCTCGCCTCAATGAAACGAAGGCGGGCGCGCTCCAGGAACAGAAAGATGCTGACAACGTTGTCTCGGTCATGTCGGGCGACGAGATCCGCGCGCTTCCCAACAACAATGCCGCCGAAGCATTGGCGCGCATGCCAGGAGTCACCGCGGAACGCGATGAGGGCGAGGGCAAATACGTCGAGATCCGCGGCACGCCGCCTGACTTCCAGCACGTCACCATCGACGGGGCTGATGTGCCGGGTACGCTCGCCACGGATGTCCGCGCCGTGAAGCTCGACGACGTGCCGGCCGACATCCTCGGCGCGATCGAGGTCAACAAAACGCTCTCGGCCGACATGGATGCCGATGCAATCGGCGGGACGGTCAACCTCGTGACGAAAGTGCCCGAAGGTCCGGTGCGCGGGTACATCTCCGGCATGTACGGCTACCAGTCTCTCGAGAGCAACAACAACGGCCACGGCGATTTGAGCTACGGCGGCCGGCTCGGCTCGAGCCAGAAGTTCGGGTTCCTCGTCAGCGGCTCGATCGATCGCACCGACCGGGTCATCAACGACGTCGAGCCGTCTTTCACGGGAGAGATCCCGGACGGCCAGGGCGGCTTTATGTCGGTACCCGGCTCCACCTACTCGCACGTGCAAGTGTCGTCGCTGAGCCAGCGCGAATACAACTACTACCGCACCCGTTACGGCCTCGCCGAAGATCTCGACTACCGCTTCTCACCGACGTCGTCGGTGTATATCAAGGGACTCTGGAGCGCGTTTTTCGACGAGGCGAACCGCTGGGAGACCGGACTCTCCGCCGGCGGCGACAGCCTCATCGGCGGCGTGCCGACCGCGACCGGCGCATCAGTCACCAACACCGTCTCGAACCGCGGGCCGATCGAGCACACGTGGGGATTCACCGGGGGAGGGAGGCAGGACGTCGGCAAGGTGCACCTGACTTATGCCGCGAACTACGCCGGGTCCACGGCCAATCAGCATGCGCACTTCGAGGACGATTACAACGGCCCCAGCGGCTTCAACTACACGTACGATGCCAACCGCCTCATCCCGCGTTATTTTCTGGACGCCGCGACGAGCAGCGCGATCGCGTCGCCGAGTCAGTGGGCGTTGACACAGCTGGGCACGGACTACGAGCAGAACTCCGGGCAGGTCGTCGGTGGAAAGGCCGACGCGCTGCTGCCCTATCAGATCGGGGCGTTGCCGGCATCGACCAAGTTCGGCGTCAAGGTGGAGAATCAGCACAAGGGCTATCTCTCCTTCCAGCCGGACTACGTCCCCAACGGCAACCTGACCCTGGCGCAGTTCATGTCGAACTACACTGACCCGGGGTTCTACGGCCATATCTGCTCCGGGTGCTACCAGCTGGCACCCTTCGGGAGCCTCCCGGCGGTCAATCAGAATCTGGTCCGCAATCCGAATGCGTGGACGTTGCAGTCCAATGGTTTGTCGGATTCTGGAGCGACGTTTGCCGGGACCGAAGAAGTCAACTCCGTCTACCTGATGCAGACGCTCGACGTCAGGAAGCTCCACATCAACCTCGGCGTACGCGTGGAGAACACGAACGTCGGGTACGTCGGCTACCAGACGGTGACCGGAACGGACTCGCAACCCGCGATCTCCGCGGCTCGCGTCCATGGCAACAACTCCTACACCGACGTGTTCCCGAGCGCGCAGCTCAAGTACGCGCTCGACGACAACACCAACGTTCGCGTCGCCTTCACACGGGGTATCGCGCGTCCGGACTACGTGCAGCTGGCGCCGAGTGTGCAGGCGTTCGACGCGGTCCCAAACAGCATCACGCAGGGGGTCTCGCTCGGCAACCCGGACCTCAAGCCGGAGCATGCCTGGAACTACGACCTGCTTGCCGAGCATTACTTCCCGTCGGTCGGCGTCCTCTCGGGGGGCGTGTTCTACAAATCGATCACCGATTTCATCTTCACACGAGAATCGTTGTATAACGGGCCGATCACGCAGTACGACGGCTTCTACGCCACACAGCCGCAGAACGGTCCGACCGCGACGCTCTGGGGATTCGAGCTCGATTACATGCAGCACCTGACATTCCTTCCCGGCGCGCTGAAAGGGATCGGGTTCGACGTCAACTATACGCACGTGGAGTCACGGGCGATCGTGCCACAGGACACCGTTGCCGCCGATGTGGCGTATACCGATCCGGTGACCGGCAACACGATCAACCAGTTCGCCGGGCAGCCGTACCGGCATGCGCCGATCCCACGCCAGTTCCCCAACATGTACAACGTGGCAGCGCTGTACGATTATGGGTCGGTGACGGCGCGCGTGAGCGGCCAGTACACGGCGGCCAGCATCTATCAGTACGGCAGCAACGGCACCAGCAACCCGCAGAACGGCGACGTCTGGAACTACCCGCACTGGCAAGTGGACGCCGCCCTCACGTGGATCGTGTTCGGCGAGAGCGCGCTTACGGTGCAGGCGCTCGATATCAACAACTCGGTGTTCGGTTTCTTCACAGGCACCACGGCGCACCCGTGGAACGCGCAGCGCGAGTACTACGGCACAACCATCTCAATCGGTATCCGTCAGGGGTTCTAGACGGGAACTCGGAACGAGGACGAACAGGGTATAACGCGCGAGGGCCGGCCGCAGTAGCACCGCAGCTGGCCCTCGCGCACCCACCGATGGTGGTTCGACTGGCAGTCGCTACGTGGCCTTGGTAATGGTCACGCGATCGACTTCCTTGCCGTTCTCATCGACTTGCCGCAGATGCAACGTGCGGCCGTCGACCTCGATGATCGTAAAGGAGTGCAGGTCAGTGAACATGGCGGCGTTGTAGGCAGTCCGCCTGTCCTCATTGTGGAGCCACTGCTCCGGCGCGTTGGTGAAGCCCGGATCGTAGAGCTCCTTGCCACCCGCGCCCGTCGTGATGTAGACAATCCCGTGCGGCGTCGTCACGGACTGTCCGTCGAAGGCCGTGTCGATCGTGAACGCCCCGGGGACGAGTCGTTTCCCAGACCCAACGGCCGTTGCCTGCCCGGGACCCGCAGGCGCAAAGGTGAACGGCCGCGTGCGTTGATAGACGTGCTCGTGCCCGCTCAGCACGAGCGAAACCCCGAGCCGCTCGAAGAGCGGGGAGTGCACCCGCATCTGCTGCTCGGTGTAATGATCGTTACCGACATTGAACGCCGGATGATGGTACACGACGACTTTCCAGATCG
>Ga0302324_100028557_pt1 | contig 10599 bp, 9 predicted proteins | sample Palsa_T0_1_FD_201949 | JGI IMG/M metagenome (GOLD analysis project Ga0302324, IMG submission 201949) | Peat permafrost microbial communities from Stordalen Mire near Abisko, Sweden - Palsa_T0_1 | ecosystem: Environmental > Terrestrial > Soil > Palsa > Peat permafrost | place: Sweden: Abisko... | reverse complement strand
CTCGCTGAAGTCGAGGATGCCCATCTCCCCACCCGGCTTCAACGTGCGGTAGAACTCCTCCAGGCCGGCCCGGTAGTTGGCCAGGTTACGAAAACCGAACGCGGTGATAAGCAAATCAATTGACCCCGAGGGGAGAGGAAGATGGAGCGCATCTGCCTCCACGGCGATGGCCCCCCTGGGGACAAATTTTGCCGCCCCGCGCAGCAGCATCTGGTGGGCGAAGTCCGCAGCCAGCACCGGGCGAGAGCCCTTCGGCCGGTGCCGCAGCAAAGCCAGCGTCATATCGCCGGTCCCGCAGCATAGATCCAGAATCTGTGCGTCCGGCCGGGCTAGCACCTGGCGAAAGCTGCGTGCCGTCCTCCACCACCAAACCCGGTCGATATTGCAGGAGAGGATATGGTTCAGCAGGTCGTAACGCGGGGCAATCTGGTCGAACATCGAGCGCACGGCCGCCGCTGCGCTGGCTTCATCCCCGGTCCCTTCGGGTTGAGCTCCTGGCGCCGCCACCGTTACTTGCTGCTTTCAGAGAGGCGTCGAATGTACGCAATGGCCGCCAGCACTTCGGCGTCGGTTACGTCCTCGGCTACGACCGCCTTCCCCAGACCCTGCAGTAGCACGAAGCGGCGTACACCGGCCCGGTTCTTCTTATCGCCGGACGCCGCCTGTATTAGCCGTTTCGAGCTGACCGCGGGGAATGGCGGAGGCTGAAAATAGCGAATCAGTGTCTCCATGCGGCGAGCTTCGCCATCCGTGACCATCTTGCGCTGGCGGCTGATGTCGAGAGCCGCGATCATGCCCCAGGCGATAGCTTCGCCATGCAGCAACGCACGATAACCGCTGGCCGCTTCAATGGCGTGGCCCAGGGTGTGGCCGAAATTGAGCAACATGCGCACGCCCATCTCCCGCTCATCCAGGCAAACCACTTCCGCCTTGATTCGGATGGAGGCCGCGACCATCTTCTCCAGTGGCGCGGGGTCGCCACGGTCAATCGCTTCGCGTTGGCTCTCGATGAAGCGGAACAGTCCCGCATCGCGGATCAGCCCAGCCTTGATGCTTTCGTAAATCCCCGCCCGCAGTTCCCGTTGGGGCAAGGTGTGGAGGAGTCCGATATCCGCGACCACCGCCTGCGGAGGGTAGAAACACCCCACCAGGTTCTTGCCCGTTTGCAGATTGACCCCGGTTTTGCCGCCCACCGAGGAATCCACCTGGGACAGCAGGGTCGTTGGTACCTGGACGTAGTCAATTCCGCGCATGTAAATGGCGCTGACAAACCCGCCTACGTCGCCCGTAACGCCGCCCCCAAAGGCGATGAGCAGCGAGGAGCGGTCACCGCCGGCTTTGGACATCTCCGTGGTCAGCCGTTCCACCTGGCTCATGCGCTTATGTCGCTCTCCAGGCGGCAGAAAGAGCACGATCGGCTCCCGGGGAAAAAGAGACGCCTGCACGCGCTCGCCCCAGAGGGCCCAGATCTCCGGCGAGGTGAGCAGAAAAACGAGCTTGCGTGGGTTTCCGGCGAGCGCCGGAATGCGCTTCGATAAGGAATCCAGGATGCCGCTTCCCACGGAAACGGTGTATTGCCCGAACTTGGTCGTGACAGAAATCTTGCGCACGGCTTAGTCCATCGTATCGCAATCCTCAGGCGTGGCTCGTGCGCGTGGAGATCAGAGAAGCCGCCGTGGCTGCCACCACGATCAGCACGATAATGCCGAGCGAGAGAGCCACCGGCACGTCCACCCATTTGGTCAACAGCATCTTGCCGCCGACGAACCCCAGAATGGCAGCCAGGCCAAAATGAAGAAACCGCAGCCGGTTGAGCAGGCCCGCCAGCAGGAAATACAACGCCCGCAAACCCAGGATGGCACAGATATTGGAGGTGTACACCACGAAGGGATGGTGCGAGATGGCCAGCACCGCGGGCACGGAATCAATCGCGAATACGAGATCGACCAGTTCGATGGCCACCACCGCAAAGAAGAACGTTGCCTTGGGGTTGCCGGGCCAACGCTTGGTCCACGCCGTAATCCACCTGGCTGGTGTGGGTGCCGTGCCGTTCTTCTTCTTCGTGCGCAGCAGCCGCAACGCGGCAATGACCAGCAGGGCGCCGAAGGCGTACTGAATCCAGGCAAATCGTTCCAGCAGCGCGACCCCGGCAAAAATGAACACGCCGCGCATGATGATGGCGCCCAGGATTCCCACCAGCAGCGCTTTCCGTTGCTGTAGGGGGCTAAGGCCAAAGGAACTGAACATCAACAGGAAGACGAAGAGATTGTCGATGCTAAGGGAGAGCTCGATCAGGTAGCCCGCAGCAAACGCAAGCCCTGTTTGGCGGCCCTCAACATGGCCTATCCAAACCCCGAAACAAGCAGCAAGGGCCAGCAAAAACAAGACAAACAGAAAATTGTGTCGGGTTTGGGAAGACTCTTCCCCTCGGCCGAGAACGGCCAGGTCGACCACAATCAGAATCAGCACTACGACATGGAAACCTATCCAATATGCGATCGGAGCGCCATCGAGCATTACCCAATGCTAGCCTATAGCCGCCGGTAAGGAAGGACCGCAGATCTCTCCACTACGCTGCGCTCACCTTTGTCATCCCGACCGGAGCGAAGCGGAGCGGAGGGATCTGCGGTGCGCCTCAACCCCTCCCCGATTCACAGGGAAACCCTACCGCTGATTGAGCAACTGAATCGTCTCCAGGAACACATCGCCCACGATCGTAAGGCTCTTTGCGCTCAGCTTATCCATGGTGTCCTGCGGAGTATGCCAAAACGCGTTCTGATACCCATAATCGAAGTCAATAATGTCAGCGCAAGGCACATTGCGCTGCATAAACGGAGTGTGGTCATCCCCCACCGAATTCCGCTCCTGGAAGAAATAAGACTGGTCGCCAAACTTCTCCGCTGCCTGTCCCACCACATCAAGCAGCCAGGGAGTCGAACTCAAATCCCGCTCCACATCCAGATCGCGGTCCCCAATCATGTCGGCCAGTAAAAAGGCCTTGATGTGTTTAAGCGTCCCGTCCGCCTGCCATTTTTCCGCAAGATGCCGGCTACCGTAGGTCGAATCGACGTCGGTCCACCCCTTGATAGCCTCTTCTCCGTCAAAGAACACCAGCCACACGCTATATCCATCCAATTTCTTGCCCCGCAAACTATTGGCCAATTCCAGCAACAAACCCGTGCTGGACCCACCATCATTAGCCCCCACGTACCCGGTATCTTTCAGCGGGTAGTTGGTGTCGTAATGGCTCGCCAGCACGATAACACCATCCTTACTACCCGGAAATTTGACGATGTAGTTGGTCATCGCCAGCGGTCCCGCGGGCGTGGATGCGGTAAAGCTGTCCTTCACCAGGTCATCTTTAGCGAACTGCTTTTCCAGGAAGGCTTGCGCCTTGGCGTGTCCCTTGCTACCTACCCAACGCGGTCCGGTAGCGACGAACTCCCGGGTTAAGGCAAGCGCACGATCGCCATCGAAGCGGGGAAGCGGCGCGGCCCCCTGGGCCCTCGCGACCCCACACAGCACCAGGCAAAGAACCGCAGCAGCAACCTTCATGATTGCTCTTTGAGACGGTTTCTCCGCGTCGGGTGGACCATGTACGCGACCCCGATACTCAACAGGTAGAGCACCAGCATCGGCGCCGCAAACACGCACATCGTCAGCACGTCCGGGGTGGGGGTAATAATCGCGGAGATGATGAAAATCACCAGGATGGCGTAGCGGATATTCTTCCACAGCCAACCGGCGCTCACGATGCCAAAAAGCGCCAGAAAGAACACCAGGATCGGCAACTCAAAGGTGACCCCCAGGCCCAGGATCACGGTCATGAACAGTTCGGTGTATTCGCCCACCGTCACCATGGGCCTGAATTGCGAGCCGTACCCGATCAGGAAGGTCAAAGCGCCCGGGTAGACGTAGTGATAACCAAAAAACGCGCCGGCCAGAAACAAACCGACCGTGGCTGTCATGAAGGGCAAAATGTATCGTTTCTCCTGCCGGTAAAGACCAGGAGCGATAAATAACCAAACCTGAAACAGGATGAACGGCGAGGCTATGATGGCGCCGCACACCAGGCTGATTTTGATAAAGAAATTGAAAGGGTCTACCGGGTTCAGATAGACCAGATGAGGGTCAAGGTTGTGCGCCTTGAGCGCCGCAACGATGGGCTTCTCCATGAATGCAGCCAGCTTCTCGCGGATGCTGTAAGCGATGAAGAAAGCGACAATCAGGTAGATACCGGAGTGAATGATGCGCTTACGCAGTTCCTCCAGGTGTTCCAGGAGGCTCATTCCCGGCAGTTCAGCTCTTTCCGTCACCGCTGTCCGGGCCCGGTCCACAAGGTCAGTCATGATGGGTGACTGCCTGCTCCGGCTCGCGCTCGAGGCCGTTGCTCGCCAGTTCCGGGTGGTCACCCGCGACCGCTTTCAGTTCCGCTACTTCCTCTTGCACCGGGATCACCCGTGAGGACGGGCTCTCCGTGCTGACCGTAGTCCCATTGCTCGGGGGCCGGATCGTCAATGCTTCTGAGGTGGGTTCCGGCGCCGGTGCAGGGGTAACCGGCGGGGCTGCGATCTGCTTTTGGCGATCCGCCACCTCGGCTGAACGTAACTCTTCCTCAATCTGCATCTTGAACTCATTGCTGGCGCGTCGGAATTCGAGCACCAGCTTGCCCAGTTGCCGCCCGATTTCCGGCAGTTTTTTGGGGCCGAAAATTACCAGGGCCAGTCCGAAAATGAAGATCGTGTCGGGCAAACTCATCGCTCTGTCATGATACCTTCCCCGCCATGAGGCCACAAATCAGCCACGCCAGGCAGATTTCCGCCTCATAAGATGAACGTTTCCGGCGGACTTTAGGATGTTTCGGGTGTATTACCATAGGGGTTAGACGAAGGTCGTACCGAATGAAGACATTCTCCCTTGACGAGGCACAGTCTCTATTGCCGATTTTGGAATCCCTGCTGCGGCGGGCGATCGATGCCAAGGCGAGTGCCAATCTGGTGGAAGCTGATATGCAACTGCTCAGCCAGAATATCTTTCTCTCGGGGGGCATGCTGGTCGATGTTGCTGCGGTGGCGCACAAACGCATGTCTCAACGCGCCTCGGTCCAGCAGGCCCAGGATGCAATCCAGGAAATCGATTCCATCGGCGTCCAGGTTAAGGATCTCGACAAGGGCCTGTTGGACTTTCCCTGCCAGGTCGGGGAACAAATCGTTCTGCTCTGCTGGCAATTAGGCGAAGCGAAAATAGACTATTGGCACACTGTAGAAGCCGGATTCCAGGGGCGACAGCCCCTCGATGAGCGTTTTCAAAAAAGCCGCCCTGAAAGACCCAACTAAAGGTTTTCTTTCAGAGCAGACTGGACACGCGAAGGGTGCCCCAGGTCTCGCTTTTGAGACCTGGGATCCTCCTAGTAAAGGCCAGTCGAAGAGTTTTTGGCCCCTGTGTGAGAACCGGCCATCTTGAAATCGAGTCCCGCAGGGACGGCTGAACTTAGCCCAGGACGCAGTCCTGGGTACGCTCCACAAACGAAGAGCAGTCCCGCAGGGACGGCTGAAAATCCTGGGACGCGCTTTCGGCTTGCCGGAATAAATTTGAAATCATCGATCACCGGTAGGGTTACTAAATCGACCCCACCGCGTCTCTCTCACTAACCTGCTCCAAGCCTCCCCCGGCGACTGTTAGACTGCAACCGGCCGTCGATGCACGACAAACATACCAAGCACGCCAGCCTTACCCTCCTGCTCGGCACGCTGATCACGGACCGGCAGGGCCGCGTCCAGGGCCGGCTCAAAGATGTCGCGGTGGCCACCGGACCGGCCGCCGGAAATGTCGCTGGACTGCTGCTCAAGACGCGCGAGGGCACCAGGCTGGTAGCCGTGAAGGACGTACTGCAAACGCCCGCCGGAACCCTGGAATTGCGCGAGGACGCCGTGCTTCAACCTCTTCGCGGCGATGAAAACCTGCTCCTCCTGCAGCAAGACGTCCTCGACCGGCAAATCATCGACGTGCACGGCAGGAAAGTCGTGCGGGTGAACGACATTGACCTGCAGTGGTATCCGCAAAACGGCCGCGAGGGACTGCGGGTGGCTGAGGTTGCTGTCGGAATGCGTGGCGCAGTACGCCGCCTGCTCAAAGGCACGATGCCCAGGCATACTCTGGCAAACTTCGCCATGCACTTCCGCGCCAGCGTCATTCCCTGGGAATTCGTCGACCTGATCGAAGTCGACCCGGCGCGCCGGGTGAAGCTGAAAATCGAACATGAGCGGCTGGCTCACATGCACCCCTCAGATCTGGCTGACATCCTCGAAGACCTGCCCCCGCCTGAGCGCGAGGCCGTCTTCGTTTCTCTCGATGAGGAAGTAGCGGCCGATGCACTGGAAGAAGTAGATCCTCGTCTGCAGAAGTCCCTGCTCGAATCGCTCGACTCCGGCCGCGTCGCAGACATCGTGGAAGAGATGGATCCGGGCGCAGCTGCCGATCTGCTGGCAGAGCTCTCCGACGAGCGTTCGGAGGCCATTCTTGAAGAAATGCAGCCGGAAGAGCGGCAGGAAGTGGAGGATCTGCTCGAATTCCGGGAGAATTCCGCCGCTGGCAGAATGACCACTAGCTGTGTGCAGGTTTCTTCCGCCGCCACGGTAGGGGACGCGGTGCGGGCGCTGCGCGAGTTCGATGGAGATCCGGAGGGCGTAACCGAAATCTATCTCACCGGGAAGGACGACGTCCTCGAAGGGGTAGTCCCGCTGGCGCGCCTGATCCTGGCGCTGCCGGAAACGCGGGTTGCCGTTCTGGCCGAGCCACGCATCATCTCCAGCCCCGCGGAAGCTCACCAGGATGACGTCGCTGAGCTTTTCGACAAGTACAATCTGCATGCTCTGCCGGTCGTGGATAAGGCAAACCGGCTGGTGGGCGTGGTGCAGGCAGATCATGTAATTGCATTCCTGCGCGCGAAACAATGACTCATTGCTGCTTTGCTGTAGATCGTTAACGAATTCAAATTGAGATCATTACCCTGACCGATGCTCAAGCGCTGGCGAATCCGCATACTGCTCTTCCTCGCCGTGCTGGGGCCGGGCTTTATCACCGCCAACATCGACAACGACTCCGGCGGCATTCTCACCTACTCCAATGCCGGAGCTCAATTCGGCTACACCCTGCTGTGGACCATGATCCCCATCACCGTGGCCTTGCTGGTGGTGCAGGAAATGTGCGCCCGCATGGGGGCAGTCACGGGCAAGGGCCTGAGCGATCTCATTCGGGAAGAGTTCGGGCTGCGCATGACTTTCCTGCTCATGGTGCTGCTGGTGGTCGTCAACTTTGGCAACGTCATGGCCGAATTCGTCGGCATTGCCGGCAGCATGCAGCTGTTCCACGTCAGCAAATACGTCTCGGTGCCGGCCAGCGCCTTGACCATCTGGCTCCTGGTGGTTAAGGGAGATTACAAGCGGGTCGAAAAAGTCTTTCTGGCGGCGTCCGTTTTCTATATTGCGTATATCGTCACCGGCGTCCTTTCCCAGCCCAGCTGGCACGATGCAATGGTAGCCACGGTCGAGCTGCCAAGGGGCTCCATCTGGCACTCTAAAAGTTACATTTATATGATCGTGGGTGTGATCGGCACGACCATCTCCCCCTGGATGCAGTTCTACTTGCAGTCCTCCATCGTGGAGAAGGGCGTCACTGCGAAGAGTTATCCGGCCTCGCGTCTCGACGTAATCATCGGATCGTTCTTCACCAACATCGTGGCCTGGTTCATCGTGGTCGCCTGTGCTGCCACGCTGTTCGCCCACGGGATGGGAGCCATCCGGGAGGCGGCCGACGCGGCCGAGGCCATGAAACCCCTGGCCGGACGCTATGCTTTTCTCTTGTTCGCCGTCGGCTTGTTCAACGCTTCTCTATTCGCCGCCTCCATTCTGCCCCTCTCCACGGCCTACACGGTTTGCGAAGGGCTGGGCCTGCAGTCCGGTCTGGACGGCGGTTTCAAAGACGCGCCGGTCTTCTACTGGCTCTATACGCTACTGGTCGCCGGCGGAGCCGTTGCCGTTCTGTTTGTTCCCAACGGCAAACTCATCAGCATGGTCATCCTGTCACAGGTGTTGAACGGCGTGCTCCTGCCCCTGGTGATCGTCTTCATGCTGCTGCTCATCAATCGCAAAGACCTGATGGGCGAATATGTGAACTCGCGCTGGTTCAACGCCGTGGCCTGGCTTACCGCCGCGGTGGTTATTGTGTTGTCACTGGTCATGATGTTTACCGGCGGCGCCGGCTAGTGGCTGTAATACGATAAAAGTCCAGAGTCTATTTTGGACGTCCAAACTGCTCCCAACTCCGAAGCCGCTAAGCAGGAGCCCCTGGCGAAGCGAAGCATGCCGTCGGCTCTTGGCTGGACGATTTTGTTCTTCGTCGTAACCTGGGCAGCGTTGTATGGACTGTGGCGGGAGCTGCCGTATCTGAAGAACGGTTCCGACGTGGTGTTTGGGGCCAAGCTGCAATGGGAGCACAAGGGACAAGTGTTTCCCGCCGACTCTGCCGTGACCCGGGTATTGATTTTTGGCAACAGCAAGATCCTGGCCGGCTTTGTTCCCGCCTGGTTCGACCAGATGAGCTCGGCGGACCATCTGCATGTATCGTCTTTCAATTCAGGTTTTCCCGGGAGCGATTTGTTTTTGCCCCCTCTTCAGGCCATGTGTGCGCGCGGGCAGGCTCCCAACGTGCTGCTCATGACGCTGCCGTGGAGCCGCGATCCACGACCGCGCGGCATTTTTCATTTCATTCCCGACGATCATGCGGTGATCGATGATCTCTTTCCCTTTCGCAATTTCCTGCGCGATCTGACTGCCTTTCTGCTCGCCGCGCCCAGCCATGGCGGGGTGATGAGCTACTATCGCGAAGCCGAAGAAAACGAGCGCGACGTAATCGGCGAGCGCGGCTACCATCTCATCACCGAGCAGAGCCGTTTTGCCGGAGGCCGCCTGCCCGACGACTTCCACCTCGCTTCAGACCAGCCCCTGCAGAAACTTCCGCGCAATGCGCCATCGCCAAGCGTGCAGATTGCCCAACTCAATCAATTGATCCGGCAATATCACATCGATTGTTACTTCGTACCGTTTTACCTTCGCAATGGCGAAGCCGCGCCGCCGGAAGCCAGGGACGCGCGCTTTGCCGCCCAGGTCGAGCAGGCCACTCCCTGTAAGCTGCTCGGTCCTGACTACTACCTCTACCCCAACCGGCTGTTTGCCGATCAGACCCACCTCAATGAAGCCGGTGCCCGGGTATATACGGAAGCGTTGTTTCAGCTGCTGAAGGACAGGCTTACTCCCCATGCTCTTCAATAGCTTTCAGTTTCTGTTCTTTTTCGTCCTGGTGTGGCTGCTGTTTCTGGTCACCCGGGGAACCACCCGCAAAATTATCCTGCTCCTCGCCAGCTACTACTTCTACATGTGCTGGAGTACCCGCTACATCTGGGTGATCTGGGGCATCACTCTCATCGACTACGTGGCCGGTCTGCAAATAGAAAAAGCAGAGCTCCCCGCGCGCCGCCGTCTGTATCTGGGTCTGAGCCTCTTCTGCAACCTGGGGCTGTTGGTCCTGTTCAAATATTTCAACTTCCTGACCGGCTCATTTCGCAGCGCGTCGCATCTCTTCGGCCTACGCTATGACCCGCCTTTGCTGGCGATCATTTTGCCTGTCGGCCTTTCCTTCCACACCTTTCAGGCCATGAGTTACACCATCGAGGTATATCGGCGCAGGGTCCCGGCAGAGAAGAACCTGTTGGAATACGCGCTCTACGTCGCCTTCTTTCCCCAAATGGTGGCCGGGCCCATTGAGCGGCCTTACGAGCTGCTGCCACAATTTCATCGCGAGCCGAGGATCACGTTTGAGGGTGTTCGCGCGGGAATGGTGCAGGCTCTGTGGGGTCTGTTCAAGAAGATGGTGTTGGCCGACAACGTAGCCGATTTTGTAAAGCTCGTCTACGACACCCCGCGGCATTACAACGGGGCCGCGCTCTTGTTCGCGACCTTGCTGTTTTCCATCCAGATCTACTGCGATTTTTCCGGCTACACCGATATAGCCCTGGGCTTGGCGCGGATGATGGGTTACGAGCTGCGTATCAATTTCATGCAGCCGTACTTCAGCCGCTCAGTGGGCGAGTTCTGGAGGCGATGGCATATCTCGCTCTCCACCTGGTTCCGCGACTACGTCTATATTCCGTTGGGCGGGAACCGCGTGAAACTGTCCCGCCACTATGCCAACCTGATGATCACCTTTGTCATCAGCGGGCTGTGGCATGGGGCCAACTGGACCTTTGTCATCTGGGGCTTCCTGCACGGTATCTACCTGATTGTTGCTCAATCGACCGCCCCATGGACTGCGCGACTTGCCCAGCTACTCTCTCTCTATCGTGTACCCCGGCTGACCGCCTTCTGCAAGATGGTTGTGACCTTCAGCCTGGTGACCTACGCGTGGATATTTTTTCGGGCGAACACCGTAGGAGACGCCTGGTTCATCGCCACCCATCTTCTACCCCCGGGCCGCCTCGATCCATTGTTGCTCAAGGTGGGTGGATTCACCCGCGCCACGGCTCCCTACCTGGTCTTATCGATT
>Ga0302324_100028555_pt1 | contig 10599 bp, 10 predicted proteins | sample Palsa_T0_1_FD_201949 | JGI IMG/M metagenome (GOLD analysis project Ga0302324, IMG submission 201949) | Peat permafrost microbial communities from Stordalen Mire near Abisko, Sweden - Palsa_T0_1 | ecosystem: Environmental > Terrestrial > Soil > Palsa > Peat permafrost | place: Sweden: Abisko... | reverse complement strand
GCCGCGGGCAATCCGCTGTCGAATGCGGTGCGGCTGATTCGGGGATGAGCTACCGACACGCCGACGCAAGGGTTTGCCTGCTGGGTCGTTTCATATGGACCTCTTTTCCGATTGAGCGGCGCTTGGTGGCAGGGTGGCAACTCTAGGGGTAGTGCGTTATACGCGCGCTGTTATACGCGCAAGTTGCTACGATTCGGCGCGCATTAGCAATCGCCATGCCGACTTCCCGGTACTAATCCGGCCAAAGTTCCAACTGCCGGCCCGGCTCTCTCTTCGCCTTCTCGGCCTCGCGCATGCGCCGCACGGCATCCCCTACGACTTCGCTCACGTTGGTATATTCCCCATTTTTCACCTTACTGCGAATGAGCCACCTTTTGCCCTTGCACGAGATCTCTTCCCCGCTGAGAATCTTCGGCAGATAGCGCCGCTTCTCGGTGAAGATAGCCTTCCATGAGGGTGCCGCCGCGCCCGCCATATTATTTGGGCCAACGCGCTTCCAGCCAGGCGCGCAGTTCATCTCGAAATTGCCGCTCTTGCGGCGTCGGGTTCAGGTCCATGAGATCGCTCCAGGTTGCGAGGTATGAGTATATAAGAAAAAGACTCGCCGCGGCGCGGGGCGGCGCATGAAAGCGTGCCCCTTTGCGCTTCTAAGGAAACGGAGCAGGGATCGCGCGCCCTCGAATTCAAGCGGCGGTTCTGCCCGATGCCGGCTGGCGGATGGTGGCGAGGCCAAGCGCTGCAAGTGGGGATCGGCAAACTCTACCTATGGCGGAAGGCACGAATCAGCCCACGCATTCCGGAACGTAGTCCAAAAATGGGATACGCAAAGCACCGCGCAGCCTCGCATCCCCGAGACCCCTGGCCGCCCCGCGGAACGTCGTGGATGCAATAGGGCATGATGCTAGTTTGGATCGACGCGATGGATCAGAGCAGTTCAGATGGCCGCACAGTGGTGCAGAAACCATACTTCGATTGTGACCGGCGCCGAAACGAAGCCACGGAACAGTAGAGGCGTCACAGGCAGGGCTGTGGTGCATTCAATCTGCTCGCGCAAAAGAGATTGAGAGCTTCGGTGTAATGGACCCCAAAATTTGGACACGAAAATGGCCGTTGCTTAGATGGTGGGCGGCATTGAAAATGAAGGAGAGACAATGCCCCCTAGCGATCGATAAGGCCGTGTCGAAGATGATGGCGGTATGACGCCGAGTCGGATAATTGCGGTTTGCGCACGCAGACAAACCGCCCGGCTAACGCGGGCGTGCCGGCGCCTTCCCGGCGGCGCCGAGCCAACTGGCGCGAGGGACTGGAACATTGGGGCGCCAGCTTTCCCGTCGCGGCCCAGCGGCCGGCTTGCTTTTACTGGATAGAATCGAAAGTAGCGGATTTGTAAGGCTTGCAAATATTCCGGATTTTGTTCTTGCTGCCGGGCGGCCGGCCCCGCCGCTTGGCCGGGACCTCGGTCATCCAGGCTGGCGGCCGGCCAAGTCTCCGACTTCTGCTCCCGGCCAGTCGTTCGAGACTCAGAATCGCCTCCTCAATCTGCTGGCGCTCTTGGCGCAATTCCGCTAGAACCTTCGCAATGTCCATTCAGTACCCCCTCTTTTAACCATGCCCCCGCACCGTACGCTCTTCCGGAACAAGGTTGCGGGTGGTGGTTCGGAGTGCAGGGTATCCGGCACTCCGGTTCGGTGTTTAGCTCGCAGCCGTAGATGCGGCGGCGGCCAACTGACTGTTGGTGGTGCTCCAGATTTTGCTTACGCTGGTGCCCGAACTGATAAACAGGGCAGCCGAAGCCAGGGCCACAAAAGCCATGAGCAGCGTATACTCGATCAGGTCTTGGCCTTGATCGTCCATCCATAAGTTGCGCAGAAAATTCGTCATCGTGTTTTCACTCCCACGCGCTTAATTGCACGAGCCGTTCCAAACGATCCTAACAGTTCGGACTCCGAAAACAATAGGGATACGCACTACCTAGTTATACAAAGATATCTTCCTTGTGCGACAGCGGCGGCGCCGCGGTGACAACCGTGTCCGGCGACGTTCATGGGTTACCGCGCGCCGTTTGCCGCGATTCAGCTTTGTCGATCACGATCGCTTTGACGGGACCGCGGCGAGAGTCAGTTGCAGCCGAAGCTGCTGCTGAGATTGCCCGGAAAATCGCTCCGCCACCCTCACCGGCCACTGGCGCCCAATCGAGCGAGAATCGAAACAGTCCGGGAAGGACCTGTCCGTTCAAAAAACGGCGGTTTGAATCGAACCTATTGACGATAATTGGCAAACAGCGCTCCTAATCGATCCTCGCCCACAGGTATGGCGAATAAGCCAGGTTGTCAAAGCGAAGGGCGCGCAGGTTTTCGGACTCGACGGAAACCATCGACGCGCGGTTCATCCACCCGGTTTTGATGCGTTGAAGTTGGCCGGGCTTCAGGGTAAATGCGACCTCGCGCATTTCCGGTGCGCGCAGCGTTAGCTTTACCTCCTGGGCAAGAGGGTTGTATACGTCCAGGTAAATCAAGATACGCGGGTGAAAAAAACGGAAGTTTGCCTTCTGCGCGTTACCCTCGGCCGCGCCCACCGAGAACGTGCTCATGCGTCCGGACGGAGCGTACACTTTCCACTGCCCCTCTCCCCAATCAATCACCCCGGAAGGATACTGCCCCCGCAACGCGACATCGGCGTCCACGTGCGGATTGTCGAAATCCACGATCAGTGGAACCGGCTGCGCGGCGGTACCCTGGATATCGACATCCCGCGCGCGATCGTGCCTTATGCGAAGCACATGGCTCGTATCGTCGAACGTATAACCTTCCTGCTTCAGATCGCCGCGGCGGGCTAGACCGCGGCCGCCCGCCGAAACAGAGTCCGGAACAAAGTTGAGCCGTAAGACGTCGGTGGAAGACGGATCGAACGTAGAATAGGTAACGGACCCTTTACCGTACGCGATCTTAGTGACGACCGAGTGCGAGCCCACGAGATGCGTTTCATCCGCCGGAGCCCACTCCGGGACAGCCCAAAAGGCGTCCATCAGGCGGCGCGGGCCATCTGAAAACTCATCCGTGAACCACCATTGGTTGCCAAAGGGCGTATGTGCGCCCTCCGGTCTGCCCTGAAAATAAGTCACCCAGTTATAGGACCGGAACGCTTCCTCCTTATATGTTGTGTCGCCGGTCTTCGCGTAGTAAAAGGCTTCCACAGCGGCCAGGCGAGACGTGTGGCTATCGCAGCACTGGTTCGGCTCGTTGCAGCAGAAACTCTTCCCATCGCCCTGCTCGTTCGTAAAGGTGGCGCCGTGAAGTATATACTTGGGCCACTTCGGCGTGGTTTTGACCCATTCGATCAACTTGCGGGCGTGGTCGCGCCATTCCAGGTCCTTCTCCGGATTCAGGAGAACATAGCGGGCGTACTCCAACGGAATAACCTGGTTCATGTTTGCCATGTTGGGCGTCACATCCTCGAAATATCCAACCCAGATGTTGTTCTTCATCGGATACTGCTGCAGCCATTCCCAGGCCGACTGGCGAACCTGCCGGTAGCGCGCCACATCACCCTGGTCGAGCCGGATCAACTCGTCAAAAAGCACGATCGGCTCGACGACATTGGCGGAGTAAGGACCCATTCCCCGCCCTTCGACCTTTCCGTCCCGGGCATAGCAGCGCACGGGCCAGGGCGATTTGTCCGCGTCGCCCGTTCGGTAGTTTTTGGCCAGTGCGTCCGCGCAGCGAATCGCAGCTTTGAGATATCTTGTGTTGCCGGTCATCTCATAAAGGCGGAGATAGGCGTAGCCGTCCTCGCCGACCACGTGCGGCTCGAGGTAATCCTCCCCATGATGGCTCCATCCGGTGTAGCGGCGGGCACCGGGGTTGGCCGACGTGTACGGCACGCCGCCCCACACATAGTTCTCCGGCGTCAGCCCGTTTTCGAGCTCGTAATCGACCAAATCCTGCAGGAAAACCAGCGTATTGGGATCGCCTGTATACGGGTACAGCCGCTCGATGAAGCCCTGCATCATGGCGCGAAGATATGCCGTAGAGTTGGCCCAATGCCAATCCGGCTGTAACTCAAAAGATACCCTGTCGAAATCGAAGCAGCAAAAGAAGTAGTAGTAGCGCTGCCGATTGTACTGATCCCAGAGAATGCTCCACTGGGTCAGGAAATGGGAGCTATACGAGTAACCAGTGTCGTCGGGCATGGGCCACGGCAATAGCTTGCCATCGGCATCCAGTTGGACAGGCCGGCCCGCGATGGTAGCCGCATCCAGCTTCGAGATAACTGGAAAGGGCTCCTGGGCTTCCATAACGGGTGCTGCCAACAGAACCAGGATGGCGGTGAACTTAGCGATCATTTGCACGTCCTTGCCGCCCTGCCAGGTTACGGTAAAGCCATCCCGGACCTGAGCGGAGCGTTCGAGACTGTTCATCTTAACTCGCTGGGGCAAAACTGGGGGTACTGAATCGCTGAAAGTCCGCGCGGCCCGTGTCCGTGATGGCGATGGAGACCAACGTCTGCGATCGGAGAGCCTCTCGGGTATTGAACACCTCCCTGGTAGTCGTGCCGTTGGCATAAGCGCTAACTTAAGGACTTGGCCGTCGTGGCGTACGCACTCGTGCGTGCCCGTCGCCACTCCTGGCGACGCTTCAGGCGCTGGATACATTGAGAACAATCCGGTCAAATCAGGGTTAGTTGCGAGGTCCGAGGACGGAGCCAGTGCAAATACCCAGGTGAATCCGCCGAACATCAGGATGTAGGTCCGCATCTAGTGGCCTTCCAGCGAGGCCCAGCGCCCCGGTAGCCGATATGTTCAGTGACGGGTCTGCATAAATAGATCGGGTCGTGGCCGACGCATGGCAGGCAGGAACATTTCCGGCACACCGATAGCGCCGCCAGTGGGATAGGTTGTGTTACTATTCTCAGCCAGTGCACTCCAAGAACCTGCAGCGCTCGCTGGCGGTCCTGTTCGCCATTAACATTCTCAACTTCTACGACCGGCAGGTGCTGGGCGCGCTGCTGGAGCCTATTCGCAAAGAGTTTCACCTCTCCGACACGCAATTAGGCGCGCTGGGAACGCTACCCATCGTGCTGTACGCGCTGGTGGGGCTGCCGCTCGGCCGGTTGGCGGATTCGGGGAATCGCAAGCGGTTGCTGGCGGTGGGCGTGGCGGTCTGGGCATCGCTCACTGGCGCGGGCGGCCTGGTGAAAGCCTACTGGATGCTCATGGTTTCGCGCTTGGGCGTATATGTGGGCGAGGCGGCCTGCGCACCCACGGCTACCAGTTGGATCGGCGATCTGTTTCCCGCCGAGCGGCGGTCATGGGCGCTGGCGGTGTTTATGCTGGGCGTGCCGCTGGGCGCCGCGCTCAGCCATATCATCGGCGGTCCATCGGCGCAGGCTTGGGGCTGGCGCACGGCGCTGGTTACCGCCGCGCTGCCGGCCCTGCTGCTGATTCCGGCACTGTTGAGCCTGTCGGAGCCGGCCCGTGGAGCCAGCGAGGCGCGGCGGCAGGCCGATGCATCCCCGTGGTCGATTCTGCGTATCCCGACCATGTGGTGGATCATCGCTTCGGGCGCGCTGGTGAATTTCAATCTGTACGCGCTGGCGACATTTTTTCCGGCGTTCCTGGTGCGGTATCACCGGCTGTCGGTAGGCGCGGCGGGTTTTTGGGCGGGCGTCGGATATGGTGTGGCCGGAGTGCTGGGCGGCGTGGCCGCCGGTGCGTTGGGCGATCGGGTGATCCGCAAGCGGCAGGACGGGCGCATGCTTTCGGCCGCCTTCGCCGCGCTTCTGGCCGCGCCCGTGGTGCTGGCGGGGATCCGGCAACAGGCTGGCGCCGCTGCGGCATCCATTATCCTGATCATGACGGCATACGGTCTTTTGAACATGTACTACGGGCCGGTGTACGCAGCGATTCAGGACCTGGTGCCGCCGGCGCTGCGGGGCACCACCATGTCGGTTTATTTCCTGGCCATGTATCTGTGCGGCGCTTCCTTCGGGCCGCTGATCACCGGGCGGCTCAGCGATTACCTGGCGCACCGCGCGGCCGAAGCTGCGGGCTCAGCGGCAGTCGGAGAAGCGTACCGGGCCATCGGGTTGCATCAAGCTATGTACGTGATCCCGCTTTTCTCGGCGGGTCTGGCGCTGGTGCTCTATGCCGGATCGCGCACCATCGCGGCGGATATGGCGCGCCGGGACGAATCCAGGCGCGCGGCCATGGAGGCCTCGTTGTGAAGCTCATGATTTTTTCCGACATTCACGGCGACCTGGGCGCGCTGTCGCGGCTGATGGACACTGAAGCCGACTACTACGTGGCGGCCGGCGACCTGGTGAACTTCGGGCGCGGACTGGAGCGTTGCGGCGAGATCCTGCGGCGGCGTGCGGATCGCATGTACGTGTTGCCCGGCAACCACGAAACGGCGGCGCAGATCGCAGGCCTGTGCCGCGATTTCGGCCTGCACGATTTTCACGAGCGGCACGTGGAGTGGGGCGGCTACCACGTGGCGGGACTAGGCTATTCCAATCCGACGCCGTTCAACACCCCCGGCGAATACACAGAGGCGCAACTCGCGCAGAAGCTGGAGCGATTTGCGGGACTCGCGCCGCTGGTGCTCATCTGCCATTGTCCGCCGCGCGGATCGGCGCTCGACCAGATCCGGATGGGGTTGCATGGAGGTTCCACGGCGGTGCGCGATTTCCTGGTGCGCGAGCAGCCGGAGTATTTCTTCTGCGGACACATCCATGAAGCGGGCGGGGTGCGCGCGGCGATTGGCAAGACCCAGGCGATGAATGTGGGAAAGCAGGGATATCTGTTGGAACTGAATTAGAGCCTCTCGATAATGGTGGCGTTCGCCAGTCCCCCGCCCTCGCACATCGTCTGTAGCCCATAACGCCCGCCCGACCGCTGCAGTTCATGCACCAGCGTGGTCATCAAGCGTGCGCCGCTGGCCCCCAGCGGATGGCCCAGCGCCACCGCGCCGCCGTTCACATTCACCCTGGAAAGATCGGCGCCGGTTTCACGCTGCCAGGCCAGCACCACGCTGGCGAAAGCTTCGTTGATCTCCACCCGGTCGATGTCCGCAATCGTCAGTCCCGCACGCTGCAGCACCTTGCGGGTGGCCGGAATCGGGGCGGTCAGCATGATCACGGGATCGTCGCCCGCCAGCGCGAATGCCACGAAGCGCGCCAGGGGCCGCAGGCCCAGACGCTCGGCGGTAGCGCGTTCCATGATGAGCACCGCCGCGGCGCCGTCGCTGATCTGCGATGAGTTTGCCGCGGTGATGACGCCGTCAGGCTTGAACGCCGGTTTCAGCGTCGCCATCTTCTCGATGCTGCTGTCCGCCCGGATGCCTTCGTCGCGGGTCATCTGTTTGGGGCCGTCGGCGGTCTCCACCGGCACCGGCGCGATCTCGTTGCAGAAGCGGCCTTCCTGGGTGGCCCGCGCGGCGCGGCGATGGCTCTCCAGGCTGAAAGCGTCCAACTCCGCGCGGCTGATCTTCCACCGCTCCGCGATCGTCTCCGCGCCGATGCCCTGGTGGAAGGGCACGTTGTGGTAGCGGCGCATCACCTGCGGGCCGAACGGCTGGCCGGGACCGGCGCCGCTCGACCCCATCGGCACGCGGGTCATGGATTCGACGCCGCACGCAATGGCGATATCGTAACTGCCGGCGATCACGCCCTGCGCCGCGAAATGCGCGGCCTGCTGGCTGGAGCCGCACTGCCGGTCCACCGTGGTGCCGGGCACGGATTCCGGAAACCCGGCGGCCAGCACGGCATTGCGGGCTACGTTGAACGCCTGTTCCCCGGCTTGTCCCACGCATCCGGCAATGACGTCGTCAATGAGCGCCGGATCCAGCCGGTTCCTTTGGACAATTGTCTTCAGAGTGTGGCCCAGCAGATCCACGGGATGCCACCCCTTGAGGGCGCCTTCCCGTTTTCCCACCGGCGTACGAACCGCATCGACGATTACAGCTTCCCGCATGCTGAGAATAATACCATTCCGGCGTGGCACAGGCACTCTTGCACCGTGGGGCGGGCAATTCTGCCCGCAGCCGGCTTTTCAGCCGGCTCTGGCGGCCTGGGAGGCCGCCGCAGGCCAAGGGCCTGCCCCACAATTAGTGCGTGCGCCACGTCAATATTCCCGCGTCGTGACCACCCCCGGCTGCGGCACGGGATACTTGCCAGCCGCATCGGCCACTAGCGGCGCCGGTCCATCCATGGTCAATTTATCCACGCCCGGCGCGAACTCATGATCGCTATTGAGCACCTGCTCGAAAGTTACAATCTGACCCGTGTGGGCGGCCATCCGGCCCATCGAAGCCACCAGGCTAGCCTCCGCGCCGCGCTTCACTTCGTTGTACGGCTTGTCCTGGCGGATGGCTTCCGTCAGATCGTCCCACTCCCATTGATAGGGACTGCGTTCCGGTTGCGGAAACGCCCAAACCAAGTTCGGATCGTTGGCCGGCAGCGGCTCGTTGCCCTTCAGGCCCGGAACAATTTGGCCTTTGTAAATCCGCGTCCGGCCCGGCGTATGGGCCGCGCTGGAAATCGCCGCCGACCCCTTGGAACCGTGCGCGTAACTGGCAAACTCGTCGTGGCACCCGGGCATACACCGCCCGTCGTAATAGAGCCGCGTGCCATCCGCGTAAACATATTGCACCGAGTAGGTGTCGAAGTTCTGGTCCACGTTGTCGCCGCGGTAATGCCGGCCCCCCAGCGCATGCGCCGAAACCGGCCAGCTTCCTTTCATCCACGAACACTCGTCGATCTGGTGGATGAAGTAGTCGCTGAAGACGCCGCCGCTGGCCCACAGGAACGAGTGGAATTTCTGTATCTGATACAGCAATTCGGCGGTGCCGTCCGGCTTGGGGCCGGTGAAGCCGCCGTTGCCGCCCATGCGATAGGCGCGCAGCGCAATAATGTCGCCGATCTGGCCGTCGCGGATGCGGCTGAGCAGTTCCTGGCGAGCCCTGCAGTGCCGCACCATAAGCCCAACGCCGACTTTCAGATTCTTCTGGGCCGCCAGGTCGGCGAGCTTCAGCATCCGGCGCGTGGTGGGACCGTCCACGGTGACCGGCTTCTCCATGAAGACGTTTAGCCCTTTGTCGATGGCTAGCCCGAAGTGCACCCAACGGAAGGCCGGAGGCGTCGCCAGGATCGCCACGTCCCCCTTCTTCAGCGATTCCATCGCCCGGCTATAGGCATCGAAACCGATGAACTTGCGATCCGCCGGCACATCCACGTGTCCGGAGAATTTGGTTTTCAGATGGTCGTAGCTGTTGTTCAGCTTCTCGGGGAACACGTCGGCCATGGCCACCAGTTTGTAAGGACCTTCGGTCACCGAGAGCGCGTTTTCCGCCGCTCCCGTGCCCCGCCCGCCGCAACCGATCAGGGCCAGTTGGATGGTGTTGTTCTCCGCCGCGTGCACGGCCGGAAGCGCCACGCCTGCTAGGGCCGAAGCCAGAAAGCGGCGCCGCGATGTCTCGGTGATAGTGTGTTCGCTCATCACCGATAACTCTATCTCATCGCAACGCTAGTGGAAACGGTGTGGGGCCCGGCCAGCGCGGCGCTAAGCGTCTTTATTTTCCTGGGGGCTCGAATGGGACTTCGGCCGCAGCCGCGGATCCAGCTCGTAAATAGCCGCCTTGGGGACCGCCACGATGGCGGTCAACAGGCGGATGAATCTCGCGTACTTCTCGTGATGCGGTTCTTCCGGCTTGGCCTCCGCGCGGTCCCTCATTGCGATTGAGCCGCGGCCGCCGCGCTCCCCTCGTGGCTAAGCTCCATAACGTCGATCGCCAAGCGGATGCGGCGGAGCATGAACTGGGCGGTGGTCTGCGTGACTCCCAGCAGCCGGTGCAGCCTGTAAGAACTGATCCGCTGGTCGCTATTGGCCACCATCCAAATGGCGATCAGCCACCTGTCCAGACCAATCGGCGAGTCTTCGAAGATGGTGCCGGCCTTGGGGGAAAACTGCTTCCGGCAGGCGCGGCACTTCCAGATGCGCCGCGTCGAGATGTAGGAGTGCCGGTCCCGGGCATGGCAATGCTGGCATTCGGCCGCATTCCCCCATCGAACTGCCGAGAGCGTCCTGGTGGCTACATCCGGATCGGCGTAGAAGCTGACCGCTTCGAGCAGCGTCCTGGGAATCGGCGGGGAGTCTGGAAGAGTGGTTGGGTTGGGTGTGTCAACTACGCAAGTCTGCATTTTTTTCGCCGGGCCGATCTTGTCGAGTTTAGGACATACCGAGCGCTCCTGTCAAGCGCTGTGCGCTTTATGGCTAGAGATACACGACTAATCAAACTATTGATTATAAAGTATCTTATTTTGCATAAACGTTGCGCGATAGATAGACCATCGGAGTACTTGACTGTGTTATCCGGGCCTTGCGCCAAGCACCCTCCAAACGGGTCTATAATCGATTCGAAGTGCCCTGGAGGCCCGCATGTATTTTGAACAGTTCTATCTCGGCTGCCTGGCGCACGCCTCGTATATGGTTGGTTCGGAAGGCGTGGCGGCGGTAATCGATCCGCAGCGCGACGTTGAAATCTATCTGGAAGAAGCTTGCAAGCACAGCCTGCGCATCGCGTACGTGATCGAGACGCATCTGCA
>Ga0302324_100028554_pt1 | contig 10600 bp, 11 predicted proteins | sample Palsa_T0_1_FD_201949 | JGI IMG/M metagenome (GOLD analysis project Ga0302324, IMG submission 201949) | Peat permafrost microbial communities from Stordalen Mire near Abisko, Sweden - Palsa_T0_1 | ecosystem: Environmental > Terrestrial > Soil > Palsa > Peat permafrost | place: Sweden: Abisko... | reverse complement strand
ACGTATTTCTGTTTGATCGTCGGGTCGTTGTCGCGGTAGCCGAGGTCGCCGCGCAGCACGCGCAATCGTTGACGCAGATGGATGACTGCCTGCGCGTGAATTTGCGACACGCGCGATTCGGAGACGTTGAGGACGCCCTTGATTTCCTTGAGTGTCTGGCCCTCGAAATAGTAGAGTTCGATGACGGTGCGTTCTTGCTTCGAGAGCGCTTCGACCGCACCGACGAGCGCTTCGCGAATCTCGCGCTGCTCGACGTCGAGGCCGATGTCTTCACCGTCGCCCTTGAGCGTATCGAGCAGCGGGATGTCGTTCCCGCGGTCGTTGGGCAGATGTTCTTCGAGTGAGAGCACCGAGGTGCTGCGAACCTTCTGCTGCAGGTTCTCGAGATCGCGTTTGGGGACGCCCATGCGCTCGGCGAGTTCGTCGTCGGTTGCTTGACGGCCAAACTCGGCTTCGAGTTCGTGTTGCGTCCGCTCGAGCTCGCGGGCCTTCTGCCGGATCGCGCGGGGGACCCAGTCCAGCGCCCGCAAGGCGTCGATGATCGCACCGTGGATGCGAGTGATCGCGTAGGTTTCGAACTTGACGCCGCGGCTGTCGTCGTACTTCTCGATCGCGTCGATGAGGCCGATAACGCCGTCGTTGATCAAGTCGTTGAGCTCGACGTTAGGCGGTAAGTTCACGGAAATGCGGCCCGCTACATATTTCACCAAGTGAATGTAGCGGTGAATGACCTCTTCGCGCGTGTACGCCGCCCCGGCGATAACGTAGGACGACTTAAACTGGGAACTCAACGGAACAGCAATTCAACCCTGGGGCTAACCTACCCCCCATAGCGAATTCGCGGGTTGGCCGCCGCGTAAAGCAAGTCGACCGCGGTGTTTACGACCACGAAAACCGTCGCAAAGAGAAGAATGCAGCCGTTGACCACGGGAATGTCCCGATTGGAGATGGCGTCGAAGGCCAGCCGGCCGACACCGGGCCAGGCGAAAATATGTTCCGTGAGGACGGCACCACCCAGCAATAACCCGGTCTGCAGGCCGACCACCGTGAGGATCGGGAGCAGTGCGTTGCGCAGCGCGTGATGGACCACCACGGCTTGCGGACCGAGCCCCTTTGCACGCGCCGTCCGGACGTAGTCGCTGCCGAGGACGTCGAGCATGCCGCTGCGCGTGATCTTCGCGACGATCGCAAGCGGGATCGTGCCTAGGGTGACGGCAGGCAGAACGAGATGCCACAGTGCGTCGAGCGCCGCGCGCCCATTGCCGGCGAGGAGCGCGTCGAGCACCACCAAATGCGTTCGCGCCGGGACGTAATAGGCGAGCGAAATGCGGCCCGAGATCGGAAAGAGGTTCAGGCCGAAGTCGGACGGGACGACCGCCAGGAGATAGACCAGCATAAAGCCCAGCCAAAAGACCGGGATCGAGACCCCGAGCAGGACGGCGCTCATGATGATGACGTCGAGGGCACTGCGCCGGCGCAACGCCGCTGCGATGCCCGCCGGAACGCCGACGGCGATTGCGAACAGCAACGCCCCGAGCGTCAGTTCGATCGTCGCCGGAAAATATTGCGCGAGCTTGACGGTGACCGGTTGCGTATCTTCGAGCGAGACGCCGAGGTCGCCGTGCAAGAGCGCCATGAAATAGAGCCCGAGCTGGACGAACCAGGGCCGGTCGAGTCCGAACTCGCGGCGCAGATCGGCAATCTGCTCGGGCGACGCATGATCGCCCAAGCGGAGTGCAACGGGGTCGCCCGGGATCAGGTGCATGAATGCAAAGCTCACGAGCGTGATCGCGATCAGCACGGCCACGAGCCGGAAGACGCGGCGCACGAGAAAGCTCAGCACTCAGAAAAACGCTACGCGCGCAAGGCGCGAATCGAGAACAGGGCTGCCTGAGCGTAAAGAAAGGCCCACTCGCCGAGGGAAAAGTCGTTGCGATCGCGTTGCAGCATCGAAGCGAAACGCGGGGAGCCCGCGAGCTGCTCGAACAGGACGTCGAATCGGACCGGACGCCGCTCGAGGAAGGTCATCAATTTATGGCGGTGTCGCAGTTTGCCGTAAAAGATCTTCTTCAGCAGGCTCTCGTATTGCGGGCCGGGCGCACGCGTCTTCCCGCGCCGTGCGTCGGCGACCGCGGCGGCTGCGAGCCGCCCGGAGAATGCGGCCTCGTGAATGCCTTCGCCGGTCGTCGCATCGACGAGCCCCGCCGCAGTTCCGGCTACCATGACGTTGCCGTCGCTAATCGTCGGTCGCGGTCTGCCGCCGTAGAGCAGGTTGCCTTCCTCGCGAACCGTGTAGCCGACGCCGGGGAACAAGCGCGCTTGCACGGTCGGGACAAACGCGTCGAGTTCCGCGCGCAGATCTTTGCCCGAAAACTTTCCGGCGATTCCGAGCCCGATCGAGAGATGATCGCGCTTGGGAAACATCCATGCGATGACGTTGCGTCCGCACTTGGTGAGATAGTAGTGCATCTCGAGCGTCTTGTAGGCCTGATCGATCGCCGGACGCTCGAGATAGAGGCGGTACTGATAACAGGTGATCAGCCCCGCGCTCCACTCTTCGTATGCAAGCGGCGACGCGTCGTCGACCCGCGCGCTCGAACCCTGAGCAAGCAGCACCGAGCGCGCGCGCACTTGACGACGATCTCCGGTCGCGAGGTCGGCGTACTCGACGATCGTACGATCGCCGTCGATCGTATAGCCACGATATAACGTCGAGGTGCGAATCTCGGCGCCCTCGGCGCGCGCAAGCGAGGCAATCGTCCCGTCGAGTTCTTCACGCGTCGTCGTATGCGCTTCGCCAACCGTCGCGAAATCGAAGCGCCGCCCGGAAAGCCCATGCAGCGAGATCACGGGCGGATCGCAGTGCACGATCGAGCGCGGGAGATCGAACTCATCGCAGAACCCCGGCCGAAGCCCGGCGGCGCACACGCGCTTGACGCCGACCACCGGATCGCGCTCGAGGACCAGCGTCTCGACACCGGAACGCGCGGCTTCGCGTGCGGCCATACCGCCCGCCGGTCCGCATCCGACAACTAAGAATTCAACGTCCTGCATCGCAGAAGGCGACCCTTAGCCATCCGCAGACAAACTTCCGGTGTGAGCCGGATGCGAGCGTGGAACGAGCCGGATTCGAGCCTGGAGCGAGCCGGATGCGAGCCTGCCGATGCAGCCACGGATGGCGGCCGCATCGGCCCGAGGGGCTGAAAAACCTGACGACGAAGCGCAAATATACTCGTCGCCCCGCCATTTTCGGGGCCTTCTTGACGTGCGACGTTCGTCGGCGCAGCGTTCTTAAGGTTGGTATAGATCGTTGGATGCTCAGCTAGCAATTAACCTCGGACTCGGGGCCGGGGTCCTTGCGATCCTATATGGGATTTTCCTCATCAGCGTGGTGATGCGGCAATCGCCCGGCAACGCTCGCATGCAGGAGATCGCCGGCGCCATTCAAGAGGGCGCGATGGCCTTCTTGCGCCGGCAGTACACGACGGTCGGAATCGTCGCCGTTATTCTCTTCTTCATCATCGGCTTTGCGCCGGCGCCTTTGGGCTGGGAGCCCGCCTTCGGTTTCGCGATCGGGGCGCTGCTCTCGGGCTCGGCCGGCTTCATCGGTATGATCGTCTCGGTTCGGGCCAACGTCCGGACTGCTGAAGCCGCGCGCGGCGGCCTCGCGCCCGCGCTGTCGCTCGCATTTCGCGGCGGCGCGGTCACCGGGCTCTTGGTAGTCGGTCTCGGTTTGCTCGCGGTCAGCGGTTACTACTGGATCATGCTGCAAGTCAACGCGGCCGATCCGAACCGCATCACGGATTCGATCGGCGCGCTCGTCGGGCTCGCGTTCGGTTGCTCGTTGATTTCGGTCTTCGCGCGTTTGGGCGGTGGTATCTTCACCAAGGCTGCCGACGTCGGCGCCGACCTCGTGGGCAAAGTCGAAGCGGGCATCCCCGAAGACGATCCGCGCAACCCCGCCGTGATCGCCGACAACGTGGGCGACAACGTGGGCGACTGCGCCGGCATGGCCGCCGACCTCTTCGAAACCTACGTCGTTACGACCGTCGCGGCGATGTTGCTCGGGCACCTCGTGCTCGGCAACGCGCTCGAGAGCGCGACGACGTTTCCGTTGATCCTCGGCGCGGTTTCGATCGTCGCTTCGATCATCGGCACGTTCTTCGTGCGGATGGGCAAAGACGCAAAGGGCTCGATCATGAACGCACTCTACGCGGGCTTGGTCGTTGCGGGCGTCGTTGCGGCGATTGCGTTCTTCTTCGTCTCGAAGGCGGAATTCGGCGCGGGCGTCACGACGTCTAGCGGCAACGTGATCACGTCGACCGGCATCTTCATCTGCGCGCTGGTCGGCCTCGCTGTCACCGGCCTGATCACCTACATCACCGAAATCTACACCGGCACGACCTTCCCGCCGGTCAAGAACATCGCGGCAGCGTCCGTGACCGGGCACGCCACCAACATCATCGCGGGGCTCGCCGTTTCGATGCAAGCGACGGCGCTGCCGGCTATCACGATCGTCGCCGGCATCCTCGTCGCTAACGGCTTCAGCGGCCTATACGGAGTGGGCATCGCGGTCATGTCGATGCTCTCGATGGCGGGTATCATCGTTGCGATCGACTCGTTCGGGCCGATCACCGATAACGCCGGCGGCATCGCCGAAATGGCCGAGATGCCGGAGTCCGTTCGCGCGGTCACGGACCCCCTCGACGCCGTCGGCAACACGACCAAGGCCGTCACCAAGGGTTACGCGATCGGCTCGGCCGGCCTCGCGGCCGTCGTGCTGTTCGCCTCGTTCTTGCAAGAGCTCTCGGACAAATGCCATGCAGCCGTCAATGCAGTTTGCAACACCTCGAGCAGCAGCCAGTTCACTGCTTTCTTCAGCATCGGCGACCCGTACGTTCTCACGGGCCTGCTCATCGGCGGTCTGTGCCCGTACCTGTTCGCGTCGCTGTCGATGGAATCGGTCGGCCGCGCAGCGGGTTCCGTCGTCGAAGAGGTGCGCCGCCAGTTCCGCGAGATGCCCGGCATCATGGACGGCACGCAGAAACCGAACTACGCGACGACCGTCGACATCGTCACGCGCGCAGCGCTGAAAGAAATGATCCTCCCGGCGCTCATTCCGATCGGCGTTCCCCTCATCATCGTCGCGCTGTCGTTCGTGCTACCGAACTTCGGCGGCGCGAAGATGATGGGCGGCGCGCTCGTCGGTACGATCGTCACGGGCCTGTTCCTCGCGCTTGCGATGACCAGCGGCGGCGGCGCGTGGGACAATGCCAAGAAGTACATCGAGGACGGCCACTACGGCGGCAAAGGCTCGCCCGCGCACGCGGCGGCCGTCACCGGCGACACGGTCGGCGATCCCTATAAGGACACGGCCGGCCCCGCGATCAACCCGATGATCAAGGTGTTCAACATCGTCGCGTTGCTCCTGGTCGGATACCTCGTACACTGACCGAAGCAGCATGAGAACCGGGGTCGTCGCCGCCGCCGTCGTGAGCCTAGCGTTGCTGGTTCGGACGACGGCTGGCGCCGACCAGCAAGAAGCGGCGATCGGCCAGGAAGTTTACACGCAGGTTCAGGCGAGCGGCACGATAGTCGATCGTCCGAACCCGCTCTACGATGTGATGGATCCGATCGCACTGCGCATCGCACGCGTCGCCGACCCGCTCTACGACAGTCCGTTCGCTTTCGTCATCGTCCACGACGCCTCACCGAACGCCTTCGCCGTTCCGGGCGGCGTCGTCTATGTGACCGACTCGCTCTTTCACTTCGTTCAAAACAAGGAAGAGTTCGCGAGCATTCTCTGTCACGAGACGGCCCACGACATCGACCACGACCTCATTCACGTTGTCGCCAAAGACCAGCAGATGGCGACCTTGATCGGTTTGATCGGCGCATTCAGCGGCGCGATCAAAACGGCGCGCGGCCGCTACAGCGAAAATCTCGCCTACGCCATGCAGAGCAACAGCTACGCGCTCGACGTCGAAAACATCGCCGACACGCGCGGAGCGGACACGTGTGCCCAAGCCGGATACAATCCGTGGGGTATGGTCTGGCTCTTCCAGAATTTCGTCAAGGTCGACTCGGGCGGATCGATGGAAGCACTCTCGGACGCCGAGTCCGAGGTCCATCGCATCGGGAACCTCGAGGCCCACTTCGACGCCAACCCGCAGCTTTTCGGCGCCTTCCCCTCGAACGGCGCCACCGCTACCTCGCTGCTGTAGTAGCGGCTAGTGACCGCCGCCGCTTCCGCCTGAGGCGCCGCTTCCCGAAGCACCGCCGGCGGACGCGCCGCTGGTTGTGCTGCCGGCATTGGTACCGCCGGCGTTTGCGTTGCCGTTACCCTGCGACGAACCGTTTACGTTGGATCCGTTCGCGCTCGCGCCGTTCACATTCGAACCGTTTGCATCCGAACCGTTGGGGTTCGCGACGTTGGCATTCCCGCCGTTCGGATTTGCGCCATTCGGAAGCGCCCCGTTGGCGTTCGCTCCGTTAGCGTTCGCACCGTTAGAAGTCGTGCCGCCGGCGTTGACGCCGTTCGTGTTTGCACCGTTCGCACTCGCATCCTTCGTATTCGCGCCGTTTGCATTCGCGCCGTTTGCGTTCTGGGCGTTCGGATACGAACCGTCGACGTTTTGCGCGCCGGCATTTGCGCCGTTCGCGGCGGAGCCGCTCGTGCTCGACCCATTCCCGTTCGATCCGTTAGGGTTCGAACCGGCCGACGTCCCGTTCGGGCCCACGGTCGTGCCGGCGGCCGAATTATCGCTCTGCTGCGCACCGCCCGTGCCGGATTGCTGCGAAGCGGTACCGCCGCCCTGCGAAGCGCTCTGACCTTGCCCGTTAGGAGCGGCCGTGTACTGCGCGTTTGCCTGATCCGCATTGCCTTGCGCGCCGGAAATCCAAGCTGCACGCAAAATCACCGCGTACACGACAACGAATGCGACGAGCGCAATCGCGACTGCGGAGCGATGACGCGCAACGTAACGGCGCGCGCGCCGAAGGAACGGGTCATCCGGCGGCACGAGTGGTTTTGGCGCGGGTGCCGGCGCGCTAGTCGCAGCTGCCGGCGTGCTTGCAGCGGGCTGTTCGGTGACGGCGGGGCGATCGGCCGGTGCTTGCGTCTCGTTCATATCATTTGTATCCGTACCCAAACGCATCGCTCGACAATGCAAAAGTTCCAAACTTTTTCGCTCGCTCGCCAAGCGGCCGTGCGTCGCATTCTGATCAGATGCTATGGTGCCGGGCTAATGCGGGTACAGAGAAGACATGATTACCACGCTCGCACTCGCCGCCGCCTTGAATCAATCGAACGCTTGCCAAGGCGCACAACCGGCGATCACCAACGTCACGTCGACGTCGACAGAGAGCGACGGCGTCACGCATTTTACACTGACGGCAATCGTCGCGAACCTCGGACCGATGGACCAATCCGGCAATGACCTTCAGTCGGTCGACATCATCTTGGACGGCGCAAAGAATGGCGAGAAAGGCATCCCGCCGTTGCGCAGCGGTCAGCTATATTCTTTCGTATACAACGTCGACCGCAACGCGGACGCAGCCCAAGGCTCGACCCGCGTCAGGCTGCATCTCGTGCAGCACGGGCCTCCCGTAGCAGTGCAAAACTGTGCGAGCGACGGCGATCGCTACGAGATCAAGCTGTAGGCCGAGTGGGAACTACGACGCGCGGGTCGCACCGTTCCTGACCCGCGCGTTACGCAGGCAATCGTCGCTGTGCTCACCTTTCGCGTTACAGCACCACTGAATGCCGCTCGCGGAGCGGTGCAGCGTGGCCGCGTCTACGTGCTTCGTGGGAAGCACGCAATAGGTCACGCGCCACCCGAAATATTCGAGACGATCCCCGCACACACCAAGGTCTTTTGATTGCGAAGACTTCTCGATCACGGTTGTTGTCTCCATAGTTGGCGCCCGTCCTTGGGAATGGCTACCAGCCCACGTCAATAACGCGGTGCCGGTGAGGTGCGGTATAACCCGCACACCTATTATATACGTCAGTACGCTTTTGACCAGCTTAAGGTTCCCATTTGTAGCATTAAAAGGAGAAAGGCCCGGCGCTATCGCTCTAGCGCCGGGCCCTTGACTCAGCCTGTCTTGGGCTAAAGGCTACTTGATTTCTACGGTCGCCCCAACTTCGGCAAGTTTGGCCTTGATTTGCTCGGCTTCGTCCTTGGGAATGCCGCTCTTGATCGGCTTGGGGGCGCTTTCAACGAACGCCTTGGCTTCGGTGAGTCCCAGACTCGTGAGCTCGCGAACGGCCTTGATGACCTTGATCTTCTCCGGGCCAATTTCCGTGAGAACGGCGTCGAACTCGGTCTTCTCAGCGGCGGCGGCCGGCGCTGCGGCACCGGCACCGGCAGCCGCGGCGACCGCGACCGGCGCTGCGGCGGAAACGCCCCACTTTTCTTCGAGGGCCTTAACGAGCTCGTTCAGCTCGAGGACGGTTAATTTCTCAACTTCTGAGATCAGATCGGCAACTGCCATGATGTCGGTACTCCTTAGGATGCTGACTCGGCGAGTTGCTTCTCGCGAGCGGAAAGAACGCGGACGAATCCGCTGGGATTGGCGGCCAGAACGCCGACGAGTCCGCGCATCGGGCTCGAGAGCAGGCCGAGAAGTTTCGCTTGCAGTTCAGCCTTCGGCGGCATCGACGCGAGGACGCCGACTTGCTTCGCGTCGAGGATTGCTCCGTCGACGTACGCAGCCTTGACGTCGATGGGTTTGACCTCGTCGGAGAACTGCTTGATGGCCTTGGCCGGCCCGACGGGATCCACCGGAGCGAAGACGACGCCCGTAGGCCCCGCCAGGAACGCCTCGAGTTTTTGCGCCAGCTCGTCACCTGCGGCGCGCGAGAAGAGCGTGTTCTTCACGACCGAGTAGGTCGATCCGTCCTTGCGAAGGGCGGTGCGGAGCTTGGTGATTTCCTCGACCGTGAGCCCTGCATAGTTGGTGAAGAACAGATACTTGGCATCGGCGAGCTTCTTGCGCAGCTCCTCGATCTTCTGTTCTTTCTTAACGGTTGGCATTGGTGGTCTTTCTTAGCCCCGGGTTTCCCGGGGCTTGGGGGGGATCGGGGGGCCAAGCCGCCCCGATCTTAAAAGAAAGGGCGCTCCAATCGTCGCGATGAGCGCCACCAAACCGTTTCGCCGCGCCCGAGGGCGTCGCGAACATCGTCTAGGTTGTCGTCATCCTCGGTAGGCGCTCGCGCATTACCCGCCCTAGGGCGGACCTACGGTCATCAGAGCCGCAGCTATAATAGCTGGCCTTGGGCCGGTGAGTCAACCTCAGAGGCGGCCGGCGACGAGCTTCGCGAGCGGAACCAGCCCCGGCTCCATCTTCTGCATGCTGCTTACGCCCGTATACAGGGTCACCTGAGCTGCCTGCGCACCCTTCGCCATGAAGACCGAGCCAGCGAGCCAGTATGCCGGAACCGAGACCCCCGCAAGTGGCTTGAGGTGCAGGGTGCTTTCCATTCCGTTGACCGTGGCCGGGCTCATCATCTGCACGAACACGTTCTTGGTGTGGTCGGGGCTGTAGTAGCGGCACGTCGCGCCACTCGTACCCTGCGCTTTCTCGCCCGCTTGTGCCGCAGCGGCCAGCGCTTTTGAGGCCTCGGCTTGCGAGACGAGCTTGCAGGGATCGGTCGCGGCATTCGCACCCATGGCGAACGCGACCGACCCGAGCGCAAAGACGACCGGAACGAGTCGATGCAGCATCGGCGAGGCTCCCTTAGTTCGAGGTGGCTGCGGTTGCTTTGACGCGGTTGGGATCGACCTTGACGCCCGGTCCCATCGTGCTCGTCAACGTCACGCTGCGCAGATACGTCCCTTTGGAAGCGGACGGCTTCGCACGAACGATCGCATCGAGCAGCGTCGCGACGTTCTCCGCAAGCTGCGTTTCGCCGAAGCTGGCTTTGCCCACGATCGTGTGCACGATGCCGGTCTTGTCGAGACGATACTCGACCTTGCCGGCTTTGATGTCGCGAATTGCGCTTCCAATGTTCGGCGTAACGGTGCCCGACTTCGGATTGGGCATCTTTTGCGCGAGGATGCGACCGAGGTTCGAACCGACGGCGCCCATCATGTCCGGCGTCGCGACGGCAACGTCGAAATCGGCAAAACCCGCCTTCACACGATCGATCAGATCTTGCTCGCCGACGACGTCCGCGCCCGCAGCCTCGGCCTCTTTGGCTTTGTCGCCCTTGGCGAACGCGATGACGCGCACGGTGCGGCCCGTGCCGTGCGGCAAGAGGACGGTGCCGCGCACGTTCTGGTCGCTCTTCTTGGGATCGACGCCGAGCCGAATGTGAATTTCGACCGTCTCGTCGAACTTCGCGGTCGCGTTCTTCTTGACGGTCGCGGTCGCTTCGGTGATGTCGTGCAGCTTCGCGCGATCGAACGACGCAGCCAGGGCAGTGTATTTCTTCCCGTGATGCTTGGCCATTACGCGACCACCTCGACGCCCATCGAGCGCGCCGTTCCGGCGATGATTCGCATCGCCATGTCGACGTCGTTCGCGTTGAGATCCGCCATTTTGGTTTCGGCGATTTCCCGCAACTGTTTCTGATTGATCTTGCCGACTTTGT
>Ga0302324_100028553_pt1 | contig 10600 bp, 9 predicted proteins | sample Palsa_T0_1_FD_201949 | JGI IMG/M metagenome (GOLD analysis project Ga0302324, IMG submission 201949) | Peat permafrost microbial communities from Stordalen Mire near Abisko, Sweden - Palsa_T0_1 | ecosystem: Environmental > Terrestrial > Soil > Palsa > Peat permafrost | place: Sweden: Abisko... | reverse complement strand
TGATGATGCTGTCGGCGTGGAGGTCCGTGATGACCATCGCCCCCTTCTCGAGCGCGCCCGGGAGGTAGGAGATGTCGACGCTGCGCCTCGCACCAGCTGCGCAGCCGTAGTCGCAGAAGCCTTGCCCTTCACACCCCACGGCGTTCCGCGGAATCGGACGGGCGCTCCACCCGAGCTTCGCGCAACCGCGGTCGAACACGTCGGCGATGGGGCCGATGTACTTCCGCTCGGGAGGCGACACTTCGAGAATGCGCTCGACGCGATCGAAGTAAGGCTCGAGCCCCGCGGGCGAGAAGTCGTCCGAGTCGAGCCGCTCGCTCCACTCGTCGAGCACCCACGGTGGCGGACGGAGGCTCGTACCGGTGTTGACGGCCGTCGACCCGCCGACGAGCTTGCCCATCAGCAGCGTGATGGGGGAGGCACCGACGGTCCACGTGTTGCGGTAGTATGTCGAGTGAGCGTGGATGAAGCTGCCGACGAAGTCGTTGCGCTTCCGATACGCACCCTCCTCGAGATAGACGACGGCGTAACCGCGATCGGCGAGCTCACGTCCGACGACGGCGCCACCCGCGCCCGTGCCGATGACGACGATCTCGCACTCGACGTCGCGCGACTCCTTCCACTCCTTCGCGCTGACGATCTGCTGCTCCCAGCGCTGCGTCTCGACGTTCGAGAGCACGCGGAGCTCGCCGCCCATCTTCGCGTAGGTGCGCGGCGAGTCGAAGTGCGCGATCTTGAGCATGTACGCGAGCGTGTGCAGCGGCGTGCGGAGGATGGGGCTCTTCTCCCAGTTCGTGAGCACGTCCTGCTGCGCGGAGCGGTCGAGCGCGTGAAACGGTTTGCCCTTCTGGAGGCGCACCGCTTGATCGAGGAGCGAGAGAACGCCCGTGAAGCCGCGCGCGATGGCGTGGGCCGACGGTTCGGCGGCGAGCGTGTTGATGAGCCCCTCGACGCGCGCAATCGTCGCCTCGTCGGCCCCCGGCGTGAGCTTCGAGCCTGGAATGATGGCCTCGGCAAACGACAGCGCGCTGCGCAGCTGGGCAGCCGTCAGGCTGGGGGATGTGGGTGTGACCTTGTAATGCGAGAGCACGGGCGGTTTCCTTACCACGCTCCGCGTTGCCACGCGGCATGCTCGTCCTCTTCGGGGCGGGCCGTCAGCAGCTCATGCGGGACGAAGCCCGCTTTGTAGGCGAGGGACTCGCACCCGAGCACCCGGTATCCGAGGTAGACGTACGGTTTGTTGGCGGCCCGCGCGTCTTCCACGAGCGCGATGACGTTCGCGATCCCGAGCGAATCGCGGTGAAGGGCGGGATCGTAGTAGAAATAGACGGCGCTGAGCGCGTGCGGCGTCTCGTCGAAGAGGCCGATACCGACGAGACGGTCACCGTCGTAGAACGCCGCTTCACGGGCGCTCGGATGCGGGAACGCAAAGTCGAGTGCGTAGCGGTCGACGCGGAGGATGCTCGGCTCCCACCCGCGCATGGCCTCGCGATCGGCGTGCCACTGCTTGTAGAGCTCGAGGCGTGCGTCATCCACCGTGGGGCGTGCCACGACCCGCCGGAGCCGCGCCGCGCGATTGCGCGCCCGCCTCTGGCTTCGCGTGGGATGAAAGTCACGCGTCGCGATGCGGAGCGTGACGCATTCCGTGCACGCTGTGCATCGCGGCCGGAAGTAACACGGCCCGAAGCGTCGCCACCCGCGCTCGAGCATGGCCTCGAGCTCCTCGGGCGACACATCGAGCATCACCTTCACCTCGAGGGACGCCGTGCGCGTTGGGAGGTAGGCGCACGGATGCGGATCCTCCACGATGCGTTGAAGCAAGCGCGCCACAGCTACTCTGCCAGCATAGACGAACTCCTCATCGTGGCTAATGACGAGCGCTTCGGGCAGCATAATCGCGGCTCCGACAGCCCAAATTCTTCTTGATACGAAGGAGACGAACGATTGTAGGAAGGATTGGATCGCTCCTTCGTCGAATTGGTCGTCTCCTTCGTCGGATTGGTCGTCACCTCCGTCGGATTGGTCGTCACCTCCGTCGGATTGGTCGTCACCTCCGTCGGATTGGTCGTCACCTCCGTCGGATTGATCGTGTCCTCCGAAGGATTGGTCGTCTCCTCCGTCGGATTGGTCGTGTCCTCCGAAGGATTGGTCGTGTCCTCCGTCGGATTGGTCGTGTCCTCCGAAGGATTGGTCGTGTCCTCCGAAGGATTGGTCGTCTCCTCCGAAGGATTGGTCGTCTCCTTCGTGTCAGCGTTCCAATGCTTCCTAGAATCGTTCGTATCCTTCGTACAAATCTGTAACTCGTGGGAGTGATTACGATTCTTGCTCGCAGGGCGCGAGGACAAGGACGGGCACGTCGCACGAGGACGAGGACGAGGAGCGGATCCTCAATTCGCCGGCGGCGGCGGGGGGCACATGCAGGCTCCGTGCTATGAGCTGCGCGCCTGATGCGCACGCTCGTTCTCGGCGATCTGCACCTCTCGACGCACGCGCCACGCGGTGCATCGGCGGATCTCGCGCTGCTGCTCGAGGCGCATCGCGGGGCCCGCGTCGTCTTTGCAGGGGACTTCTTCGATCTCTCGGCCGAGGTCGGGGCGTCACATTCGCGCAGCGTCGCGGCGGGGTTCGCGGCTCACCCGCGCGTGACGCAGGCGCTCGCCGAGCACGTCGAGCATGACGGCGAGATCGTCTGGCTGTCGGGCAACCACGACTGCGAGATCGGCGAAGACGCTTCAGTGATCACACGTGCGCTGGGCCTCTCTCCGGCCGCAGCAGCGCGCGTCAAGACAACGCCGTGGTTCTACCGTCAGGGCGCGCTGCACGTGGAGCACGGTCACCTCTACGATCCCGACAACGCTCCGCCGCATCCTCTCGCGTCGGCCCGCGGCACGCTCGGGGTTCACTTCGTCGAGGAGTTCATCGCGAAGACGGGCGCGTTCGCCTACCTCAACGCCAACGACGACACGCCGCTCCGCCTCCTCGTGAGCGCGTTTCGCTGGTACGGCGCGCGTGCACCGCACGTCGTCTATCGCTACTTCCGCGCGGCGTTCGCCGCGCTCGGCAAGAGCGGCCGCTTCTACAACGGCGCGCGTGACGCGGCCCGCGCGGAGGAGGGGCTCCTCCGGTTCCTTGCGTCATCCGGGCTCGACGAGCCGACGGCGCGGGCCCTCATGAGCGAGTGCGCGACGCCCACGATGGCCAGCATGCAGGCCACCGTCGCGCGGCTCTATCTCGATCGCGTCGCGGCCACCGTCGCGCTCCTCGCGGGCATGTCGGCGCTGCTGCTCGGCAAGCGTCGCCTCGCGCTCGCGCTTGGAGCCGCAGGCCTCGGCGGGCTCGCGTGGAGCTGGTCGCAAGGCCACGACCGTTATGGCGGCAAGGTGTCCGAGCGTCTCGATGACGCCGCGCGCCGCGTTGCACAGGCATCAGGCGCGTCGCTCGTCGTCTTCGGGCACGCCCACGAGATCGCCGACCGCGAGGGGTATTCCAACACGGCGAGCTTCGCGTTCCCTCGCGGTGGACGGAAGCGCCCGTACTTGGAGATCGAGGGCTCCCCCGACCACCCGCGGGCCGTCCGTCGCTGGATTTAGAATCAGTGCGGCGTCGGCGGGACGATGACGGTGTTGATGGGCTTCACGCTCGCGCCCGCGGGATACGCGTAGCTCGAGGCGCTGTCGTAGCCCCAGACCGTCATGCCGAAGGGCGTGTTGCTGCTGATCGTGTGGAGGCCGTTGTTGCACTTGCCGACGGCCGCGCCAGCCGTGACGAGGTCGACGTGTACGTACTCGTACTTGCCCGAGGTCCCGACGGGCTTCCAGCCGGTGACCGTACCGAGGCAGTCGAGCGTGACGTCGTCGAACGTGTTGCTCGTGTTGAGCACGCGGTCGAGCGCGAGCTCCGTGTACCCGAACGTCGGGTCCGTGAAGAAGATGTACGAGTTGAGGTACTGCTCCGGGGCGATGACGTTGACCGTCTCGGGGCCGCCCACGTCGTAGTTCGTCGACTCGTTGGCGATGGCGACGTAGTCGTTGCCGAGCGCGCTGATGGGTGGGATCTGCTGGTGGCCCGCGTCGCAGTCGCCACCCGGGCGGTGCGCCGCGAGATAGAACGGGTGCATGTTGTCCTGCGACTTCACGTAGAAGGCCGGGAGACCGTCGAACTCGACGAGCTGACCTTCCTTGAGCGTCGCGGGTGCGCCCGAGATCGGCGGATCGTACGTGAGCGTCGTGCCGTCGACGGCACCCACGATGCGCCAAGGCGGCGCCTGGTCCGACACGTTGAAGCAGAAGTGCTCGCCCCACACGCCGACAGGGTAGTTCGACGAGACGATGCTACCGGTGAGATCACCGGTGGTCTGCATGATGTGGACGTTCTGCCCCTTGTTGACGTTGTACGTGACAGGGGTGTTGGCGGCCGTCGCGGGAACGCCGCCGCTCGCGGTGATGGCCACCGTGGGGAGCAGCGTGATCTGGGTGCCATCCTGTTGCGCGATGAGATCGATGCCCGGCGGGAACTCCCCCGAGTACGCCGTCCCGTACATCGCGACACCGATGTAGTTGGTGGTCCACGCCGTGATGGGCAAGAGGAGCGTCGCGCTCGCGATGTACGAGCTCGCGCCGCCGAACGGGTACGTGTCGTAGACGACGGCCGGAACGCTCGTCTGGATCTCGATCGCGTTGCTCATGGCCGTCCCGTGGATGACCGTGTCTTCGCTCGTGATGGCGACCTGCACGCCCGACGGGCACGCGACGTGATAGTCACCCTGGCCCCCGGCGTAGTAGTTGAGGAAGACGATCGCCATGCTGTTCGAGGGGATGCCGCTCGTCGGGATGGGCTGGTACGTGATCGAGTTTCCTGATCCCACGGGCGTGTACGCGTAGGGCGCCGCGTTGATCATGCTGCCCTTCCAGACGAGGTTCACCGTCATGGGCGTCGACCAGTAGTTCGTCACGAACGCAGCGAGGCAGCTCCCCGCGGCGCCACCGCTCGAGTACGCAGAGTTCCAGGCGTCGACCGCGATCGAGTAGTAGTCGCAGCCGATGGAGCTCTGGCTCGCGGCAGCCGCGGTGCACGCGTCGATGCATCCGCCCGGTCCACATCCCGTGTTGCCCGTGCACGTTTGAACGACGGTGGGGTTCGACCCGCACGTGATGACCTCGTGGAGATCCGCCGAGCACGTGGTGCACATGGGTGCGTCGGTCGACCCGTCTATGTTGAACATGGGTCCGCCGTCGTTGTTCGTCGTGCTGGTGTCACCACCGCCGCTGTCGGAGTTTTCGAAGCCGGTCCCCTTACCGCCACAAGCTGCGAAAGCGACGAGGAGACTCACAAAAGGAAGGTGATCGGTGATGCGCATGGGTGCATGGAATGTCCCATCGCGCCCAACCACGTGTCAATGTAGGCAACGGTAAAGTTCAGCCCGGGCGGAATCAGAACACCAACACATAGCTCTTTGGAGCAACCCGGAAGAGGAGCGGTTTGTGGCTGCCCTTGTTCTTCTCCCATGCCCCGAACCATGGCTGTTTAGCCCAAGATTCCTCGGTCGTGATGAAGTCGGGCACGTAGACATCGAGCTCCACGTAGCGTCCAAAGGCCGCCTGCGAGAGCGCGGGTCCGTACGACCACGTCGCGCGTTCGGGCGGCGGCTTGGCGTCGTTGTGGATCGCGCCACCGTACGTCACGACCATCTTCGAGCCGCGGTGCTCCAGCATCTTTCCAGCCTGCATCGTCGTGAGGCGGGCGATCGTCTCGAGGGAGCGCTCGATGGCGTCGTCGCCGGCGTCGTTGATCGCGGCGAGATCCTCGCAGGTCGGGCGAAGCAGATCGGGAACGATGCCGAGCTTGCGAGCGGCTTCACCCATCGCCACGTACTCGTTCTGATTCGTCTCGGCCTGCTGCGTGACGACGGGCTTCTGCACGCTGCGCATCGTCTCGGCCTGCTTCACGCATCCCTTCGGGGGCATCATGAGCTCGACGAGGAGGTGCGACGTGCGTCCGGCGAGCAGCGGCAAGAGCATGTCGGTGAAGCGCTTCGTCGACGACGACACCGTCGCGCCGCGCTGAGCGTGAGCCTCGCCGACGCCGAGCACCGCAGGGTCTTCTTTCAGTACGACCTCGAACGCGTCCTCCGCGCGTTCGAAGACGCCACACTCCACGTCGCTCTTGTCGAGCGTGCAGGGCGCGCCGCCGAGTGTCGAGACCACGGTCAGCGCGGGACCCGCATCGGGCTTGGGTGTGTCTTTCTTCGGGCAAGCAAGAAGACACGCGCACACGCTCGCGCCAAGGACCCACCTGAGGATCAAGAGCCGCTCGTCGCGAAGCCGTAGATCTCGGGGTGACGCAGCGCGGGCAACTCGTCTTTGCGAACGAGCAGCGTGCGCACCGCCCATACGTCGCGAAAGACTCGGTACTTGAGGGCCGTCGAGTCGATGTAGTCGACGCCGCTCGAACCCCCCGTGCCGATGCGCCGCCCGATGATGCGCTCGACCATGCGCGCGTGGCGCTGGCGGAAGATGACGAACGACTGCTCGAACGCGACGATCGCGTCGATCACCTCGCGCGGCCACGCGAGGAGGGGCAGCTCGCGATAGCCCTCGATGAAGACGAGCGCGGCACGAATGCGCGCATGACGTGCGCGGTCCGCTTCCGGAACATCCATCGCGCGGAGGAACGCCTGCGTGCCGGCGATCTCCTTCTCGAATCGACCCCGGACGCGCTCGGCATCCGGGCGGGACTCGAACGATGCGCGGGTGATGCGCTCGTGGACGGCGCAGTACTCGTCGACGAACGCGGTGATGGTGCGTGCGTCGTTCTCTTGGCCAGGCATCGAGCCTTGAATTGGAGTCCTGTAAAGCCACTCGCGAATGGCTTCGTTCAGCGTGGGCCTGTCGGCGAGGCGCATCTGGACGCGGTGATACGCGCTCGATGGGGCGCCGTTTTCGTCGCGCAGCGCATCGAGGTAGCTCCCTTCGCCGAACCCGACGCGCTCGGAGTCCTCGAGGCCGAGCAGGATCTCGATCTCGCGCATCTGGCCCGACTGAAACCCGCTGGCCGACCCGAGCTTGTCGCGAAAGTCGAGGTAGTCGCGGGTCGTCATTGTCTCCATCAGCGTGAAGTGCGCGGTGAGATGCGCGAGCACCTCCTGCATCCGCCGAATCCCGCGCACGGCCGACGCGAGGGACTGCTCCGGGACGACGGGCTGCGCGAAGAGATCACGCACGGCGACGAGCTCGCGCAAGACGAGCTTGAACCAGAGCTCGTCGATCTGGTGGATGGTGATGAACATCACCTCGTCGTTCGACAGGTTCTCGTCCGACTTCCCGAGCCCCCTTTGGAGCACGAGCAGCTCCTCGACCTTGATGTAGTCCCAGTAGGCCGTCATCGTCCTGAGCTGAAGAAGTCGCGGATTTGCTTCTTGCGGCGACGAATCAAGAACGGGATCTTGGCGGCCGCGAGCAAATCACCGACTTGCGCCTTGACGAGCGCCTCGCCCATCTCACGCAACGTGCGACTGAAGGGCATGTAGAAGGGCTCGACGTCGCCGTCGTCGACCGCGACCGTCTTCGGGTGCATGAACGTGAGCAGCGACAGCTCACTGTTTGCGACGCCGAAGCCCGTCGCGCGGGTGCCCGACCACGGAAGCTGCGGGATGGCGCCCGTGAACGCGTGGCTGTTGACGCACGCGACGCCGACGTCGAGGCGCTCGATCAACCGAAGCGCACGCGCGGTGTCGCGCGTCCAGATGGATGCTCCAAGCCCGTACTTGCCACCGTTGATCGCGCGCACGGCTTCGTCTGCACCCCACACGCGGACGACCGCGAGCACCGGGCCAAAGGTCTCCTCGCGCACGACGTCCATCTCGCCCGTGCATCGATCGAGGAGGGTCGGTTTGTAGCCCAGGCCCTCCGTTACCTTGCCCCCAGTCACGAGCTTTGCGCCTTTTGCGAGGGCGTCTTTGACGTGGGCCTCGACGATCTCGAGCTGGCGGCGATTGCCGAGGGGCGAGACCTCCACGTCGTCGTCGCCAGGGCCCGTGCGAAGCTTCTCCCAGGCCGTCCGCATGCGCTCGATGAAGGCGTCGGCGATGCGCTCCTCCACGTAGACGATCTCGATGGCCCCGCAGGCTTGCCCTGCATTCGAGAGAGCCCAGTGCGTCACGCCCATCACGGTGCGGTCGAGATCGCAGTCGGCGAGTACGAGGGCCGCGTCCTTGCCGCCCATCTCCACGCTCGAGGGAATGCCGAGCTCGGCGCAGCGCACGCGCACGCGCGCGCCTGCTCGAACCGATCCGGTGAAGACACATGCGTCGATGCCAGACTCGACGAGCGCAGCACCAGCCACCCCATCCCCTTGAACGACCGTGACGAGCCCGTGTGGAAGCTCGCGGGCGAAGTGCTCGGCGAACCACGCGCTCGAACGGGGCGTGTGCTCGCTCGGCTTGAGCACCACGGCGTTGCCCGAGAGGAGCGCGGGGACGAGCGAGCGATAGAGCCCCGACACCGGGAAGTTCCAGGGCGCGATGATCCCGACGACGCCGCGCGGGACCATCATGATGTGGGCTTTCTTCTTCGGAAAGACGATGGGATTCAAGAAGACGCGGCGATCGAGCGAGCGGCCGATGATCTTCGACCAGCCCTTCACGGCGTCGAGGGGGCCCACCGCTTCCGTGAAGAGGGCTTCGACCTCGTGCTTGCCCATCTCCTCTTTGACGAGGTGGAGGATGGTCTGGCGCTCGCGGAGCATGCGCTTGGCTGCGCGCTCGAGGGCGGCCGCTCGGTCGGCGAGGGGGCGCGAGGCCCACTCCGGCTGGACGACATGGGCCGCCTCGACAGCCTGACGCGCCTCGTCGGTCGACTTGCCGTGCTTCGCCACGCCGTTTTCGGGGGTCTGCTCCGCGGCCCCGCCGCGATGTTGCAGCATCGACGAAGAACTATCACATCCTCCGTCGCGGAGCGGATGTCCGGTGGCGTCCCCAGCGGGAGTCGAACCCGCGTTAGCGACGTGAAAAGCCGCGGTCCTGGGCCTCTAGACGATGGGGACTTGGCAGGGCTTCTACCATAGACGCGACACTGCCAACAAACCGACGCAGTTACTTCTTGGGCCGATTGGCTGCAGGGGCCTCAGCTTTGGAGAACTCCATCTTGCGGAGCTTGCCGCACTTGGCGCACTTGAAGAGGCGGGGAATCGCTTTGCCCTTCGCCTTGTACCGGATGCCGCCGGCGTCCCAGACCGATATTTCGTGGCCATCCGGGCATCGCATCATCCAAAGGCGACTCTCTGCCTCCATCGCCTCCGCGAGCTTGTGCGGCATGACCGCCTTCAATGCCTTCTGGACCAACCCCATAGGTGCACGTCTATCACGTCGGGGCTCCGCCCCGAACCCCGAGAGGTTGCGAGGCTTGCTTTTGGCTGCGACTCCCGCTGGGATGCGGCCGAGGAGAACCAACCATGGCATTGAGCACAGTGATCCCGGTGAGCGATTTGGCGGCAGCAAAGGCTACGTATGGCGCGTTGCTCGGCATCGCACCGCACACCGATAGCCCGTACTACGTCGGCTTCAACGTGGGCGGTCATGAGATCGGGCTGGCGAAGAAGGGAACGACTGGCGCCGACGGTCCGGTGTTGATCGTCGATGTCAAAAACCTCGACGAGCTCCGCACTGGGCTCGTCGCGAAAGGCGCGAAGGAAGTGTCTGCGCCGCGGACGGTGTCACCCGGCGTGCGGGTTTGCGTGTTGGCGGATGCCGACGGCAACCCGTTCGGCCTTCGCGGCGCCTGACCGAGGATTGCGATGTTCAGCTCGGATCCGGCAATCGCGAAGAAGCAGATGCTGACGATCGTCTTCCTGCTGACGGCGTTCGGCCACATGGATGGCAAGTTCGCCCTCTCCGAGAAGCGCTTCGTGCAGGAGAAGATCGCGAAGCTCGTCGAGGAGCGGATGCTCGAGGCGGTGGCCGATCCCCTCGCGCGGCAAGTGGCGACCGAGCGGGCGACCGTGCAGTTCCAGCGGGTCGCGGCAGCCATCGATCGCGAGATCGCCGGGCTCTTCACCGAGTCCGTCGCTGACGGAGAGACGACCGAGCAGTTCGTCTACGCGAAGCTGGCGCTGCGTTGCTACGAGCTGCTGCGGCCGTTCGACGACGAGGCGCGGGCATATCTCTTCGAGATCGTCGGCGAGCTCATCATGGCCGACGGCGTCGTCCACCCCAACGAAGCAAGGCTGCGGGACGACATCCAGCGCCTCCTCGCGGCGCCCGTCGAGATCGAGATCGAGGAGATCCCCGACACGGTCCTCGATCGTCGCATCGCGATCGACAAGCCCGAGGTGCTCGTTCCACGCATGGACGACCACCCGTTCTTCACCCGCGAAGAGCGGGTGTACGCGCGGGACGAGGCCGGCTTTAGAGAAAGCGCCGAAGCGGACGTGGAGCTTCTGCAAACGGTGGTTGCCACCCTCGAGCAGCAGCGCGCGGCCGGCACGGGCAAGCTCACGGGCGCGCAGAGCTTCGCGGACTTCGCAGGTCAAAAGCCTTTCCTCGACGGGCACGTCTACGTCCTGCCGCCCAATCCGGGCACGTCGTACGAGCTCATCGTCCTCGGCG
>Ga0302324_100028552_pt1 | contig 10600 bp, 6 predicted proteins | sample Palsa_T0_1_FD_201949 | JGI IMG/M metagenome (GOLD analysis project Ga0302324, IMG submission 201949) | Peat permafrost microbial communities from Stordalen Mire near Abisko, Sweden - Palsa_T0_1 | ecosystem: Environmental > Terrestrial > Soil > Palsa > Peat permafrost | place: Sweden: Abisko... | reverse complement strand
ACAGTGCCCATGGTCGATCCGGGACTAGTCAGGTGGGTTTGCGTGCTCTCTTCGCTCGACCGAGTCGCCGCCTGCACTTTCGCCAAACCAAAATCCAGAATCTTCGCGTGCCCGCGGTCTGTAATGAAAATATTCGCAGGCTTGATATCGCGATGCACGATCCCCTTGGAGTGCGCCGCGTCCAGCGCATCGGAAATTTCAATCGCGATCCCGAGCAGCTTCTCCTTTGCCATCGGGCGCCCAGCTATACAGTCCTTCAGCGTCGCGCCTTCCAGACACTCCATCACGATGTACGACTGCTCGCCGGTTTTACCGATCTCGTGAATGGTGCAGATATTCGGATGATTCAACGCGGAAGCGGCTCGCGCCTCGCGGCGAAAGCGCTCCAGCGACTGCGGATCCCGCGCTAGCTCATCAGGCAGAAACTTCAGCGCGACAAAGCGGCCAAGCTCGCTGTCCTCGGCCTTATAGACCACACCCATGCCTCCGCCGCCGAGTTTCTCGACGATCCGGTACCGCGATACCGTTTGACCGATCATGGGCGGGTCTCACACTACTTTAGCTTCGCGTACTCGGCTTTGGCTTGCTGCAGGATCGGGATGTCCGGGTCGGCATTTTTCCATAGCGCGAAGAAATCCTGGTACGCGGTCTGAGCTTTCGCGCTATCGCCGGCCAACGCGTACGCGCGGCCCAGGCCCAGGTGAGCCAGCGCGCCAATCACTTCGTTTCTCACCACGCCTGGATGGTCGATAATCTTCTGAAACTCGGCACCCGCCGCTCCGCCCTGTTTTAAGCCCAGATACGCTTGGCCTCGCAGATAGACCGGGTAGAGAGGAATACCACCGCCCAGCCCCAATTCGTAAGGGGTAGCCGCCGCGAGCGCTTCCACAGCTTTGCCGCCGTTGCCACTCTGAAGCTCGACGGCGGCATGAATCATCGGCAAGTCTTGGGACTGCACAATCGTATCTTCCGGGAAACGTTTACCCAGATCGTAGGCCAAGTGCCCGGCTTGCGTGGAATCGCCTGCCAGTCCGAGTGCAATGGCCGAGAAGGCTTCGACGTCTCTGTCATTTTCCAGCGCGACTGCGGCCTGCGCGTCCAGTGTTGGATCCAGTTTTGCCAACGTCATCTTACCTGCCAATGCTTCGTGGAGTGCAGCTACCGCGTTGTATCCTGCCGCCTCCGATTTATCATCCACTCGCTGGGCAGAATCGGCGGCTCGGCACGTCAGTTCCCGGGCCTTGGCAAATTCCCCACCATAGGCGGCTGTTTCCGATTCGTAGAAAAATACTGTATGCTCGTATCCCGCTTTCCCAATCAGCGCAGCGGCTTCCCGCTCCATCCCCGCGCCATCGTGTTGCAGGAAATCCACCGCGTAAAGATTGAGATGAACGATCGGCGCAGCGAGATTGTGGGCCTGCGCCTCCCGCGCCGTGGCTTTGGCCTCATCCAGACGGTTGAGGAGCAGGTATGTCCCAACCAGATTCGCGTAGGCAGGAGAACTCCCGGAGTCGAGTCTGAGAGCCTCCCGCGCCGCTTGGAGAGCTTTGTCCAATTGTCCCAAGATACGGTAAACGGAGCCTAGATTATTTACCGGGATCGCGTCGCGCGGATAGGTCTGCGCCCATAACTCGTAGGCTGCGCGCGCTGCTTCCAGGTTTCTGGTGACGTTTTGCTCGTAATGCGACGAAATGTAGAGTTTCTCCAATTCGCTGGTGCGATCCCGCAATTCATAAGCCTTGCGTATGCTCTCGGCTGAACGCTCGGTCTGGCCCAGGCTGTAATAGTTTGTACCCAGCCGCGCATAGGCCATGGCGAAATTCGAGTCCAGGCTCACGGCCCTCTGGAAGAATCGGATCGCCGCGGGATAATCGCCCTTTAACATCTGTGTTTGATAGCCGAGGGTATACGCCTGCAGCGCTTCGAGCGATGACGTGGTCACGTCTTCGGGCAGGGCGTCGTACTTTTGCACCGAGGCCAGCGATTCTCCCAGCTTCTCGCGCAGCTTCGTCGCGCCGTCCCCGAGCGCTTTGAGCACCTGCTCTTTTCCGTTGGCTGTCACCTGTTCTTGCGCCAGAAGATCGCCGTTATGGCAATTCACCGCATCCAATCCCAGCACATACTGGCTGCCGAGACTGGCAATGGAGCCTTCAATGGTGGCGGCGCTGGCCGTGCGCTGGCAGACCTCGCGCCCCAGTTCTTGCGTGAGCCGGGTGTCCTTGGGCTGGCTCATCTTGGCCAAAGTCTGAGCGATGCGCTGATCTGAGAGCAGGTTGAGAAACGGCGTCTGCTCTAGTTGCGCCGAGAGTCCTTGCCGCAGCGTGCCGTCGAAAACAGGATCACCGGTAGTGTTGGTAAAGTCGGCCAGAACGATGGTGTCTTTTTCGGTGAGCTTGGGCGCGCGCCGATGCAGGAAGAAATAAGCTGCGCCCGCCGCCGCAATCAGTATCAGGGCCGCGGTGAGCCAAGGCCAGCGCTTGGCTGGAGCCTTCGCCGCCGGCAATTTCATCGACTCGCTGTCCCGCTTCAACCGTTGCAGGTCCGACCGCATATCCGCGGCGCTCTGGTAGCGCAGGTCGCGATCCTTCTCCAGCGCCTTATTGATGATGTCTTCCAGCTTCGCCGGCAGATCGGGATTCAGTCGCACCGCCGGTGTCGGCGTTCCAATCAGAATTGCATTGAAGATCTCGGCCGAGCTTCCGCCGCGAAACGGCAACACGCCCGTCGCCATCTCGTATAACACCGCGCCGAACGAAAACAGATCGCTGCGGGCGTCCAATTCTTTGCCGCGCGCTTGCTCCGGTGACATGTACGCGACAGTGCCCATGGTCGATCCGGGACTAGTCAGGTGGGTTTGCGTGCTCTCTTCGCTCGACCGAGTCGCCGCCTGCACTTTCGCCAAACCAAAATCCAGAATCTTCGCGTGCCCGCGGTCGGTGATGAAAATATTCGCAGGTTTGATATCGCGATGCACGATCCCCTTGGAGTGCGCCGCATCCAGCGCATCGGCAATCTCAATGGCGATCGAGAGCAGCTTCTCCGTCTCCATCGGCCGCCCACCGATGCCATCCTTCAGCGTCATGCCCTCCAGGCATTCCATGACGATGTAGGACTGCTCGTCCGTTTTTCCGATTTCGTAAATCGTGCAGATGTTCGGATGATTCAGCGCGGATGCGGCTCGCGCCTCGCGGCGGAAGCGTTCCAGCGATTGCGAGTCTTGCGCCAGCTCGTCGGGCAGGAACTTCAGCGCGACGAATCGCCCCAGCTCGGAGTCCTCGGCCTTATAAACCACGCCCATACCTCCGCCACCGAGTTTCTCGATAATCCGGTACCGTGAGACGGTTTGACCGATCATGTTTGACCAATCACGGGGGATCCCGTTAGCCACGGATGGTACCATGAAAAAGAATGGCTGCCGCCACCGACGCAGGGGTGTTTGACGAGTCAGGGTTACTGGCCAAGGCGCGCGAAGGCGACTCCGCGGCCTTCAGCGAGCTAGTGAACCAGTACTCGCGCAAGATCTATCGCCTCGCTAAGCATATTACCCAGAATGATTCCGAAGCCGAGGACGTCCTTCAGGAGACTTTCCTCAAGGCTTTCGAGCACTTAGGGGATTTCCAGGGGCAATCTAAGTTTTACACCTGGATTGTCCGCATCGCCGTGAACGAATCCCTCATGAAGCTCCGCAAGCGGAAGTCCGACCGGACGGTCCCGCTCGACGAGCCGCTAGACACCGGTGAAGACACCGTAGTACGGGAAATCGCCGTTTGGGACGAAAATCCGGAGCAACAGTACTCCCGGGAAGAGATCGGCGGGATCCTGAACGAAGCCATTGAAAGCCTGAAACCGGCTTTTCGCACCGTTTTTGTGTTGCGAGACATCGAAGAACTGAGTACGGAAGAGACCGCCCAGGCACTGGATATATCAGTTCCTGCGGTGAAGAGCCGCCTACTGCGCGCGCGTTTGCAGTTGCGTGAGAAGTTGACGCGTTTCTTCAAACGGAAAGGGGACGACGTTTTTGCTTACCTGTAAAGAGTTCTTGCAGGAGCTCAGCGATTACCTGGACGCCACGGTGGATGCCGAACTCCGCCGCAAGCTGGAGATCCACATCAGCGAATGCCCCAATTGCTTCGTGATTCTCGACACCACCAAGAAGACCATTGAGGTATACAAAGGCGTTCAGCCGCAGCCCATCCCCCCCGACGTGCACGTACGTTTGATGAAGGCCGTGGAGAAGAAGCTGGCCGCTGCCCGGAAGCCGGGTTAGTCCTTTTGCGAGAGCGCCCGGGATATGGCCAGATTTTCCGAATCGAAACCCTCGCGCCGCAATGCGTCGCGCACTTTCTCAATCTGCAGCGAATAGGCCGGAAACTCCACCCGCACTTCCGCCGCGCGATGATACAGTTGCGGATTTACGGGAAAATCGAGTGTAGCTAACGCCTCAAGAAGACCTTCGAGCAGCCTCGGCTCGGTGGCAATACTCAAAGAAATCAGTTCACCCTCTCGTCCAAATAACGCGGTTTCAGATGGAAGAGACGCCGTCATGCAGGTAATCCTCTCCGGCGACCCGGCTCCAAATAAAAATCCCCTGGGCAGGTGCCGCAGGGGGTTTAGTTTCGTGAAGACCGACTCACCTTTAGCACTTTTTAGCGTGGTTGCAATTAGTAAGCCCTACCTTGCGATAGAACCTAAATCAATCCACGGTTCAATTAAAGCTTACCATCATCGCGGGGGAAAATGCAATAGGCGCTTAAAGCCCGAAATTCCCTCGCAGCGGCGGCCCTTAGTTAACCCTCCCCAGATACTTGTCCAGCCATGCCAACACTTCCCTCGACAGGTCGGCCTTGCGTTGACTGATGTCGTGCGGGGTATCAAACACGACGTGGCGTTTGTCCGCCTCCGGCGTCCCCAGCATGCGGAAGAGCGGATCCTGAGATCGCTGCACCGAGAACGTGAAGTCGTAGCGGCCGTTCACCATCAACACCGGTTTCTTAATGCGCGGCGCGAAGTTCACCTGGTCCCTGGGCGGTAAAACCGGGCTCAGAAAAAAACCTCCGTCCAAGAAGACGATAGCCTTAAAACGGTCCTCCAGCGCCGTGAAGATCACGCCGTCGGCCGTTCCCGCGCTCACCCCCAAATAGGCGAGCTTGGACTTGTCGATGTCGGGCCGGCTCTCCAGATAATCTACCGCGCGTCTCACCTCCTTGGATTCCTCGATCATCAGATTCAGGTCCCCATAGGCTCCCGGCAGTCCGCGCTTCCCGACGCGCTCGTACGTGCCTTTGTAGATGGGGTAGAGCAGCGCCCGCCCGCTCTGGATGATGTAGTCGACGAATTGCAGGTCGCCCAGATCCTGGCTCGACGGGTTGAAGTACACCCGAGCGCTGGGGTAGAACAAAACAGCCTGGTAAGGCGGGTGGACGTTCTTCGGTAAAAAAAGATACAGGGGAAGGCGCTCATTGCCGTAACCGGCGTCAATGCTGATTTTTCCCTTGGTCCAATCCGCGGTGTTCTCCACCACGCCTTCGCTTTGGGCATTCAGAGCTGTCCGGTCATAGGCGTACATGGTCTGGTAGGCCCGAAAAACGTCGTCGGAAACCGGCTTTGCCTTGGCAAAGTCCCGCGCATACCCGACCACAGGAGCTGTCACTTTGGCCGGCAGCGGCTCGCTGTTCCGAACGCAGCGAAAGCCGTTCAGCTCCGAGCGGTCGAACGGAAGAAGGGCCTCTGGATCGATGGCCTGATAGCTTTGAGTCCGCCAGGCGCCGCCTAAAATGAAACGTCGATCGTTATCTTCGGCATTGAAGGCCCATTCCCTCACGTTGCCGCTCAAGTCGTATGTCCCGAAAGGCCCCACATTAGGAGAAGTTCCGACCCGCCACGGTCCGTGTCCGGAGAAATTGCTCAGAATGACGTTTGGAACTGCCAGGTCGGTTGGAGCCACCTCATACCACTGCGCGACGGTTGGGAGGCTCTTGCCTGCGAATTCGGCGTAGGCCGCCGCTTCGTACCAGCTCACGCCCGAAACCGGATAATCAGCCTGTCCTTGCGGAAAATGGCCTCCTGCCCAAGTGGAGGGCCCTGGCCGGCCGGTGGGATCGCGAAAAAGATCCATGGCTTGATCCCATTGGATCTCCTGGCCGTCCCTGATGAATTTCTGTTTCCAATACTGGCGCTTCTGGTAACCGCCTTGGCTCACGAATTCCTGGTATTGCCGGTTTGTTACCTCAAACTGGTCGATATCGTAAGCCGGCAGCTCGTATAGCAGCCATCCGATAAAATCGATCAGTTCGTCGGCCCCGCCCTTCGGCACGTGCACCATCCCAGCCGGGGTTCCGGCAGGCGCCAAATCGAATCGCATGGTTTCGTTAAGCAAGGGCGCAACCAGAAGTTTCCCGGCTCCGGGCTTCGAAACTTTCCAACGAAAATAGCCATTAGGAATTACAACGCCCGAGAGTGGAGTGGCGCCGAGGGCCAGCCATGCGCCCTTGGCGGAACGATAGTCCTGAATCTCGACGGTGGCCCCTGGCGGCGACGACTGAACAGAGACACGGTACGTCATCGACTTCGCAATAGAGGCGAGCTGCGGATCGCCCGGCAGAATCTTCTCGGCCTTCTGCAATACCTGGAACGCGGCTAAGGGCGTGTCCTGCTTCAGCCGGTTTATCTCCGGAATGGCCTGTTCGCGTGCCCACTGCCGCTGCTCGAAGCGCTGATAAAGCCAGACTCCGCCGGCCACTAGCAGAAGCAGCAAAACGATCGCGGGAACAGCGAAGATCGGGCGCAACTGCAACCGGGGAGGCGGCGCGGCGATCCGCTCGCTAATCGCGGACAGCTCGCGCGCTACTTCCGCCGCCGATTGCGGGCGCTTGGCTGGATCTTTCTCCAGCAGCTTCGCGACCAGGCCATCCAGGCTGGCCGGCACGCCCACGCGCACCCGCGATGGCGTGGGCACTGTCGCGTGCGAGCCGCTCGAGAGCATCTGACCTAACGAGGCGCCCGGGAAGGGCAGCCGGCCCACGGACATTTCATACAGCACCAGTCCCAAAGCGAAGAGATCCGTGGTGGCCGTTGGCGCTTGGCCTGTCACCTGTTCGGGCGCCATATAGGCCGGCGTTCCCATGATGGCGTTGGATTCGGTGGCCCCTGGCTCGGAAAGCATTTTGGCAAGGCCGAAGTCCAACACCTTTACGCCGTGCGGCGTGATCATGATGTTGGCCGGTTTCAAGTCGCGGTGCACGATGCCCCGAGCGTGTGCCTCAGCCAGCGCCCCGGCGATTTGCGCTCCGTAACGCGCCGCCGTTTCTGGAGCCAGCGGACCTTTCTTGATCTCGGCGGCCAGCGTGGAGCCTTCAATAAACTCCATCACCAGATAATTCGGGCCGACGTCATAGAGCGTGCAAACGTGAGGATGGTTCAGCGTGGATATGGCCCGCGCTTCCAGTTGAAACCGTTCGCTATAGCGTTCGGCCCCGATCTTGATAGCCACCACGCGCCCCAATCGGGTGTCGATGGCGCGGTACACCGTCCCCATGCCGCCCGCTCCGATTTGAGCTTCCACCTGGTACGGACCGAGCTGCGTCCCGCGGTTAATTACGGTTTTGGTGGTATCGGCCAGGAAGCCGCCCGCTGATTGTTCAAGAATCTGGCTGCCGGAATCCAGCGCCAGCATGCGCTCGACACGCGCGCGTATTTCCGGATCCGTGCGTTCCAGCAACGCCGCGCGATCGAGGGGACCGCGTTCCCGCGCTGCTTGATACAGATCTTCGATCTGGCGCCATCGGTCGGGTGTCATCATCGTCACCTCAAAGGTATACGAAACAGATTGGAGTGCACCGACGGCTGGATGTAGGCGTACGTGGACGGGTCCGGCCCGGGCGCGATGTTGTCTTGCTCGACAATCTTGACGCCGGGAACCTTCGCCCATGCCCGCGGATCGTGAACCGCTGCCGGAGGAATGGGCGGAAAGGACTTGCCCGGAGGCACCGGAATCGCCGCTGTCCTTCCAAGCGGGTTCTCCCGGGAAGCTGCGACGAGTTCGATGTATACGTAACGCCCGTCCGGGGACCAGGCCACCTGACAGGGAAAATCGCAGATCTGTTGCGCGGAGTGGCCCTCGAGCGAGTAAATGACACCGATGGTGTTCTTCACGGCCAGACTGATCAGTCGGCGATCCGGCGACATGCCGTTTATGTCAATCGTCGGATCCGGATATACTTTTCGACGACCGGATCCATCGCGCGACATAGCGGCGAGATAGAAGGCTTTGCCGTCGGTCAATTGGAATAGCACCTCGTTGTTCGGACCGAAATGCGGAACACTCTCGCCATGCTCCGCAATCCTGCGCGGGGGAGCGCTCCGGTCGAGAGGCACGATCCAGATCTGGGAAGGTTGTTCAGGGAGTGAGGTGGAATAGACCACATCTTTTTCATCCGGCGAGATATCATACTCGTGCATCGAGACGCCGGGTATGACGACTTCACTCTTTCCGGAGGCGAGATTGGCGCGCACCAGCTCGGCCGGCGAATCGGGCGAGTCTCGATGCAACAAATAATAGAGACGCTTTCCGTCCCGTGAGAAAACCGGCGGCGCCGCTTCCGCATATCCTTCGCTGGAAAGTGCGCGATCGCCTCGGGAATCGTGAATCCAGACCACATTCTGCCGGGTGAAAATCGAAGTGATCAGAGAGCGGCCGTCAGCCGCCATGGCGATGCCGCCTTCTTCGCTGGAACCGAACGTGATTTGCTCCGGTTGTCCTGCGGGAAAACGCTGACGCCACAAGTGATATCGGCCGGCGACTTCCACTCCCAGGTAGATCCACTTTCCATCTGGTGACCACGCCGCCGAGGTGCATGGTCCGGTAGGTCCCACTTGCCTTCCGGGCGAGCCGCCGGAAAACGGCACCACGCGGCAAGGACGGAATTGGTCGACCATTTCCGCTAACAATACCCATTTCTTGTCAGGCGAAAGATACGAGTAATGCGCCATACCGCGTTCGTGCGCTGGGAAATAGATCTCGCGCAGATCGGACCGGTCGGTTTTCGAAGTTACGACCCCCATGTGGATTCCAGTCTTGAATTGTGAGAACAGCACGTGGCTCTCGTCCAGCCAGCTCAGCCCCGCTGAATTCGGGAGAAACCGTTTGGAATCGCCGCCCAGCGTGGGCACGGTATCTGTCTCGAATCCAAATACGCTGTACGCGATCTGGGAGCCGTCCGGAGAAAACGCGATGTTGTATTTCGCGCGCGGATCGTGCGTCACTTGAATCGGTTCGCCATTGGGAAGCAGTTTCACCCAGATTTGATCGGAGGTGCCGAACGGATTGTTGTTGCGATAAAAAGCCAGCATCCGGCCGTCGGGCGAAAGGGTAGGCGAAACCGCCGAGTCGGTGAAGCTGGTGAGCTGCGTGTAGGCGGCTGGGTTATTAGGGATTGGGGATTCGCTGCCAGGCACTTTGGATCGGAGGTAGAACCATGCGGCGAGTCCCAAGAGGACGACGATGCTTGGGATGGCATAGCGGAGATGGAGCCGGGAGCGGGGCGCCGGAGCGGCCAGCCGATCGGCTACCGCGGACAACTCGCGCGCCACATCGGATGCCGACTGCGGGCGCTTGGCCGGATCTTTTTCGAGAAGCCTCGACACCAAGCCATCCAAGCGAGCCGGAACTCCCACGCGCTCTCGCGACGGCTGGGGCACGGCGGGATGCGCCCCACTGGAGAGCATTTGTCCTAATGATGCACCCGGAAACGGCAGTTTCCCGACGGCCATTTCATAGAGCACCAGCCCGAGCGCGAACAAGTCCGCGGAAGTGCCCGGCTCGCGGCCTTCCACCTGTTCGGGCGCCATGTAGGCGGGCGTGCCCATGATGGCGTTGGTATCGGTGATGCCAGCTTCAGTCAGCACCTTAGCCAGTCCGAAATCCAGCACCTTCACCCCGTGCTTTGTGACCATGACGTTGGACGGCTTCAAGTCCCGATGCACGATTCCGAGCGAGTGCGCCTCCGCCAGTGCGCCGGCGATTTGCGCGCCATAGCGGGCCGCCGTCTCGGGAGGCAGTGGCCCTTTCTTGATCTCGGCGGCCAGCGTGGAGCCTTCGATAAACTCCATCACCAGGTAATTTGGGCCAACATCGTGGAGCGTGCACACGTGGGGATGGTTCAACGTGGAAATTGCGCGCGCTTCGAGTTGGAATCTTTCGCTATAGCGCTCGGCCGCGATCTTGATGGCCACCACGCGTCCCAATCGCGTATCGACCGCGCGGTACACCGTCCCCATGCCGCCCGCGCCGATTTGAGCTTCGATCTGATAAGGACCGAGTTGGGTCCCGGTGCCGATCACGGTTTTTGTAGGGTCGGCCAACAAGCCGCCAGGCGATTGGTCGAGAATCTGGCCGTCCGAATCCAGCGCGAGCATGCGCTCCACGCGAACTCGGATGTCCGGATCGGTGCATTCCAGCAACGCCGCTCGCTCGGCGGGACTACGCTCCTGCGCCGCGTGGTAGAGATCTTCGATCTGTCGCCAATGCTCGGGTGTCATCCCTGCCGAAATCCCCAATTGTGTCTACATATTCTATACTCCAAGACGGATAGCATGGCGGACT
>Ga0302324_100028551_pt1 | contig 10601 bp, 9 predicted proteins | sample Palsa_T0_1_FD_201949 | JGI IMG/M metagenome (GOLD analysis project Ga0302324, IMG submission 201949) | Peat permafrost microbial communities from Stordalen Mire near Abisko, Sweden - Palsa_T0_1 | ecosystem: Environmental > Terrestrial > Soil > Palsa > Peat permafrost | place: Sweden: Abisko... | reverse complement strand
CGCTAGCGGAGATGGAGTTGCCCAGCGGGTCAAACAGCTTAACCTGACCGCCACTATTACTCAAGCTCAGCCCGGTGTCAGCGGAGTAAAATGCTGTGAAACTCTGGGCCGGCAAGCTGGTGCCAGCAGGAAATGTAAAATTATGAAGTGCTGTTGTACCGGCTTGCAGGCCAAAACCGCTCAGGTCAAACGCCACGCTATTGGGGTTGTAGAGCTCAATATATTCATCTGTCGCATCATTACCGTTGCCGAGCGGGTTGGGTAGAAGTTCGGTTATTTCAGGGGCCATCAGGCCAATATCGGCAGTCGGTAGAGTCGGCGTGCTCACGGCTTTGGAATCGTCGCTGGCAATACTTATGATAGTAGCCGGGGGCTGAGCGGGTGGCAGTAATTGACTCAGACCAGTCGCCACCGGTGTCGCGATTGATGATGTACTAACCAGATTGCAAGCATTGGTACTATCCGGCTGTACGCTCAACCATGAACCAGTGCCCGGGATACTGATATTAGGATTATTGTGGGTGTCCAGCGGTTGGGGTTCTAAGAAGGCAGTAACGCTAGTCGGTAATGTTTGGGCACCACTGGCAGCCGTCTTTGACCAGCCGACATAATCCTGTAAAACCGGTGTTACCGAGCTGCCGGGGTTGGTTTGATTGAATGCCAGTAATTCTACCAGGCCAGCCGTCGACGAAAGGCCGAGTGAAACTGAATCAACGGTTAACTGGTAACACAGGAGCAGCGCGCTGTCATGGATTACAAAATAGCCATGCGGCGGAACCGTTCCAGATAACGCGATCAATTTACTACTGGTAGCTTTACTGAGATCATAGCTATTGAAGTACTCCAGCTGATACCTGCTCACATCCAGTGTGGTATCAGTTGTATTGTAGAGCGTCACGAACTGGCCGTTACTGCTCGTGATTTTGAGCTGGCTAATGACAAGGGAGGGGGCACTAACCGAGTCAGCCTGCGTGTTTGCGCTCATAGGCATGGTGAGCAATCCCACTACTAAGATCGCCCTCATGCCTGCCTGTCGTACTCTTTGGATCCGCCGCATAGTACGCCGGATTGTACGCAGGCCATTTGCAGACACGCAAGCAGCAGCGTTTTGAAAATGGTCCAAAGATTAAATTAGTTAAGATTTCAAGGAGGAGGTACGCGCTGTTACGCTGTTCGCTGTTCGCTGGACGGTAGCATCCTGCTATAAAATCCAGGCAGCACCAGCACCCGGCAAACAGCAAACAGCGACCAGCGACCAGCACTCCCCGATAGGGTACAGTTTCAAGCGAACGTAATGGCAGTCAGAAGCGTGGCGCGCTATACTGGGGTATATGCTACAACTGAGCACTAGCTTGTTAAATAAGTCTGTCCTATCACTACGGACAGGCACATCAATTGCCACTATCGTACAGCCCATCATTAACCCTAATAATCTGAAGGTTGAAGGGTTCTACTGTTTAGACCGTTTTGACAGGCAGGAACTCATACTGCTCTACCAGGACATACGTGACATACTGCCGCAGGGCTATGTCGTCAACGATCACGATGTTCTGACCGAACCAGAGGAACTCGTAAGGCTCAAGAAAGTTCTGGAGCTGAATTTTGAGCTCATCGGCAAGCAAGTAGTCACTACAAGCAAGCAAAAGGTCGGTAAAGTCAGCGACTATGCCACCGAGATGGAAACGATGTTCATACAAAAAATCTACGTTGCTCAATCTGTCTTGAAAAGTTTTACTGGCGGTAGTCTTAGCGTTGACCGTACACAGATTAACGAAATCACACCAAGCCGCGTTATCATCAACGACCTCCTGAAAAATGCCCCCGCTCCAGCTGCGGCCACGGCTTGATTGCCAGGTTTGGTAGAACAATTTTACGACTTTAAAGACTCCGGTGTAAGGCTTAACGTTTTACGTGTTGAGGAGCTATAATTAACACTCAATGCTGCATACGATTAAAATCATTGCCTCTGTTCTTGCCACGACTATAGCCCTTATCGCTTATGTGCCATATCTGATAGATATGTTCAGAGGCAAGAACAAACCGCACCTTTATACGTGGATCAGTATATTTCTAGTGACAGCTATTGTAGCCGATATCCAACTCATTGGTGGAGCGGGTATAGGCGCCATCCCAACCATACTAGGCACGGGGGTTGATGGTATAATCCTGTTTTACTGCCTCAGATTTGGCACTAAAGACGTAATTTTTATGGATAGGATCTGTCTTGCTATCTCCATCCTGGGCGTTATCGCATACGCAGCACTGAGCAACAAACCTATAATTTCTTTAGTAATAGTAACTGCCGCTGAAATCATCTCATTTATACCAACCTTTAGAAAGACAAGGAACGACCCATACTCTGAATCATTGCCAAGCTATTACCTAATCATGCTTAAGCTTGGTTTAATTTTGGTGGCACTCCAAAAATACAATCTGCTCACGACTTCATACTCGTTACTTTGGATACTCGTTTTTATAGTGTTTCTGGCCTCAACCTATCGCTGGAGAGCACAGAAAGTACAGAAGAGACAGACTAACCGTGACCTACCAGATGCACCCCTAGTTTGAAAACATAGAGAGAGATGGTTGTATGATGTTTAGCCGAAGGTAAATTTGCCTTTCAGTGCGGCGCTTATCTTCAATAAACCAGAGCTCATGTACTGTTCTGGAGAGCGGATTTGATGTCGCTGTAATTGAAGCCTTGACGGGCCAGATATTGCATAAGTTTCAGGTCATCTTGGTATCTGGGCTGTTTACGTTTACGGGCAATGATAGCCTGCAACGCGGTTTGCTCATCGTTCGGCTCATGCTCTTCATCACCTCTCATGACCCGCTGAATTACCTCATCTGTAACATGTTTTTTGCGAAGTTCAAGGATGAGCTTGCGGCGGGAAGTAGGCCGGAGGAGTTGGTGATCATTGATATAGGCTTCCGTAAATTTTGCATCATCGACCAGACCGACATTACTTAACTTGTTAAGTATATTGTCGGCAAGGGGAGGGGAGGCGCCTTTTCGTGTCAAATAGGTTTTGATTTCCCAAGCAGTTCTTTGCCTGAGAGCCAAATAGCGCAGCGTTTGATCATACAAAGCATCTGCGGCCGCGCGCGCTTTAAGCTCCTCTATCTGTTGGTCTGTAACTTCTTGGCCAAGCGTTAACTTGCTGTCGAGTAGTGCGGTGCCACTGAGCGAAAATGCATACTCGCCTTCTAAGAAAATTGCGTACCGATTAGCTCGATTGAGCTGTTGTTTGATGCTGGTAACTTTCATTGAACTTTCTTTCACAGGTAATAGCGATTGAAGGCCGCGGCGAGGCCGGAAGTTATCTGTTCCGGTTGGGTTTCGACAAGCCGTTGCAAGGCTTTATGGGTGAACCATTGGGTACTTGCTACTTCCTCGGCTTCTAACTTAAAAACTGTCTCGGGAGGCGTAACCGCCCTGTATACTTTGCTGAAACGATTCAATTGGCGGCCATCAAACATGACATTACTTCGGTAATGACCAACTTCATGTAGCACAAGGTCTATGCCCAGCTCTTCACGCAATTCTTTGTAGGCGGCGGTCTCATAATCATCAGTTACATCAACATGCCCGGCAGCCGCAGTGTCCCAGCGATTGGGATACAGCAGCATCTGCGGGCTTCGCTTCTGTAAAAGTATCTGTCCGTCCGGGCTCTCCACCATTACGTAGACAATACGGTGGATCAAACCTTGGGCGTGAGCTTCGGCCACAGAGGCACTGCCTATGGGTTTATCGGCCTCGTCGACGATAAGGATAGGTGGATAGGTCATAGTAAGTTACGTTCCTCGAGTAATTCAATTAACTTGGGGAATTTGGCATAATCCTTGCTTCGTTCGAGATTAAAATGTCCCTGCCCCGGGATAACGATGAGCTCGGCTGCACAATTATCAGCAACGTAGCGAGCTTGATCAAGTGGGACATACGGATCATTATCTGCATTAATAAAAAGCAGCTTGTGGGTCTTGGCTTTGATGGCCGGAAAATTGAACGGTACATCAAACAGTCGATTATTTGGACGCCACTCCAGTGAGTTATCCCGAAAAACCGAAACGCCCACAACTGCTCCAATCGATACTGGCGCTTCCTGAGTCACAATAAGCCCTAAGATGGCACCGCTGGAGTGCCCGATGGTCAATGTCTGTTCGTCAAGCGGAAACGGCGCGTTAGCGTGGAGGTAATCAGCCCATTCGCGCAGGCTGGGTTGCTCGGCATGTGGTAACGCTGGCAGCCACACCTCATAGCCGTGCTCCCGCAGCGTTGACTCTAGCCAGCGAAACCAGTTAGACTCTGGAGACCCTCCTGTACCATGCAGAATAACGGCGCGTTTCAAACCGTGCTTCCTATTCCTTGGCGGCAGCCTCGGCGGCGGCGGCACGAACTTTGGTGGCTACCTCAGCCATGACTTTAGGATTATCGCTCAGGTATTGTTTAGCGGCTTCCCGTCCCTGACCAATTTTGTTACCATCATAGGCAAACCAGGCGCCGGCCTTTTCGACGATGTCGCGGGCCGTAGCCAGATCCAGAATATCACCGCTGGCACTGATGCCTTCGTTATACATAATGTCGAATTCGGCTTCGCGGAACGGCGGCGCGATCTTATTTTTAACGACTTTGACACGCGTGCGATTACCGATAACACGTTCACCTTGTTTGATTTGACCAATACGACGAATATCCATACGAACTGAAGCGTAGAATTTCAGCGCATTGCCGCCAGTAGTGGTTTCCGGATTACCAAACATGACACCGATTTTCATGCGAATCTGATTGATGAAGACAACTGTGGCCTTACTGCGACTGATAACTCCGGTCAGTTTACGTAATGCCTGGCTCATCAGCCGGGCTTGCAACCCCATATGACTGTCACCCATATCACCCTCTATTTCGGCTCGCGGCACTAGCGCCGCTACCGAGTCGACAACGATCAGATCGACGGCGTTAGAGCGTACCAGTGTTTCCACGATTTCTAGGGCTTGCTCGCCATTATCAGGCTGGCTGAGGAGCAGGTTTTCGACATCCACGCCGATACGCTTGGCATACGCCGGATCGAGGGCGTGCTCGGCATCGATGAAAGCTGCCGTGCCGCCAGAGCGTTGCACTTCGGCGATAGCGTGCAAAGTCAGTGTCGTTTTGCCTGAAGATTCCGGACCGTAAATTTCAATCACGCGGCCTTTTGGAATACCGCCACCAAGTGCCAAGTCAAGTGAGATACTACCCGTAGAAATACATTCCACGGCGACGGCGTGAACATTGCCCATTTTCATGATTGAACCTTTGCCAAACTGCTTTTCAATGGTCTCCATAGCCAAATCGAGTGCTTTGCTTCTGCCTTCAGCGACTGTGCTTTTTGCTTCTTTCGCTTCTTTCTTGGGTTCTTTCGCGGCTTTAGTGTCTGCCATATTCCTCCTTTTTAGGTTACGCTTATGCCATAACTTCTCCGAACCGGTACATTAGTTAAAAAATCCGTCTTTTACAGCTACTTTTTGACTAAATACTGTACAAATTCGTGGAAAGCTCTCTTTACTACTATTTTAGCACTATAGACGCTTGGAGCGGCAGGTGAAAATTGCTACAGCTTAACTTTAGTGACTTTTTGCAAAATTTTAATCAAAAATTAAGAAAACCATACCTGAGGACTAAAACCCTATCGTAAATTGGAAAAGGTGCGGGGAGAAGGTCAAGCAGTATACCGGTATCGATGTTAGCAAGGAACGACTGCACGGCCACTTGAGAGGTATGGATAGTTTTGGTGCTTGCCTAAGACCTCTGATAAGACGCTTACGTTTCCTGGGGCGGTCTGCTAGAATAATGTCCAGGATGGGTGAAGCTATTAATTATGTAGTCGCTACGAGCGTTATTCGAGGTTAGTCAATGCGTATACCCGATTCACTCGTCGAGAAGTTACTGAGCCATAGCGGCAAATTCACCAAGGAGCAAATTGCCGGCTTGCGAGCACAAGAGGCCAGCGAAAAAAAACCGCTCCAAGACCTGGTGGTCAAAGACAATTTACTGAGCGAAAAAGATCTGACGAAGCTGTATGCCGAGGAGATTGAAGTGCCCTTCGTGGAGCTGAACGCGCACGAGATCAAGCACGAGCTACTAAAATCATTGCCCGAGCGTATCGCTCGTCAGTATAACGCCGTAGTGTTCGATGTCGACGATAAAGGCACCAAACTGGTAGCTATGCAAGATCCCGATGACATTCAGGCGCTGAATTTTCTGCAAAAGCAGTTAGGCGCCAACCTAAAAGTACACATCACTACTGCCAGTTTGCTACAGGCCGCGTTGGATCAGTACCGCGGTAATATCAGCAGCGAGCTGACTAAAGTCATTGCCAGCGAAGATGAAGCCGAAGACAGTGAAGAAGTTGACGAGAGCGATCTGGCCGAAGATTCACCAGTAGCACAAACGGTCAATATCATTATTGAGTACGGTGTCAAAGCCGGGGCCAGCGATATACACATTGAACCGCGCGAAAACTTCATTGTCATACGCTACCGGATTGACGGTTTGCTGCGCGAGGCCAACAAATTGCCGCGCAAGTTATTGGGCGCGCTAGTCAGTCGTATTAAAATCCTTAGCAACCTGAAGATTGACGAGCGGCGGTCGCCTCAGGATGGACGCTTTAAAGTCGAGGTTAGCGGTCAGGTATATGCTTTACGCGTCTCCACCTTGCCGATCCTGGACGGCGAAAAGGTTGTGATGCGTATACTGAACGAGTCAAGTAAGCCGGCTAATTTCACGGAGCTTGGATTTTGGGGAACTGCTTTGGCCGATCTGCAGCATGCCATTGTCCAGCCTCACGGTATGGTGTTGGTCACCGGACCGACCGGCTCCGGCAAATCAACTACCCTGTTCAGCGTGCTGAGTGCTCTAAACACGCCGAACGTGAACATATCGACGGTCGAGGACCCTATAGAGTATCACATACTAGGTGCTAATCAGACTCAAGTGAATCCGATTGCCGGCATGACATTTACGAATGGCTTGCGCGCCCTGCTCAGGCAGGATCCGAACATTATCATGGTTGGCGAGATTCGTGATAAAGAAACGGCCGATCTGGCCGTACAGGCTTCCCTGACAGGACACCTTGTTTTTAGCACTTTGCACACCAGTAACGCTGCTACTTGCCTGCCCCGTTTACTGGATATGGGTGTCGAGCCATTTCTGATCGCCAGTACAGTGCGCGTCATCATCGCCCAGCGCCTGGTGCGGCGTTTGTGCCTGGATTGCCGCGAAACTTTCACGCCTGACGCAGCAACGCTCAAACAACTTGATAAGAGCTTCCAATTGAGCCAGAACGGCGGCATGAAGCACATACATGAGCTGGAAGTAGCCGCACTGCATGATGGTATAGGCAAGCTTAATCGCGCGAAAACGGACATTGCAGCAGACAGTCTCAGTTCGACAACCAACACCATCAATCGGCTCTGGAAAGCCCATGACGACGGCTGTGAAAACTGCAGTCATAACGGCTACAAAGGACGGATTGGCATTTATGAAGTACTCAGCAATTCTGACGGTATCCAGAAACTGATCGTCACCAACGCCTCCAGTGAGACGATTGAACATACCGCTATCGAAGAAAGTATGTTAACAATTCAATTGGATGGCTTTGTCAAAGCATTGCGCGGCGAAACTACTATCGAAGAAATTTTACGGGTAACGTCACAAGCATGAATCAGATTCGCATTAGGTAAACTCAAATATACGACCAGTACTCCACATGCAATTCACCTATAAAGCCACCACCAAAGAAGGTAAAACCATTTCCGGCACTGCCGAAGCCGTGAATAAGCAAGCCTTATTGGCTTTACTCCACAAGCAACAGGTACATCCGATACTCATAGAGGCTAGCAAAGGTAAGCGTAAATTTAGCGCCTTCGGCCCGCCTAAAAAAGTCAAGCTGGTCGATTTAGTCATTTTCACCCGGCAACTTTCAACCATGATTTCGGCCGGTGTGCCACTGGCTCGTTCATTGGCTGCCCTGCAAGACGATTCCGAAAACCCCTACATGCGGGAAGTACTCGGCGGCGTTACCAAGGATATAGAGAGCGGCACGCAGCTGGGGGACGCTTTTGCTAAATACCCAAACGTGTTCTCGGAGGTCTACGTCAATATGGTACGGGCCGGCGAAGAAGGCGGCATACTGGATGAGATTTTGAAGCGATTGGCCACCCAGGTTGAGCAGGATTCGAGTATTCGCAAGAAAATTAAAAGCGCCATGATGTACCCAATAGTTATTTTAATCGTGACTATCGTGTCGTTTTTCGGTATTATGCTCTTCATCGTTCCGAAACTGGCGGTGTTACTGACCAGCTTGGACGGCCCAAACGCCAAATTACCGATTTACACGCAGATACTCCTGGACTTTAGCAATTTCTGTTCTAAGCCGACGCTGCTAAAACATATACCGATCCCTGTCATCGACAAATTACCGAATCTGATCTTGCTATTGCTGCTTTTTGGTATCATTGGCATCTACCTTCTGCGTTATATCCGCACGCCGGCCGGAAAATACAAGTTTCATGATCTTTTGCTGCGAATACCGATCGTGAAAACTATCATCCTGAAAGTAGCAGTCGCGCGTTTTTCACGAACTTTCGCTTCACTTATGACTGCCGGCGTCAGCGTACTGGAAGCTCTGGATGTCACGGGCGCAGCGCTGGGCAATAAAGTTATCGAAGCCGAACTGCATGCCGCAGCCCAAGAGGTCAAAAACGGCAAACAGCTCAGTGAACCACTTAGCCGAAGCAAGCATTTCCCACCGATTGTCGCTCAGATGCTGATGGTCGGCGAGGAAACCGGCCAGATCGACACGGTATTAGTGAAGATAGCCGACTTTTACGAGGAAGAGGTGTCGGTGCTGATTGATGGGCTGGCAGCGGTTATTGAGCCGGTTATGATTATCTTCCTGGGTGCTGGTGTCGGCCTGATTGCCGCTTCGGTGATGGGCCCGATTGCTAATCTATCAAAGAATATCGGCAATAGCGGTTAGTAGCCACCTCTGTCGCGCCTGACACTGAGCAGGATACGTAACAGGGAGTAATTGCCTGTTTCAGTTCAAAAACTTAAAAAATATATGAAGGTTACGCACAAAAGTGTTGACTAGAGGCCGCTTATGGTTATAATCATAGCCAGATACTTGCAGCTTAAGCAATTGTGCTAGGCTCCAAAGGTCATAAGCATAAAATAATAAACATTAGAAGGGTGGGCCCTTTATGATCTCTCTCAAGAAACATAACAAAGGTTTCACGATCGTTGAACTGTTGATCGTCATCGTCGTGATTGGTATTTTAGCTTTGCTAGTCATTACTACCTACAGTGGTATTCAGGCAAAGGCACGTAATGCTAAGCGGCAATCGGATATCGCCGCCTTGCAAACACAGCTTGAAGCTTTCTTTAGTCAGAATGGCTACTATCCTAGCTTGAACGACATGAACAGCCAGAGCTGGCTGGCTACAAATATGAAGAGCCTGGACCAAGAAGCTTTGGTTGACCCTTCGAATCCGACTCAAAGTAAGACACTTGCATCAGCCCCAGTTGCCAAGTCATACTCCTATCAAGTGACTGACAGCAGTGGTAACAGTTGTGAGAGCCAGGATACGAATTGTGCCGAGTACACATTAACCGCTACCTATGAAGGCACAGTCAACGGTTCTACGACATACAGTAAGAGTAATCTCGATTAGTTAACCGCTAATCCCTAATCGAAGAGCCTCGGGATATCTCCTGGGGCTTTTCTTTAGGCTAAATTAAGACCTTCTTATCAATTAAAACAGACGAGGTTATTTAGCAGACATTACAGGTGGCAGGTATCAGAAATTTAGCAGGTGGCATGTGGCAGACTGTGACGTGTCTGGGCCATGCTCCCTGTAAAATTTCTGCCAAATGTTACCTGCTACCTGTTTCCTAATTAGCTGCGAAGGTTTTCTTTATATCAATCGAGCGAGCCTAGGGATCAGGGTCAAGGGCGGGTCAGGACTTCGCGCCAGGACAGGATGTTGTAGCCTGAGGTCAGAGGATAATCTGGGGGTGGTGCGTATTCCAGATTGTAATCATACGAGGTGGTAGTGTTTTCGATACCGGATATGCAGCCGTTCACAGAGTCATACGAGGCGTTACCGCTACATGACGGTGGGTTATTACCGGTCTGGGGGATCCCTTCCCAGTTCCAGGTCCAAGTCTGATTGGTGGCAATCGATCCGTAAAAGAGTAGTTGCTGATTGCTATTCGTCCAGCCGCGAGTGTACAGATTAGCGTTCTGCCGATACGTAAGCGGATACCAGACTTCACCGTTTTCCGCCAGTAAAGCTCCGTCAATCTCAAACGTGAAGGCGCCGCTTTGGGGCGGCGCGTAGGGCGCTACGACGATTGAGTTTTGGGCGACCAAACCTATTGCGTCGGCACCGTCTTTGGTGCTGTAAAGCAGCGGAGCGGCAATCACAATGTTGGTGTAGCTGGAACTACTGGTAGCAGCCAGGCGACCAGAGGCTATAGTCACCCGGCCATGATATGTTGGATTAGACACTACCCAGACGTTATCTTCGGCAAAGATAACTCCCGACGAAGGGATGGTGAC
>Ga0302324_100028547_pt1 | contig 10602 bp, 9 predicted proteins | sample Palsa_T0_1_FD_201949 | JGI IMG/M metagenome (GOLD analysis project Ga0302324, IMG submission 201949) | Peat permafrost microbial communities from Stordalen Mire near Abisko, Sweden - Palsa_T0_1 | ecosystem: Environmental > Terrestrial > Soil > Palsa > Peat permafrost | place: Sweden: Abisko... | reverse complement strand
CGAATGGTTCCGATTACCGTTAATCGCGCTTTCTGATTGTTGTTCACACACTCTCGACAGTTCGCCTGCATTGGAAATGTGTCATTCGCCAACTGGTGGATCCCCGCCAGGCAGAATAGCCAAACCGGAATTAGCTCATTCGCCAGCCATCCATGCGAGAGGAATGGCCGGCGGTCTCGTCGTCGGCGCGCTCAGGGTTTGGTGGGGTCCATGATGGGGCTGGAGCCGATGGAGCGCGAATCATCTTCTTCGGCGTCGCTGGTCTTCATTTTGTTGAGGCCGCGACTGGCCCATCCGAACAGGCCAAAGCCGCCTTTCTTGGCTTCCACTTCGGGCAGGCCGCAGGCTTTGCGGGCCATGCGGCGGATGGCTCGGGAGATGGGCGAGTCTTCCATGGCCAGCGGTGTGGCTGCATTCTGGGTGCGGCGCGCGGTGGCGTAATCGTCGGGAACTCTCCAGTCGATTGCCCTGGTGAGCGCCTTCTCGATTGCCTTGTCGTCGAAGAGCAGAGTTTGCTGCATATACCTGTTGATAACGATTTGCAGCTTGGGGCCGCGCGAGGCGAAGAACTGGCCGATCATGCGATTTGAGTTGCGCAACTCCGTGACGCCGACCTGCGTGACGAGGTAAAGGATGGCGGACTCATCGAAGAACCGCGCGTCCTTCAGTTCCATTCTCGACCCGGCGTCGATTACCACGTAGTCGAAGTTCTGGCGCGCCACGGTCAGCAGCTTGTCAAGCGTTTCCACCGGGGGCTGGTTGGGGGGAAACTCGCTGGGGGCCGCCAGCACGGAGAGTCCGGAGGTGTGGCGGGCGAGCAGCGTGGAAAGGAAGCTGGCGTCCAGGCGGCTGGAGTTTTCCAATGCGTTGAAGGTGGAGTACTCGGTGACCATTCCCAGATTGAGCGCCGCGTCGCCCAGCGGCAGGCCGAGGTCGATCAGCAGCGTGGATTGACCCGACTCCTGGGCCAGCGAGACGGCGAAGTTGGCCGCAATCGTGGTGACTCCGCAGCCGCCCTTTGCGCCCATAAACACGAACAGCTTTCTAGCCGTCTTGCGGGCGGTGTGGGTTGACGAGCCGCGGATGGAGATGCGCGCCAGAGCATCGGCGATGGTGGCGGGATTGAGCGGAAGAGTAAGGAATTCGCGGGCGCCGGCTCTCATGCAGCGCACTGCCAGCTCCAGATTGGCCTCGGCAGAGCAGACAATTACCGTGGCCGAGCCAAAGGCGTAGATGCTTTCCACCACATCGAGGGCATATTCCGGGTCGGCGTCCAGGTCAACGATCACCACGTCGCATTGCTGCCCCAGCATGTTGGGCAGATCGTCGAGGTCGGCAGGATAAGCAGAGTATTCCCGGATCTGGCCAATCGGGCATCCGGACAGAGCATCAGCCACGGCCCTGCGACGCCGCTCATCCGGGCCGATGAGCAGGACGGAAATCTGGTTACGGCTTGGAGAGTCAGGATTTTGAGGAACTGGAGACATACCACACCCTATGCAAGTTTAATCGGCGCAGACGGCCAGGGGTCAATTGCACTATAGGGTCATAAGGAGGAAACATAGACCGCTGCGGGAAGGCATGGGAATTTCGGAGGGATGGCCAAATCGGGAGAAGATCCTCAAGGGCAAATCGGCCTATTGCGGGCCGCCGTTGCCGGCAATCGCAGCGAAGGTGAGGTCCTGGGCCAGGGAGCGATGGCGCTCCCGCCACGCGTCAAAGAGCCGCCCGTAGCTGAGCGTGATGTACTGTCCGGGTTCTACGCTCAAACGCTGCGCCGTGCGGTCGATCCACTCCGCTGGGCCTTCGAGTTCGGCGAAGGTGCCGATTGGCGTCTCGTCCACCACGCAGTGGCCTTCGCCGTCTTCCCACTCGGTGCGCCACTTTTCATAGTGGAACGCGGCGGTAAGTCCTATGGATCGAAAGACCTGGGCGAGCGCATTCCCGTCCGAGACCACGGTCTCCGTTTCGATGCGATGCTTGTGCGTATCTTCGCCGGGACCGGTGTCGGGAAGGCGCTTGTGGGTGAGCGTCCAGCGGCCGGCATAGCTGCGCAGGCGTAGAATCTCGGTGCGGGCGCGCAAGCGCCTGTCCGGCGTGTCATAGAGCACATTGCTCTCAAAGCTGCGAGGTGTCTGCAGGCGAAATCCAGCTTCTTCCAGCCGGTGGTTCAAGCCCGGAACGTCTTCAGCGCGGAATTTGATCTCTGTCTCGACAGGCATGTTAAGCAGCGAGTATACGGCAGGCAATGGCAAAGCCGCCGTGCAAAAGGCGACAATAGGCGTGTGAAGACGCTGCGACTGGCCATCGATCCCGGCCATCTTGAGACTCCTGGTGCGCAGGAAGCGCTTAGCAGGGCGGCGGAGATTTTGCGCGGCGGAGGATTGGTGGCCCTGCCGACGGAGACCGTCTACGGACTGGGCGCCAACGCTTTGGACGCGGCCGCGGTGGGGCGGATCTTTGCCGCCAAGAGCCGGCCTGCATGGGACCCGGTGATCGTGCATATTGCTGATTTTGCAATGCTTGACCGCCTTGTTATCGGGGTCCCGGAGGCGGCACGCAAGCTGATGCATGCATTCTGGCCAGGGCCTTTGACGCTGCTGCTTCCGCGCACGAACGCCGTGCCCGATGCCGTTACCGCTGGGCGTCCGATGGTGGGCGTGCGCATGCCGGCGCACCCCGTGGCCCGGGGGGTGATCCGCATGGCCGGCGTGCCTGTCGCTGCGCCCAGCGCCAACTCCTTTGGTCACATAAGCCCGACCACTGCAGACCACGTTCTCGAAGACCTGGACGGTCGCATCGACGCGGTGCTGGACGCGGGACCAACCATTCATGGAGTTGAATCGACGGTCCTCGATCCTTGCCAAAATCCGATGGTGATCTACAGGCCGGGCGCGGTCACGGTTGTGCAGATTCGAGACATTGCGGGAGCTGTGGAGACCTTTAGAGGCGAGCTGGCAACCGCCGGGACTTTGGAGTCAGGATTGCCGTCGCCCGGAGTCGGCCTGCGCCATTATGCGCCCAACGCACGGTTGGTTCTGGTCGATGCTCCGCTGGCGGATTTGGCGGCGGAGTTGGCAACCGCAGCGCGGTGCTTTCCTGGAGAGCGCATCGGGATCATGCTGCCAGCCGAGGTGCCCTTGAACATTCCCGGCGCGATCCGGTTTTCGTGGGGCAAGTGGTCGCTTGCGGACGAATTGGCGCACGCGCTTTATGCCGGTCTGCGTGCGCTCGATGCGCAGGGATGCACTGTGATTCTTTGTCCTCTGCCGACGGAGGATGGGGTTGGAGCGGCGATCCGCGACCGGCTGCGCAAGGCAGCGAAGCCGGGAGAACAGGGACGAGGGAATAGGGAATAGGGATTCGGAAGCCGCTTTGACTGCGCGCACTTTTTTGCGGACTTGCTATTGCCCTTGTTCTCCCAGCTTGTACATGTACTTTCTTGCGGATTTATAGACCAGCGTCTTGTTGCGTCCGCGGACTTTGAGGCAGTTGCGGTCGTACCACTCGATGCAGCCCTCCACGTGCTCGCCGTCTTCCAGCACAATCACCATGGGGGTCTGCGATTGGATCTGTTTCTGAAGATAGAACAGCTCTGCCTGCCGGTGGGCGCCTTCTTCAACGGGTGATTGAGATGGAAAATGAAAGGCGACCGGCGCTGTCAAGCCTCTCCTAGCCCGAAGTTGGGAGGAACGCAGCTGCCTGCCATTCGATTGCGAGTCGCTGGTCTGACCCGGCTCGAGTCCGCCCCGGTGACCGAAAGTAGGAACAATAGCGGCGTGAATGCTCATAAGAACAACCCTCCAAGGGGAAAGAAACAAAAAACCAACGCGCCGCGGGCTTTGATTGACTGCGAGAAAAAGCCGATTCCGTCGGCTCTCTCCAGTTGGTTGGTGCTTGCCGCGGTCACGAGCTCATCGAAAAAAGCAAAAACGCCTACCATTGCGCTTGGAACAACGACGCCGGGTTCGGATGGTCAGGTACAACCATCTGGAAATCAGATTCCGTGCAATGTGAGGTTACTTGTAGTACTAAAGATGCTCGAGGGATTGCGAGGGTTGCTCGAATTTATTTTGCGGTGAAAAGTGCAGGCTTATGTCAGTGACTGACTTAAGCGCGTTCCAGACCAACAGCCATTGCATCCAGCGAGAGCGAGCGCAGCAGATTGCGCCGCATGCCGCTCTCCACCTGCGAAAGCGCGCGGGCAGCGCCGTCGATCCAATCGATGGTGAGCCCTTGTGCCAGGCGATCGAGTTCCGCGGCCAGATCGAGATTGCGGATAAGCTGCGGCGAGCCTGCGACAACCAGCAGCAGGTCTTCCAACAGGCTGCCAAGCGCGCGCAGCAGGTTGAAGGTCTTCTCTTGGCCGTCGGCGCCGGCGCGGTAGGATTCAGTGGCGTGGAATAGCTGCGTGTAATCCGGTTCACGCAGCGCGGTGTGCAGCAGGACCAGGGCGTCCTGGCGGCTGGCGAGATAGACGCCGAGGTCGATGGTGAGGGCGCGTCCTACGGCGCCTTCAGCGAGGCGTGCGGCAAGGGCGCGGTCCTGCGGCTTCAGTTCGGGCCTGCGTGAGGCTAGAAGCGTTTCGAGTTCCGAGGCCGGCAGAGGAACGAGGCGATGAATCACGGCGCGGGAGCGGATGGTGGGCAGAAGTTCTTGCGGGTTCTCAGTGAGCAGGATCAGCGACGTGTGTTCGGGCGGCTCTTCGAGGACTTTGAGCAGGCTGTTGGCCGCCTCGCGCAAGAATGCCGACGAAGTGAAGATGGTGAATGTGCGTTTGGATTCGACCGGCGGACGGTAGTAAGCCACATGAATTACCTGCCGGACCTGGCCCATTTTGATGAGCAGTTGCGGCGGGTCGGGAGGCACAATGAGCACGTCCGGGTGGGTCTGGATGAGGATGCGCGTCTCGCGCTTGTCGGTTTCGCGCAGGTCGTCGCGGGCTTCGACGGCTTCTGCTACAAGCGCCTCCAGGTTGACCGCGTCGGCGATCCGCGTGCAGTTGGAGCAGACGCCGCAGAAGTCGGGCAGGGGTCCGGATGCGGATGGGGACTCAGTTGGGTTGAGGCAATTGACGGCGCGCGCCAGCATCAGCGCCAGCGTGTACTTGCCCGCCCCCCGCGGCCCGGCGAGGATGAGCGAATGGGGAAAGCGATCCGCGCGAATGCTCTCACGGAGGTGCGTGACGGTTTGCGCGTTGCCGAGAAAATCCTGGAAGCCCACGGATCGAGTTTAGTGCATCGATTGATGAGACGCATCTCAGGTCTTGCAATCGAGATCCTCCTACAAGCTCAGGGCAGACTCTGGGGACCCCGGTTAGCGCGGCACTGGGACGACGCGAATGCCGTTGCGGGGGCGGAGGGTGATCTTGGGCTGGAGTTCGATCTGCTGGCCGGGAACGAGCGGGAGTCGCCAGCGCTGCGCTACGGTGGCGAGGGCCAGCGTGGCTTCCATCAGCGCGAATGACTCGCCGATGCACTGGCGTCCGCCGCCGCCGAAGGGGAAGTAGGCGAAGCGGGGGCGCGCGGCCTTGGCTTCGGCGGTGAATCGCTCCGGCCAGAAGCGGTCGGGGTGAGGGAACCAGCGCGGGTTACGGTGGACGATGTACTGGCTGAAAAGGACCATGGAACCTTTGCGAAAACGGTAGGGGCCGATGGACACATCCTCGAGCGCCTCGCGGCCCATGGCCCACGCGGGTGGATAGAGGCGCATGGATTCGGCCAGGACCATCGAAGTGTATTCGAGGCGCGGCATGTCTTCCAGCGTGGGCATGCGGCCGGCGAGGACGGCGTCGAGTTCCTCGTGCATCCGTGCTTCGGCCTGCGGATTTTGGCCGACCAGCAGCCATGTCCATGCGAGTGCGTTGGCGACCGTCTCATAGCCTGCCAGAAAAAGTGTGAGCACCTGATCACGGAGTTCCGTGGCACTTAGCTTGAGGCCATTGCCTTCAAACTGATCGTCGCGCGCGGCGAGCAGCATGGAGAGCAGGTCGCCGCGCTGTTCCAGGCCGCCGGTTTCTGTCCTTCGCGCCTGGATCATGCTGTCGACGACTTCATCGAGCCGCGCCTTGGCGTGGCGGAAGCGCCGCATCACGGGCAGCGGCGAGTTGAGCAGCAACTCAGCGCGAGGCAACGCGACGAGGGCGTTGTAAAGATCCATGATGATGTTGACCTGGTCGTTGATGACGTGGATCTCGGGCGTCACCTCGGTGTCGAAGAGGGTGCGCGCGGTGATGCGGAGGGCGAGCCGCATCATTTCGGCGGCAATGTCCATCGGCTGGCCGCGCTGCCACTCCGCGCTCAGACCGGCGGAGAGGTCGACAATCTGCGTCGCGTAGCGCTGGATCTGCTGGCGATGAAAGGCCGGCGCGGCAATGCGGCGTCCGCGCTTGTGCGCCTCGCCATCGGAGGTGATCAATCCTTCGCCGAGCAGAATCTTCATCCGCTTCTGGGTGCGGTCCTTGCCGAACGACGCGGCCTTGTCGATCAGCACTTCGCGGATGTCGGTGGGGTCGTTGAGCAGCACCACATCGCTGAACAGTATGCGGTAATGCGCGGCGCGCCCGAAGCTGCGCAGGTGCTCGAACAGCAGAATCGGATTGCCCGGCTTGAAGAACCTGCGAAAAAGGTAGAAAGGCAGATTCATGCGCAGGCCGGGCGGATAGATGTATCGGCCGCGGTGCACCAGTTCCGGGAGTCCCTCTTCCGGTTTCGCGATAAGGTCCTGAGTGGCCACGATTCGAGTCTAGAGCAATCGGGTTCTTGCGTTGAAGGGCGACGGCCGCGATCGGGATTTCACTTTAGCGGCATCCTTTGGCTCGCGAATGGAATCTCTCCTTGAGTACCGGTCAACTCCAGGTGGTGCAGCGGCAGACGGGTGCGCTTCTGGAAACTCAGTGGTCCGGAGAGGGATTCAAGCATGCAAAACGACAAGGCTCTGCGCCAGCACTTGGTGAAGCTGTTGAAGGGTGGAGAAGCTCACGCGGATTTTGAACACGCGATTGCGGATTTTCCGCACGAACTGCGCGGAAAAGCGCCGCAAGGGGCGGAACATTCTCCGTGGCAATTGCTGGAGCACCTGCGGATGGCGCAGGAGGACATTCTGGATTTTTCAATCAATCCCGATTACAAGGCGAAGGAGTGGCCCAAGGAGTATTGGCCGGCGACGGCTGCGCCTCCGGACGCGAGGGCATGGGATCGGAGCGTAAAAGCCTACAAGAAAGATTTGCATGCGATTTGCGATCTGGTGGAAGATCCGAAGACGGATCTGTTTGCCAAGATTCCGCATGGGGATGGGCAGACGATTCTGCGCGAGGCGCTGGTGGTTGCGGATCACAATTCCTATCACCTGGGACAATTTGTGCTGCTGCGGCGGCTGCTTGGGGCGTGGAAGTAGATGGCAGGTTGAGATTTCAGGTGCGGCGAGACTGCGCCGGACGTGAGGTACCCGGAGTACTTTGCAGATTTCAAGTAAAACGTGAGTCAGCCGGGATGTGCAATGAGCCGTGCTGCAACCGCTTCCACGATCTTTTCGTGTACCTCATCGATGCTCAGATCGCCCTCGATGAGAACCACGCGGGCTGGTTCGCGCGCGGCAATTTCGCGGTACTTTTCCCACACGCGCGCGTAAAACGCATCCTGCTCGGCTTCAAAGCGGGATTCGTCGGGGCCGTCGTCATTTTCGCTTCGCTGGTTGCGGCGGCGGGCGCGTTCGAGTGAGACTTCGAGGCTGGGCAAGAGCAGCAGCGTCAGATCAGGTTGAAGATTCGAGCAGAGCAGGCGGTGGAGTTCGAGCACGGGCCCCGAGCCAAGCTGCCGGCCACCACCCTGGTAGGCCTCGGTGGAGTCCGTGAAGCGATCGCAGACTACGATCTTGCCTTGGTCGAGCGCCGGTTGAATCACCTCGGCGATGGCCTGCGCGCGGTCGGCAAACATCAGCGCCATCTCCGTCATGGGCGCCAGGCCGGTGGAGCGGGAGTCGAGCACGAGGGCGCGAATGCGGTCGCCGGTTTCGGTTCCGCCGGGCTGCCGGGTGAGAACCAGATCGTCGGTTGGAAGGCGCGTCTTGAGCCACGCGGCAAGACGGCGCATCTGCGTGGTTTTGCCAGAACCATCCAGGCCTTCCAGGGTGATGAACAGACCGCGCGGCATGGGCTGAGTCTATCACCGTGGAGATGGGTAAGCTGAGCGCCGATCCCTCGGTCGGAGGCAGGATGATGAGCGTGTCAAGCTCGTGTTTTAACTGGATGGCTTCTGAACGCCGCGTGCACTTTGAGGCGGCGAAAGTTGCGTAGAGCACTATTGATCAGCATTGAAGAATGGCCCCGGGCTAGTCTGGCATGGTAATTCCCTTGCGCTGACTCAGACTGGAGAGAATCGCCTTTTCAGCGGAACAGGCAAGGAAGAACCAGGAGGTTCTTCACATGCGACTGCTTCGCTCTTCCCGTTTGCTCTTGCTTGCATTGCTGGTGCTGGTGATTCCGGCGTCGATGAACGCCCAATTCGGCATCGGCATAAGTATTAATGTTGGATTCGCTCCGCCGGTTCTGCCGGTTTATGTTCAGCCGATGTGCCCCCAGCCTAACCTGATGTGGACGCCGGGCTACTGGGCTTACGACGGCGACAACGGGGGATATTTCTGGGTGCCTGGCGCATGGGTACCGGCTCCGTATGGAGGCGCATTGTGGACTCCTCCCTACTGGGGATTTGCCGGTGGCCAGTATGGATTCCATGGGGGGTATTGGGGCGGACAGGTTGGCTACTATGGCGGCGTGAACTACGGCTTCGGATTCGGCGGAGTGGGGTTTGCGGGCGGCGAGTGGCGCGGCGGCAGCTTTGCTTACAACACCGCGGTGACGCAGGTGAATGTGAACATCATCCACACAACGTACGTGAACCAGACGGTTGTGACGGCCGGCATCGTGGCCAATCCCAATCACGTGGCGTACAACGGCGGTCCAGGCGGAATTCAGCACACCGCAACTCCCGCGGAGACGGCAGCGGAAAAGCAACCGCACACGGCCCCCACTTCATTCCAGACGCAGCACGTGACAGCGGCCAAGTCCGACAAGAGTTCATTTGCCAAGGCCAATGGCGGGCACCCAGCGACGCTGGTTGCAGCCAAGCCACTGGCCGCGGCAAAGCAATCTCCGCCGGCAGGCATGAAGGCTGTGGCGATGACCCCGGAGAAGGCCGCACCGAAGGCTGAACCGAAGGCTGAGCCAAAAGCTGAACCGAAGGAACCGACTAAGTCAGACGCAACGGCTCCATACAAGGCGCAGCCCAAGGCAACGACAAAGCCGACGGAAGCCGCTGCCCCCAAGACGCTGTCAAAGGCTGAGCCCAAGCCGGAAGTGAAGCCAGCGCCGAAGCCGGAAGCCCGCATCACTCCGAAGGCTGAACCCAAGGAAGCGCCGAAACCGGAAGCCCGGGTCGCGCCGAGGGCTGAACCCAAAGTGACGCCAAAGCCGGAAGCGCGGATTACTCCGAAGGCTGAACCCAAGGAAGCGCCAAAGCCGGAAGCCCGGGTCGCGCCGAAGGCTGAACCCAAGGTGACGCCAAAGCCGGAACCAAAGACCGTTGCGAAGGCTGAGCCCAAGGAAACGCCAAAGCCGGAAGCCCGGGTCGCGCCGAAGGCCGAACCCAAAGTGACGCCAAAGCCGGAACCGAAGACCGTTGCCAAGGCTGAACCCAAGGAGGCGTCAAAACCCGCTCCCAAAGCCGAGCCGAAGCCCGAAGACAAGCCGAAATAACGCTGCAACGCGAAGCACCACCTTACACGCAGAAGGGTCCACGGTCAGCCGTGGGCCTTTCTGCGTTCTGGATCTCCCCAGCCCCAAATTGAACAAAAAGGCTCGTTTACAGTGTCGGATTGCTTGTATTTCTTCGGGTGTGCACGAATCATAGCCGTATGAAGTTTTGCTCAGAAAGGCAACTTATGCTGGCAGGGTGGGTTCTCATTGTCGTAAACTGACCGCGCAATCGCGCTTCAGGCTTACTGACTCGAAAATAATAGGAGGATCTCCCATGCGTCTCTTCCGCTCTGCACGTTGGCTTATGCTGGCTCTGCTTCTCTGTCTCGTCCCCGCATCTTCATTCGCAGGCGTGTTCATCAGTGTCAATTTTGGACCGCCGGTTTTGCCGGTCTACGTGCAACCAATCTGCCCGCAGCCCGACCTCATCTGGACGCCAGGCTATTGGGCCTACGGTCCTGACGGCTACTTCTGGGTACCCGGCGCCTGGGTCCCAGCGCCATTTGTCGGCGGCTTGTGGACTCCCGGCTACTGGGGTTGGAGGAACGGCCTCTACATCTACAATCCCGGCTACTGGGGCTATCACGTGGGCTACTACGGCGGCGTCAACTACGGTGGCGGCTATCTCGGCATCGGCTTCGCCGGCGGCGAGTGGCGCGGAGGCCACATGGCCTATAACACCGCGGTGGTCAATGTGAACACCACCATCATTCACACCACCTACATCAACCGGACCATCATTCAGACCAACACGGTTGTCAACAACAATCATGTGGCCTATTCGGGCGGTCCGGGCGGCGTTCAGCACCAAGCCACTTCAGAAGAGCAGATTGCCGCTCACGAGACGCACA
>Ga0302324_100028546_pt1 | contig 10602 bp, 9 predicted proteins | sample Palsa_T0_1_FD_201949 | JGI IMG/M metagenome (GOLD analysis project Ga0302324, IMG submission 201949) | Peat permafrost microbial communities from Stordalen Mire near Abisko, Sweden - Palsa_T0_1 | ecosystem: Environmental > Terrestrial > Soil > Palsa > Peat permafrost | place: Sweden: Abisko... | reverse complement strand
CATGCGCTCGATGGAGAGCACAAGAAACATGGTGCTCATCAGCAGTTTATCGGCGATGGGGTCAAGATACTGGCCAAGCAGGGTTTGCTGATGCAGGGTGCGGGCGAGGAGGCCATCGAGGCCGTCGCTGAATCCGGCGAGAACAAAGAGCGCCAGCGCCCATTTGAAATCGTGTTTGACGAGATTGATGACGATGAACGGCAGGAAAATCATCCGCAGCAGCGTGAGCTGATTGGGCGCAGTCAGGATCTGCCGGAGATTCACCGCTTCGTTTCTCCTCCAGCATCTCTTCCCTGGCCGAGAAACTCGCTTACCAGCATCGGGGCGGGATCCTGTCCGGTCTTTTCGGCGAAACGCTGGGCGAGCGATTGGATGTTGCCCTCGGGGAGATCAAGTTCCATTCGCTCCACGCGGTGCATGGGAAAGAAGACGACGCCGGAGGTGAAGGGATCTCCGCTCTTGATCTGCGAGGCCAGATTGTCGAAAGAAGCAATATCGACACCGCGCAGGCTGACGCCTTCCGCGCCAAGATGCAGAATCGCACCCCAGAACTTTTCGCGCGGGCCGGCTAAGGTCACGATCACGAGCGAGCCCTGTCGGAATGGGCTGCCTGCCTGTGGTTCCTGATAAAAGCTAGTGCTGGTCACCATGCGATTGTCGTCTGTGGAGGAGGGAAATTGCAAACCGACTGAGGGTGGTCCGGCAAAATCGCGGCGTAACCACGGCTTGACGTCCTACGCGAGCCAGCTATGCGGGTCAGCGCTCGCCCTCGTTCTTTACCGCTTTCAAATCAATTCCTACCTGCTCTGCCTTCTTGTAAAGATGCGACCGCTCGAGTCCCAGCGCTCGCGCGGTGTTTGAGATCTGGTGGTGATTGCGTTTCAATTCCGCGAGGATGGTTTGCTTCTCGAAGGCGCGCACGCGATCGGCCAGCGGACCGGCGCCGGCGGTTACCGGATCGGACGAAGCTGACGACGCGGGCAGCGCCAGCGCCACGGTCTCGGCAGTGACTGCATCGGAAGTTTCGAGCAGCATCAGCCGCTCGACCGCGTTTCTCAGTTCGCGGACGTTGCCCGGCCAGGGATACTCTTGCAGCGCGCCTATCGCGTCTTCGGTGAAGCGCATGCGCTTCCATCCGTTGGCAGCGCTTACCTGCAGTGCAAAGTGGTCGATCAGCGCCGGGATATCTTCGCGGCGTTCGCGCAATGGGGGCAGGCGCAGGGGGAAAACGAACACGCGGTGAAATAAATCCTGGCGGAATTTGCCGTCGCGCACTTGTGCTTCCAGGTCGCGGTGAGTGGCGACGACGACTCGTACATCCACCGTAATAGGGCGCTCGCCGCCGATGCGCTCCACCTCACCCTCTTCGAGCACGCGCAGCAGCTTGGCCTGCATGGTGAGCGGCATGTCGCCAATTTCGTCGAGAAAGATGGTGCCGCGCTGCGCTTGTTCGAACTTGCCGACATGACGCCCGGCGGCGCCGGTGAACGATCCTTTTTCGTGACCGAATAATTCGGATTCAATCAGCTCCGCCGGGACCGCGGCGCAATTCAGCGTAACGAACGGCGCGCCTGCCCGCGGACTGCGCTCATGCAGCGTGCGCGCGACTAGCTCTTTTCCCGTGCCGGTCTCACCGAGAATGCAGACGCGCGTTTCGCTCGCGGCCACGCGTTCCACTTGCGCCATCACGCGCCGCATCGTCTCGCCCTTCCACACGATCTCGTGTTTGCCGAGGCGGCGCTGCAGGTCGCGATTCTCGCGCTCGAGGCGGCCGAGTTTCAGCGCGTTTTCCACGGTGAGCAGCAACTTTTCGGTGGAGATCGGTTTTTCCAGGAAATCAAGCGCGCCGAGACGCGTGGCGCGGACGGCCATTTCAATGTGCGCCTGCCCCGACATGATGACGACAGGAGTCGGCACGCCCTGCGTTTTGAGTTCCTCGAGAAGCGCGAGGCCGTCTTTGCCGGGCATCACCACGTCGGAGAGTATCAAGTCGAAGGTTTGCGACTTGGCGAGCTCCAGCGCTTTATTCGCGTTGTCGCAGACGGTGGCTTCGTGGCCTTCCAGGCGAAACGCCCGGGAAAGCGAAGCCAGCGTGTTGGCCTCGTCGTCCACGATCAGCAGGTGCGCTTTTTGCGGCACGGTTATCTACCTCAACTGAAATGCAACCCCAAATCTACCGCAGAGACGCTGAGTGCGCAGAGAAATCGCACGGCAATTCGATTCGAAATGTTGATCCTTTTTCTTTCGTGCTCTCGACAGAAATTTTGCCGCCGTGATCGCTCACCACCGACTGCACGATCGCCAGCCCGAGGCCCGTGCCATGCTGTTTGGTCGTGTAATACGGAGTGAACAATCGACCGCATTCCTCCTGAGTCAGGCCAGCGCCCGTATCGGCGACCGAAAGTTCGATTCGATCGCCGAGGGCTGCCGTGCGAATCGTCAGCTCTCCGCCGTGCGGCATGGCGTCGATTGCGTTGAGCACAAGATTTTGTAATGCACGATGCAGCAGATCGGGATCGGCTGAAATTGCGGGCAACGCGTCGGCCAGCGCAGTATGCACTACAATCTGATTCTCCTGCACCTGTGCCTGAAAGACTCGCAGCACCGAGAGGACCACCTCGTTGACCTGCGTCGGCTGGCGCTGTGGCTGCGGCATCCTGGAGAATTCGCTGAAGCGGCCGATGATTGTTTTCAGATTGTTGATTTCGGCGAGCAGGGTCGCTGTCCCCTCGTGAAAGACTTCTTCAAATATTTCGGGCGATTTCTGTTTCGCGCGCATTAGATTCTCAACCGTGACCTGCAAGGGGAAAAGGGGATTTTTCAATTCGTGCGCCAAGCGCCGCGCCAGTTCACGCCATGCGGCCACGCGCTCGGCCTGCAGCGTGCGATCTTTCTGCTGTACGAGATCTTCCGTCATACGGTTGAACGATGCAGCCAGCTCTCCCAATTCATCGCCGGACTCGACCTCGACCTTGGCGCCGAGATCGCCCGCCGCGACGCGGCGCGCAGCTTCGACCAGCGACACGACCGGTCGCGTGACGCGGGCTCCAAACCAAAGACTGGCCAACACCGCCACCACGATTCCTGCGCCGCCGACGAGCAGTGCGGTCGAGACGACCTGCCTTTGCAATTCGATCAGAGGACGCCGCGAACTGCCAACGAGCAGGACACCCATCAGCTGTTGACTTGCCGGATCCTGGTTTGCCGCATCTTGATTTATGGCACTCAGATTCGGGCCGGTGAGCGGGATGGCGTGAAAAACTTCAGCATCCGCGGGGTCGGAAGTCCAAGGAATCACCTCCTGAGATTCCTGAAGTGTGTCGCGCACCCGTGCGGCCAGGGGCGCGATCTTGTCGGCACCCGCGGCCGGGCCGTTCAAGTCGAGCAACGTTTTCGGATTCCATTTTGTATCGAGGTTCTGATACAGCAGCACGCGAGTTCCGGCCGGGATATCGAGCGTCGAAAGGAAGCCCTGGTCAAGCCGTTCGCCGCCGATCACATATAAAGGTTGTTCTCCGACGCGGGCCGCACGAATGGCAAACAGGCCGAGGGTTGGGCCATCCGGCAACTCTTCACGCTTCAGAAACGCTCCGGCCGGGAGAGCGGGCGGCGCAGATGGAAGATTCGCCATTTGCGGATTCGTTGCCTGAGGAATGGCGGCTTCGGGGTAGCCGAATTTTGCCTGCCACTGAGCGGAGGAAAGGATCGTGCCGCGATAGTCGACGAGCTCCAGAAAATCGAGCTGCTGCTGTGACGAAAGAGTGCTCGCTTCGCCGACATATTGCCCCGAGTTGTTGGGGACACGATTCACATCCAGCGCGATGTGCTGCACCGTTTCGCTGGCTGCAACCGATTCAACCTTACGCACAACCTCGGCCCGTGTCCGCTGAAATTCCGATCGAAACTGAGCGGCGACCGCATTCGCGCGATCCCGATTCGCCTGCTCGAATGAGCGCCGGAGGGTGCTGTACACCGACGCCGAGATCACAGCCACGCAAAGTAAAATCGTCGCAACAAAAAGCAGAAGCAGCTTTTTGCGGAAGCTCATCGCGATCCCGTCTCGGAACGTGGATCAGCTAGCCAAACATCCGACAATGAGAATCGCGACATGCTCCAATCCCCCAATGGATCAGGCGCCCAGTTTCGCACGCGCGCGCTCGCCTCGCACGCGACCGGCAGATGGAAGAGCGGGATGACCGCGTATCCATTGAGTAGACTCCGCTCGGCTTGATAAAGATCCTCCAGGGGATTGCCGGCAGGCGTTGCGGGTGGTGCAGGCTGCGACAAACCCAGCTGGCGTGCAGCTTCGCTGAGCGAGGTCGCGGGATCGGGACTGGGCAGCACTATGCGCACCAGGCGAATATCCTCGGCTCCCGAGAGCGATACTTGGACTGTGATGCCAGCTTCGCGCGCATTCAGCGCAATGCGTTCAGCGATCAGTTTGGCCTGCGGATCGCGCGGATCATAACTCAGGTTAAGGCTCAGCTTGAGCGCAGGTGGGCGCGAGTCGGCGAGCAAGGCTCCGGCGCGTTGCGGATTTGCCGGCGCGGAAAAGATCGCGCTGTAACCGGTCATCCAGTTGGGAAGAATGCCGGCAGCGGGTTCGCCTGCTCCTTTCAAAAGCACGGACTGGATGGGCTTTCGATCGATGGCGAGTGCCAGCGCTTCCCGAAGGCGAGGGTCTTGCGCCTTTGAGTTCGCGGAAAAGACCAGCGCCAGCAATTCCACAGGCAACGACACTGACAACGACGAGGATGACGATGCGCCGTGGCCCGGCGATTCACTGACCGCCTGCGGCGCCGTCTCGATTACGTCGGTCTTGTCCAGTTCAAGCGCGATTGCCTGGTCGTGCAGCGATTTGCCGAACTCAATTTCAACCGCGTCCACAAATGGGCGGCCCGCCCAGCTCTCTTCACTCGCGGCGAGCTTGAGCAATTTTCCCGGCTGCCACTCAGCGACGAGGAATGAGCCGGTGCCGATGGGGACGCCATTGGCGTTGCGTTTGAGCAAAAGATTGCGCGGCAGCGCGAGTTCGGCGAGCAGCGCGGGCATGGGGGTCTCGCTGTCAATGGAAATGGAAAGTGACTCCGCCGATGCACGAATATTCCATCCGGGATGGAGTGCGCCGAGAATCTGCGCGACGGATGCGGGCGAGGCCGGGCTTCCGTCATGAAATTTCACTCCGCGGCGCAGCGTGAATTGCCAATGCCGGGCGCTCGGATCACTCTGCCAGGCCACGGCCAGCGCGGGCTGCGGGTGATCTTGCACATCCAGCTTTACGAGAGTGTCGCCGACCAGGGCGAGCGTGCGCGCGGCGTCCCAATAGTCGGCGGGCGCGGCATTCGGGGGAAGTTCGAGCGTTTCTGGCGCCGATTGCAGCATGACGCACAAGGTTCCGCCGTAGCGCGGACGCGTTTCCGCTGTCGCGAGAGCTGACAGGATCAGCGGCGTTATCGCCACCGCGCACAGAAGGCAGCTGCCGAGCTGCGCTCGGCTTGGACGGCCGAGGGCGGCCGTCCCTACGCAAGCGGTCGTCCCTACGCGAGCGGATCTAATTGCTGCAAGAAATCGATACGCGATATGCCTCATACCATCCCGTGTCTTTTCGTCGAACGACGGCCGCTGCGCTGGCGCCGCCGCTGTCCTGCCAAAGCGCCACGATACGCCCGTCGAACTCTACTGCTGAACTGGCAACCACCGGATCGCGATCGGGAACCTCGAACGCGCGCAGGCCGTCGCGTTCGGAATCTCCGCTTTCGGGGACCAGAATCTGTGTGCCCGTGCCGCAACTGGAGCGAATCGCCGCCAGGTCGCTGCCCCACTTCACGCCGCGAAGCAACTGGTCCGTTACTCCATCCACAAGATGCAGCGATCCGTCGACCGCGGCGAACGCCCATAGCGTGTAATTCGCACGCGGAAGCGCGGCCGCAGAATAGAACGAGGGAACGGTGGAGATTTTTCCGATACCCGGAGAAAGCGCCCCGGTGAAGAAATTGCGCGAGGACGCAAAGAAGGCGCGCACGCCGTTGTCTTCCGGCGTCAGGGGCCAGGGATCGTTATAAGTCGGATCATTGCTGTCGTTGCAGGTGAGCGTAAGCGGAGCGCCAGCGATGGAGCTGGTCCGGCAGAAAGTTCCGGGCAGGTAAACGTCGAACAGGTGATCGCGGCGCAGCAGCAGGCGTCCGCGCAAATCGCGGGGAAAAGTGCGCGAGTGACTGATGGGCAACGTGGTTTCGAGCTCCCATCGCGGCGTGGGGCTCGACGCCTGTTGACGAAAGAGCGCAACCATCGCGTCGTTGAGAACGAGCAGGCGAGAGCCTCCGGGCATTTCTACTAGGGTGGCGTCGAGTATCGGCTGTTCTTGCGCAAACAGAAATGTTGCTTTTAGAACGATCGGCATGGCGGCGGCGAAAGGTGCACCCGTTGGCGGCCGCGGCAACGAGACCAGTGCGATCTTCCTCTCGTCCGACCCGATGACGATCGAGGCCGTCCAAACGTATTCGCGCAAACTCTCGGAGAGAACGACTTCGACGGTTCCCATCGCCTGCTCGGCTTTGGAAGTGTGAACACCTTCCACCTGCAATTCGGTTTCGAGCGCGCTGCGCACCTCGCGAACTGATTTATCGTCGAGCGACGAGCGGTTGGTGACCTCAAGTGCGAAAGCGCCCGGCCCAGCGTCGGTCGCGATCTTATGCGCCAGTTGACGGGCTGTATCTCCGAGCGACGACGCGAACAAAAGCGAAGGCGCAAGAAAAACGACCGCGAGTATGAACGAAGTCAGCCAACCTGCTCGCAGACTGATGGAGGTTCGCGCTCGCATGTGTGGAATGCGGAGATTATAGCGCGTGGCTGATGGCGGCCTGCTCATAGAAAGCTCTCAGCTGTCAGCTCTCAGCCCTCAGTAAAATCTGCGAACTTGCGGTTCGCTGGGAACTGAGAGCTGTTGCCGCACTACTGCCTTCCTGACGTTTCTGCGTCTTCCGACTGGCTCACGCGACCCGGGGCGCCGATTCCGCGGAGCACGTCGTTGGTGAAGAAAAACTTGCCGTCGGCAGGGACCATCATGATCTGCAATTTGTCAGAGAGGCGTTCGGCGACAATTTTGTTGATCAGCAGCGGATTCTGTTTCAGGATCGCGCTCTCGCTCGTCATCCGCTCGGCGTCCGCAGCGGCAGTAAGACGGATGCGTTCCGCCTCGGCCTGCGCCAGCAGTTTGCGGCGCTCCATTTCGGCCTTGCTGTCGATGAGCTTGGCCTCGCCCGCAGCCTCGGCGTTCTTCACCGTCGCTTCCTTGCGGGCTTCCGCTTCGAGTTTCGATTGCTCAATCTGCTTCTGTTTCAGAGGAAGCGTGTACTGCATGGCATCGGCCTCGCTCTTGGCCTGCAGCACCCTCACGGCGGCCTGCCCCTCGGCTTGTTTCACTTGCTGCACCTTGGCGGAATCGGCGTCGGCTTCGGTGATTTTGATCTGCTTCTGGTGAATCTCGGTCTCAACGCCCATGCGGTCGTTCTCCTGTTCTTTCAGCAACAACGATTCCAGGCCCTTGGCATACTCCTCAGGAAGTTCGATATCACGCAGCATCACTTCCTTCACCACGATGCCGTCGGCGCCCAGCCGTTTGCGAATCATTTCGGCGGAGCGCTGACGAACTTCTTCGCGCTTGGCGGAAAACACTTCGCGCACGGTATAGCTCGGCACCAGCTCACGCCAGGCCGTGGCAACCACGGGTGGCACGATTTCTTTTTCCAGCGGATGCGGCAGATTGGCTTCGATGTAGTCAAGGCGCTTGGGATCGATCTGGTAACGCACGGTGATGGCGAGGCCCAGCGTGAGTCCTTCTTTCGCCTGCACGCGCAGCGCTTCGCCTTTCGCGCCGCCCTTGGCCAGCGAATCTTCACTGATTCCGGTGGTGAACAACTGGTCGCGGGTGTTGAACAGTTCGACCCGCTCGACCAGCGGCATGACGAAGTGCACTCCGGGATACAGCGTTCCGGCGAGTGTGCCTTTGGTCTGGCTCACGCGCACGCCGGCCATTCCGCTGGGGACGATCACGATGCCTGCCGAAATCAGCAGCGGAGCCCAGGCCAGCATCACGAGCGCAGCCGAGGTGCGCCAGCGGACTGCGGGCGCAATGCCGAGTGGTATTGCGGGCGTGCCTGCCTCGGGATCCGGATGCAAGCGTCTGCGCTGCCAGGCAATCAGCAGATAAGCGTCGTAGGAAAGAATTCCGGCGGCCATCACAAACATCGCGATTCCCGCGCTCACTAGCAAGTATTTCAGCAACAGCATGGTGGTGCTCCTTCTAATTCTTATGTGCGTGTTCGGAAAAGTCTTTAGAAACTTGTGCGCGGCGGGCGAATGCCACGCGGACGATTTGTCCGAAGATGAGTTCTTCGATCAGCAGAGACGCGGCCAGCGAGAACGTCAGACCTCCGATGATCACCAGGCCTTGCAGCATCGTTTCCATGATTTGCCTCCGTGCTCTCATTGGAGGAAAATGCAAGCAGGGAGCCAGAACCAAGCGATTGAAACAAGTGAAGTTAAGGGCGCACGGGCGCTCCGTTACGTGTCTGGCGCAACGCGGCCGTGTCTGAGGTGACACGGCCGGAACCCAAAAGGCGGCCTTTTGCCTGAAACGTGGGCCCGAGGTTCGCATAGCATTCTGTGCTAAGGTCAGCTCACTGGGATGAGTTTCCCGGTGGAGTTTTCCGCAGCCTGCTGCAAGGACGAACATGATCACCCGACTCGAAGACAAAGAACTCAAACGGCAGAGTCGCCGCCAACTGCTGAAGCTGGCGCCCGTCGCCGCGTTAGGTGTTTTTGCGTTCCCCGATGTAAGCACTCGCCTGGTTGCCGCCGGAGTCCGTTTCAGCGACTGGGCCGCCGGCGTCCTGTTTCGTTCGCAGCATCGGGCGCAGACGTTCGCGGATTCCGAAGTCGTCCCGTTCGCGAAGTTTCCTTACAACGGCTACGACGTCCTGGACCCGCAGGTCAATCTTGAGAAGTGGACTCTGACGGTCGAGGGTAACGTGCAACACCCCGGGGAATATAAATTGGCGCAGATCCAGGCGCTGCCGAAAATCCGCCAGAACACCCGGCACATCTGCGTGGAGGGCTGGGACGTTATCGGTTCGTTCGGCGGGACGCCCGTCTCGGAGTTTCTTGCGCTGGTGGGCGCCGACACCAGCGCGCGCTTTCTTGAAGTCGAGTGCGCGGACGATTACTACGAGTCGATTGACATGGCCTCGGCGCTGCATCCGCAGTCGCTGCTTTGTTACGAGATGTATGGGCAGCCGCTCGATCGCAAGCACGGCGCGCCGCTGCGCCTGCAAATGCCGACCAAGCTGGGATACAAGCAGGCCAAATATCTCGACACCATCCGTGTCGCCAATGTTCTGAAACCCGGCAAGACCGGCTATTGGGAAGACCAGGGCTATAGCTGGTTTGGAGGAGTGTGATGTCGAACGAGGAAGAGCAGGGGCGGACGAACGAAGAGAAGGATGCAGCCCCACAGTCCGAGCCAGTGCCCGCCTCCGAGCCGGACGCGGTCGAGGCTGCGAAGGCGAAACCAGAGACGGTTGCTGCCGAGCCCGCTCCGATTCAGCCGATGGAACAAGAAGAACCCGCGTTGGTTCGTGCCGCCTACGAGCATCCTCTGGCGATTCGGATTACGCACTGGGTCAATGCCATCAGCTTGTTCGTAATGGTGACCAGCGGGCTGCGCATTTTCCGCGCATTCCCCAGCTTTGGTCCGAAAATTCCAGAAAAGATTCTGCTCAGTATTCCGAAGTCGATCACGCTCGGCGGATGGCTCGGTGGCGCGTTGCAGTGGCATTTCACCTTCATGTGGTTCTTTGCCGCGAGCGGCGCATTTTACGTGGTGTATCAGGTCATCAGCGGCCACTACCGCACCATGCTGTTCATGCCTCGCGATGTTCCCGGCGTCTGGCCGATGGTGCGACACTATTTTTTCTTTGGACCCAAGCCTTCCGCGACCGGTCAATACAACCCGCTGCAAAAACTGGCGTACACGTCCACAATCGGTTTCGGAGCGCTGTCGCTGCTCACTGGGATCGTCCTGTACAAGCCGACGCAATTTTCATGGCTGGCGTTTCTGTTCGGCGGTTTTCACCTGACCCGTGTCTGGCATTTTGCGGCGATGTGCGGGTTTCTGGCATTTATTCCCGGGCACCTGATCATGGTTCTGCTGCACGGCTGGTCAAATTTCTTCTCCATGCTTTCCGGATGGAAACGCGAGCCCGAGTATCAGGAGTAGTGAATTCGGCAGGGGTTGTGAGAAGAAAAGAAGATTAAAAATCGGATGCATCCGCCGGCGCGTCAGGCCTTGAGCAGTTCCCATCCCAGGGCAATTCCATTGGACAAGTGATCCCGCGTAGAGCCTTCGCCCACGTGTAGTGCCAACGCTCCAGCGAGGGAGCCGGGGCTCGACCGGAATACCTGCATGGCGCGCTGGCGCAGATGGCTGTGCTTAGACATGAGCAGCATCAGGCGAGCGATCAGCGTCGGACGGCGGAGCAACTCGCGATGGCATCGTTGATAGCGGGCGAGGTCTCCAGTGGCGAGGCAATTGCCGAGTAACGC
>Ga0302324_100028544_pt1 | contig 10603 bp, 12 predicted proteins | sample Palsa_T0_1_FD_201949 | JGI IMG/M metagenome (GOLD analysis project Ga0302324, IMG submission 201949) | Peat permafrost microbial communities from Stordalen Mire near Abisko, Sweden - Palsa_T0_1 | ecosystem: Environmental > Terrestrial > Soil > Palsa > Peat permafrost | place: Sweden: Abisko... | reverse complement strand
AACCTCTTTGGGATTGAGAGCTGAGTGGCCATCGGGCTTTTCTACGCCGCCAGCCTTTGTCGGAGAAGAGTGTCCGACCCACACGTTCTGCCTCACTCCTACTTATTTCCGATCACAAAATTTACCGCGCTGGGTCCGTTCGCGTTGACTGTCACTGATTTCTCCCAGGTCTTCGGTTCGCTGAAAACCGGGCGCTCCACGGCGTGTTCAGTGAGGACGTCGTAGGCCTGTTCCTTGCCCAACAGCCCCCAGCCTTCATGCCAGGCGACAATCTGATAAGTGCCAGGTGGAACGCTGGTGAATTCGAAGCGTCCGCTCTCGTCGGTGACGGCGTAATAAGGGTGAGGAACCACCATCATCTCGGCGTTCATCCAGACGTGGCCGCCGTTGCAGCGCAGGTTGACCAGGCCAGGCGTCGACATGCTGCGCGAGGTGACTTGATTGGTAAACGGAAACGGCAGGTTGAAGGTAGCGGCCCCGTCCATATGAACGGTGTGCAAGGTGGCGTCCGAGCTCTGCATGCTCAGTTCGCCCTTCTGGGGCACGAGAAGGATGTGCGGGATGTAACGGCAACGCTTTTGGTCGAGATGCCGCCTTTGCTCCGGCAAGTCCATGGCTTTGCCGGCAGAGATGTTCTTGAGATAGACGATAGTGTTGGCCACGCCGCCGTCTGGTCCAACGATCAGGCGATCGAGGCTAACCGTCTTCTTGCCGTCGGTCTCGCAGATCTGCGGGTCTTTGGTGACGGGGAAATCCAGTTCGCGCGGCGCCGGCCCCGACCACTTTACAGTGCCGGAGATGCTGCCCCCATCGGTGACCGGGACGACGTTGTAGCCCTGCGCCACGGCGCAGGTCGCGACTCCAGGGAGGAAAGACAGCAAAGTAAATCGAAGAATCAGACTGCGCATGCTAAACACCTGATAGCCCACCGCCCGTTTCGCACGGCTCGGCGGTCGTCGCGGAAACGCGGGCTGAAATTGGGTCGATCTCGTTTGCTTTTCTCCGCAGAACCGGCTTGCACCCGATTAATGGGATGGCGCTGCACAGGACCCGACCCTGCGGGGCAGCCCTCGGTTTGCGGCCATGCTGGATTTCAACAGGGAGGACCGTTCAAGAACGGTTCGTGTGATTGAAATCACAAGATAAATCAGGGTGCCTTAAACTTCCGTGCGGGTCGAGATTACCAAGGTGGCGGAACGAGCGGGGTCTTGGACCGGACCACGAATCAAAATGCACGCCGGAGATCGGCAGGAACCCACTCTCGAGCAGGGATGGCTTACAATCTTGCTTCCATGCCTGTCACGGTTCGATCCTTCGCGAAGATTAATCTCGGGTTGCACATCGGCGGCCTGCGTGAGGACGGCTTTCATGAATTGTTGACGGTGTACCAGACGATCGGGCTGCATGATGTGATCCGGGTGAGCGTCGGGCGAGGCGGCGGGATTGAGATTCGGTGCGACGATCCGAAAGTTCCTAAAGATGAATCGAACAGCTGCTATCGCATCGTCGAGAAGACCATGCAAGCGCTAAGAGCCAAGGGGCGCGTCGTCATCGACATTGAGAAGCGGTTGCCGGTTCAAGGTGGGCTGGGTGGGGCTTCGGCGAATGCAGTGGCCACGCTGTTGGCCTTGGAGCGGTCTCTGAAGAAACCTTTGCCTGCGGTAGAACGACTGCGGATTGCGGCGGAAGTGGGCTCAGACCTGCCGCTATTTCTTATCGGCGGGATGGTGCTGGGAGTGGGGCGCGGGGAGCAGGTGTATCCGCTGATGGATTTGCCGGCCACGGCATGTGTGGTTGTGACGCCAGAGTTGGGAGTGTCGACGCCCAACGCATTTGCGGAGTGGGATCGCTTGTGCGGCGCGGGTGCTCTTAACCGCGAGAGCTCGCCAGTGCCAAATGCATCCCGCCGGGTGGAGAGTTCGGCGGATGTCGGGCTTCGCCCAGCCCGGACGGGCAAGAGTGCCCGTCCCCACACGAGCGCTGCCCACACGAGCACTGCAGAGTTCAGTAACGCAAAATTGACGCTCCCTGCGGCATCCGATAGAATGGTTGAGCTTGGCCGAGGGCTTTCGGCGTGGCTGAGCGAGAATTACTCCGGTGCTCCTTTTAGAAGGGGCCAGGGCGAGAATCCGCTTCTCGCGCTTGTCCGGGCCGGGATCAAGAACGACTTTGAAGAAGTCGTCTTTCCTGAGTATCCCGAGCTGAGTGAAGGTAAGAGTGCGTTGGAGCGCGCGGGCGCGAAGTATGCGTCCATGTCGGGCTCCGGGTCGGCGTTGTATGGGCTGTTCGCTTCGAAAGAAGCGGCGCGCACGGCGGCGGCCAGGTTGCGAAAGCTGGGGTGGGCGGCGCAGGCGACGGTTACGCTGCGGCGGCGGGAGTACTGGAAGAGAATTCTGGCCGGGTGAGGCGGGTTTTGCTTCAGGCGATGGGCCTTCGCCTTCGCTTGGATGGCCGAGGCGGCCGTCGCCACATGGTCCGCGGAAGTGGTACTGGGAAAAGTTTCTTGTTTCCAGTTTCTAGTTTCTGGTTGTTTAATAGAGGTACTACGCTTTACAACCGATGCCGGTATTCGGTTTGGATTTTGAAACTGGAAACCGGAAACTTGAAACGGTACTGGGCCGTCGACTAATGGTAGGTCAAGTGCCTTTGGAGCACTTTGTCTAGGTTCGAATCCTAGCGGCCCAGCCAGAAATCAGTTCTCAGTTCCCGTGTTCTCAGTTCTCAGTACGAGCTGAGCCGCAACAGACTGAGAACCGAGAACACGGGAACTGAGAACTGCCTATGGCTACTCTAGTCACGCCGGCGGAAAAGACGGAAGCGGCTGAGAAACAGGTGCCACCTGTGCCCGAAGAGAAACCGGAGCGCAAGCCGCGCGCGCGGGTGGATGAAAAGTTCAAGATCTTCAGCGGGACGGCGAACGAGCCGCTGGCCGATGAAGTCTGCCAGTTTCTCGGGATGCAGCGTGGCCAGGCGGAAGTGAAGCGCTTCGCCGACGGCGAAGCCTATGTGCAGATCCAGGAGAACGTGCGGGGCGCGGATGTGTTCGTGATGCAGCCGACCTGCCGCGTGGTCCACGCGAATAACAAGAGCACGAGCGTGGACGAGCACCTGATGGAACTGCTGCTGATGATCGATGCGCTGAAGCGCGCGTCGGCGCGGCGCATTACGGCGGTGATGCCTTACTTCGGTTATGCGCGGCAGGACCGCAAAGACAAGCCGCGCAGTCCGATTTCGTCGAAGCTGGTGGCGGATTTGCTGACCACCGCGGGAGCGCACCGGGCGCTGATCGTGGATTTGCACACGCCCCAGTTGCAGGGATTTTTCAATATCCCGGTGGATCATTTGTTCGCTTCGCCAGTGCTGGTGGATCACTTCCGCAAGCTGAACCTGCCGAATCTTACGGTGGTTTCACCCGACGCAGGCGGCGTGGAGCGGGCCCGGTTTTTCGCGAAGAAGGTCGACGCGGCGCTGGCCATTGTCGACAAACGGCGCGTGGAAATGAACGTGGCCGAAGTGATGCACGTGATCGGCGACGTAAAGGGACGGACGTGTTTGATCATCGACGACCTGATCGATACGGCGGGCACTCTGGTGAAAACCGCGGCGGCATTGATGGAAAATGGCGCCACTACGGTGTACGCCTGCTCTTCGCATGCCGTACTGTCGGGACCGGCGGTGCAGAACATCGCGACTTCGGTGATCCGCGAAGTGGTGGTTACCAACACCGTCCCGCTGACCGAAGAGGCCCGGCAGGAGCCGAAGATTCGAGTGCTTTCGATTGCGGGATTGATTGGACGGGCGATTCAGGCCAATCACGAAGAGACTTCAGTCAGCAAGTTATTTATTTAGCCGGCAGTTGAAATATGGATGGGCGGGATGCGGTAGAGATCCTTCGGCGACGATAAGGCCGTCGCCTCAGGATGACAATGCTTGGTGGAACACTTTTAGAAGGAAGCGAAATTATGGCAACTACTTTGGAACAAAATGTTTTGGAAGCGCTGCCGCGCGAGGCTGGAACGAAGAACCATGCCCGGCGGGTGCGCCGTGAAGGCAAAATTCCCGCGGTGGTTTATGGCGCGAGCAAGGACGCGGTCTCGGTCAGCGTCGATCCGCGGCATGTGCTGCGCATTCTGCGCTCCGACAGCGGGCACAACACAATTTTCGATCTCTCGATGAATGGCGGTGAGCGTACCAAGGCCATGATCGTCGACTGGCAGTATGAACCGATCAAGGGTCATCTGCTGCACATCGACCTGAAGCGCATCGCCATGGATAAGGCGCTGCGGGTCAGCGTGCCGGTCGTGCTGCAAGGCGTGGCGGAGGGTGTGAAGACCGAGGGCGGCATTCTCGAGCAGATGTTGCGTGAAGTGGAGATCGAGTGTTTGCCCGGCGATATCCCCAGCCACATCGATGTCGATATCAGCCACCTTACTTTCGGCAAGGTGCTGCGGGTGACGGATTTGCCGCACAATCCGAAGCTGAAATTCCTCAGCGATGCGAACCAGCCGGTGGCCCACGTAACCAGCGTTAAGGAAGAAGTTGTCGCCACGCCTGAAGCAGTGGCGGCGGAAGCGGGTGCTACACCGGCCGAGCCCGAAGTTATCAAGAAGGGCAAGGCCGAGACTGAGGAAGAAGGCGAGGCCGCTGCCGAGAAGCCGGACAAGGCGGAGAAGAAAGCCGAGAAGAAGGAGAAGAAGTGACAGCGTTTGGCGGGCGTTTGAGCCCGCCGCTGTCATCCTGAGCGGAGCGAAGGATCTCCAGCGTGAAACTGATCGTCGGTCTCGGCAATCCTGGCATCGAGTACCAGTTCACGCCGCATAACCTGGGCTTTCTGGTAGTGGATCGCATCGCCAGCGAGCGCGGAGTCGAGATCAGAAACCGGCAGTGCCGGGCGCTGACGGCGAGAATACAGGTTGCGGACGAGCCGGTGCTGCTGGCCAAGCCCGAGACCTTCATGAACCTGAGCGGCGTTTCGGTGCGGGAGCTGGTGGCGGAGTACGACGCGAAGCCGGAGTCGGACCTGATTGTGATTCAGGACGAGTTGGATTTTCCGCTGGGCACGCTGCGGATTCACACGCGGCGAAGTTCGGCGGGGCATAACGGGATTGAGTCCATCATTGGAGCGCTGGGCACGCAGGATTTTTTGCGCATCCGGATCGGCGTGGCCCCGGAGCGCAGGGTGGAAGACGGCCAGAGTTATTTGCTCTCGCCGTTTCGCAAGGCTGAGTTCGCGGTCGTGGATGGAATGCTCGACACGGCCGCGAAAGCGGTGCAAGCGATTTTGACCGAAGGTCCGGCGGCGGCGATGAACCGCTTCAACCGGAAAGACAGTGATCAGTGATCAGTGGCTAGTGGTCAGAAGTGCACAGTTGCAAGAAAGAAATAGCTTTTGCGGTAGCGGGTGTCGCTGGTCACTGACCACCGATCACTGGCCACTGCCTGGAGACAGAAATGAATCGTACTTATGAACTGATGTTTATTGTCCGTCCGGATATGGCGGACGAAGATCTCGAAAAACTGATTGCGAACCTGGAGTCGACCGTGACTTCGGCCGCCGGAACGGTTAAGACCGTGGAACGCATGGGCAAGCGGCGCCTGGCCTACATGGTGCGCAAGTTCCGCGAGGGCGTCTATATTCTGCTGACCATCGAAGGCGCGGGCACGGTGATTCATGAGGTGGAGCGCCGGTTGCGCGTGACCGAGCCGGTGATCAAGTTCCTCACCGTCCGCATCGACGAAGAGCAGAAGCGTCTCGACAAGATCAAGAAGCTGCGGGACGCAAAGAAAAAAGTGAGCGCGCAACCCGCCGTTGCCGCAGTCGTGGCGGATGAAGCGACCGCCGCACCCGCGGCGGAAACCCCGGCAACAGCGTAGAAAGTGGCCAGTTCACAAGAGCGAAACCGGTTTTACTGGCCACTGACTACTGGTCCCTGGCCACTGATTAAGGAGCATCATGACTGAAGAAACCAAAGCACCAGCAAGCGAACGGCCTTCGGGCGAAGGACACCGATCCGACGGGCCACGTTCTGACGCCCCACGTTCTGACGCCCCACGATCCGACGGCCCGCGTTTTGGAGGAGACCGTCCGCGCTTCGGCGGCGGCGGTGGTGGAGGACGTTCCGGCCCCGGCGGTCCGCCGCGCGAAGGTGGACGCAAGTTTTTCCGGCGCAAGAAAGTCTGCAAGTTCTGCACCGAGAAGATCGCCGACATCAACTACAAGGATTACCGGCTGCTCGGCCAATTCGTGGCCGAGAGCGGCAAGATCGTGCCCCGGCGTTTGACCGGCGTGTGTTCGCCGCACCAGCACCGGCTGGCCACGGCCATCAAACAGGCGCGCAACATCGCCCTGCTGCCGTTTGCCGGGCGGGCATCGTAGAAGGTCGGCCACCGATTTGCGCGGATCAGCACGGATAAGGCTTTTTTTATATTTCTGATTTATCCGTGGAAATCCGCGTGAAGCCGCGGCGAAAGAATCTGAAATCGGAGTCATATCATGGAAGTCATTCTCAAAGAAGATGTAAGCAAGCTGGGTTCGCGCGGCGACGTGGTGAAGGTTGCCGAAGGATATGGGCGCAACTACCTTTTGCCACGCAAGCTGGCCATCCAGGCCACCGCCGGGAACAAGGCGGTAGTCGCGCAGATGAAGGCTGCCTCGGTGCGCCGCTCGGCCAAGGAAAAGACACAGGCCGAAGAGCTGGCCAAGCAGTTTGAGGGGCTATCGGCTACCTTCCAGAAGCGGGCGGGCGAGCACGATCAGCTCTTCGGCTCGGTGACCTCGAGTGACATTGCCGACGCCATCGCGAAGAAGGGAATCAACCTCGACCGGAAGCAGATCCAGTTGCACGAGCCGCTGAAGACCCTGGGCGAGTTCACTGTCCCGGTGAAGTTGCACAAGGACGTGACCGCGCATTTGAAAGTTGTGATTGAGAAGGAAGCGGTAGCGGAGTAATCGGGGAAATTTCGGCCCGGGCTCCCGCTCGGGCCGTCTTGTACGTGCACTTGGCGGGCCGTTTACAATGGTTCTCCAAGGAATGATCGTTCAGACAAATCCGAATCTCTTTGCTCCATTGATCGGCCAAACTGCACGAGGCTGTTGGCTTGGATACGGAAGCGTCCTGTTTCTTGAGTTTGGCCAACCCCAGCCTCTTCATGACGGCCGAAACCATCCGAGCGGGGAGTGGGGGCTTTGGTGTGAACAGGTCGAATGGCGCATCGAACTGCGGGACGAGGTCGTTGCCGGGTCGGAAGATGACCGGGCCACAATGGAGAGAGGAATCAAGCAGCTCGATGGGAAAACCTTTGTATCGGGTAAGCTCTTCCCCCTGTCTGGAGATTCGGCCCTGACGTTCTCGGATGACCTCGTTCTTCGTACCTTCGTTATCACTTCGGAAGAGGATGCCCGCTGGACGTTCCGCGATCGAGAGGGCAAATATTTTCGCTTGGGTCCTGATCGGGCCCATCCCGAGGAGCAGCCTCCCCTGCAGGGCTTCCAGGAGTCGAAATGACGCAAAGCGACGCTAACGGACTGCAGCAGTTCTCCAAGATCCTTTGGAATTCTGAAATATGGCGTGCAGCGGTGAGTATGCAGCACCGGTTTGAAGATGGCTATGAGCCATCGGACATGGATTCGCTTCGCCTTGACTTTCGGCGGTTGCTCCCCAACCCAACAAGCAAAATAAAATATCGACAAATGGGGTCGCTCTTGATCGACGTCAATACCTGTGGACTCCGGCTGGAACGAGCGGGTGAAATCGTCGCCGCGTGCGGCGATTCGAGTGAGAAAGTGAGGGCGCAGTTTAGGCAACTGGTGGGAAAGACCCTAGGGCGTGTCGAAATCACTCCCCCCGCCGGGGACACTAATTTTGTTCTCGACGACGGCCTATTGTTGCGCTGCTTTCCCGCCGCGGGCTGTTGCGGCGAGAGTTGGCGTATTTCTTCGACCGATGATGACGAATTACTGTTGGGGCCGGGCGCGCGGTGGTCCTATCGAAGTGGCCCCCGTTGACGCACTTGCCTTGCCAAATCAGCATTCCTGACGGTAGCGGATTGTTCTGTTTCCCGCTAACCCGTTCCAGAAGAATCACCTAGGCCGCACAAAAATCTCCGGCAGCCTATAATTCCTGCTCACGCTTCCACTAGCTGAGCGTCTATTCCTATGCAAGCCCGGGTACGGCATCCGCACCGGGCGGTATAGGACATGACAAAACAATGCCGGCCGATGTTTGGGCAGTAACACTTGCGGTTGGTGAACGGGCGCACTCGAAAAAGAAACACGATCGAGTGGAGAGAGTCAGCGGTTGCAGCGTCACTGAGAAAGTGGACCCCGCGCGGGGCCGCATGGCTGGGCAAGAACGCCGCATCGACGATACGATCCTGATCCGCGAGGCGCAACGCGGCGACCGCGCCGCCTTCGAGGAACTCGTGCGTCACTACGATCAGGCGGTTTTGCGGCTGGCGCTGCACCTGACCGGCACCGAACACGACGCGCAGGACGTTTATCAGGACGCCTTCCTCAAGGCTTACAAGAACATCGGAAGCTTTCGCTTCGAGTGCTCGTTCTATACCTGGATTTACCGCATCGTAACCAATCTTTGCCTGGATCACCTGCGCAAGAAAACTGTGCGCAAGGAAGATGCGCCGGTGGCGAAGGATGCCTCCGGCGGAGAGTATGACCTGCTTGATCAGGTACCGGATGGCCGCGCGGGGGCGAATCCGGAGCGCGATCTGATGCGGCGGCAGTTGGGGGATCGAATCTCCGGCGCGCTCGAAAAGCTGACGCCGCGCGAGCGTATGGTGTTTGAGCTTAAGCATTACCACGGATTGAAGCTGCGTACCGTGGGTGAGATTTTGCATACCACGGAAGAGACCGCGAAGAATACGCTCTTCCGGGCCACGCAGAAATTGCGCGGCCAGTTGGCGGATATGAGGTAGGGGACGGGCTGCGCCCGGCGGACGGGAAAGGGTGCCCGTCTCCATACGAGCCGCGATGGCTCGACGGAGGTGCGAATATGAAGTGCGAATGGGTTCGAGAAAACATCACGCTGCATGTTTATGGCGAGCTGGCCGATGATGCCCGCCATGAACTGGAGCAGCATGTGGCGCGGTGCGCCGACTGCGCCGCCGAACTGAAGGCGGAGCAGGAGTTTCACGCGCTGCTGTCGCAGGAGCGCGAGATGGAGCCGACTCCCAATCTGCTGGCGGCCTCGCGCATGCGCCTGCAGGAGGCGCTCGAGACCGCCGAGCAGGGCCGCTTCTGGCATCGCTTGGCATTCGATCCGGCGAACTGGCTGCGGCAGGTTCGGTTTTCTCCCGCGCTGGCGTCCGCAATTTTGATTCTCGGATTTGCCGGCGGAGTTGGAACTTCCTACAGAGTATTCACTCACCAGCCACCGACGAACGTCGCCACTCCCACCCCCGCCGAAGCTTCCATCACCGGCATCCAGTCCATCACGCAGCAGCCGGGCACCAATCAGATCGACATCAAGTACGACACCGTTTCCACGTTGGAAACGCAGGGATCGCTGAATGACCAGCGCATCCAGCAACTGCTGCTGTTTGCCGCCCGGAATAATTACAATTCGGGCGTGCGCATGGATTCCGTCGACCTGCTGACCCAGAAGCCAGATGTCTCGCAGGTGCGCGACGCCCTCATCTATGCATTGCGCTACGACACGAATCCGGGAGTGCGGCTGAAGGCGCTCGACGGTCTGGGAAGTTTTGTGAAGAATGATGTGCGCGTCCGCGATGTGGTTCTGGAAGCTTTGGTGAACGATTCGAATCCCGGCGTGCGCACCGAAGCATTGCGCTTGATTGAGCCAGTAAAGGCCGATGGCAGCGTGCGCGGCGTGCTGATGACGCTGGCGGCCAAGGATCAAAGCCAGTACATCAAGTCGCAGGCTCGCACCATGCTGGCACAGTTGCCGGAAATTGATTGATCGATATTCTAAGAAACTGAGGTTCCCATTGAAGCGTTCGCTACAATTCGCTGGCCTGCTTGGCGTTCTGGTTCTGGTTGCGCCTGTCGTGGGGCAGGATACACACATCTCCCGCGAGGGCGGCGACTGGACTCAGGTGATGAGCGGATCGCTGACCGGGGTCAAGAACCTGAGAGTGAAAGTAGACGCAGGCTCCGTCGTGCTGCGCGGCGGGCCGCGACAGGGCATCGATTACAACTTCCACATGCACGCGCACACCTCTTCCGAAGAAGATGCGCGGCGTCAGTTCCAGAACTACAAAGTTAACACTTATATTCGCGGCGATACCGCCTGGGTGGTGGGCGAGTGGCAGGGAGTTCACCGCATTCATATGGGACCGGCGCACGTGACGATCGATACAGGTTCGGAGCGCAAGTTCTCCGGCGAGTTTGCGATTAATGTTCCGCGCGACATGGATCTGGTGAGTATCGAAACCGGAGGAGGCGGAGTCGACGCGACAGGAATTTCCGGCCGCGTCGACATTCAGACCGGCGGCGGCAGCGTGAAGGTGGATGACATTGGCGGTTCGGCAAACCTGGAGACCGGCGGGGATTCCATCGACGTGGGCCGAGTGGGCGGCGACTTGAAGCTGCAGACGGGTGGCGGGAATATCACGATTCGCTCGGTGA
>Ga0302324_100028543_pt1 | contig 10603 bp, 8 predicted proteins | sample Palsa_T0_1_FD_201949 | JGI IMG/M metagenome (GOLD analysis project Ga0302324, IMG submission 201949) | Peat permafrost microbial communities from Stordalen Mire near Abisko, Sweden - Palsa_T0_1 | ecosystem: Environmental > Terrestrial > Soil > Palsa > Peat permafrost | place: Sweden: Abisko... | reverse complement strand
AGAACGAAACAGTTTGGTCTCCAGGCGCTGAGGAATGTTTCCAAAGAAGAGATTCTCGAGGCCGTCCAAGTGCTCGAGCGGGCCGAAGACAGTTTGATTGAGGAGCTGTTCTGGGTTCATGAAATGAATGATCTGAAAGACGGGCAGCTTTCCGACGTGCTCAGCGCGCTGCGCGGAACTGCGGCCGGTAATACGACCCGCGGCGCAGTTGCAAGGCACAACTTGGCTGTGATGCACACCATCCTCGCGCAAGAGCGTGCCGACGACTGGGGATTGGACCATTGGAACGAGGCGTTGAAGACTTGGAAAGAATTGATGGGGGACGGCCTCTTCTGGACTTTCATGGAAGGCCGAGCTGTCAGAATCGGTTGCCAAGACTTTGACCTCGGAACGATGAAAGCTGCCGTGTGCAGACAGTTGAGTTCGACGCTTGCTGAGGAAATGGTCCGAGCTGTCAAATCCGGAAACTTAAAAGTCGCCCCGGTTTTCGCAAGCATTGCGCTGGACCATAGGTCCTGGCTCGAATTGGATGCGGCTCTCAATTTTCTGGAACAACAAGAGCTCAAAAATGGATTCGTTTTCCTTGGGGCGCTCCTCGATCGGCTTTCCGGAAGCACCCAGGAGGACGAAAAAGCCCATATCTTAAGCCGGTTAGTGGAGCGGAAAACTGAGCTTAGCCAATTGGCCGTCGCCTATGGAAGCATCGTTCGCGGTCTGGCCGGGGTTACGGACGGTGACTTGCGGTCCCATGACATCCACGGAAAAGCTCCACTTCCGAAGTTCCTCAAGAAGGCTCGCGGGGCAATCGTCGCGTGCGTGATCGCAATCGTCCTGATGTGGGTGATCGGAAGGGAGACTTATACGAGGACCGTAGGAGCCGAGCCAACCAACTCGGTGGTCCCTACGCAAGGCACAGGCGAGGCGGACGCGCCTCCTGAGAAATCTGGTGATTCGCCACAATCCGAAAGAGACGATATCGAGCAGGAGCGGACAGCTCTCGCTGTGATTCTCCAATCTCTTGACGACAGAGGAAGAAAGCTGGATGCCGAAGACGCGGACATGCGCAAGCAGAAAGCCTATCTCGCAAGCGTAACGAACTCCTACACCGGGCAAGAGGTCCCTGGCGAGGGCCAGACTACTTATGGGGAAGTGTCTGCCAAGTACAACCGCAGAGTTGAGGAATACAACACGAATCTCGCGGCATTGAAAAGGGATTACGCGGCTTACAATGAGCGCTTCAATTCATTGAAGGCACGAATGAAAAGCCCGATGGCTTCCGATGAAAAGCAAGAACAGTAAAAAAGGCCCGCCGAGCACAGTCTTGGTCCTTACGCCGCTTAGTAGGCCTGTCCCTGCTGCAGAGGTAGCCGAACCTGGAAGCAGGTTTCGCCAGGCTTCGACTGCACGCTTACGAAGCCCCGGTGCATCCTTACAATTCGGTTGACTACGTCCAGGCCCAGGCCCAGCCCGCTCCCCGGAGCCTTGGTGGTGAAGAATGGCTCGAAGATGCGTGCCTGCAGTTCCACGGGTATGCCCGGACCATTGTCCCACACCTCCACCAGCATCATGTCACCGGCCGTGCGCGCCAGAAGCCTGATCTCTCCTTCGTCCTGAACCGCATCCAGAGCGTTCTCGATCAGGGCAGTCCACACCTGGTTGAGTTCCCGGCCATACGCACCCACGCAGGGCAGATTGGGTTCGTAGTCGCGGACCACCTTTACCCTCCGCAGCCGCGAGGCAACCATGGCGAGCGTATTTTCCAGGCTCTGCGGAATGTCGACCTCCTGGATCGGCATCTGGTCCATGTAGGAGTAATCCTTGATCGCGCGGATCAGGTCGAAAATTCTCGCCGTGGAATCCAGCATGGCCTCGGCTATTCTTTCGGTGCGCAGCGACGAGGTGAACTGCGACAACACCACCGCAATCGCTCCCGGGTCCAGGTACTCAACAAGCGCTTCCAGTTGGCCAGGCACCACGCCAAACTCCGCTAATTCCGGAGCGATATGCCAGGACTCGTGAATGTCATGATGATTAAGCCATTGGACAATCTCATCTTCGCGACGAGTCTGTTCCGTCTCGGCCGGCTTGCCTAGCCTTTTGGCCTCGGCTCGCACCTCTTCCTCCCAGTCCTGGACGCGCTCCGTTTTGTCAACGCTCAGGCAGAGTCGTCCCAGATTAAAGCGCTCGTGTCCGTAAACCCGTAATTCCTCGAGCACGCCGGCGGCCGAGCGTTGGGCCGCAGAAGCGGGATTGTTGAGTTCGTGCGCCAGATTGCCCGCCAGCTTGCCCAGGGCGTTCAGCTTCTCCGACTGTTGTTCGATCCGTGTGACTTCGCGCACCCGGTCCAGGAGAATGCCTACCACCCGCTCCGCCATCGACGGAATGACTTTGAGCATTTCGGGAAACAGAGATTTATCAAATTCCAACCCCCAGGTAGCGGCGGAGGTGTAGCCTAGGCCGCCGTAAGCCTTCATGCGCGAGAAAGGCAGCAGGCCGGTGATCTGCCCCGAGCGGCCAATGAAGAAAGCGGGTGCTCCCTGATCCCGGCGCACGTAAATCTCGCCCTGGAGCAGGATGGTCATCTTGGTGGCGGGTTCGCCCTCACGGAACACGACCGCCCCCGACTCGGCAAATATTTCCGTGCCGTGGCTGGCCAGCCACAGGTACTCCGCCTCGTCCAGGCCTTGCAACTGGCCTACTTTTTTCAGGGCCTCCAGCAGTTCAGGAATTCGCGCCGGGTCGAAGGGGGCACGGCGAGGGGGTGGGGCCGCAGTAAAACCCGGAATGGTGGCTTGCGTCGTCATGGCACCTCGCGGTGTTGTCTAGATGTTAGCCGATGCGGCGTGACTCCGCCGCTGGATCTACCGTTCGCCTGGCGGTTCCTGCTGCTGCATCTCGCTCTTGCGCATAGGCATGGAGTCAATCAACCGCTTGAGACGATACATCGGCACGGGGGTGGCGCTGTTCAGTTTTTCTCCGCCATCCTTGCCGATGAGGATCACGAGGAAATCAGCCGGTTCGACTTTAAAGCGCTGACGCATGGCAGCCAGCTCATCTTCGCTGAGCCTGGCGGTCGGCACCTTGGTGCCCACGATGGGCTGGTTATGCCCCTCGGGAACGATGGGAACGTACAGCAGGGCCCGGGTCTTCATGTCCCCTACGTTGGCCTTAAGCTGATTGAGTTGGTCAACGATCTGCGGAGTGTTGAGCGCCGGAGCGAAGACCAGCAGCGCCCGGTAACAGTCGCGCATGGCGCGCAAGGTGGCCGGTTGTGCCGGGCATGCGCTGGTGGGTTGCTCGCGCCGTGTTTGACCGGCCGCAAACATAGAGCTCGAGAGGAGAGCCAGAACCCAAAAGCGCGAACCCGGGGACAAGTGCATGCAGAGTAGACTCGAAAACCAGGCGTAGAGGTGCGTAAAACTTAACAGTATCCCATCTGGGGAAACGCGAAGGTCAATTCCCCGCCCACTCAAGCCAGACTTTGGCTTGAATGGGCAGGAGTGTAGCTAAGCGCCTACCGGCTCAGCCAGCCGGGGCGCCGCGCCGGGGCTGTCAACGGTGACGGTGACCGGATCCAGGAAAGGCATGGCCGCGCGCAACTTGCTGCCTACCTCTTCGATCAAATGCCCGGCTTCCTGGCTGCGCATCTTATCGAACTGTTTCCGCCCGGTTTCATTTTCCCGGATCCAGTTGGTGGCAAACGTTCCGTCCTGGATCTCCGCCAAAATCTTCTTCATCTCCGCCCGGGTGGCATCGGTCACCAACCGCGGGCCAGCCGTGTAGTCGCCGTACTCGGCGGTGTCAGAGATGGAGTAGCGCATGTACGCCAAGCCACCGCGATACATTAGGTCGACGATCAGCTTCAGCTCGTGCAGGCATTCGAAATACGCAATCTCAGGTTGGTAGCCCGCGTCGACCAGGGTCTCAAAGCCGGCTTTCACCAGCGCGCTCACACCGCCGCACAGAACCGTTTGCTCGCCGAAAAGATCGGTCTCGGTTTCTTCGGTGAAGGTGGTTTCGAGGACTCCGGCGCGTGTACTGCCTATCGCCTTGGAGTACGAGAGCGCCAAGGCTTGGGCGTGACCCGAGGCATCCTGCTGCACGGCAATCAGCGCCGGAACGCCGCCGCCCTCGACAAATACCTCCCTCACGCGATGGCCGGGAGCTTTTGGGGCAACCATGCTGACATCAATTTCCGGCGTGGGGACGATGGTGCCATAGCGAATGTTAAAGCCATGGGCGAACATCAGCGTCTTCCCCTTGCCCATGTAGGGAGCAATGTGTTCGTTGTATATCGCTGCCTGGGCGTGGTCGGGAGCCAGAATCATAATGACGTCGGCCCACTTGGCGGCATCGTCTACAGAGCGTACTTCGAGACCGGCACTCTTGGCTTTTTTGATGGACCGGCTGGTCGCGGGCAAGCCTACGCACACATCCACGCCCGAGTCCTTTAGATTCAGCGAGTGAGCATGGCCTTGAGATCCGTAGCCGATGATGGCTACCTTTTTGCCTTGGATCAGCGAAAGATCGGCATCCTGGTCGTGATAAGTCTTGGTCATTAACTTTCCTTTGTATTCAGTCGTAGTTACGGTTTTTGATGCGGGAGACCGCTATCGTTGTGGAACTCGTCAAACTCTTCTGCTTCCGGCAGCGGTTCGCTGGCCGGCGGTCCTGCCGGGATATTCTGGGGCTCGACGTCGCCCAACGCTTCCAGCACGCGGCTGGTATGGTGGCCGCGGCGCATCACCATGCGGCCGGTGCGCGAAATCTCCAGTACCCGGTCCTGGTTCTCGTTCAGCACTTGCAGCAGCCCTTCGATCTTGCTTTCGCTGCCGGTGATCTCGATCATCAGCGAACCCGGAGCCAAATCGACCACTTTGCCGCGGAAAACATTCACCAGTTCAAAGATATGCGAACGCGTCTGGGGCGTGGTGGCCACCTTGATCAGGGCTAATTCGCGGCTCACCGAGGAGAAGCGGCCCACGTCATCCACCTGGACCACATTCTCCAGCTTGTAGAGCGAGGCCATGATGCGATGTCCTGCCGCCGGCGGAGCATCGGCCACCAGGGTCATGCGCGAGATGTTCGGGCGCTCCGACCCGCCCACAGTCACCGAGGAAATGTTGATGTTCAGCCGCCGGAACAAGGACGCCACCCGGGTTAACACACCAGGCTTGTCTTCCACGTAAGCGACAAAGGTATGCTGCATGCTCACCTTTCCACCAGTGGATTTCCCGACGGGCGGCGGATCATCTCGTGCAGTGCGGCTCCGGGCACGATCATCGGGTAGACGGTATCTTCCTGTTCCACCATGAAATTGATCAGAAAGGGGCCCTTATGGCTGCGCGCGGCTTCGACCGTACTCATCACCTCGGCCCGGGTTCTTACCGTCGCGGCCCGGATGCCGAAGGCTTCCGCCAGCTTGACGAAGTCCGGGGAAAAGATCGGCGAGCACTCGTAGTTCTTTTCGTAGAACGTCTCCTGCCATTGGCGAATCATGCCCAGGTAACCATTGTTGATGATGGCGATATTAATATCCAACTTCTCTTGCACGATGGTGGCCAGCTCAGGAGAGGTCATCTGAAACCCGCCGTCGCCGGCAATGGCCCATACTTCTTTGTTCGGGCAGGCGAGCTTGGCCCCGATGGCTGCGGGCAAGGCGAAACCCATGGTCCCCAGACCGCCGGAAGTGATCAGAGAGCGTGGGTCTTCATGTTTGTAGTATTGCGCCTCCCACATCTGGTGCTGGCCTACGTCGGTCGCAATCACGGCATTGCCCGAGGTCGCATGCCAAAGATCGTGGATCACGTGGGCGGCGTAGAGATGACCGCTGTCGGGCAGGTTTTTGATATCCAGCACGGCCGCATCGCCCTTCATCTGGTCGATGGCTTCGAGCCAGCCGCCGCCGTTGCGCGAGCCGATCCGCGGCAAGAGCTGATCCAGCACCGTCGCCAGGTCGCCGATGAGGGACACCTGCACGGGGACGTTCTTGTTGATTTCGGAAGGATCGATATCGATGTGGATCTTCTTCGCCTTCTGCGCGTAGGTGGAGAGCGTGCCGGTGACGCGATCGTCGAAGCGCATGCCGCAGGCAATCAACAGGTCTGCTTCCTGGATGGAGTGGTTCACCCACGACTCGCCGTGCATGCCCATCATGCCCAGGTTCAGTTTGTGAGAGGCGGGAAAGCTGCCCAGCCCAAGCAGGGTACAGGCCACGGGGATCTGCGCCCGCTCCGCCAACGCCAGCACCTGCCGGGTGGCGCCTGAATGGATAATGCCGTGGCCGGCAAGAATCAAGGGCCGCCTGGCAGCCATGATCAGCTCTGCAGCCTCAGCGATGCTTGGCTCCAGTACGCTGAGCATGGGGTGGCTGCGGGTTTTCTGCGGCGCGGCGGCCGCAAAATCGAAATCCGCCGTAGCCTGCTGCGCATCTTTGGTGATGTCCACCAACACGGGTCCGGGACGCCCGGAGCTGGCCACCCGGAAGGCGTCGCGTAACACTGCGGCAATATCCTCGGCACGGGTCACGACATAGTTGTGCTTGGTCACCGGGAGGGTAATTCCCGTGATGTCCACTTCCTGAAAGGCGTCGGTGCCCAGTACCTTGCTCCCCACCTGGCCGGTGATGCAGACCAGGGGAATCGAGTCCAGCATAGCGGTGGCGATGCCGGTCACCATGTTGGTGGCGCCCGGACCGGACGTGGCGATGGCTACTCCGACCCGGCCAGAGGCCCGTGCGTAGCCATCGGCCATGTGCACCGCGCTCTGCTCATGGCGCACCAGGATGTGACGAATAGGGAACTTGCGCAGTGCATCGTAGGCCGGCAGGATCGCCCCGCCCGGATAGCCAAAAACCTCCCGCACACCTTCCCCTTCCAGCGTGGCCCAGAGGATCTCAGCGCCCGTGAGCCGGGTCTTTTCCTGGTTCGTCATATAGCTCCTTGGTAGCGTGGCGCAAGCCAGAATTCTTTATCGTGGCGTTGTTCGAATTTTTCCAGTGCTCCGTCATGTTTCAGAGATAACCCGATGTCGTCCAAGCCCAGCAGCAGGCACTCGCGACGAAAGGGGTCGATGGAGAAGGGGAGCGAGAGGCCGTGGTCATCGTGCAGCACCTCGTCTTCGAGTGACACAGTCAATTCGTAGCCGGGGATGGAGGCAGCCCGCTGCATCAGCGTTTGCACTTGGTCTTCGGGCAGGGTGACGAGCAGGAGGCCGTTCTTGCCCGCGTTGGAATGAAATATATCCGCGAAGGAAGAAGCGATGACGCAGCGGAAACCATAGTCAGAGAGTGCCCAAGCCGCGTGTTCGCGGGAAGATCCGCAGCCGAAGTTCTTGCCGGCCACCAGGATCCCGGCATCCCGGTAGCCGGGATGGTTGAGGATGAAGTCCGGATGCGGTGAACCCGCGTTTGGTCCTTCTTGAATGCGCCGCCAGTCGTAGAAAAGGAAGTCTTCATAGCCGGTGCGTTCAATCCGTTTGAGGAACTGCTTAGGAATGATCTGGTCGGTGTCGACGTTGTCGCGATCAAGATGCGCGACGACCGCCTTATGTTTGCGGAAGGGCTTCATTGGAGCGTCTCCACTTCTTGGGACGGAACCGGGTGGAACTGCCACTTGCGGACATCGGTGAAGTGGCCGGAGACCGCCGCGGCGGCGGCCATCATGGGACTCACCAGGTGGGTACGACCACCCCGTCCCTGGCGCCCTTCGAAATTACGATTGCTGGTCGAGGCACACCGCTCGCCGGGAGCGAGAATATCAGGATTCATGCCCAGGCACATGGAGCAGCCCGGTTCGCGCCAGTCGAAACCAGCCGCCCGGAAAACCTCATCCAGGCCCTCCTCTTCCGCCTGACGCTTCACCTGTTGCGAGCCCGGTACTACCATGGCACGCACCTGGGGATGCACGTGGTACCCGCTGACCACCTTGGCCGCGGAGCGCAGGTCTTCGATGCGGGCGTTGGTGCAGGAGCCAATAAAAACGCGATCGATAGCCAGCTCTTCGATGGCCTTGCCCGGCTCCAGTGCCATGTACTCGAGAGCACGTTCCCAGGCGCGGCGTTCTCCTTCCGAAGAGCTGGAGGCGGGATCGGGTACGCGGTCCGTTACCGGCACCACCATCCCGGGATTGGTGCCCCAGGTGACGAAAGGCGCCAGGTCTTCGGCGTGCAGCAGCAGTTCGCGGTCGAAGGCAGCGCCGGGATCGGTGACCAGCGACTCCCATTCGGCCACGGCACGGTCCCAGTCGGCGTCGGTGGGACTGAATCGCCGTCCCTTCAGGTAGCGGAAGGTGGTTTCGTCAGGGGCGATCATGCCCGCGCGTGCTCCCGCCTCGATGCTCATGTTGCACAGGGTCATGCGCCCTTCCATCGAGAGCGCGCGGATGGCCGATCCGGCGTATTCAATGACGCAGCCGCTGGCTCCGCCGGTTCCGATGTGGCCGATAATGCCGAGGGCAATGTCCTTAGCCGTTACCGCCGGGGCGAGTTCGCCGTCTACGGTTATGCGGAATGTCTTAGGCGGTGCCTGCGGCAGGCACTGGGTAGCCAGAACGTGCTCCACTTCCGAAGTGCCAATTCCAAATGCAAGAGCCCCGAAAGCTCCGTGGGTGCTGGTGTGGCTGTCGCCGCAAACGATGGTCATGCCGGGCTTGGTAAGCCCCAGCTCCGGACCGATGACATGCACGATCCCTTGCTCGGGGGACTCGACGTCGTACAGCCGAATACCGAAATCGGCGCAATTGGCGCGAAGGGCATCCATTTGCTTGGCCGCGATCGCATCCTCGATCACCAGCCGATTGGTTGTCGTGGGCACATTGTGGTCCACGGTAGCCACTGCGCGGTCGGGGCGCCGTACAGTTCGTCCCGCTAGGCGCAGCCCTTCGAAGGCCTGCGGCGAAGTGACCTCGTGCAGCAGGTGCAGATCCACGTAGAGGAGTGCCGGCTCGCCTTCCGGCGCCACCACTACGTGTGAGTTCCAAACCTTCTCCAACATCGTTCTTGCGCCAACTGACATAGTGTTTTTCCCTAAACCGCCTTCTAGGTTGCGAAAGCTCATGGGGACACGACTAAAGTCGTGCCCTGATACAAAACAGCGTCTTTCCGCGACTGGTAAAGCTAACCCAAACCTACCTAGACCGCGTGTAAGGCTTGCCGGCGGTCGATGATTTCGTTCAGCGCCTGGTGTACCAGCCTGCCCATCTCCTGCGTGGATACACGCTGACCGGACTGCTCGGCGCGGAGCAAATCGGCCGTCCGGTAGCCCTGCTCCAAAACCTTGCGCACGGCCAGCTCGACCGCCTGCGCGTCCTGTTCCAGGTTGGCCGAGTGGCGCAGCATCATGGCCGCAGTCAAGATGGCGCCTAATGGATTGGCTATCCCCTTGCCGGCGATATCCGGCGCCGAGCCGTGGACCGGCTCATAAAGATTGACGGCGCCGCCAATGGTCGCCGACGGCAGCATTCCCAGCGAACCGGTAATCACCGCGGCCTCATCGCTGAGAATGTCTCCAAACAGATTCTCGGTCAGCACTACGTCGAAGTTGCGCGGGGTGTTCATCAGGTGCATGGCGCAGGCATCCACATACTGATGCTCCAGCGTTATGCCCGGGTATTCCTGGGCAATCTCGATCACCGTGGCGCGCCAGAGTTGCGACACTTCCAGCACATTTGCTTTGTCGACCGAAGTCACTTTCTTACGTCGCTGCCCGGCCAAGCCAAAGGCCACATGGGCCACACGGGCGACCTCGTCGCGGGTGTAGCGCATAGTGTTCCACGCCGCTCCGGTCTCCCGGTTCCAGGCACGCGGTTCCCCAAAGTACAGGCCGCCTAACAGCTCGCGAACGAACAGAATGTCGGCGCCGTCGGTCACCTCAGGGCGTAGCGGCGAGTTGGCCGACAACGCCTTATAGGCAAACGAGGGACGCAGATTGGCGAAGCCTCCCAGCGCTTGGCGAAGCTGCAACAGCCCTGCCTCCGGCCGGCGATCCGGCGGCAAGGAATTGAATTCGTTGCCGCCCACGGCGCCCAGTAGGACCGCATCGCTTTCGAGCGCGGCGTCGAGCGTGGATGGGGGCAGAGGTGTGCCTGCCTGGCGGATGGCGTGGCCGCCAATCGGCGCGTCGCTAAACTCCAACTCGTAGCCGCCAAACTCCGCCACCGAAACCAGGATGCGCACCGCTTCCCGCGTAACTTCCGGTCCTATCCCATCTCCCGCGCAGACCAGAACTTTCAATTTCATTGCTCGCTAATCTCCTGTAACTCCGCTGCCGGCCGGTGCTGCACCGGGAGCAGGGAAATGAGGTCCTGATCAAAGACAGCTTTTCTCCGGTCCGCCAACTCGTTGAAGCGGTGGTAAACCGTATCCAACTCGGCGGAATCGAGAGCATAGCCGAGCTCTTTGAGCCGGTGCGCCAAGGCCCTTCGGCCGGAGTGCTTGCCCAGCACCATGCGCGTGCTGGGCACACCCACCGAAGCCGGGGTCATGATTTCGTAGGTCAAGGGATGGGCCAGCATGCCATGCTGGTGAATGCCCGCCTCGTGCGCGAATGCATTGCTGCCCACCACAGCTTTATTCGGAGCAGGGGTAAAACTAATCAATTCTGAGA
>Ga0302324_100028540_pt1 | contig 10603 bp, 10 predicted proteins | sample Palsa_T0_1_FD_201949 | JGI IMG/M metagenome (GOLD analysis project Ga0302324, IMG submission 201949) | Peat permafrost microbial communities from Stordalen Mire near Abisko, Sweden - Palsa_T0_1 | ecosystem: Environmental > Terrestrial > Soil > Palsa > Peat permafrost | place: Sweden: Abisko... | reverse complement strand
ACTTGGGAGCCGAGAATGTCCGATCCCACCCGGCACGGTGCTCCATCGTCTTGATGGTTTTGCCGTCTGCATCCTGATATTCCTACGACGTTCGTTGACGAGAGAGGCGAAATAAAGCTGCCCCCCCCAGCACTTCCCTGCCGATTCTTGGCGAGATTCCCAGAAAAGAGATTCCCAAGAAAGTGAGCCGAAGTGCACAGACTCGAATGTCTTTGTGTGGAATTCTTCCCTCATGACGTCTGACGCAGTCGCCCATTTTCCACGCAGCCCGTGGCAGCAATGTAGTACCGGGCAATCGAAGGATGATGGGCAAGGTGAGCAAAATGCGTATCTTCCGTTTGCTTGTGCTAACGATTCTGGTTCTATCGATACCGGCCGCTTTGTTTGCGCAGTTCGGCGTGTCGATCACGATCGCGCCTCCCGCGCTTCCGATCTATACCCAACCGATGGTGCCGGCCGACGGCTATTTGTGGACGCCCGGCTACTGGGCGAATGGGGATGAAGGGTACTTCTGGGTTCCGGGCACGTGGGTGATGCCTCCCGAAGCTGGCTTGCTGTGGACTCCGGGGTACTGGGGTTGGAGCGGCGGAGCATACGCCTGGAGTGGCGGGTATTGGGGCGAGCATGTAGGGTTCTACGGCGGCGTCAACTATGGCTTCGGCTACGGCGGCTCCGGCTACGAGGGCGGATATTGGAATCATGGATCTTTCAACTACAACACCACGGTGAACAACGTGAACGTTACGAGCATTCACAACGTTTACAACAAGACCGTAATCAACACCACGGAAACTCATGTCAGCTATAACGGCGGCGCCGGAGGAACCACGGTACACGCGACGGCCGCGGAAGAGGCCGCGGCTCACGAACCGCATAAGGAGCCGACGGCGCTGCAAACCCAGCATGTGAAGGCCGCCAGCACCAATCACGCGCTTCTGGCGAGTGTGAACCAGGGGCGGCCGGCCATTGCTGCAACTGCGAAACCGGGAGAATTCAGCGGTCAAGGCGTGGTGGCAGCCAAGCAAGCGGGAGCACCTTACAAAGCCCCTCCAAGCAAGGCAGCTGAGAATAAGCCGGCCGGGAATAAGCCGGCGGCAGCAGGCAGTGAGAACAAGGCAGCCCAGAATAAACCAGCAGAGAACAAAGCACCTGCTACGAGCACGAACGAGAACAAGGCGCCAACGCCGAACGCGGCTCGTCAACCTGCCGAGTCGACCAAGCCGGCGGCGGCTCACGCTCAGCCCGCGTCTCATCCCCCGGCAACGGCTCATGCGCAGCCGGCAGCGCGCCAACCTGCACCGCATCCTCAAGCCGCGGCGCGGACTCAGCCTGCTCCTCATCCTGAAACCGCAGCTCACGCGCAGCCGGCGGCACCGGCACCACATCCTCAGGCCGCAGCCCGGACCCAGCCTGCTCCGCATCCGGAAACCGCAGCTCGGGTTCAGCCTGCGCCGCATCCGGCGAAGGAAGAGCCCAAAGCTGAAGAACATCCTCGTCAGTAGCAACGTGACCGCCAGTCGTTAGAGAAGGCTCATCTTTGGGCCGCAGGCACACAGGAAGGAGCAATTATGCTTGGAACCATACTGATCGTGATTCTCGTGCTGGCGCTGATTGGAGCGCTGCCACGCTGGCCGCATAGCCGGGAGTGGGGCTATGCCCCTACCGGGGGCCTGGGGCTGGTCCTTTTCATTATTGTCATTCTGCTGATTCTTGGCAGGATTTGAGACCGGGAAACCGCCCGCGAATTCTACGGCCAGACATTCGCGGGCGGCAGTTCTCGGTTCACGGTTCGAACCTTGTTGTTCTGCGCGCCCAACTCTCATATTCCTCTGCGCCGCCTCATTCCCGCAACTTTGCTCGCGAACTTCAGTCCCGAACCTTAGTCCGGAACCTTTGGGGAGAGATTTGCTCGGGGTAAGCGATCACTTTTGACCAGCTTTGTGATCGGGTGGAGCTACATACTCAATGATGCCGGAAAGACGAACTTTAAAAAGGAGAATCATCATGACGACCAATCAGCAGGTTAAGTGTGCGCACTTGCCTTGCCGGTGCTTTGCGCAAGCTGCGGACAAATACTGCAGCAAAGCTTGCAAGGAGGCGGGGGCGAAGGAGGTCGAGATCGCCTGCCAGTGCGACCATGCCGCTTGTCCGCTAACGGTTTGAAGAACGATCGAGTTTTTGTCCGCGCAACCGGACCTTGAATCTTGGATTGAACCCGGGAGAATGTATCTATGAAGATCCTACGAACCATCCTGCTGTTTGGGATTACCGGCGGTGTGGCCGTTCCGCTGTTGGCGCAGGTGCAAGCAATGGCGGACGCAGCAGATCCTTCTGGCCCCACGGCCAGCACAGTCGCTGCGCCATCCGTGTTGACGTTGACCTACACGCGTCCCACGGAAAAAGAGAAACTGCGCAACTATTTCTTCGACGCGTTCGGCCCCTATCCGATCGTCGGCGCTGCTTTCGCCGCCGGCATTGGGCAGGCGTATAACTCCCCGCCGGAGTGGCAGCAGGGAGCGGAGGGTTATGGCAAGCGCATAGGGTCCGACTTCGGCATCGCGGCGGTGAGCACTACGACGCGCTACGCGCTGGCGGAAGCCTTCCGGGAAGACACGCTGTATTACCGCTGCGAGTGCAGGGGCGTCTTTCCCCGGTTGCGTCATGCATTTATCTCGACTCTGACCGGGCGACGGGGCCAGGATGGCCGTCGCGTCTTTTCTTTCCCTGCGCTGATCGCTCCCTATGCCGGAACCATGACTGCGGTTTATGCCTGGTATCCGGGTCGCTACGACGCCAAAGACGCGCTGCGCATGGGCAATTACGCCCTGCTGGGCTATGTGGGCGCCAACCTTGGCCTCGAATTTCTTTACAGCGGCCCTCACTCTTTGATGACCCGAATGCATCTCAATAACGCACACGGAGCGCCAGCCGCGGGAACGAATCCATGACGGCAGGAAAATGATGGAAGGAAAAATCAGCGCGGTGGAGTCTCGACCGATGAAGCAGACGGTCTCGGTCGCCCCGCCCGCAGCGGAGTTTGGGAAGAACCCGATCACCCAGTTCTTCGAGTGGTTTGGCGATCTCGGCTTATTTTTCTGGCAGGTTGCGCGGGCGGCCGTGACTCCACCGTTTGAATTTCGGGAGTTATTTCGACAACTGGATGAAATCGGCTCGAAGTCTTTGCCGCTGGTCGCCCTGGCGGGCGCCGCCACCGGGGTTGTTCTCTCCATGGAAGCGCGTTACAGCCTGACCCGATTCGGGGCAAAATCGTTGCTTCCCGCCGCGATCGTCTTCTCGGTGATCCATGAGACCGGCCCGATCATTACCGGCCTGGTCGTCAGTGGCAGAGTGGGCGCCGGCATTGGCGCAGAGTTGGCGTCGATGAAGGTGACGGAGCAGATTGACGCCATCGAGGCCTCGGCGGTAAATCCCTACCGGCTTCTGGCCGCCACCCGCATTCTGGCTTGCATTTTGATGATGCCCTTGCTGACCCTGGCTGGGGATGCATGCGGGCTCATCATGGGCTGGGTGGCACAAGCGCTGGTGGAGCCGCTGTCGTTCCATCAGTTCATCAACAACGGTTTTAAGGGCGCCGATTTCAATGACTTGCTGCCACCCACGTTCAAGACCTGTGTGTTTGGATTGATCATCGGACTGATTGCCTGTTTTCAAGGGATGCGGACCCAGGGAGGCGCGGCAGGCGTGGGCCGCGCGGCCACAAGTTCGGTGGTCTTATCTTCCCTGTTTGTAATTTTGGCCGATGTGGTCCTGGTGAAAATCATCCTCCTGTTCTTCCCGTAAGGTTTCTTCGGGGAAAGGTTGTTCGCGATCCGAGACGGCCGAGAGAATACAGAGATGGACACAATCGAGCAAATAACGAGCCAACGGCGAGGCAGCGAGCAAGAGGACGGCGCAGCGGTCGTCGCGGTGGCTGTGAAGGATTTGCACAAGTCTTTCGGAAGTCAAAAGGTACTGGACGGAGTCAGTCTCGCCGTAAAGCGCGGAGAGACTCTGGCGGTGCTCGGGCGTAGCGGCACGGGGAAAAGTGTATTGCTGAGACTCATCATCGGCCTGGAGAAGCCTGACTCTGGAACGGTGAGCATCTACGGTCAGGACACCGGCCATTTGGTGCTCGACCAGCTGGGCGCGATCCGGAGAAAAATGGGTTTTCTGTTTCAGCATGCTGCCCTCTACGATTCGCTGACGGTCGAGCAGAACGTCGCCTTCCCCCTGCAGCACAATCAGAGAGAGATGGCGAAGTCGGAGAAGGACGACCGGGTCCGGCAGTTGCTGGCCGAGGTGGGCATGGAAGCCGCGATGCAGAAGATGCCCTCCGATATCTCGGGAGGCATGCAGAAGCGCGTGGGGCTGGCCCGGGCACTGGCCTTGGAACCGGACATTCTGCTCCTCGATGAACCCACCGCCGGGCTTGACCCCATCAGCTCGGCAGAGATCGACGATCTGGTTCTGAAGCTTCAAGAAGAGCATCACATGGCGTCCATTGTGGTGACTCACGACCTGCACAGCGCCAAGACCATTGCGAACCGGCTGGCCCTGCTTGATCAGGGCAACGTTGTGATCGAAGGAAACTTTGAAGAACTCCAGGAAAGTGAAATCGGGTTTGTCAAAGAATTTCTAAAGCACTCGTAGGAGAGTTTATGTCCAGAGCAGTGCGGTTAGGGGCTTTCATTGTGGTTACGCTGGCCATCCTGGTGGCTGGGGTATTCATCATTGGGGGCAAGCAATTTCTTTTCAGCAACACCTATCGTTTGAAGGCACAATTCGACAATGTGGAGGGCCTTGATTCGGGAGGCGACGTGCGCGTGGGCGGGGTCCACACGGGAACGGTGCGAACCATCGTGTTGCCGCACCAACCCGGGGAGAAAGTCACCGTGTTGATGGATCTCGAGCGGTCGACCCACGAGATCATCAAGCAAGACTCCGTCGTCACCATCGAAACCGAGGGGCTATTGGGAAACCAGTATCTTGCGATTTCCTTTGGGTCTCCAAACTCGGCCGAGGTAAAGGATGGCGACACGCTCGCAAGCCAGCCTCCACTCGAAATGTCAGATCTGCTGAACAAGATGAGTGGCATCATGGATAGCAGCCAGCAGGCCATCAAGAATGCCACCGGGGCGGCGGCAAATTTGCAGTCGATCAGCGCCAAAATCGACCGCGGCGATGGAACGGTTGGAGCCCTGGTGAATGACAAACAGCTCTATAACAACCTGGAAAAGACGACCAGCGCCATGAATGACACCATGGTCCATGCCCAGGCGGGGGTGACCGACTTCGAAGAGAATATGGAGGCCATGAAGCACAACTTCTTCATGCGCGGATTTTTCAAGAAGCGCGGCTACGAAGATTCCGGCGAGCTGGCTAAAAACGAGGTCGAACGGCTTCCCCAAGGCACGGCAACCAAGGAATTCACCTACTCCGCGAAGCAACTCTTTGATAAGCAGGATTCGGCCAAGCTGAAGAACCAGAAATCTCTCAATAACGCCGGCCAATTTCTGACAGATAACAATTTTGGCTTTGCGGTAGTGGTGGCCTCGGCAGGCATGGAAGGCGATACGCAAAAAGATCTGGTGCTGACCGAAGCCAGAGCGATGGTCGTACGCGAATATCTGGTGGAGAATTTCGGTTTTGACGACAGTCAACTTAAGACTCTGGGAATGGGCAAGCAGACCGCTAGCAATGGAGACGCCGCCTGGGGTTCGGTGAAAATTGTCATCTATCCGGTGGGAACCGAAGCCCCTCCGAACAAGCAAACCCAGGCCGGAGTTTCATCCCCAACGAATCTGGACCAGACCAGCAAGGCGACGACCCAGAAACCACAATAGTGCAGCTTCGGTGGTCGAGCGTGATGTCCGCAAACCTTGGCCAGCCAGGCAGCATCGAGCGGTCGCGAGTGCGCTCGCCCGGCTAAAGTCGCGTCACTTTCTGGGGGGAAAGAGAATAGCCGGGCGCTCGCATTCGTGTTTCAACCGTTAAAACTCGAGGATCGACAATAGTTCTTCGAGCGGGCACCTCAAATCATTCATGCCGAGGCGTGCCTTTCGCCGGCCTCCCTGGGTATTGCTTCTTCGGCATGAGCCCGCCCGTTTGCAATTCGTGCGCCGGACAGTTCGGCATTTCGGTTGGCGGACTTCAGGTCCCACCGGCAAATCACGCAACGCATGGCCACAGTGTAGACCAACTGCGCGTAACAGGAGCACTTAACGTTCGTGCAAACCTTTGTCGTCATGGGAAACTGCCCTTCCCCCCGCGGCTTCGGAAGGTCTCAGACCAGGAAGTAGCCGTGAAGGTAGCACAGTTCAACGCCGGCGCTACGCGGATCTTCAGCAGCGACCGATCAGATTTTTTTCTGCGCCACGGAATGGCGAAAGGATCGCGGCCAACGACCGCTGGGAGCGATCGCCGGAGATCACGACAGCTGCCCGGCTTTCGAGGTAAAGACGGCTTTTGGCGGAGCTGCTGCGGCCGCAATCGAGGTCGAGGTTAGTTCCCTGCCAGAATCCGCTCAATCTGCTGCAAATGATTGATGTCGTGCCCGGCAAACATGCGGACAATGTGTTCAATGGTTTCCTGGCCACGCTCGGCGTGCATCCCGTAGTGTTTCCACTGCTCCGGCGTCAGTGACTTAAGCAGCGCGAGATTCGCCTCCCGAACCACGCGAAACTGCTCCACGGACTTCCGCGGATCGCGCTTTTCGTAGTGCCCGCTCGTCACCCATTGATCCTGATCAAAAGCCGCGACGGGAGTTCCAGGAGCGCCCAGAATGAGGCGCATGCGAAAACCTCCGACGATCTCCGCATCGGCAAGGTGCGCCAGAATCTCACCGACCGACCACTGCTCCGGCGCGGGACGTCTGCGCAGCTTGGCCGTGGGCACACCCTTGATCATGCGCTCAAGTTTTCTGGCCGTCGTGGCCTGCACCTGCAGAGGCTTCTTACCTTCGGTTTTCTCGCGAATGCGCTTGATGTATTCCTGCACAGTTTCCTTCATATCGTCTCCGGCACCTCGGAACACTCATCTGCCAACGGCCTCCTCGGCTGTCCCGCCAGGGCGAAGCCCGGCTGCGTTATTGCACGCCTTTCTGCCCCGACTTAAAACTAGTCCACGGCCCTGCTTTCATATCGCGCAGCAGCGGCTTTTGCCAGGCATATTCGGGATGGTGCTCGAGAAAGTCGGCGGCCAGAAAATCCGCTCCGCAAGGATGCCCGGCACGCGCCACGAAGCTCATGTCGGCGGCCATTTTGCTGTCAGCCGCCTTACCCTGCACGGCGCCCCCGGGGTTGTAACCCTCCCACCCCCATTCCTTCACGCCTCGCGGCGAGCGATCCGCATGGCCGCAGAGGGAACGTTCGTTTGGCTGTATCGTTTCGGCACCCGTTGAAGCTTTCTCGAAGCTATCCACGTGGTCGGACAAAAAATGCTCAGCCAGATCCACGTCAATCCTGCCTTTCGCCTGTTTCATCAACTCTTCCCAGCGAACATGCCGCGCATTCATCGATGACGATGCATCGTTGGGATCAAAGCCGCTGGTCTCCTCTTTGATCAGCTTCGGGTCGCGGGCAAAGTTCGAGCTGACGAAGTAGCCATCCTTGGTTCGCCACAGAGGCGTATTCCTCAGGCCCAATTCCAGATACGCAATCTCACCGGTTTTGCGGTCGCCGATGAGCCAGTCATTGGCGTATCCGCCGTTGTTGCCTTCTTTGATGATGCGCACGTAGTCATCGATGCTCTGAGAATACTGCAGCGCCTTGCGCGAGCGTACGAACTCCGGCTTGCCGTTCGGGTCCCAGCCCTCGAATTGAGTGATCGTGGTTTCGGTGATCATGATCCCGGCCGCGTTCACACCGAAATCGTCGTCGCTGGTGATGACTCCGGGAAAGCCGTCCATCAGAATGCGCTGGCCGTGGCGCGGCACGATATCGAAAATCATCACCCAGCGCTCGCCCGCCAAGTAACTGGTCCAGTTGTTGTGCGCAATCACGATTTGGTGATCTTTCGTGTAGGCCCCGGTGGCGATAAACGCGCTGCAGTTTCCCGGAGCCGCCAGCTTCACCTTGGCCTGCTTTTCGCGCTTGTTGAGCCACGGAACGTAATAGTCGGGAACTTCTTCGAAGGCGTTCAAGGCGACAATGTCGTACACGTCCAGATCGACGTCGCGCGCCTTGAGGCCGTCGGCGATCCCTTGCAGCTCCTGCTGAAACTCGGCGTCGATGTGAGGCCAGAGCATTTCGCGCGCCGTCTTGCGAAAGAATTCCCAGTCACGCTGGGTGGCGTGGGTATCGAAGAGCTTGATGGCCTCGAGGGCGTCAGCAATTTCCGCAGCCAGCAAATAGCCATGCTGGAAGCCTATCTCGGAAGGTGAACCCTCCAGGTGAACGTACGTCCAACCGCCCTGCTGAAAGCGGTAGGCCTTCTGCAGCCGCGGATCGGGAGCCGTCGAGCCGCCTGCCATGGTTTGCGCCATGCTCAGCGACAGCGCCGCATGCGCCAGCACAACTGCGGCAAATACCACGAAAACAGACCGCGGACGTGCCATCGTTTTCCTCGCGGGTCAGAAATTTTGTCGACCGCACGCTATTCTAGCCTAGTCTTGGCAATCAACCGCTGCTCCTTCAAAAACCTATGGATGCCCCTTGAAAAACTACGCCGCCCGACTCCTTTGCTAGCGCCCGAAACGCATTTCGAGGATACGGGTAGAATTCTATCAAGCTGTAAGCCTCATCTTCCCCTAGTCCTGATCAACTCGCAGTAAACTACGGCTGGAGAAGAAAGGGATCGCACGATGAGTCGCATTTGGAAAACTGCTAGAGGTGCTGCAGTACGGACCGCCGCTACCTTGCCGTTTGTTCGTGGCCTGGTTCAGCTTGGCGGGCGGCAGTGGGGCTACCTTCCGCAGAATCGCGATGTCTACTCTCGTGAAGCTCCGTCGCCGGATGCCCCGTTTAACATTTTCGGAGATGCGTGGAGTTCGGCGGTCCCCGGCTTTAAAACCGGCACATCAAACCTCTTCGATGATTCTCGCATCAAGTGGTTGGAAACCCAGCTAGGTTCCTTCCAGAATCAGCGCGTGCTCGAGCTTGGACCTCTGGAGGGCGGCCACACCTTCATGATGGAACGTGCGGGCGCAAAGGTGGTGGCGATCGAGGCCAACCAACGAGCTTTTCTAAAATGCCTCATCGTGAAGGACACCTTTCATCTGAACTCTGAATTCCTCTACGGGGATTTTCGCCCCTACCTTCAGGCCTTGCAACCGGGCCGCTTCGACTTCGTCCTGGCTATTGGCGTGCTCTACCATATGCTCGAGCCGGCCAGGTTGTTGCACGATATCGCCCGGGTGACCGATGCCTTCGGTTTATGGACACACTACTATGACCCTGCTCTGATCGGTGCGGAGCTTCGATTCAATCCCAAACCGCGTCTCCAGACGGTCGAAGGAAACTCCGTGGAAGTATACGAGCAGCATTATCTGTTGTCGGTCGGGGTGCCACGGTTCTGCGGCGGTAGCGAACCAACCAGTTGCTGGCTCACCAAAGATGGACTGCTTCGATATGTGAAGTACCTCGGCTTTGAGGTTCAGGTGGGCGGAGAAGATCCCCGTCATCCGCATGGCCCGAGCATCCTGTTGTATGCGAAACGCGTGTAATGTCGCAGCCTTCTGCAGAGCGGCTGCGAGTTGCTGCCGGTAAGGATCTAAAAAGCGCCGCCAGCAACAAGTCCACAACTTGGCGCCTGTGGGAGCTTCACAAAAACCTTCCTCCTGCCAGTTCGTTCGATCGGTTCGTGAATGAGATGGTTTGAGACGCCCGTTCGAGGTCACGCGCCGAGCCTTCCCAAGGCTCCTTGAGGAGATGGGCGGTGTATGCGCTTTATTCAATACCGGCAGTGATTTCAGATATCGGTGCGCGGCTCGGTATGCCGCTGCAGATACCAGCAAGGAACGTAGCCGGAATGCGGAAACAAGGCATGAACACAGGTCTCAGCCCGGGGCGGATCGAAAAGGAATTCGGTCTTGCCGTTTTTATGCTGGACTGCGTCGTAGGGCCTGACCGTGACTTGGCCATAGGCGCGATGATTGCCGGCGACGCGGTAACGAAACAGCACGTAGTCTGAAGCGTAGGCGAAAAGTGCGAGGGCGACGGCGCACAGCAAGATTCCGAGGGTCACGCGCTTCCACAACTGCCGGACTCTCGCTTTCGGCGCCGGGGTCACGGCGTGCATTATACTTGGCCGCCGTCTGACCAGGTCCGGCTCTAGCAGCGGAGCGGCGACCATGTGCTCGGCCCGCCTGGCCAGCGCTGTATTTGACCAGGCCGGCAATTGCACGCGAGATCCCTCGCCCCGCTCGGAAAAGCGCGGGGCTTCGAGATGACGCCCCCAGAGAAGGGACGAAACAACCTCCCGCAAAAGCGCACCGCTACCTCCGCGGTACTCGTTGACAAGCACCCGCTTCGACAGGCAAACTACCGCATTCACCGCCTGCGGGCAGCGGCGAGCCCTACGGGTCAATTCAGGGAACGGGTGCGGGTCTAACACGTAAGCGATCACCATGGAGCAGCCAGTCTCCTTTACCTTCGATTCCACGTTG
>Ga0302324_100028539_pt1 | contig 10604 bp, 12 predicted proteins | sample Palsa_T0_1_FD_201949 | JGI IMG/M metagenome (GOLD analysis project Ga0302324, IMG submission 201949) | Peat permafrost microbial communities from Stordalen Mire near Abisko, Sweden - Palsa_T0_1 | ecosystem: Environmental > Terrestrial > Soil > Palsa > Peat permafrost | place: Sweden: Abisko... | reverse complement strand
AAACAAAACCATCGCGCCAAGAAAAATTAGGAGGATGATATTGGTCTCGGTAGTGCTGGGCTTCTTATTCAAAAGACCCCACACCCAATTGGTTGTTGTCCTAACATTTTCCCTCCGGGAGCGCCTGGCTGACTCTTCGTGACCCATCCCGCTGCGATATAGCCACTCTAGTCTCATTGCTGTTGTATAACCAGCAAAACGGAGACTTGTCCAAATTCGACAACCCAGTTTCCCCGCAATCAACACCCATCCGCGCTATCCTCAAATCATGGTCCGCTTCACCGTGCTCGCTTCCGGCTCCAAGGGCAACGCGACAATCGTCACGGGAGGCCGCACGCGCATTTTGGTGGACGCGGGACTGAGCTGCCGCGAGCTCTTCCGCCGCATGAAACTAGCCGGCGAAGATCCAGAAACCCTGGACGCCATCATCATCACCCACGAGCACTCTGACCACGTGGGCGGCCTGGCCGTCACCGCCCGCAAGCTCGGCATTCCCGTCTACTTTACCGAGGGCACGCACCGCGCCTGGATGCGCTGGCTGACGCCACGCCGCCAGATGACCTATGCCCAATGGCTGGAGCAGTGCCGCAAGCAGGCCGCCGAAAGTCAGGCCGAGCCTGAAACAGCCCACTGCGATGCCGCCCGCGATCCAGACGAAGCCGATGAGGCGATCGAAGCGACCCCAGAGGTGATGGCCGTGGCCCCGTCCGTCGCAACTACCGACGTGGAATCCGCTGAAGGTCTGGCCGCCGAAGGCCCGGCACGCATCCCCTCGCGCAAAGAGGAACCAACCTGGTTACCCTCCGTTGAATACTTTCAGGCTGGCGAGCCGTTTGCCATCGGCGACATCGCCATCAGCCCCTTCACCATCCCTCACGATGCGGCCGATCCGGTGGGTTTCGTCTTCCGCGCCGAGGGGGTAAGGATGGCCTTCGCGACGGATCTTGGCTACATTCCACCCAACGTGAAAGCCCAGCTCAAGGGAGTGGATCTGCTGCTGCTTGAGTCCAACCACGACCTCGAAATGCTGCGGGATGGCCCTTACCCGTGGTCCGTGAAGCAGAGGGTACTTTCGCGCGTCGGTCACCTGTCGAACGAAGCGGCGGCGGATTTTCTGGAAAAAAGCTACGACGGGAATGCGGTTTACGTCATTCTGGCGCATCTGTCTGAAAGCAATAATCTTCCCGAATTGGCACGCGTAACGGCCGAGCGCGCCCTCATTGGACGGGCCAACCTGCTGGCCAACAAACTCTTGCTGGCTGAGCAGGATCAACCCCTTGAATCCATTTATTTTTGAATAAAGTCGTTTACAATAGTGTTAGGCAGGCATCACTCCGTACCAGGTAGATTGGCAAGGGGCAAAAGCCGGACGGCCAGGCAATGAATCGGACCGATCCGGGGAAGAAAAACAGGGCGAATCTGAAACCCACCGGCAGGTTCAGCATCTGAGGAATAGTGGCGACCTTGTCACGTGAGACGCGCAGGCACGAAGCGGCGAGAACACATCCTTTACACAGTGGAGTCATTGACTTTATGGCAAGCACCCGATGCACGGACCGAGTTGCAGGCGCCATTCTGGCAAGTTGGCGCTATGACATTTCCGGCATCTCTCCGGAGATGCGCAAAGACTACGAACATCATTTTGCCGAGTGCCCCCACTGCCGGGGCAGGCAGGCGTTTCACCGCGGGTTGGATGTGTCGTTAGCCGTGCTTACTTCGCTGGCGGTGTTTTTCTTCCTCTTTGCTCTTGCGGTTCTTCATCACATCAAGCCGCTGGAAAACGTGGCCTTCAAAGTCCTCGGCCTCGACATCTTCGACGTGTACCACATGCTCATGTCGGCAGCCACGGCGGGCGTCCTGTTCTCAGTGATCGCCTTCGTTCTCGTGCTCACGGCCACGCCGGTGCCAACTTACCTGGGCGGTATCGCAGCAGAGCGCGCGCGCAGCCTGGAAGAGCGCTTGCCTGCTCGCATTAAGTCGCTGCGGCCGCGGTAAACTGCATTGCATTTAAATACGAAGGGCCTCCATCTGGAGGCCCTTCGTATTTGGTTTGTAGCCGAGCTCACTTCGCAATCGGCACGCGCATATCCCCGCCCGTCATCTCCTTGGGCAACCCCAGATCAAGAATATTCAGCAGCGTCGGCGAAATGTCGCGCAGCGACCCGTCAGGGCGCAGTCGATAGTGCGGCGCATCTTCAGCCACGTAGATCATAGGCACGGGATTGGTGGTATGCGCGGTGTGCGGGCCGCCAGTCACTGGATCTTTCATCAACTCAGCATTGCCGTGATCGGCGGTAATCAGCCATGCGCCATTACGTTCTCTGATGGCTTTGTAGATCCGGCCTAGTTGCGCATCCACAAACTGGCATGCGCGAATGGTCGGCTCCAGTTGGCCGGAGTGGCCCACCATGTCCGCATTGGCAAAGTTGGCGACGATCAAATCAAACGCCGTGTCGTTGATGGCTTTTACAATAGTGTCGCCGATGCATTCCGCCTTCATCTCCGGTGCCAGGTCATAAGTGGCCACTTTCAGCGACGGACAAAGAATGCGTTCCTCGCCAGGGAAGGGAACTTCGATGCCGCCGTTGAAAAAGTAAGTTACATGCGCAAACTTTTCTGTCTCTGCTACACGCAGATTACGCAGCTGATGCTGGCCTAAAACGTTGGCCAGGATGTTATCCATCGATTCCGGCGGGATAACTAGCGGTAACTCGTATAACTTGTCGTATTGCGTCATGCATAAGTAATGCAGGTTCGCCGGAATCTCGGCGCGCGGAATGGTTTCATCCAGCGATTCCCAGCCGTCCAGGTCGCGGCCACCCTTTTTATTCAGGCTGCTCTCGCGCGCCAGCACGCGGGTAATCTGTCGCGCGCGATCGGCACGATAGTTGAAATTAATGCAGACATCCTCGTCGCGAATCTGCCCGACCGGCTTGCCCAAGCCATCGACCACAACGAAGGGAATAATGAACTCGTCAGTAACTCCGTTGTTGTAACTCTCCTTGATACGCGCCACCGGGTCGGGATAAGCGCCGCCCTCGGCCTTGCCGTTGACCATGGCGTCGAATGCTTTGCGTTCGCGCTCCCAGCGCTTGTCGCGATCCATCGCGTAATAGCGGCCACTAACGCTGGCGATCTTGCCCACGCCATACTCGCGCATCTTCTGTTCGAGCGCCGCAATGTAACCCGCGCCGGAGTTAGGCCCGGTGTCGCGTCCATCCATAAATGCGTGCACGAAGACGCGCGTCAATCCGTATTCGCGTGCAACCCGCAGCAGCGCGTAGAGATGATTCTGGTGCGAATGCACGCCGCCGTCCGACACCAGGCCGAACAGATGCAGCTGCCGGCCGCCTTCCTGCGCTCGCGTCATTGCCTGCATGATCGTCGGGACTTTGTGAAACTCGTCGGCCGCAATCAGCGCATCGATACGCGTGATGTCCATCTGCACAACGCGCCCGGCGCCAATATTCAAATGGCCAACTTCGCTGTTGCCCATCTGCCCATCGGGTAGACCCACGAAGTGGTCGCTGGCCTGAATCAACGTGTTGGGATACTCGCGCAGCAGCTTGTCGTATGTGGGTTTCTGCGCCAGCGCAATGGCGTTGTCTTGAGTTGCAGCGCGGTAGCCCCATCCATCAAGGATGGTCAGAACGAGAGGACGCTTGGGAGTGGGCACGAAGAAGATACCTCGATAGAGAACGTGAGTTTCTTCTCAAGGATAAACTGCCGGAGCGAGGGCAGTTGTGTCGCGCTTCACACTGGCTTAAACCAGGTCAGGCGATCGCAAGAATGCGGTGTCCAACGGTCTTCTTTGCCGGCTTCAATTTGATCTCAATGTCATAGCCGAGACGATTCAGACACCCCATGAGCTTGCTCTCAGACAGGTTTGAAAAGCCGCCGCGCATCAGGCTGGAAACTTTTGCCTGGGAGATACCCATACGCTTCCCTGCTTCCTGTTGGGTTAGCTTAAGGCGCCGTATGGCCCGCGTAATCTCAATCGCCAGCCCGGACTTGACCTTCAGCTGTTCGGCATCAGGCAAGCCAAGATCAGCGAAGACGTTTCCGGAGCTGATTTCGAATTCGGTACTGCTAGCCGCGCGCTTGGTCATCTCTGATCCCCTTTGCTATCGTTTCCGCCGCTTTGAGCCTTAGGCGAATTGTTTCGATGTCCTTCTGTGGCGTTCCGATTCCGCTTTTACTCTTCTTCTGGAAGCAGTGAAGAACGAAGACGGCCTCGTCAAATTTAACTGTGTAGACTGCCCGATAAGTCCCACTGGCGTCGTCTTCGACTACCTCCAGCACTCCTGCGCCTCCAAAGCCCTTCAATACTTTGGCCGCATCATGCCGCTCGCCATTCTGCGCAAAATTGAGAGCGTGCCCGAAGAACTTTCGCACAAGCAGAGGCAGTGCCATCAGGTCTTTCTTGCTGCTTCCGATCCATACGAGCGTCTTCTCCACGTGTTGCTCCGTTGATTATACCTGAAAAGGAATAACGAGGCAGGTTTTACTTTCGTTGAAAAAGCAAAAAGAGGGGAAACGACGCCCCTCTTTTTGCTCAACCCAATTGAAAGTTCAGCGCTATTCGTTGTAGTTCAGGCTTTCCAGGCCTAGGTAAACCGCGCCGCTCCCCAATTCTTCTTCAATGCGCAGCAGCTGATTGTACTTGGCGATGCGGTCCGTTCGGCTCACTGATCCAGTCTTGATTTGGCCTACGCCGGTGGCTACTGCCAGGTCGGCGATGAAGGTGTCTTCGCTCTCGCCCGAACGGTGCGACATGACCGCGGTATAACCATACCGGCGTCCCAGGTCGATCGCTTCCAGCGTCTCGGTCAGCGTGCCAATCTGATTAACCTTGATCAGAATGGAGTTGGCCACGCCTTCTTCAATGCCGCGCTGCAGACGCTTCACATTGGTAACGAACAAATCGTCGCCAACCAGCTGAATGCGGCTGCCCAGCTTGTCGGTCAGCAGCTTCCATCCAGCCCAATCGTCTTCGGCCAGGCCGTCTTCAAGCGAAACAATCGGATACTGGCGGCTCCAGTCATCCCAGAAATTGACCATCTCTTCGCTCGACAACTCTCGCTTGTCGCTCTTTTTGAAAACGTATTTCTTCTTTTCTTTGTCGTAGAACTCACTGGAAGCCGGATCGAGTGCAATCGCAATCTGCTCGCCTGGCTTGTAGCCGGCCGCTTCAATCGCTTCAAGAATCAGCTCAATGGCCTCGGCGTTGGACTTCAGCGAAGGCGCAAAGCCTCCCTCGTCGCCCACTGCGGTGTTGTAACCCTTCTTTTTCAGCACACCCTTGAGCGTGTGAAAGGTCTCCGCAGACCAGCGCATCGCATCGCTGAAGCGTTCCGCGCCGACCGGCATGATCATGAATTCCTGAAAGTCCACATTGGAATCCGCATGAGCTCCGCCATTCAGCACGTTCAGCATCGGCGTCGGCAGAATGCTGGCATTCACGCCGCCGAGGTAGCGATAGAGTGGAATCTCAAGCGTCGTCGCCACGGCACGTGCGGCCGCCAGCGAGACAGCAAGAATCGCATTGGCGCCCAGCTTGCTCTTATTCGGCGTGCCGTCGAGCGCGATCATGGTCTGATCGATGAGACGCTGGTTCGAGGCGTCCATACCTTCAAGCTCAGGCGCGATCACCGTCTCAACATTTTCCACGGCCTGCAGCACGCCTTTGCCCAGGTAGTAGCTCTTGTCGCCGTCGCGCAGTTCCACGGCCTCATGTTCGCCGGTCGAAGCGCCCGAAGGCACAATGGCGCGGCCCAGCGCGCCGCTTTCCAAAATCACGTCCGCTTCCACGGTCGGGTTGCCGCGCGAGTCAAGCACTTCGCGGGCACGAATGGCAACAATCTCAGTCATATTGCTCCTCAAGATGCGGTGCTGCAGCCGGTCATTTAATTTGGGACGGCGATCCACGGGAAGAGCATGTCCGGCGGCGCTATGAATGGTGTTCAAAAGCTCCTGCACGCGGGGTTTTTCCTCTCCGTCCTGCGTAAAATTTGTGGGTCTACGTTATCGATTCTAACAAACACGGGACCGGCCCTCTGTGTACTTGGCCCACCACCAAGTTGCAGCAGAATTCATTCTCCGCTCACTGGCCTCAAGGCGCCCCATTACCTCATTTGATTCTTATCCTCCAAGGCACCTGTGCGCGCCGCCGGTTCGCTCCCATTTGCTTCCGGCGCTAAGCTTAAGTGTGGAAGAGCGGCCTCTGCGCCAATTTTCTTCGCATCCCGCGAAACTGTCCGGCAAAAGCGGGGTTTGTACGAGCAAGGGAACCTATGCCCGGAAGTCAAGTTTTCCAATGGAGGGTCAAATGAGACGGTCGATTCTTGTGTTGGGCTTATTGGTCGCAACCGCCGCCGCCCTGAGCGCGCAGAATGCAAGCCAGACGGCGCCGTATCAGGGCGTGTCGCACCCTCCTTCGGATGACACCATCGAGACCTCGACCATTCCAGAGGCCAAGCCGCCGGCGGGGCATCCCCTGATCGCGCAACCGCCCGCGCAGGCCATTCCGCCCGCCGATACGCAGCAGTTGGCTCCGCCGCCCGCGCAGATGAGCGTTCAGGTCATGCCCCCGGCCAGCGATGGCACCGACGACGGAATCGTGCACGTCGCGCCTTCCAGCATGCCTCCAACCCCGGGCTTGAATGAACGCACGTACGCCAACGATCCTGACGGCGACATCGTGCATGCGCAGCCGTTGCGCCCCGGCGAGTTGCAGCAGGGCACCACCATTCGCGTGCATCTGCTCGGCCGCCTTTCAACCGCGGTAACCGAACGCGGCGAGCCCTTCCACACCCGTGTAGCCACCGACGTCATGCAAGACGGTCAGGTGCTGATCCCCGCCGGTGCGGAGATTGACGGTCGCGTCGTTGAAGTATCGAGCGGCCATGCAGGTGGCCACGGCACCATGCGGCTGCAGCCGGACTTTGTCACTCTCCCCAACGGATCGCGCTACATGCTGCATGCAGCGGTCACAGCCACGCCGGGGTCGAGAACCCATGTCGTGGGCGAGGGCATCATCCGCCCCGACTCACGCGCCAAGCGGGACGGCATTGAGTATGGCGGCGCAGTTGGCTCAGGCGTAGTGGTGGGCGCGATTGTTGGCGGCCCAGCCGGTGCATTGACCGGCGGCATTATCGGCGCAGGCGTCGTCACGGTGCATCTGCTGGTAAGCCATCCGCAAGCCACGCTGGAAGACGGCACCACGCTAATCTTTCAGCTGACTGACCGCCTCTACCTCGCGCCAGAAGCTGTAAACGGCAACTAGCGTTCACCAAAGCCAAAGAAAGAAAGTCGGTACGAAGTTGCGCCCATTGGAGAATTGAATGCATCCTCAAGGCGATCTGGAGGTTGTAATTCTCGGTTCTCGCCGGGCACAGGCGGCGCTGCGTGGCCTATTCCTATTGTCCCTTCTGCTTGACCTCGATATTTTTCTGATGTACGTACTCATCCGGCACGGGGTCTTTCATCCATCCAACTGGAGCAACGGGTTGCACCTGGCGATCGGAAGCGTCGAGGTCGTTGCGATGGTGGGAGCGTCTTTACTCTAGCTCGTGATGCTGTACTTCTGTTTTCGCGATCCAGACAGGTCATTCGGCATGCGCATTGTTTGGGCTCTATTTTTGATCGTAGGCATCTGGTTTGCATCGCAGGTCTTCTACTTGTTTCCGTTCCGCCAGATGTTGATGCGCCACAAATTGAGCTGACGGAGTCCGGGCCTGTTTGCACTCAATTCCATCCCTCCTGCTAAACTCCCTCTTGCAACCAAGAGGGTTTGAAATGTCCGAAATCAAAACCGTCGGAGTCGTCGGCGCGGGCACCATGGGCTCAGGAATCGCCCACGTCTTCGCCCGCGCGGGCTTCCGCGTCCTGCTCTGCGATGTGGAGCAGCGCTTCCTTGACGGCGCGCTCTCGCAGATACGCACCAACCTCGGCCGCGAGGCCGCTAAAGGCAAGCTGCCTGAAGCTGACATCGAGCCAACGCTTGCCCGCATCACCCCCACCATCGACCGCGAATCTCTCGCTGCAGCGGACTTCGCCGTCGAAGCAGCCTCAGAGCGCTTCGAACTCAAGTCGGAAATCTTTCGCGCCCTCGACCGCATTCTTCTCGACACGGCCATTCTAGCCACCAACACTTCGTCAATCTCCATCACCAAGCTCGCCGCGCAAACGGGCCGTCCGGCGCAGGTGATCGGTATGCACTTCTTTAACCCCGTGCCGGTTATGGCGTTGGTGGAAATTGTTCGCGGCCTCGCCACCAGCGACGCGACCTTCACAGCCGTCCACGCACTGGCCGTCAAGCTGGGCAAGACGCCTGTCGAAGTCAACGACGCGCCCGGATTCGTTTCCAATCGCGTGCTGATGCCGCTGATCAATGAAGCTGCTTTCGCCGTGATGGAGGGCGTCGCCGCTGCCGAGGCCGTCGATCAGGTTTTCAAGCTGGGCATGGCTCACCCCATGGGCCCGCTGACTCTGGCCGACTTCATCGGCCTCGATGTCTGCGTAGACATTCTGCGCGTGCTGCAAGAAGGATATGGCGATCCCAAGTATCGCCCCTGCCCGCTGCTGGTGCGCATGGTGGATGCCGGCTGGTTAGGGCGCAAATCAGGACGTGGGTTCTACAGCTACGAAAAATGAGCCTCACATAATTCCTTACTGAAGGTAAGGAATTATTGTATACTGGAAACTGAGGAGAATCCTATGGCGACATCGTCTGTTACATCCAAAGGCCAAATCACGCTCCCAATCTCGGTTCGCAAGAAACTCCGGCTCAATTCAGGCGATCTGGTCGAGTTTGTCGAAGGAGAGGACGGAGAATTCACTGTCAAAGCCAAAAAAGGCGACCTGATGGAATTTTACGGTTTTATCAAGCGGACAGGAAAGCCCCTCACGATCGAGGAGATGGATGACGCAATTGCTGCCCATCTTGGCGAAGACGATGCACGGATTAAGAGGGAATATGCCGCCCATCAAAAGCGCAGCGGCAAATGATCGGGCTTGATACGAACATTCTGCTCCGGTTTTACTTGAAGGATGATCCTGATCAAAGCGCACGAGCCGCAGCGCTGATTCAATCGTTCTCCGCTCAGGAGCCGGGACACATCTCCCTGGTGACCCTCGCGGAACTGGTTTGGGTAATGGACCGGACCTTTCGCAAACCCAAGAATGAAATCGGTGCACTTGTAAGAGGGCTCCTTGAATCAAAGCAAGTAGTTCTTGAGAACCACAATGCCGTTATACAAGCTCTTCGCAACTTCGATTCATCGAACGCGGACTTTTCTGATTGCCTCATCGAGCGGCTTTGCGCCTCAGCCGGATGCTCAAAAACAATGACCTTCGATGTGGGAGCAGCCAAATCCGCGGGCATGGTTTTGTTGTAACGCGAGAGGTCCTCATACGGGCGGCGCCGCATTCACGACCGGCACACCCGCCGGCGGAACGAAGCGGAACTCCTCAGCCGGAATCGCCGCATTTGGCACTTCGCCTGTAAAAGTGAATCGGGTAATCGCGCCGTCCGATTCTTCAATCTCGATCCCGGTGATGGTTCCATCGGCTGTCACAGTAACCGATAGGCGATTTACGCGCTTCTCCAGGCCCTTGGGCTGGCCGCTCAGCGTGAAATGACCTCCTACTGCGGGCGTCAGGGTCAGCGTGTCCATCTCCTTTTCGAGCTCCGTGTGGCCTAGCAGAAAACGCAGCGGGGAGCGCAGATCGTCCAGCTGCTTGGCTGGGATGCGCTGCACCTGCGGGTCGCCCTGCGAGTAGAACCACGCATATTTGCCGTCGAGGACAAACAGCTTGCCAGCCGGGTTGGAGTAGTTCCACCGCATGCGCCCCGGCTTCAGCAGCAGCAGCGTCCCGCTCTCGGATCGCTGCATTCCCAGGCCCTCATAGCTCTCCGTAAACCCGGCCTTGAGGGAGTGCAACTGGTTGTAGTGTCGATCGACGCGCTGAGCAAGGTCGTGGGCGGAGGGCGTAGGTTGTTGGCCGAAAGAAAGGCTAGCTCCGCCCGTCAAGAGCGCGGTCGCGCAAATGGAGAAACGAGCCCATGAATTGGCGATTCGTTTCGCTTTGAAAGGGCGCGGTTTCAACCGCGCCACAAAAATGGCGGGAGAAGATCTGGGCTTTAGTCCCCAAGAGAATACACTTTGCAAACCCCGCAACCCCTCCGCGGCTAAAGCCGAAGTCCCTTTGGGGCGGGCATCGGCACGGCTAAAGCCATGCCCTTTCAAAGCCGATGGATCCGCCAGGAATTTAACCACGCTCATTGCACCAGCTGCGTACAGTTAGTCCCGCCCGTTGGGTCAGACTTGATCGGCCCACTATCGTCGCTGCAGATGCCATCGTTGCCGGTTTTTCCCACCGTTTGAGGAACAGCCGTCACTGAGTAGCTGATGTTGCGTTCCGTTCCATGCACAGTCTCCTTCTTGCAATTGCTGACGGCAATGATATAGCCGGACTTGTAGCCTGACGTGATGTCGCCCTGCAGGATCTGTGCCGCAGTCGGCGATGGAGGCCCGGCACCCGGTTCTCCGCCGAGCGCCTGCAGCGAGCAGGCATAGCCGTTGGCTGGGTAGGTGGAGGCG
>Ga0302324_100028537_pt1 | contig 10605 bp, 8 predicted proteins | sample Palsa_T0_1_FD_201949 | JGI IMG/M metagenome (GOLD analysis project Ga0302324, IMG submission 201949) | Peat permafrost microbial communities from Stordalen Mire near Abisko, Sweden - Palsa_T0_1 | ecosystem: Environmental > Terrestrial > Soil > Palsa > Peat permafrost | place: Sweden: Abisko... | reverse complement strand
CGGGTGATCGATTTCGGGATCTCCCATGCCGCGGAGACGGCGCCGCTGACGCACCCGGGTCTGGTGATGGGCTCGCCCGGGTTCATGTCACCCGAACAGGCCCTGGGTAAGAAGGTCGGACCGCGCAGCGACGTGTTCAGCCTGGGTGCGGTGCTCGCCTACGCGGCCTCGGGAGAAAGACCGTTCGGCGCCGGATCACCCATCGAGCTGCTCGATCGCGTGATCCATGGCACGCCGAGCCTTGACAAAGTGCCGCCCGAAGTCCGCCCGCTGGTCGAACGTTGCCTGGCGAAGGATCCGAGCCAACGCCCGACCCCCGCGAGCTTGCTGGCCGAGCTGGGCGCCCTGCAGGCGGCGACGGACTGGCTCCCCGAGTCGATCATGCGAATGTTCCCCCGGGATATCTCGCCCAAAGGCGAAGACGACCGGAAGAGCGGCGGCGTAGGCAGCACGTTGACGGTCACCCTGGGGAGCGCGGCGCAGGATGCCGTGGTTTTGCCCAAGCACGCGAGGCCAAGCGCGCCGGCGAAGCCGGATGACCAGCCGCGGCCCGATGCTCAGCCGCGGCCCGATGCTCAGCCGCGGCCCGATGCTCAGCCGCGAGCCGGTGATCGGACGCCGCCAACCGATCAGCTGCAGCCGGGTGCCGAGGCACAGCGGGATGACCAGGTGCAGCCGGCCGGTCAGGGGGCTACAGGTGACCTCCGGCAGCCAGGCGGCCAGCTTCAGCCAGATGATCGGCGTGAGCTAGGTGACCCGACAAAGGCGGACGACCAGCTTCAGCGAGACGACCAGGCACAGACGGGTGATCAGCCCCAGCTGGGCGACCAGGCAGAAACCGGTGACCAGCTGCGTCGGGATGATCGGGTGCGCAGCGACGGCCAGCCGCGGGCCGTTGACCTGACGGAGCCGGATGACCAGCTGGAGACGGACGGCCAGCCGCGGGCCGTTGACCAGATGGAGCCGGATGATCAGCTGGTCAACGGTGATCAGCCGCCATGGGGCGACAGTGGCCGCCGGAAGCCGCGCAGCCCCTTGTGGCGGCCGCTAGCTGCGGCGTGCGCCGTCGCGGGACTCCTCGTGGCGTCTAGCGCGGTCGGCTATGGCCTGATCGCCGCGGCCCGGCACCTGGTCAAGGAGCCCACGGCAACCGCGCCGGCATCGACGAATGCCTCCCCGTCCGTGCTAGCTCCCGCACCTTCCGGACCCCTGGATGTCACCAGGGTTTACACCTATCAACAAGGCGTCATGGTTTACGTCGATATCTACTACACCGATCAAGGCAACGGCGCCAACGGTTTCGGATTCGTGGGGGTGGATGGGTCGCCTATACGGGAAGGGAAATATTCGTTCTCCAGCCCCGGCGCTGGCATTGTCGAGACAGGCAGCATCATCTATCCGTTTAACGAGGGCTGTGGCACCGCCCAGCAGCGCTCGGACTCCATCGAAGTCTGGGTCACTGATGCCACGGGCAAGCGGAGTCCGCGTTCTAAGCCCGTCCTACTCACCTGCGGCCCCTGACGCGCGATTCCGACGTGGTGGTCCTAGGCCTGGGACCGGTTCGGAACCATGCCGGCCAGCAGCACCAGTGCCGTTCGGCGGAGTCGGGGCACGAAGTCTACGCATGCTTGAGCCAGATCCGGGTCTGAGGTGTAGAGCATGGCCAGGGCCGGCGGAGGGTTGGCGATCTGCCACAGGGATCCGGCCAGGTTCGCCATGGTCGAGATGAATTCGCGGCACTCGGCCCCGGTCAGGTGCGGGAGGACCAGGTGGACCACGTCGGCCGCGTCGCTGATGGCGCGCAGCGAGGTCAGCTTGTACCGGCGCACGGCGCTGATCGAGACATGGCGTTCGTGGTTCAGCGCGGTGTGCGGGATTAGGTCACAGAGCAGGGGACGGTCGGCAAAGCTACGGGCGACGACGTCGGCGACCAGCTCGGCCGAGGCGGGGGAGGCGCCGTCAAGTCCGGCGTGCAGAGCTTGGAGCCAGCCGAGCCACGACTGGGCCGTCAGGTCCAGGAAGATCTGCTCGCGCGTCTCGAAGTAGCGCAGCAGCGCCGACTTGTGGATGCCGACCTTTTCCGCGATATCGGTCAGGCTCACGTTGCGGACGCCGTCCCGGAGCGCCAGCTGCCGGGCGGCGTCGAGGATGGCGTCCTGGCGCTGCTGTTTCTGCTCAGGACGGCGCGCGCGCTGGAAGGTCGCATCGGTGGCCACGGGAGCCAGTTTATATAACGCAACGATGTTGTCTTGTTAAGAAAACATCGTTGCGTTATATTTAAGGCTGACCTCGGTGCATCACGTCCCGCACTCCGGTACGAAAGGACCAGCAGACACATGTCGAAGGTTTTCCTGCTGACAGGAAGCACCAGGGGCCTCGGACGCCAGATCGCCGAGGCCACTCTCGCGGCCGGTCATCGCCTCATTGCCACCGCACGCCGGCCTGAGGCCCTCGCCGACCTGGCGGAGCGCTACGGCCGCCAGGTCCTCCCGGTTGAGCTCGACGTCACCGACCCGGACGCGGCCAAGGCCGCCGTGGCTGCCGGCGTCGAGGCCTTCGGGCGGCTCGACGTGGTCGTCAACAACGCCGGGTACGCCAACCTCGCCTCGGTGGAGGACATCAGCCTGACGGACTTCCGCGAGCAGATAGACACCAACTTGCTCGGCGTCGTGAACGTCACGAAGGCGGCCCTCCCGGTCCTGCGCGGACAGGGCGGCGGCCACCTCATCCAGGTCTCCTCCATCGGCGGCCGCCTCGCCACCGCGGGCCTTTCTGCCTATCAGGCCGCCAAGTGGGCCGTCGGCGGCTTCTCCGAGGTCCTGGCCAGGGAGGTCGGGCCGCTCGGGATCAAGGTCACCGTCCTGGAGCCAGGTGGCATGCAGACCGACTGGGCCGGGTCATCGATGCGAGTACCGCCGGTCAGCGAGCCCTACCGGGCGACGGTCGGCGCTATGGCCGCGTTGCACCACGATGGTGGCAGCCCACCCGCCCTCGGCGATCCGGCCAAGGTCGCTCAGGTCGTGCTCGCCGTCGCGGACATGGACGAGCCGCCGCTGCGGCTCATCCTCGGCAGCGAGGCTTACGCCTATGCCACGGCGGCCGCCGCGGCCCGGGCGCAGTCCGACGCCGCCTGGCGTGACCTCACCATCTCCACCGACCGGGACGACGCCACCCTCGCGGACCGGGACCCGCTCGGCGTGATCAGCCGCTAACGACGTCCGGGATGGGCCTGCTCGTAGTGCGCCGCGAGCATGTCAGCTCCGAAGTCGCCGCGGGGACGGCGGAGCACGGTGTGCGCGTGATTACCATCGTCGGTCGTGTCGTATTCGATGAGCAGGTCATCGCCCTGCACCCGGTAGTAGTGCCGGGCGCCAGGAGTGAGCGGTCCCTCCCAGGCGAAGTGCAGTTCTGCGCCGGCGGCGCGCGCAGCCTCACGGGCGGCTAGCTCGGCGGGCAGCCGGTCGAGGTAGAGGGCGACGAGCTGAGCCAGCAGTGCCCGCGCACTGGACCCGAGCCGGGCGGCGGGTACACCGAGCGGCTCGATGCCTTCCCGGGCCCGGGGACTGGTGCTGGTGTGGATGTCGTCGGGCGCCTGGCTGGCGACGACCGCGGCCGAACGGCCCGCCGCACCCATCGCGTCAAGCAGAGCACGCACCAGGTCTTCCTCCGGAGCCAGCGGCCGGGACACCGGGCGCCCGGCATAACTGACGCAGGCCGGGTTGGCGCCGAGGAAGACCGGGGCGGGGGAGATCTCGTCCTGCGCCACGGTCATCGTCACGGACAGGTGATGTCCCTCAAAACGCCAGGACCACGGCTGATCGCCAGCCGGATCACCGAACACGTTCACCCAGTAGTCCCCGCTGTGACGGCCGCGCTGCCAGTCTTCCTGCCGGTCAAGCACTTCCTCGAGAGCGATGATGCCCATCGCCTGGGCGTACGCATGCTCGCTCAGCCCGGTAGCAAGCAGCCGGTGCGCGGCCTTCCGCCCGGCCACGCTGAGTTCGGCGATGCAGGCGCCCGGCCGGTGCCGCGGCCGGTACTCCAGCCAGCGCCGGGCGGCGTGATCGATGAAGGGCTGGGCCGCTAGCCTCCGCTGCTCCTCGTCCAAGGCGCCCAGCAGTGCCATCGCGGCCGACCGCATCTGGCCAGGTCCACTATCGGCGGTCATCAGTCCGGTATATCAGCATGCCCGGGCGCCTTGGCCAGTGGCCGCAGCATCGCCAGCAGAGCGGCGAGGTCGGGTGCGGCCCGGAAAAACGCCGCGTCGGCGGCCTCCACGACAGCGAGCGCCTGGATGGCCAGTTCGGCGCCGCCGTCGGTGACCCGCAGTTTCCTGGCCCGGGTGTCAGCGGTGTCCACCGTCCGCGTGATCAGGCCCTTAGCCTCCAGCTTGCGCAGGACCTCCGAGGTCATTTTCACGTCGGTGCTCGCCTGCCTGGCCAATCTGAGCTGGTTCGGGTCCTCGCCCCGCGAGTTCAGCCACCAGGCGGTGGCCAGCAGCACGAACTGCACGTGGGTCAGGTCAAGCGGTGCGAGCGCCACGGCGATTTCGCGCTGCCAGCGGAGGGTGACATGCCAGAGCAGGAGACCCGGGCTCTGCTCGGGGTCAAGCGGCACGGCCTAGCCTTCGGCCAGTTTCGCCAGTGCTGCGAGCACTTCAGGAAAGTCCGCCGTGATCTGCGGACCGAGCTCGGGACCGATATGGTCGGCGGCTTCCCCGGTGATCTCCGTCCGGTAGATGATCCTGGTCAGTCCGGTGGCCGTAGGCTCAAGCCGGTGCTGCGTCCGAACCACGAAGTCGCCCGCGTCCATCTCGTCGGTGAACGATTCGCCCGGCTTGATTTCCACCAGCCGCATGCGGATCGCCTCATCCCCGGGCGGCGTCATCGTGAAGGTGGTACCGACGGCAAACGGGCCCTCGACGTCGATGGTCTCGATGCCGCCGTTCCATTGCGGCCATGTCGCCATGTCTGACCAGTGCTGCCAGAGGGTCGTGGGGGCGGCGGTGGTCTCGACGCTGTGCTCGTACTCCCACATCATTTCTCCCGAGTATCAGTTGTGTGTCCAACGATTGACTACGCGCAGATGATCTGTCAACAGACTATAACGAATCGAGGCGGTTCGCTCAGCGGACGGGGCCAGAGTCGATACTGGGGCAATGACCATGCCGAGCTGGGATACGCCTTACACGGCGAGCAAGCCCGCGCCGTGGGACATCGGCCGGCCGCAGCCCGTCTTCGTGCGGCTGGCGGAAAGAGGGCTGCTGAACGGGCGGCTGCTGGACGCCGGCTGCGGCACCGGGGAACAGGCCCTGCTGGCCGCCTCTCACGGCGCGGACGCCCTCGGCATAGATGTGTCGGTCCATGCCATCGAGCGGGCCCGAGGCAAGGCCACGCAGCGGGGCCTGACCGCCCACTTCGAAGTCGCCGATGCGCTGCGGCTTCCAGACCTCGACCAGATGTTCGATGTTGTCATCGACAGCGGGGTCTTCCATGTCTTCGACGACAAAGACCGCATCAGGTACAACGCCAGCCTGGCGTCGGTGCTGCGCGACGGCGGTTACTGCTACCTGCTCTGCTTCAGCGACCGGCAGCCCGGGACCTTGGGCCCGCGCCGGGTACGCCAGGACGAACTTCGTGCCGCCTTCAGCAATGGATGGCGGATCATCAGCATCGAGGCGGCCACGTTCGAGCTCAACGAGTCCGGGCTTGGCATGTTGCTGGCACAGGCCTGGCTGGCCGTCATCCAGCGGGTCCCTCAGGCCTGAGGTAATCCTGCCTGGTGTGGCAGGTAGTGTGGCGTGGTCCGCGTGGTTAACGTTGGCGTGCCGGTGCCGTACTTCGGGGGTGGGCACGATACGAGTAAGCGATGCCGCTAGCGCGATGCGGCTTGGGTCATGGCCGGCTAATGCCAGTACGCGACAGCAGCCGGATAGCGATGGCCATGGCAGCGGGATGACGCGGCGTCTGCGGACGTTGATTCTCGCGACGTCTGCTCTCTTGCTCGGACTAGCAAGCTCTGGTTGCGGCGCCGCCTCGACCAGCGCTGTTGGCGCGGCCGGGAAGCCCTCGCCCACCTTGGAAAGGCTCACCTCGCCGCGGCCGAGCGCGAGCGAGTCGTCGCCTCAGCCAGCGGTGCCCTCGTGCCCGGCTCAGGTTTTCTCTCGCATGACCGAAGCCCAGCGGGTCGGACAGTTGTTCCTGGTCGGCATCGCGGGAGACCCGGTCTCCGACGTCGCCCAGGCGGTCACGGCGTACCACTTCGGCTCGTTGCTGTCCTCAGGCAACCTGACGGCGGGCGCAGCCGAGCTCCAGCAGCTGACTCGCGGATATCAGGCGCTGGCCTCCTCGCGGGCTACCGGCGGGGTTGGCTTCTTCATCGCCGCGAACCAGGAGGGCGGAGAGGTCCAGTCCCTGCGGGGCCCGGGCTTTTCCCCGATGCCTTCGGCTCTGGCCCAGGGCAGCCTGTCGCCTTCTGCGCTGGAGCAGCAGGCTGCGCTCTGGGGTCGTGAACTCCGGTCGGCGGGCTTCAATCTCGACCTGGCCCCGGTCATGGATGTGGTACCGGCCGGCACCGCGGACCAGAACCAGCCCATCGGCGCGCTCGAGCGTGAGTTCGGGTCCAGCCCGGCGACGGTGGCGGCCCACGGCGTCGCGTTCATCCGGGGAATGCAGCAGGCAGGAGTCGCGACTACCGCCAAGCATTTCCCGGGGCTGGGCCGGGTTCGCGGCAACACCGATTTCACCGCCGAGGTCGTTGACAGCACGACCGGGCCGCATGACCCCTACCTCCGTTCCTTCCAGGGGGCCATCGATGCCGGCGTGCCTTTGGTCATGGTCGCCCTGGCCACCTATACGCGCATCGACGCGCGCCATCTCGCGGTGTTCTCGCCGGAGGTGATGCGCGTCATCTTGCGCCAGCAGATGCACTTCAACGGGGTGATCGTCTCGGATGACCTGGGTGCGGCGGCTGCGGTGGCGGGCCTTTCGCCGGGAGTCCGCGGGATTGACTTCCTCGCCGCTGGCGGCGACTTGATCACCTCTCAGAGCCTGCCCGCGGCGGCGGAGATGGACAGCGCCATCCTCGCGCGGGTATCCGCTGACTCCGCCTTTGGCGCCCTGGTGAACTCGGCCGTCATGCGGGTACTCAGCGCCAAGCAGGCCTATCGCCTGCTGCCGTGCTCGCGGGGCTGAGCTTCAGGCAGGCCCTACGATGTGGGCTCGGTGAGGTTGTAGACGGTCTCGCCGCCGACGGTCTCCTTCGTGAAGTGGGCGGCGACCCATTTCGAGATGGCCGAGGAGCCCTGCCCGCCGCCGAAGCTCTCGCTGTTCTGGCCCACGTAGTAATGGACCTCATGCTTGGCCACGAGCTCTTCGAACACGGCCAGCGTGGGCCACGGGTCGGTCCCGTTGAACCCTCCGATGGCCATCACCGGGTCACCGGTGGCTAGCTCGAGGGGCGCCGCGGCCTCCGAACCCACGGTGGCGGCGACCCACTTGTAGCTGGACGCGTCCTGTTCAAGTAGCTTCTCCACGGCGCTGCTCACGGTCGTACTGCCGCCAAGCCCGCTGCCGCCCGCGCCCCCGCCGCCCCCACCGCCCGCGCCCCCGCCGCCGAAGCCGCCCGGGCCGCCGCGGCCGCCAAAACCGCCCGGCCGCGTACCGGCGGATCCGGCTGACCCGGCGGATCCGCCGGGAACCCCAGTCCCGGCACTGCCAGTCCCAGAGCCTGCCGCGCCGCCGGAGTTCCCCGGACCGAATCCCGCTGCGCCGCGAGTCCCGCCCGTTCCCGCCCCGCGCCCGAACTGGCCGGCCCGGCCGCCACGGAACCCGCCCCCGCCGCCAGGTCCGCCGCCGAACCCTTCAGTCTGCGGTCCGGCACTCACGATCGCACCGGTGTGGGCAGAGTTCACCGTGTCGAGCGCGTAGGCGGTCGGCCCGGCCAGCCCCGCGACCATGGCGAGTCCGACCGGCACCAGCACCAGCGCCCGCCGCCCGCGCCGCGAAACCCGCGACCCCGGCGAGCTCACGAGACGCGGAGCCGCGAACACCGCTGCCGCGGCGGCCACCCCCACGATCACGATGACCCAGCGCAGCCACGGCAGCCAGTCCGGGGTGCGGTCGAGCAGTACATAGGCCCACACCGCGGTGGCTACGATCGCCACCGTGAGGGTGATGCGCCCGGCCAGTCCAAGCCGCGCCTGCCACAATGCCGTCGCGCCGATACCGACAAGCGCGGCGATGCCGGGCGCGAGGGCGACCATGTAGTACGGGTGGATGATGCCGCTCATGTAGCTGAACACCAGGCCGGTGATGAGCACCCAGCCTCCCCACAGCAGCGCCGCGGCCCGGGTCCTGTCGGTCCGTACCGCCCGCCGTGATGCCCACAGCAGGGCGCCAAGCGAGATGAGCGCCGCGGGTAGCAGCCAGCTGATCTGCCCGCCGAACTCGGAGTGGAACAGCCGCAGTATCCCCGTCGCGCCGCCGAACGCCGTGCCCCCCGCACCGCCGCCGCCGATGGAGCCGGTCTCGTTGCCGTCAAGGCGGCCCAGGCCGTTGTACCCGATCGCCAGCTGCAAGATGTTGTTGTCGGTGGAGCCGCCAAAGTAAGGCCGGTCGGCCGCGGGGGTGAGCTGCGCGGCGAGGATCCACCAGCCCGCCCCGACGATGATGCCGAGGCCCATGAGAACCGTCTGCCACAGACGCTTGCCGAGCCTGGGCGGCCCGGCCCACAGGTAGGCCACCGCGAATCCCGGCACGACCAGGAACGCCTGCAGCATCTTGGCCAGAAACGCGAAACCGAGCAGCAGGCCGCCGAACACCAGCCACTTCGTCCGTCCGCTCTCGACCGCGCGCACCAGCGTGTAGGCGGCCGCGGTCATGAGCAGCACCAGCAGTGCGTCGGGATTGTTGAACCTGAACATCAGCGCCGCGACCGGAGTGAGCGCGAGCACGATCCCCGCCACCAGGCCCGCCTGCGGCCCGAACCAGCGCTTGACCGCGGCGTAGAGCAACGCGACCGAAGCCACGCCCTCCAGAGCCTGCGGCACCAGCATCGACCACTGGCTGAAACCGAATATCCGGCCGGATATCTCCATCACCCACAACGACGCCGGAGTCTTGTCGACGGTGATGAAGTTGGAGGAGTCAAACGAGCCGAAGAAGAAGGCTTTCCAGCTCTTGGTGCCCGCCTGCACCGCGGCCGCGTAGAAGTCATTCGACCAGCCGTTCCTGGTGACGTCCCATAGATAAAGGACGGCGGTGAGCGCAAGCAGCCCGAACATCGCGGGGCGGGCCCAGCTGGGATCGGCCTCCGGCCCCCGGAGCAGGCGCCGAACCCGGTTCCCTACCGTTAGGGGGCGGCTGCCTATCGCGTGCCGCGAGATAGAGGTGGTCGCGCTCAACTAGTTCTCTCCCTCTGAGCTGTCATCGCTGTGACCTGGACACTTGATCCGAACGGTACCTGGACAGTTGATCCGAACGGCTCAACTGGGCTGGGCCGCAGCGGCCCGGCTCTCGCGCTGTCGTCCGTCCCGGCAGGCGGGCGATCCCCGCGGCGCTTCGATGGGCCGAAGACCCAGGTGCGGCACAGCGCGAACCTGAGGGTGCCGGCCACCAGGTTCGCGGCAAGCAGGACCGCGATCTCGGTGCCGCGGCCGGGATGGGGCGAGTTCGCATGCAAGACGGCCAGCGCGCCAGCGGTCAGCGCCAGCCCGATGCCGAACGTGACCAATCCCTTGAACTGGTGTCTAGCGGCGCGCGGTCGTCCGCTGATGCCGAACGTCAGTCGCCGGTTGGCGGCCGTATTGGCCACCGCGGTGAGCAGCACGCTGATGAGATTGGCGGCCTGGGCCGACATGCTGCCGCGCAGCAGCAGGTAAAGCCCCAGGTAAACGACCGTGCTGCCGACTCCGGTGACCGCGAATCTTGCGATTTGCCACCGCAGGCTTCTGGACTCGGCCGGCTCAGAGCCGTCGCGGCGGGCCGCGAGCGAGGCACCGCACAGCTGAGGGACCTGGATGGTACCGCGGGCGAAACCGATGCCGAGCCGGGCCATCCCGCGCAGGTCGGCCAGAGCGGTGCCCAGGATGTCAACCCTCGAGTCGAGGTCGTCGATCCAGTCCACCGGGACCTCGTGGATGCGCAGCCCAGCCCGCTCGGCCAGCACCAGCAGTTCGGTGTCGAAGAACCAACCGGTGTCCTGGGTCAGCGGTAGCAGCGCCCGGGCCTGATCGCGCCTGATCGCCTTGAAGCCGCACTGGGCGTCCGAGAAGCGCGCTCCCATAAGGGTGTGCAGCAGCACGTTATAGCTGCGCGAGATGAGCTCGCGCTTGGGCCCGCGGATGACCCTGGATCCCCGGGCCAGCCGGGTGCCGATGGCGAGGTCGCTATGCCCGGACAGCAACGGTGCCACCAGTGGCAACAGGGCGTTGAGATCCGTCGACAAATCGACATCCATATACGCGAGCACTTCGGCGTCGCTCTCCGACCAGATGGCCCGCAGGGCCCGGCCGCGTCCCGGCAGTTCCAGGTGGACGGCCCGGACCTCGGCCAGTTCGCGGGCCAGCCCGGTGGCGATGGCCCAGGTGGTGTCGGTGCTGCCATT
>Ga0302324_100028535_pt1 | contig 10605 bp, 9 predicted proteins | sample Palsa_T0_1_FD_201949 | JGI IMG/M metagenome (GOLD analysis project Ga0302324, IMG submission 201949) | Peat permafrost microbial communities from Stordalen Mire near Abisko, Sweden - Palsa_T0_1 | ecosystem: Environmental > Terrestrial > Soil > Palsa > Peat permafrost | place: Sweden: Abisko... | reverse complement strand
CGAAACCCGGGCGTAAATGCCAGTTTGCAGATTCAGGTCGGCTATACCTTCTGGAAGTAGCGATACGTACGCCTTCGGCACGGCTAAAGTCGTGCCCTTTCAAAACGTCAACGTAGGCAGAGTTTCCTTAGAGTCCCGGCAGCACGTTCTGTGCCCCGGTTTGGAGTCGGAATGAGCGGGCCGGTTGTAGAGTGCGTACCGAACTTCTCCGAGGGCACGGATGCCCGGCGGGTCGAGGCTATTGTGGCCGCGATGCGCGTGGACGGCGTGCACCTGCTCGACTGGTCGATGGATGCGGCTCACAACCGCTCGATTGTGACAATTGCGGGAGAGCCGGGCGCGGTGGTGGAATCCGCGGTGCGCGGGGCGGGCAAGGCCGTCGAACTTATCGACATGAACCGGCAACGGGGCGAACACCCGCGTATTGGCGCCGCCGATGTGATTCCATTTGTTCCCATCTCCGGAATCAAGCTTGAGCAGTGCGCGTTGCTGGCCCGGCAGGCGGGCCTGGAGATCTGGCGTCGCTTTGGTGTGCCCATCTTTTTCTACGAAGCGGCTGCGGCGCGGCCCGATCGGGCAAACCTGGACGATGTGCGGCGCGGGCAGTTCGAGGGGCTCAGGGAAGCAGTGCGCAAGGAGTCAGCGCGCCGGCCTGACCTGGGCGGGCCGGGTCTGCATCCGACGGCCGGAGCGTGCGCCGTGGGAGCGCGCAAATTCCTGGTGACATACAACATCTACTTCGACTCGACAGACGTAGCGATGGTCAGAGCCATTGCCCGGGAGATTCGTGCGGCTACAGGCGGCCTGAAGGGCGTTAAAGCCATTGGGGTTCTGGCTCGTGGCCGGGTACAGCTCTCCATGAACATCACGGACTTTGAAGTGACCCCCATATCGCAGGTTTACCGAGCCGTCTCAAACCTGGCTCTGCGGCACAAGGCGGCTTTGGTCGAGGGTGAGGTAATCGGCCTGATTCCCAAGGCTGCATGTGAGCGGGAGAGCGACTGGATGCGTCAATTGGTAGGGTTCGATGCGCAGACCAAGATCCTGGAGCAGCGACTGGAAGCTCCGCTGGCTTGGCCGGGTGATGCATAAGCTGGTTCGGCTGGCGGCGCAATTCAGGCGCGCAAATCAACCCGAAGGTAAAATATCGGTGTAGGAGACGGCAGAGTCGTCTAACCCAAAAGGGGAAGTGTCTGTGTTGCTGCAGACGACTACCCTAATGATGGATGCGAGGGTTGCCGCTATCCGGAGGATATGAATTGGTTAAGCAAATGGTAAAGATTTCGATTGCACGCACGCTTCTGGCCGCGGCCGGATTGGTTGTGGCTGGCCTGACCGCTTCAACCGCGGCTGGGGCGGCGCAGTTGTCAACAGATGCGCGCACGGCCGTTCCGCATGACGTACAGCAATTGGTGGTGATCGACTACCGGGCGATGCAGAATTCGCCGGCAGCCATGGATCTGCGCGGACGCGTAATGCCGCCCGAATTGAAGCAGTTCGACGATGCGTTGACCAAGTCCGGGCTGAATGAGAATCACGACGTGGAGCAATTGGCCTTTGCGCTGTTCCGGCCCTCTCCGTCGAGCGATGCGCTGATTACCGTGGGCGTCGCACAGGGACAATTTCCCATCCAGGACATTCTGGCCAACTTCCGCAAGCAGAAGGTAAAGCCGGCGTTGGTGCGGACAAACAAGGTGTATCCGCTAGCCAAGACGGGAATGGTGCTTTGCTTTGTGGATGCCTCGACCATGGTCTTTGGCGCCAAAGATGCGGTTGACAAGGCTCTCGACGCGCGCGACGGCGTGGAGGCCAACATGCTGACCAACTTAGCCATGATGGATGCAATGAAGACCGTGGACACCTCGTCCCTTTGGAGCATTCTGGACGAAAAGGGAACCCAGATCATGATGAAGCAAGTGCTTGGCGAGGCCGGCGCCGGATCGGTGACGGATTACGACTCGGTGCGCAAGCGGTTGCAGTCTTCCTGGTACGGCATGGACTTCCAGCACGGGGTTAAGTTCGACCTGACGATCGCGACCGGAGACACGTTTGCGGCAGCCACCATCTCTTCGCTGCTGACGGCGGCGGTTGTGGTGCGCAAGATGAGCGGAACGGATGCGGAGAAGCAGGCGTTGGCGGACACGGCCATCGCGTCCAATTCGGGAAAGATGTCGATTCATTTTGCGGCCTCGGATTCCGATTTCAGCAGCCTGCTCCATTCGCCTCTGTTCCAGAGCATGGTGCACTGAGTCGCTGCGTCGGACATCGCGGTTAGTCCAGTCTTCTCAAGTTGAAAAACCGCAGTTTTTGGCTCGTTTTTGGCGGGTGGCCCGAGTGCCCGGGGAAGTGAACAAAACCACTGAAACCGGGTGCCCCAGGTGCCTCGCTTTTGGGCACCTGGGATTGCTCCAATTTTCTCCCCGCTGTTTTGGACTCCATGTTTATTGCTTCTCGAAAACCAGGACATCCGGGTCGGTTCTGTCCGGAATATGTATGGTCATCGTCAAGGTGTTACTGTCTGCGGAGACGCTGATCTCCTGCGTATCTGCCACTTTGCCGCCGATTTTGTCCGTTAGCGCTATCGTCCTTTCGTCTTGCCTTTGCGCCGACGACACGATCGATCCCCGGGAACCTGCGTTGGTGTAGTCCTTGCCATCGAATTTTATGTTCTTTGTGGACCCATCTGCCGAGCTGACTATCGCAAGTCCGTCGCCGTCAAAAGGCTTTACCTGAACGACGTAAACCGTATCGACTTGTGCGGTGGTGCTCACCCAGTCGCCCGCAAACCCCGATCCTGTTCCCCTTCGTTCGTAAAGATAAACGATTTTCACGGGTTTCCCGTTGTCGGGAAAGTAAGTGAAATCATCATGCAACGTTTTGCCGTCTTTCGATAGCGTCCAGATGCCGGTAATCTGCGGCTTACCGTTTTTCTTACGCACGCCCCTCCACTCATTAGGGCTCACGATCGTGGTGGAATTGGTAGTCCCGGAATTACCGGGTTGGTCGGTCCCGTCCGCGACAATTGTTTCGGGAGGTCCGCCGCCAAAGTCGAACAAGTATTTGTTGCCTCCCAGATTCGTAATCTTCATCTCGTCGATCAGCCTGCTTTTTTGCGCATTAAGTTTCCAATTGCCCAGCATCGGATCGTCCGCGGACCAAGCGAGAGATGCCGATAGGCAGGCAAGGTTAAGCAACAGGAATGCATGCTTGAGCATAAAGCCCCCCTTTATCCGCACATTTGCACGTTCATCGCCAAAGGGGCTGCTTCTCTTGACCCACGCGCTGCAATTCGGCTGAACCGTCAATTCAGGGGAAAACATATGGTTCGCATCGCCGTTTTAGCAGAGTCTTCCTTGGATGACAATTACCGCGATGGCCTTACCCATCGTCATCGCGTGTGCGTAATTGAACAGCGCAGTTCAAAAGCGGACAGTTGAACACAAGCTGGTGGTGGAATTTGTTCGACGCCGCGAGGAAGATAGCGGCTTGGAAGACGTGCCGGAGCGTGTGCGGCGGCGCTACCGCTTCGTTGTGGCCGGGTTGTTGCAATGCCCGAACACGTTTACCCTCTCGTGGGCGAACTCAATTCCCTCGGCGTCCGGGGCACCCGCCTGAACGGCGTGGTAACAAGTTGCCGGAGCATCTGCGTTATCGGGAATAGGCCGTCTGAGATCCGAGGATTCCCAGGTGCCCACAAGCGAGGCACCTGGAGCACCCAGCGTGGTGGGCGAACTCAATTTCACCGGCTCGCGCGCACCCGCAGGTAGTTAAGCCTGCGGAGCCTTTGCCGCCAGGATTTCCAGCATTTCCACCTGCGGAGGGGTAGCGAACAACTCCTCCGCCCTGGCGAACAACGCTTTGGCGATCTCACCCGTCACGTGGGCCGTCCTGCCCTCTTCCGTCTGAAACGTATCGAAAATGCCGAATTTTGTGGGTCCCAGCTTGACTGCATACCAGGTCGTTGTAGCGGCTTCCTGCGCCGCAAGGGGTTGTGCCGATTTCAAGAAATCTTCGACCTCTTGCTCTTTTCCCGGCCGGGCTTCGAGCAACGCCAATATTGCAAACTTATCCAATGAATCCTCCTGTGACTGCCTTTCGATGAGATGCGAGAACTGCCTGCGGGTTACACGGCAAACGTCGAATTTTGCCGTTCCCCGATGCGGACCGTACTGATATGAATCTGGGTGGCGGGTGGCCCGGGTGCGGGGAGCGAGCTCGATTCCACCGGTACCTGGGGCACCGGCCTAATGCTTCAGGGCGCGGGAGTCATCTGGGGATGGAACTCGGCCTTGCCGCTGGGTAGAAGCACGATTTGCAGTGTGCCTTCCTGGCGTTCGACAACCGTGGGCCCATCGATTTGTGCCTGATGCCCATCGCTGCCGGTGTACTGGACCTTGAGCGGGCCAGTGCCGCGCAACTGGATGCGGTAATGGAATACTGCACCGGCGGCAAGGGAATTGGCTCCAAAGCTGGCGCTGGGGTAGTCGACCTCGAGCTGTTGAATGGGCGCTCCGGTGCGGTTCTCAATGGTTGCATCGATGTGGTAGGAATGGCAGCCGGTTGCGGTCAGGAGTGCGCAGATTGCGATGTCGGAGATGCCGGTGCGAAAAAGTCCAGCAACTAAGCTGCGATTAGTCATTCCTGGGTTCCATTCTGGTCGGGTGAGTTTTTTTCGGCATGGGCGGACAGCGTCCTTTCAAGCCGTTCAAGCCGCTTGAGCAGTTCCGGCAGCCGCTGGAAGATGGTCACTGCCCGCAGCCAGACGCGGTTGTCGAATCCTGGGGAGCCGGAGATCACTTTGCCGGGCGGCACGTCGTGCGACACGGCAGACTGCGCGGTGAGTACGACGCCGTCTCCCACCGTGAGGTGGCCGGCGATGCCGGTCTGTCCGGCCAGAATCACATTGTTGCCGATTACCGACGAGCCAGCCAGGCCGGTTTGCGCACAGATCAGGGTGTTTTCGCCTACCTTGGAGCCGTGGCCAACCTGGACCAGATTGTCAACCTTGCTGCCGTCGCCGATCTCCGTTACCCCCACCGTCGCCCGGTCGATGCAGGCGTTGGCCTGGACATCCACACGACTACCCAGCCTGACCGGGCCGGATTGTGGAATCTTCTCCCAATGGCCTTGCTCAGTCTTGGCGAAGCCAAAGCCGTCGGAGCCTACAATGGCGCCGTTTTCCAGCGTGACGTGGTCGCCGAGGATGCAGTTCTCGCGCACCACGGAGTGAGCATGGGCGAAGAGGTGCTCGCCGGCTTGAACCCCTTCATACAGCACCACATGAGGCAGCAGCGTGGCGTGCGCGCCCAACCGCACCTGCGGCCCGACCACGACGTAAGCGCCAATGTGTGCGCCGTCGCCAATTTCGGCGGTCGGGTGAATGACTGCCGTGGGGTGAATTCCAGGGGCATAGACGGGCGGCTGGTAAAACAACGCAAGGGCGCGGGAGAACGCAAGATAGGGGTTTTGAATGCGAAGCGTAGCGGCGGAAATCTCCTGAAAGCCCGGCTCGACCAGCACGGCGGCGGCGTGGGTTTTGCGCGCCAGGCCAGCGTAACGGGGGTTCGCCACGAAAGTGACCTCTGTGGGTCCAGCCTCCTCAATCCCTTTGACGCCAGTTACTTCCAGTTCCGCGTCCCCGCGCAGCTCCGCGCCCAGCCGGGTTGCCAATTCGCCTAGCTTCATCGAACCGATTGTACCGGAAGGCACTGGCTTATGCTGGGTTTGGGTCGGCTGGAAACAGGCCGGGCTGATCGCCAGTTGCGCGGCGCGTTGTTGAACCCTTGCGGGCGGCTGTGCCGATCAGTCCCAAGACTTCCAGCGATTGAATGGCGGCGCGAGGGATATAGATCCGCTGCGTATTGGAGCGCGTGTCGGGCGGGGTCAGGAGTAGGCCTGAGCCTTCGATCAGGGAGCGGTCGTTGGCTGCAAGGCCTTCGATCTCTTCGCCGTCGGTAAGGGTCATGCGCATCCACACGCCGGCTGTGCGAGGGCGTGTGGAAAAGCGCTTGTGCAGAAGCCGCTCCGGGTTGGCCGTTTCCGACTGAGAGGTGGCGGCTGGGAAATCCCGCACGTAGCAGACCCACTTGATCTGATCCCAGCCGATGCGGAGGACTTTGCCGCCAAGGTCCAGGATTTCCAGTTCCTGCGCGTCCTGGCCAAAATTGGCAAGCGCGTATCCGGCACACCAGTCCCTGGAGAACTTGCGCACAATCACGGGTTTGCGCAGGGAGGCCACTGCTTTGGATTGTCGCACGAAACGTGGAGACGCCGCGCAGCGGGCTTTCCGATTGGGCCGAAGGCGGCGTTCAGCCGCGGCGAGGGGAAAATAGCTCAAATCCTGGTGCAATACACCCTAGCCAAGCGGGCAAGTTTGTGTTAATGTACTGCTTTGTCTCCTTCCAGGACTGCGATGTAAGGGTAACAGCATGAGTCACTTGGGCATGTTGAAGCCGAGTCGAAGGCGGGAGGAGCGGAAACAGGGAGTCTGATGCCGGATTACATTTATCTTTTGGAAAACCGTCTCTCGTCTGACCAGCAGAATGCGCTGCGCCAGCTGCGAGAGGCTGCCCGCGAAGCGGGAATGATCCACTTTCTCACCGGGGATGCAGTGCGGGACCTGACCAGCGGTCATGCGGTCCGCGATCTTGAAGTAGCTGTTTATGGAAATGCTCTCAAGTTAAAGAAAGAGATAGAGAAGCGCGGCGGAAATGTTTGGGGCCAGAGCGAAGCTTCGCGCTCCCTTTACTTGTGTTTCCCAGGCACTGTTCGAGTGGATGTGGTCAGCACCCACCGCATGGATTATTCCCGGCTGGACAAGCCGGTCTACCATCCGGCGTCCATCCAGGAAGATCTGCGGCGCAGGGATTTTACGGTCAACGCAATGGCCATTTCGCTGAACGAGGGGTCATTTGGATTGCTAATGGACCCGTTGAATGGCGCTGCGGACATTGAGGCGCGGACACTGCGCCTGGTTTCAAATTATGGATTTCTTGAGGAACCGTCGCTCCTGATTCGTGCTACGCGGTACATGGCCCGCCTCGGCTGGGAGCTGGATGCGAAAACGCGAACGAGATATGACAACGCGAAGGCCGAAGACGTCATTGAGCGTCTTTCTGCCGAGGCGCGGAGCCGGGAACTGGAGCAGATTGGCCACGAGGACGAGGGTCTGAGGGTTCTCCGGGCCCTTGAGGACGATGGTTGGATGAAGGTTCTCTTCCCGGCGTGGACGACGGCCAAGGCGGACGAAGAGAAGCTGAAGGCCCTGCATGACCTGGCGGTCGAACTGCTTATGCAGGGAGTTCACCCGGATATGTCAGCGGCGCAGATGCAGTTGCTGACTGCCAAGATGGGTGGCAAAGATCTGGCGGCGCTGAAGCATCTTATGCTCAGGCCCGGTTTTGTGCAGGAGTGGAACGGCCTGGATGTAATGGCGGCAAAGTTTGCCAAGGTGCTGCTGTTGAAAGAAAACTCCGCGGCATCTAAAAGTTTCAAGTTATTTACGAGCTATGATCCAGAAGCGGTTCTATGGCTTGGCTTTACAAGCAAGGATAAAACAGTTCAGGAGCGCTTCAATCTGTTTCTGAAGGTGTGGCCGGAGGCGCGTCAGCGCATTCCCCACGCAATGATGCAGGAGATGCGCATCACGCCGGATCTGGCTACCTACAAAGAGATTGTGCAGGCTATCTTTCTAGAGCTCATTGACGGCAAGCTGAGCACGCCGGAGGAAACCAGGGCATTTCTCGAGCCGCATTCTCCTCCAGCGCCGCCGCCTCAACCGCAATTCAAGCGGCCGCGCGCCAAGCGGGGTGAAGCCAAGCTAAAGGAGCGGACCTACGATGACGAAGAAGAGGAGTCCGAGGACGTTTTGGACGAGGTTGAGGATATCGACGATCTTGGCGCCGATGAGGATGAGATCGACCTGGGCCTGAAGATTCCCGCTGCGGATCTGGAGGTCGAGATTGGTGAGGACGCTGAAGCTGAATCCGCGGAGGATCTGGAAGCTGATGAGGCTGAGCCCGTTCCAGTGAAGCGCGCCGGCAAGACCCCGGCCGGACCCAAGAAGGGAAAGGAAGGTCCAACCCCACCTGCCGCTCAGGTGAAGGCTGAGCCGGTGCAATCATCTCCAGCGAAGGCCAAGCCGGCGAAGGCCGCAAAGGAGACAGCGGCTCCAGCTTCGGCTCTGGCCCCGACCAAGGCTGCTGTGGTCGATTTCAAGTCCGCGGCTGTTCCTACGAAAGGCAAAACGCCCCCTGGCAAGGGAAAGGATGTGCCGGCAAAGATTGCGGCGAAAGCCCCTACCATCGCGGTGAAGCAGATTGCGCCGGCCCCGGTAACAAAGCAGGGTGAAAAGGCGGGTAAGACGCCGGCGTCCGCGTCCGCTTCGAAGACTGATTCGAAGACTGCGGCGAAGGCGCCTGTGAAGGCTCTAAAAGGGGCGAAGGCTCCTGTGGTCAAGTCTCCTCAGGTGAAGGTTGCTGCCAAGGCGAAGTCAGCGGTGAAGCCGAAAGTTGCGGTTAAGAACAAGACTGCGGCGAAGGCTGCACCGGCAAAAGGAAAGCCTGCTCCCAAGGCAGTCAACGCTAAGGTGCAGCCAAAGGCTAAGGCGAAAAAGCCGGCTCCGAAGGCGGGAAAAAAGCGCTAACCGCTTCGTTGAACCCAATGTATCGTGGTATCTTCAGGGCATTCCCGGAGGATACCCAATGCTTATTCAACGCCCCTGCAAGCTTTCATTCTGTCTGCTTTTCTTATCGGCCTTTGCGGCTGCGATCCCCAACAGTGCCGTGGCCGCCGAGGCCACGTGGTCGGCCGGCTCAACAGCGGCACCGGCCACAACTGCGGATCCTCGTCTTCAAGGCGGCTACAAGTTCAATGAGGGCGGATGGACGTATGTGCATCTTGAAGGCACGCCGGAGCAGGTCGGGTTCCAGCATGGTTATCTGCTGGCGCGCGAGATTGAAGACAACGTTCACGTGTACACGGTCACGGCCCCCAATGCGGACAAGCGCCCGTGGAGCTTCTTTCGCGACGCGGGACGCGATGTCTTGTGGCCGCATCTCAATGCGGAGTACCAGGCAGAGTTGAAGGGCATTGTCGAAGGGTTGCAGGCGCAGGGATCAACGATCGACTTGTGGGATATTGTCGCGTTGAATGGCGATCTGGAATTGAGCGACTACTATCTGCCCTGGCTGAATGCGCAGCAGGGAAAGCCGAATCCGCCGGCGGCCGTTGCACCAGGGAAGTGCAGCGCATTTGTCGCGACAGGGTCGGCTACAAAAGACGGCAAGATCGTGATCGCGCACAGCAACTGGTCTTCGTATGCCGAGGGCGAGCGCTGGACTGTGGTGTTCGACATCGTGCCGGCAAGCGGACAGCATCTTTTGATGGATGGGTTGCCGGGCGTGATTACCAGCGCGGACGATTTCGGCGTGAATGCCAGCGGACTGATGATTACCGAAACCACGCTGCCGATGGCCAAGGGTTTCGATGTGAATGGGATTCCGGAATTCGAGCGGTCGCGCAAGGCCATGCAGTATGCGACGTCGATCGATCAGTATGCTGCGATCATGCGCGAGGGCAACAACGGCGGCTATGCCAATTCGTGGCTGATCGGCGATCGCAAAACGGGCGAAATCGCGTACCTGGAACTGGGGCTGCACAATACGCCGCTCATTAAGAAGAAAGACGGTTATTTTGTTTCGTCGAATTTCTCGGCGGACCCAGCATTGATTCGCGACGATACACCGGGATTCAATCCGAACGATCCGGAAAGCAGCATGAATGCTCGGCATATTCGGGCTGAAGAGTTTATGAAGGAGCACTACGGCAAGCTGGACACGGCGCTGGCAGAGGCCTATCTGTCAGACCACGAGGACAGCTACGAGCACAAAATCGATGCCGGCAAGCGCAGCCTGTGCGGACACGAAGATACGTCGCCTGTAGGCGAGAAGGTATGGGATAATCCGCCGTTTAGTCCGAGCGGCGCGGTTACGGGCAAGGTGATGGATTCGGACCTTGCGGCGAAGCTTGGCTTCATTGGCAGAGCCGGGCATCCCTGCGGCGAGGACTTCTTGGCTGCGCCGTTTCTGGCCGCGCATCCGGAATTCGATTGGCAGAAGCCGATTCTTCATGACATGAAGGCCGGTCCTTGGACTACGTTTGTTGCGGGGGAAAAGCGGTAGGCGGATTTGTTCGGGGCAGCGTTTCGGGGATCCTGCCATGAGCCTTCATTTCTCTTCCAGCGTAAGGGCATAAATTTCGTCGCTTCCCACATCGCGCAGCAACAACGGAGCGTCGGTCGGATCAAGGGCCATCCAAAACTTGAAGAAGCCCGTGAAATGCCAATCTTTGAGGTCGGCAACACGCTCGGCTATGCCCCCGGTTGCGCGGATTCGATAGACGCCCCGGTCGCCATTATCGATGCGCAGGAAGTAAATGTACTTGCTATCGCTGGACCACGCGTTGTATTCCATGTCTCCGCTCACTGGCAGAGTCGCCCACCGCTGCTTCGCGACGTCGAGCACCTTCAGACCATCGACTGAGAATGCGGTAATTAACCTGCCGTCGGGCGACCACCTTGGCGACCCCAAGCCGGCCGACCCTGGA
>Ga0302324_100028534_pt1 | contig 10605 bp, 5 predicted proteins | sample Palsa_T0_1_FD_201949 | JGI IMG/M metagenome (GOLD analysis project Ga0302324, IMG submission 201949) | Peat permafrost microbial communities from Stordalen Mire near Abisko, Sweden - Palsa_T0_1 | ecosystem: Environmental > Terrestrial > Soil > Palsa > Peat permafrost | place: Sweden: Abisko... | reverse complement strand
GCGAGCGCATCCGACAAGTAATCGCCGTTGAGATTCATGGTGGCGACCACGTCGAACTCGTCGGGGCGCGTGAGCACTTGCTGCAGGGTGATGTCCGCGATGGCGTCCTTGATGATCACCTTGCCCGCTCGCCGGGCCGCGTCCATCTCTCCACTCGCCTCCTTCTCGCCGCGCGCCGCCTTGGTGCGCTCCCATTGCTCCCACGTGTACACGTGATCCGCGAACTCGCGCTCGGCGAGCTGATAGGACCAGTTGCGGAACGCACCCTCGGTGAACTTCATGATGTTGCCCTTGTGCACGATCGTCACACTCTTGCGCTGGTTGACGATGGCGTACTCGACCGCCGCGCGGAACAGCCGCTCGGTCCCTTCCTTGGAGGCGGGCTTGAGGCCGATCCCGGAGGTTTCCGGAAAGCGAATTTTAGCGAATTGCTTGGGGAAGTTCTGCTTGAACAAGTCGAGAAACTTCTTCACCTCCGCCGAGCCGGCCTCGAACTCGATGCCCGCGTAGATGTCCTCCGTATTTTCGCGAAAAATGACCATGTCCACCTTCTCGGGCGACACCACGGGGGAAGGCACGCCCTTGAACCAGCGCACCGGGCGCAGACACACGTAGAGATCGAGTAGCTGACGCAGCGCGACGTTGAGCGAGCGGATTCCGCCGCCGACGGGCGTCGTCAGCGGCCCCTTGATCGACACCAGGTAGTCGCGGCACGCGGTCACGGTCTCGTCGGGCAGCCAGCTGTTGTAGGCCTTGTTGGCCTTCTCGCCGGCGAACACTTCCATCCAGCGGATTTTGCGCTTCGCTCCGTACACCTTCTGCACGGCGGCGTCGAACACGCGCACGCTCGCGCGCCAGATGTCCGGGCCGGTGCCGTCGCCTTCGATGAAGGGGATGATCGGCTGATCGGGCACGCGCAGCTTGCCGTTGGCGACGGTGATCTTCTCGCCTCCGGCGGGGACCTGAATGGTGACGGGCGTGGCTTCGGACATGCAGTGCCTCCTCTTGAATCAACGGCAATGCTAGCATGCGCGCCCGGAGACCCGCATTGCGTACACTCACTTCGATTCCTGCCCGCGACGGCTTTCGCATGCCCGCGGAGTTCGAGCGTCATTCCGGTTGCTGGATGCTCTGGCCCGAGCGGCCGGACAACTGGCGCGCCGGCGCGAAACCCGCGCAAGCGGTGTTCGCCGCTGTCGCGGAAGCGATCTCGCTCGGCGAGCCCGTGACCGTCGGCGCTTCCGCCGCGCAGTTTCAGAACGCGCGCGCGCGCCTCGCGCCGCGCGTGCGGGTCGTCGAGGTGAGCAGCAACGACGCCTGGATGCGCGACTGCGGGCCGACGTTTCTCGTGGATGCGAAGGGCCGCCGCCGCGGCGTCGATTGGTCGTTCAACGCCTGGGGAGGGCTCTCCGGCGGCCTGTACTTTCCCTGGGACCGGGACGACGAAGTGGCGCAAAAGGTCCTCGAAATCGAGGGTGCCGATCGGTACCGCACCTCCTTCGTGCTCGAGGGCGGCGCCATCCACGTCGACGGTCAAGGAACCTGCCTGACGACCGAGGAGTGCCTCCTCAACCCGAACCGCAACCCGGGGCTCACGCGCGAGGACATCGAGAACACCTTGCGCCGCTACCTTGGGCTTAGCACGGTGATCTGGCTCGGCCGAGGCCTCTACGGGGACGAGACCGGCGGCCACATCGACGAGCTGGCGTGCTTTACCGCGCCGGGACAGGTTGCCCTCACCTGGACACTTGACCGAAACGATCCGCAATACGAGATCTCGCGGGATGCCTGGGAGCGCTTGCGTCGCGCACGCGATGCGCGCGGCCAGACGCTCACCGTCCACAAGATCCACCAGCCCGGGCCGCTCTACATGACCGCCGCAGAAGCGGCCGGCGTCGACGCGCGAGCGGGCACACGCCCGAGAAGGGCGGGCGACCGTCTGCCCGCCTCGTATATCAACTTCTATATCGCGAACCGCTACGTAGTGATGCCGCTTTACGACAAGCGCCGAGACGCCGCCGCCATGCGTGCGATCCGGCGCCTGTTTCCCGGCCGCAAAGTGGTCGGCATCGAGAGCCGCGAGGTGCTGCTGGGCGGGGGCAATATCCATTGCATCACTCAGCAGGTGCCCCGCATCGCTCAGGCTTGAGGGCGGCGAAAGGAACTTTGCTCAAGCAGGGGCCCTCGAAAGCCTTTATCCTACGCAGCCCCAAGACACTCACTGGTATGTTCGTGCACCCACGATTGAGCAAGACCCTCTCCAAGGCGGCGAGCGCACTCGTCTGCGCGGCCGCGATTTTCGCGGCCGGCTGTCACCGTCAGGGCGACATCAGCTACTACGGCATCGCCTGGGTGACTGTCACCTCCGAGCCGGCACCCCAATATGCCTCTTACGTCGTGACCATCGACTCCATCACCCTAACGCGCAGCGACAATGTCGTGGTCACGGCCGTGGCGACGCCGGAAGTCGTCGATCTCGCGCAGATCCACAATATTGCCGAGCTGTGGAGCTCCGGGGCCGTGCCGGACGGCACTTATATCGCGGCCACGATTACCCTGGACTACACGGACGCCCTCATCGCGGTCAGAGACGGTGATGTCGCGGTGTCGCTATGCGCCACCGTATCAACTACATGCCTGACGGCTACGGTCCTGGATGCCAGTACCAAGGCCGCGCCCACGACGTATGCGGTGACTATCGAGTTCGACCCGCTGACGCAGCCCACCCTCACTCCCACCTTTGCCTCCACCAGCGCCGCCTTGATGGCCGTCGATTTCGATCTCGCCGCCTCCGGATATATCGATTATTCGACCAGCCCGCCGACCGCGTACGTTCAGCCGTACATGACCATCGGGCACGAGCCTTCCGACACGAAGCTCATCCGGGTGCGCGGGCCACTGGCTAACTCGAGCGTCGACCTCAATACCTACACGGCATACATTCGACCGTTCTACGACGAGGCGAACAATATCGGTCAAGTGACGCTGTTCAGCCAGCCCACGACCGTGTACACCTTGAACGGCCAGACGTACGTCGGTAATTTGGGCCTCGAGAAGCTCTCTGCGCTGTCGGCGGGATCGACCATAACGGCCGGCTTTACGACGTTCCAGCCCGATTATAATCCCACCAACGGCGCGTACGCGGGCCGCTTCAATCTGCAGTACGTGGTCGCCGGCAGTACCCTCGAGGACGTCTACACCAACGGCATCAGCGGAGATGTCATCGCCCGCACCGGCAACACATTGACGCTGCGCGGATCGACGTTGATCTTGACCACCTATGACACCTTTGAGTACGACGTAGCCGACTGCAACGTTCTGCTCGGCCCCGGCACCATTGTGACCGCCGACGACAACCCGCTGCTGAAGAACCTTACCGAGAGCTCGATCGCCGTCGGCGATCACATCACCGCTCGGGGCAACTATAGCCCGACGGGCGCCGCTCAGGGGTGCGGGTTCAAGACGTTGGGCGAGGCGGTGGAGCTTGACTCCACCGGGACCAAAGCCACGAACACGGGCTCGGTCCGGCTGCAGCCGAACGAAGCGTTCGGTACGCTCGTTTCCGCGGCGCCGGGGAGTCTGGTGATGGATCTGACCAGCATCGACTACTGGCCGGTGGCCGCCTATGACTTCGCCGGTAACGGCGCCACCACACCGGTGCCGACGGCGTTTTCCGTCAATACCGAAGGATTGACGCTACCCGCCGGCACGGTGCCCGGCGATCCGATCTGGGTGAGCGGCTACGCGTCGTCTTTCGGAGCGGCGCCCCCGGATTACCTGTCATTCGCGCTCAACAACGAGCTCAGCGTGCAGACGGCCGGTGGCCCGCTGGGCGGCGGCGTCCCGACGACCCCCGGGACCGGCGCCTGTGGCGTGGGCAGTCAGGTGTGCGACCCCGCGGTGTTGTCGGTGCGATGGGCCGCGGGCACCACGACTCCCTTCACGACCTTCTCCGACCAATCCTTGATTATCAATCTTTCGAATGCCGCGATCACGACCGCGACCCTGCAAATAGGCTCGGAATCCCTCGTGCTGTCATCACTCCCGTCGAGCCCCGTCATCGTGCCGACGCCGAATGCGACCACGGAGACGTTCGCTCCCCGATACACCTGGGGTGATCCGCTGACTTCGACCGTCGACGGAGCATCTACCACGTCGGACGTGGCCTCGACCACCACCCTCAGCGCATCGTCCTCGTTCAGTGCGTTCGTCAGCGGGGTGACTGCGACCCTGGGCAGTGCCGCGCCGGCCAAGCAGCTGGTGGCCCGCGGCATCTACGATCGGGCGAGCAACACCTTTACCGCGACCGCGATCGACTTCGCGCTATAAACTAATCCCGATCATGGGGATGCGCCGTTTACGGCAGGGTTTGACGGGAGCGCTGATGGCGGGCTGCGTAGCCGGCGGCGGCTTAGCGCGAGCGGCGGCGCCCGCACCCGCGCCGCGCACGCTCGCGGCCGGTGAGGTGCCGCCGCCGAGCATGCCCACGCCAAGCTCAGCACTCGCAGGCTCCTCCGCTCCGGTTCGCCCGCGCGTTTGTCTCGTGCTGTCGGGGGGCGGTGCACGCGGCATGGCGCACATCGGCGTGCTCAGAGTCATCGAGGAGCTGAAAGTGCCCGTCGACTGCATCGCCGGCACGAGCATGGGCGCGGTGGTGGGAGGACTGTACGCGAGCGGCATGAGCGCCGCGCAGATCGAGGCGACCATGCGCTCGGTGAACTGGCAGGAAGCCTTTCGCGATGCGCCTCCGCGGCGCGATCTGAACTTCCGGCGCAAGCAGGACGACCGCAATTTCCTGGTGCGGCTGCCGCTCGGCCTCAAGCACTACCACATGCTGCTGCCCAAGGGATTCATCCAGGGCCAGACGCTGCAGGAGACGCTGCGCCAGCTGACGCTGCCTTTCAGCAACACCACGAACTTCGACGAGCTGCCGACGCCCTTTCGAGCCGTGGCCACCGACCTCGTGACGGGCGATGCCGTCCTCCTGGAGAAGGGCGATCTGTCGATCGCGATGCGGGCAAGCATCTCCGCCCCCGGCGTGTTCGCGCCGGTCGAGTATGAGGGCCGGCTGCTGGTCGACGGCGGCATCGCGGAGAATCTCCCCATCGACGTGGCGCGCGCGATGCACGCGGACGTCCTCATCGTGTCGGACGTGAGCTTCCCCCTGCAGCCGCGCGCTAAGCTCGATACTGCGCTATCCATCTCCAACCAGATGCTCGCCATCATGGTACGCAAGAACGCCGATCGCCAGAAGGCGAGCTTGGGTCCCAGCGACATTCTCATCGAGCCGTCCCTGGGAAACTCGCCGCCCACCGACTTCACGATCGCCGCGGGCATGATCCTTCAAGGAGAGGCGGCGGCGCGCGGCGTCGCGTCGCGGCTCGCGGCGCTCGAGGTGAGCGATGCCGCATATCAAAGCTACATGGCGCGGCGCGCGATCCAGCAGCCCGGGTTGCCCGTGATCAAGTTCGTGCGCGTGGATCCCGACTCGCGGCGCTACGAGAAGACCATCCTCGCCGAGATGGAGCCGCTGGTCGGCAAGCCACTCGATCTGGACGCCGTCGGTGCGCGCATCACCGATCTCTACGGGCTCGGCTATTTCGAGACGTTGGATTACACGGTGGTTGCGCAAGGGCAGGGCTCGGAGCAGGAATACGGGCTCGAGGTGCATGCGCGCCGCAAGTCGTGGGGCCCGAATTACGTGCGTTTCGGCTTGGCCCTCGAGTCGAATTTCCAGGGCAGCAATCAATACAACGTGGCGGCCGAGTTCCTGCAGACGGAAATCGACGACCTGGAAGCGGAGTTGCAGACGAACGTGCAGATAGGGAGCGACTCGAAGATCACGAGCGAGTTCTACCAGCCGCTCGATGCGCTGGCGAAGTGGTTCGTGGCTCCTGCGGTGCGCCTCGAGTCGCGCGATCTGCCGATCTTCCAGAACAACTCCCGGATTGCCGATTTCCGCGATCGCGAGGTCGAGGGCGACCTCGATGTCGGGCGCAACCTCGGCAACTGGGGTGAGATTCGCGTCGGACTGCACCGGATCAACGGCTTGACGTACGACTACTTCGGCAATCCCGAGCTGGTCGATCCGCAGTACAACAACGGCGAGTATTTCTTCAAGTTCAGCTATGACCAGCTCGACAACGTCCACTTCCCGCGCCAAGGACAATCCTTCGACATCCAGTGGGACGCCGACCGCACCAATCTGGGCGCGGACACGGCCTTCGATCGGGTCTCGGTCGATTGGCTGGCGGCAACCTCACGGGGCCGCAACACGCTGCTGTTGTGGACCTCCGCCGGCGCGACCCTCGACGGCAGGCTCAAGCCCTCGGACGTGCAGGATTTTTACTCGCTCGGCGGCTTCTTCAATCTATCGGGGCTCGCGCCGCAATCCTTGCTCGGCCCCAACTACGCGATAGCCCGTGCGATCTATTTTCGCAAAATCAGTCGCGGCGGTGAGGGCTTCTTCGAGTTTCCGGTCTACGTCGGCATGTCGCTCGAGCTCGGCAACACCTGGGAGCGGCGCAGCGAGATCAGCTACGGATCGGCGCACAAGGACGCCTCGGTGTTCATCGCAATCGATACCTTGCTCGGGCCCGTGTACGTGGGCTCGGGCTACGACCAGTCGGGCAACGCCGGGTATTATCTGTTTCTCGGCCGGACGTTCTGAGCCGGCGGGACGCGCTAAAACCCGCGGCTTTCGGCGAGCCTCTCGACTTTCTCGAAGACCAGCGCCGGCCGATCGCCGATGCGCGAGTACTCGTGCTTGCGAGACATCTCCTCCAGCACGCGGTCGCGCTCCTCGGCGGTGAAGAACCAGTGAGTCTTCTGCCAATCGGTGCCGAGGAGCTTGGCGAACGGATCGCCGCGCTTCAGGCGCACGCGAATGCCGTAGGGTTGCGGCAGCACCGGGACGATGCGTGCCATGTTTTGAATGCTGGCGATTCCCATACGTGCGCGAAAGATAACGGAATCGGCGCATGGCCGCCAGCTGATTCGCGGCGAATTCGCGTGCTAGACTCCGCCGCCTTCCAGCGAGGTATTTGATGGCATCGTCTTACACCGCCTCCGACATCGAGGTGCTGAGCGGCTTGGATCCGGTGCGCCGGCGGCCGGGCATGTACACCGATACCACGCGCCCGAATCATCTGGCGCACGAAGTCATCGACAACAGCGTCGACGAGGCGCTCGCCGGTTATTGCGACGCCATCGACGTCACCTTGTTCAAGGACGGCTCGTGCGAGGTCGAGGATGACGGCCGCGGGATGCCGGTCGACATCCATCCCAAGGAGAAGATCAGCGGCGTCGAGCTCATTCTCACCCGCCTGCACGCGGGTGGTAAGTTCAACGACAAGACCTATCAGCACTCGGGCGGTTTGCACGGCGTCGGCGTGTCGGTGGTCAACGCGCTCTCGAAGCACCTCGAGTGCTGGGTGCGCCGCGGCGGCAAGGAATACAACCTGAGCTTCGCGAACGGCAAGCCCACGTCCAAGCTCGAGGTCGTGGGCGAGGTGGCGAAGTCGAAGACCGGAACGACTATCCGGTTCTGGCCCGACCCGAAATACTTCGACACGGACAAGTTCGCGGTGGCGAGCCTGAAACAGGTGCTGCGCGCCAAGGCGGTGCTGTGTCCGAACCTCAAGGTATCGCTCACCAACGAGATCACCGGCGAGAAGGACACGTGGCTCTACACCGGCGGCCTGCACGAGTATCTGGCCGAGCAGCTCGGCAAGGGGCAATGGCTGCCCGCGGAGACCTTCTACGGTAAGCGCGACATCGACGGCGGCAACATCGATTGGGCGCTAGCCTGGGTGCTCGACTCCGTACAGCGCGTAGCCGAAAGCTACGTCAATCTAATTCCGACCACCGAGGGCGGCACGCACGTGAACGGCCTGCGCGTCGGGACTTCGGATGCGGTGCGCGAGTTCTGCGAGTTCCGCAATCTCGTGCCGCGGGGTCTCAAGCTCACGCCCGAGGATGTGTGGGACGGTGTGAGCTTCGTGCTCTCCATGAAGATGCGCGAGCCCCAATTCGCCGGCCAGACCAAGGAAAAGCTCTCCTCGCGCGAGTCCGCAGGCATCGTCCAGGGCGTCATCAAGGACGCGTTCGCGCTGTGGCTCAACCAGCATCCCGATCAGGGAGAGAAGATCGCCATGATGGCGATCGCCAAGGCGCAGCAGCGCGTCAAGGAGAGCCAGAAGGTCGAGCGCAAGCGCACGGGCTCGGGCGCAACTCTGCCGGGCAAGCTCGCCGACTGCGTCAATCAGGATCCCGAGCGTGCCGAGTTGTTTCTGGTCGAGGGCGATTCGGCCGGCGGGTCCGCGAAGCAGGCGCGCGACCGGGTGTTCCAGGCGATCATGCCGCTGCGCGGCAAAATCCTCAACACCTGGGAATCGGATTCGAGCGAGGTGCTGCAATCGCAGGAAGTGCACAACATCAGCATCGCCATCGGCGTCGACCCTTCCGCCATCGATCTATCGGGGCTGCGGTATCACAAGATCTGCATTCTCGCGGACGCGGACAGCGACGGGCAGCACATAGCGACGCTCCTGTGCGCGCTTTTCCTCCGCCACTACCGCCCTCTCGTGGCGGCGGGGCACGTGTATGTGTGCATGCCGCCGCTGTTTCGCATCGACGCCGGCAAGGAGGTCGTGTACGCCCTCGATGAGCGCGAGCGCGAGCGCGAGCTTAAGCGCATCGCCGCCGCCAACTCGCGCGTCAAGGCGGTCGTCACCCGCTTCAAGGGCCTGGGCGAGATGAGCGCGATTCAGCTGCGCGAGACCACCATGGCGCCGCAGACCCGCCGCCTGGTGCAGCTCACCATCGATGCGCGCGACAATCCCGACCAGCTGCTCGACATGCTGCTCGCGAAGAAACGCGCGGGCGACCGCCGCGAATGGCTCGAGAGCAAGGGCAATCTGGCGCGCATCTAGCGCGGAGCGCCTCTCATGAAAGATCAAGAGCTGAATTTCGAAGGCATCGAGAGGGAGCCGCTCAAGTCCTTCGCGGAGCGCGCCTACCTCGACTACTCGATGTACGTGATCTTGGATCGCGCGCTGCCTCACCTAGGTGACGGCTTGAAGCCCGTGCAACGCCGCATCGTCTATGCCATGAGCGAGCTCGGCCTCGCGGCCGGCTCCAAACACAAGAAATCCGCGCGTACCGTCGGCGATGTCATCGGCAAGTTCCATCCCCACGGGGATTCCGCGTGCTACGAGGCCATGGTGCACATGGCCCAGGACTTCTCGTACCGTTATCCGCTCGTCGACGGGCAGGGCAACTGGGGATCGACCGACGATCCGAAGTCGTTCGCGGCGATGCGCTACACCGAGTCGCGCCTGACACGCTACGCGGACCTCCTGCTCGACGAGCTCGACGCGGCCACGGTCGAGTGGGTGCCGAACTTCGACGGCTCGCTCGAGGAGCCGACGCTCTTGCCGGCGCGCGTGCCGAACCTTCTGCTGAACGGCGGCTCGGGGATCGCCGTCGGCATGGCGACCGACATCCCGCCGCACAATCTGCGCGAGGTGGTGAACGCCTGCATCGCGCTCCTCGATGATCCGGAGCTCACGACCCGCAAGATCATGGCGCACGTCAAGGGCCCGGACCTGCCCACCGGCGGGGAGATCGTTTCCCCGCGCGCCGAGCTCGTGCAGATGTACGAGACGGGCAACGGCAGCTTCAAGGCGCGCGCCACCTACGAGATCGAGGACGGCGAAATCGTCATCGACGCGCTGCCCTTCCAGGTGTCGGGCGCCAAGGTGCTCGAGCAGATCGAGGCCTTGAAGCAGCAAAAGAAGCTCCCCATGGTGGACTTCACGCGCGACGAGTCCGATCACGAGAACCCGACGCGCCTCGTGATCGTGCCGAAGTCGAACCGGGTGGACGTGGTGGAGCTCATGAACCACCTGTTCGTCACCACCGATCTCGAGCGCAATTACCGGGTGAATCTCAACGTCATCGGCCTCGACGGCCGCCCGCGCGTCATGGGCCTGAAGCAGCTGCTGCTCGAGTGGCTCGAGTTCCGCAAGGCGACCGTGATGCGGCGCTTGCAGCACCGGCACGAGAAAGTGAGCGCGCGGCTGCACATCCTCGACGGCTTGCTGATCGCGTATCTCAACCTGGATGAGGTGATACGCATCGTACGGCGCGAGGACGAGCCGAAGCCGGTGCTCATCAAGCGCTTCAAGCTCTCCGAAGCCCAAGCAGAGGCCATCCTCGAGACCAAACTGCGCCATCTCGCGCGGCTCGAGGAGATGAAGATCCGCGAAGAGCAAAAGGAGCTCGCGGAAGAGCGCGACGAGATCGACCGCATCCTGAAGAGCAAGGCGCGCCTGACCAAGCTCGTGCGCGAGGAACTCTTGCGGGACGCCGAGGAGTACGGCGACGCGCGGCGCACCAAGCTCGTCGAGCGCGAGGCCGCGCAGGCCATCGCCGAGGTCAATCTCATGTCGAGTGAGCCCACCACGGTGGTGCTTTCGCGGCTCGGTTGGGTGCGTGCCGCGAAGGGGCACGACATCGACGCGCGCGGCCTCGCGTACAAGAGCGGCGATGAATTTCAGGCGGCGGCCAAGGGCCGCAATCTCCAGCAGGCCGTGTTCATCG
>Ga0302324_100028531_pt1 | contig 10605 bp, 10 predicted proteins | sample Palsa_T0_1_FD_201949 | JGI IMG/M metagenome (GOLD analysis project Ga0302324, IMG submission 201949) | Peat permafrost microbial communities from Stordalen Mire near Abisko, Sweden - Palsa_T0_1 | ecosystem: Environmental > Terrestrial > Soil > Palsa > Peat permafrost | place: Sweden: Abisko... | reverse complement strand
GGCTTTGATCGGCCCGGCTTCGGCGTCTTCGCCGGCATCAAAGCGACTCTGTAGCTGCACCCGTGGCGGAAGTTGCATGTTGAGGTGCCAGCGTCATAATTGGGCAGACACGCGGTTCAGGCGCTGGGAGGGCCACCATGAATCTTGCCGACTCCACTACCGAGCCCGCCGGACTACCGACGCAGGACGAGCGTACCTGGGGCATGGTGGCGCATCTGGCGGCACTGGGTTTTTTCGTGGTGCCCTTCGGCAACATCCTGGGCCCGCTCATCGTGTTACTCATCAAACGCGAGCACTCGCCCTTTGTCGCCTTGCACGCCAAGGAAGCGCTGAACTTCAATATCACCTTCCTGCTCGGCGCAATCGTATGCTGCCTGTTGCTGGTAATTTCGATCGGCATACTCTTTGGGGCGCTACTGTTCGTCTTTTGGCTCGTGATGACCATCATCGCCGCGTTGAAGGCGAATGAGGGCCTCGCCTATCGCTACCCGTTTAGCGTGCGCTTGGTGAAGTAGCGGCGGCGCTCAAGCGCCCAAGAACATTCGATAGGCCGGGTTGTGGGTTTCTTCCACGTGCGCATAGTGCAGCTCGTGTAAGTGCTCGAGGAATTGTGCCCGCTCGGCGGGGGCCACCTGGATCCCCGCCAGTACGCGTCCGTAATCCGAACCGTGATTGCGGTAATGAAACAGACTGATGTTCCAACGGCCACCAATGGCCTGCAGGAATTTCACCAGCGCCCCGGGACGCTCAGGAAACTCAAAGCGGAAGAGCAGCTCGTGCTCGATGGCGCGCGCATGGCCACCGACCATGTAGCGCACGTGCAGCTTCGCCATCTCGTTGTCCGACATGTCGGTGATACTGTAGCCCGCCGCGCGCAGCGCCTGCAGCACCGAGTGCTGTTCGGTGCGGCCTTGCGACAGTGCGAAGCCCACGAAAATCTGCGCCACCTGCGCGTTTTCATACCGGTAGTTGAACTCGGTGACGCTGTGCTGACCGAGCGCTTCGCAAAAGCGCAGGAAGCTGCCGGGCTCTTCTGGAATCTCGGCCGCGAACAGCGCCTCGCGCGCCGCCCCCAGGTCGGCGCGCTCGGCCACGTACCGCAGCCGGTCGAAGTTCATGTTGGCGCCGCTGTTGATCGCTACCAGTCGCTGGCCGCTCTTGCCCGAGCGCGCCACGTATTTCTTGATACCTGCCACAGCCAGCGCGCCGGCGGGCTCGACGATCGAACGCGTGTCCTCAAAAACATCCTGGATAGCCGCGCAGATCTCATCCGTGTCGACCAGTACGATCTCATCCACGTGGGCGCGCGCGAGCTCGAAACATTCCTCGCCAACGCGTTTCACCGCGACTCCGTCGGCAAACATGCCGACGCGCTCGAGCGTCACGCGGCGCCCCACCCGCAACGATTCGTACATGGCTGCCGCGTCCTCGGGCTCAACGCCGATGATCTTGACGTGCGGGTACAAATACTTGACGTATACGGCGATGCCGCCGATCAGCCCCCCGCCACCGACCGGCACAAAGATCGCGTCGAGCGCGCCGCCGCTCTGGCGCATGATCTCGACGCCGACGGTGCCTTGGCCTGCGATGACATCGGGATCATCGAACGGGTGGACAAATACCAGGTGCCGCTCACGCGTGAGCGCAAGCGCCCGCTCGGCCGCCGTGTCGTAATCATCGCCGTGCAGCAACACCTCGGCGCCCAGATCGAGCACCGCCTGCACTTTGATCTGCGGTGTCGTCTGCGGCATCACGATCATGGCTGGAATCGCGCGGCGTTGTGCCGCGAGCGCTATGCCCTGCGCATGATTGCCGGCGGAGGCGCAGATGACGCCATGTTGCGCGGTGGCTGGCGACAGGTGCGCGATCTTATTGTAGGCGCCGCGTAGCTTGAACGAAAAGATAGGCTGCAGGTCTTCACGCTTGAGCAGCACCCGGGCGCCGATGCGGCGCGACAGGCGCGGCGCCTCCTCGAGCGGCGTCTCCACCGCGACGTCGTAGACGCGTGCTCTTAGGATCCTCTCGATATAGGGGCTCGCCACTTAATCCTCGTCGCTCAAGGATGACTAAGCTTAACCGATCAGCCTGCAGCACTGACCGGAAACGCCAGGCAGCTGCGCCCGGAACGTCAGCTGGCTATCACCGCCACGGCCATCTGCAGAACAAAATGGGAAAAACGGCGGGATCTTGGTGCGGACGCCGCCAGGCGTTTTCTTGAAACACCCTGCCTTGGCATTCTCGACGTAAGCGACTGTTCGATCACGCCGAACTGGCCGTCATCCGGGTGCGTGATGACTAGCATCAGACTTACGGGACTTGGGTCTAAGAGGAGCGCCGCCAAATCTTTCTTACATCAGCGTCAGCGCCAGGTGCAACACCGGCGCAAGCGGCCGTCGAAACTGCGCATGCCAGACTGCGATGCGGACTTGAGCGCATTGCGCCAAGGTCGCGGCAAAGTGCCGCCTGGCGCTACCCCGGAACCGAGACGCAGTGAGACGCGCCGAGCGCTCGTCAACGCTCGCTGACAGGAACGTTCACATTCTCGCGTTTGTCGTGGGGCGAGCGTTGAAGATCTGCGCCATTACATCGCGAGCCGCTGTCAGAAAGCTCGCGAACCATGCGAGCCGTGCGGCAATCGCGCGCGCTCAGCGCCTCTCGGTGACGGGACGGACCGCGAAGCGGAAGGGCGCCTTGCCGATGAGCACGGCATCGCCATCCTTGAGCGTTTGGCGCAGCACTCGCCGTCCGTTCACGATCACGCCATTCGTGCTGTTCAAGTCCTCGATGATCGTATGCGTCGGCCCGGCGAGAATCACCGCATGGTGGCGGCTGATGAATTTGGCGTCGATCTGCACGTCGTTGTCGGGCGTGCGCCCGATCGTCGTCTTGCGGCCGAGCATGTGCACCACTTCGGAGTCGCCGGTGCGGATGAAGAGGCGTGCGGCACCCTCCGGAGCGACTTCGTGGGTGCCACTCGCGCCGGGATCGAGACGTTTCATACTTTGTTGAATATTGCCGAGCAGTACCTGGCTGTTGGCCGCTTCGGTCTCGAGACGGTTAATCAGGCGCTCGCGTTCGGCAAGCGTGCGCCGAGCCTGCTCGACCGTCCCGCGTGAGTCGTCTTGCGTCTTGGCAAGCTCGTCGAGCCGCGCGCTCTTCATGCGCACGTCCGTCTCGAGCCGATGAATGGAGTCCTCAGCCGCGCGCAAGTCGCCTTCCAGATCGCGCGCGCGCTCGAGGTTCACACGCAGATCCTCCTGCAGCGTAGTCAGCGTTTGCGCCTGCTTGACCGCGGAGGTCTCCAGCTCGAGGACGCGGGCACTGGCCGCCGCGAGACGCGCGGCCTGCTCGGTGTTCTCGGCCTGCAGCGCGGCGTGCGCGGCGACGCTTACATCGCGGGCGCGTACTACGCCTGCGAGCTCAACTTCAAGGCGCGCCACCCGTTGGCGCTGCTCGCCAATGGCACCTTCCATCGAGTTGCGCAGCTCGAGTGCCGCGAGAGACGAGGCCTCCTCCTCGGCGAGGCGCGCGTTGGCGACGGCGAGCGCCGCATCCAGCGTTTGCAGATTCTTGCGCTGTACTTCGGCCTCGACGCTCGCACGCGCCAGATCGCGCTGCCGCGCTGCGAGCGTTTCACCATCGGCAAGCTGCGTAGATTTCAGCGCCGCGATGCTCGCGTCCCGTTCAGCAACGGCAGCGGTGAGCGCGGCGATGTTGTCGTTGAGAAAGGCAGCGTCACTCTTCACCTCGCCGATCTGCTCGTTGCGACGCGCCAGCGCTCCGCCCAGGTCGCTCACTTCTTTGTCGAGCCCCGCGATGCGTGCATTGCGTGTTTGCAGCTGCGTCTGCAATTCGCCGACTTCCTGAGTGCGGCTTCCGAGTTCGCCCTGCAAATGCTGCAGGCGCGCCTCGCGGTCGCTTACAGCGTGATCGAGCCCGGAGAGAAGCGCATCGAAAATCGTCCGCCGGCCCTCGAGCGAGCGCAGCGTCTCCAGGTAACCGGCGCTGCGTGTCTGCAGTTCGCGTACTTCCTGTTGCGCGATTTCGACGGCACGTTCGCGCGCAGCAAGTTGAGCATCGAGTACGCCCTGGCGCGCATGCAGGGCACGCGTAGCCGCGTCACGCTCCTCAACCGCGCGCCGTCGCTCTTCACTGCGAACCTCTGCGTCCGCCAGCGCCGCCTGCACTTGGGCAAGCTCCTTCAATAGTGCGCTGGCACGCTCCTCGGTCGCGATGCGCGAGTTGCGCGCGGAGGCGAGTTCGTGTTCGAGTTCAGTGAGCCGCTCGCCTTTACGCGTCAGCCGCTCTTCGACGTCCTTCAATGACGTCGACAGTGCGCGAAGATTGACCTCTAGTTGAGTGCTGCGCTCATCGACTAATGGCTCGGAAGGCGCCGCGCCCAGAGTGGCAATGCCCGCAGGGACGATCCAGGTGTCTGTGCTGCTCGCATGCTCTGCGGTTCCATCGGCGACGTCGAGCACAGGCAGCTCGGCGGTGGACTCCAGATCCACATCGCTCGATGGAGGAACCGATTGGCGCTGTACACTCATCTCTAGCGCATCCCTTCACCTTGAAATTCAACATGTAAAGTGTAACGCGACGCGGCGGCGGCGCGCAGACTTGCCAGCCAAAATGTGAGCAAGTTCGCGCTACATTACATAAGACGGTCGCGCGGTCCTCAGCGCAGAAACTCTGCCACGGCATCCGCCACAGCCGCGGGCGCCGTCTCGCACAACCCCACGCCATCGCGCGGGAAGTCCACGAACCGTGCCTTTGGCATAAGTTCCCGCACGCGCGTCATCGGTTCATCCGCGGAGTTCAGAAGCAGTACGGGTTGAGAGATGCGTCCGAGCCGCTCGCGTGCGGCGTAGTGCATGGCGGCGTGCAGGCCCCACGACGCATTTGTACCGTTGTATAGCGCAGTCGCGACCCGGCGCGCCGTGAGCTCGGTGGGCAGTGGACGTTTCGCGGTGGCAACCGAGCGGCTCCATTCGCGTTCCAAATGGCTGCCGTCTGCGCTTGCCGAGCCCGGCCAAGGTGAGCGCATGAACTGCGCCCGGTCCTGGTCGTTGAACGGCGGCACAGCAGCCAGCACCACGCGCCGTATCTGCGCGGGCCGCGCAACCGCAAGCTCCGCAGCGATGAGCGCGCCGGTCTGGCATCCCAAGACATCGATCTGGCGGAATCTCATGGTATCGAGGAAATCTCCCACGGAGGCTGCGTAATCCTCGATCGTGGGTTGCGCGTTTGGGCCGTCGGATTCCCCATAGCCCGGCAGATCCGGCGCATACACTGAGCGGTCGCGCCCGAGGATTTTTTGTATGCCGTCGAACATCCGCCCGGTGAGCGGAGTCTCGTGCAGACACAAGAGCGTCGTGCCTTCCTCAAAGCCGCCACCGCGCGGCATAGCGTTATGGACGTGCAGCTGACCGTACCGGCATTCGAAATAGCCGCGCCGCACGGGCGGCGCTGTACCGGCTTCACGGATTGCGCGCGATCGAGGTGCCATAGTGTGCTCCCGGCGTGGGTACGGATTGGGTACGCGCCTGCACGGCGAACTATAGGGAATATGAAAGGAGCGATGTCATGATCCGCTTAGCAGCCTTTATCTTGCTGGCCGCGAGCCTTGCCGGCTGCGGACTTACGGAAACGGTCAGTTCCGCGGCGACGGACGCGACGGCCAAGGCGCAGGAGATTAAGGAGGGCAAGGCAACCCAGGCCCGTGCCCAGGCGCAGCTGAATGCCGCGATGAATGCGGCCGCGGCACAGCGACAAGCCGGCGAAGCCGCATCGCAGTAACCCAAGCGCCGCAGTGGAATTGGACGCGCCCGCGAGGGTCGAGCGCGTCCAAACCCGAACCTTAGCGGTGCTTTTTACCGCGAAGCCGCTTCAGCAGCGTATCGGCCTGCTTCACTGCAAAGCGTTTTGCGACGGCAAAGCTCCCGGGAGCGCTGCGGCGCCGGCCTGACTTGGCCCGCTTCTTCGTGCTCTTGCGCTTGGCCGTCTTGCGCACTACCTTTTTCACCGCCCGCTTCGCCTTTCGCAGCGGGCGTTTCTTGGCAGCCGCTTTTTTGGTCGCGCGCTTCTTGGCCGCAGGCTTTTTGGCGGACGCTCTCTTCACCGCGGGTTTTCTTGCCGCGGCCTTCTTCGCCACGGGTTTTTTCAAGTTCGCCGGAGCATTCGGTGCGGCGCCGGCCGGCGGCGCAGCGGTCGGCTTGGCGGGCGCCGGACTCGGAGCTGGGGTCGGGGCGGCGGGCTTTACGGTCGGAGGCTGAGACTTGGCTGTCGGCGCCGACACACTCTTTGGCGCCGAGACTTTCGCAGGCTGTGCCGCCGAGGCCGGAGCCTTGGCCGGCTGTGCTGCAGGTGCCGATGCGGCCACCCTCTTGTCGGCATGCACCGCAAATGCGGCGCCCTGCGGGTCACTGAGGTGCGCGATCCACGTGCCTCCCGGAACCTCCATCGGGCCATTACAAATCTTGCCGCCCGCCGCCTTCGCGGCATTGGCCGACTTATCTACGTCAGGGACATGCGCATAACACATCCACGCAGTCGGCATCGGACGGTCGGGAGTGATTTTGAACATGCCGATGGACTGCACGCCGTTGATTCCGACGAGGTGGTAGACGCCCATCGGACCCATGTCGTGCTTGCCAACTTCCTGCCAGCCGAAGAGCTCGCCGTAAAATCGCAACGCGCCGACGGCATCCGTGGTCGTGAGCTCATGCCAGGAAATTTCCTGCGGCGTCGAACCGCTGCCGGGCTGTGGCGAGGCGGCCGCGGTGAAGATCGCGAATGCCGCACCCTGTGGATCCGCCAGAACCGCCATGCGTCCGGTGCCGGGAATGTCGCTCGCGCCCATCACCACACGCGCGCCAAGACCCTGGGCACGCTGCAGCGTCGCATCGACGTCCGGTGTGCCGATATAGGCAAGCCACGCCGGACCCGACGCGCGCACCGCATCCGGCAATGAGCGCACACCGCCGAACGGGCCGTTGCCACCCACCCACAGCGTGTAGGAGGGATCCTTATCCCAGGACTGGGTTTTCCAGGAAGTCACCTTGGGATAGAAGGCCGCGGCCGCCTTGGTATCGGTCGTCATCAGCTCATGCCAGACGAATCGGCCCCGAATGTCAGCGTTGCTCATGTGATTTTTCCTTTTAGTTAAGCGTCTACCACTCACCGGTGTTAGGCATCGACTTCCAGGGCTCGGCTGGTTCAAGCGCCGCCCCCTTTTGTAAGAGCTCGATCGAGATATTCTCGGGGGAACGCACGAAGGCCATGTGGCCATCGCGCGGCGGCCGGCTGATAGTAACGCCGTGCTCGGCCAAGCGCTTGCAGGTCGCGTAAATGTTGTCCACGGCGTAGGCCACGTGACCGAAATTGCGGCCGCCGGAGTAGCGTTCAGGCTCCCAGTTGTGCGTGAGCTCAATCTGCGCTGATTCATCCCCGGGCGCTGCCAGAAACACGAGCGTGAAGCGCCCCTTGGGATAGTCCTGGCGGGCAAGCTCCTTGAGCCCGAGTGCATCGCAGAAGAACCGGAGCGAGGCCGCCAGATCCGTGACGCGCAGCATCGTGTGCAGGTATTGCATAGCCTTCAGAACATCTCGGCCGGCCCCGGCGTCTTGATCTCGACGTCGTGGCGTGAGGCGATGAAGTCGCCGGTGATCATTTGCGTGTATGTCTGACCGGGGCCGACCATGGGATAGACACCCGCGTCCGGATCAATCATCACTTCGACAAATGCCGGTCCTGCAAATTCGATGAATTCGCGGATCACTCGGGGGACGTCTTCCTTGCGGTCGAGGCGCACGGCGTAGCGGAAGCCGTCTGCCTGCGCGGCCTTGACGAAGTCCTTCTTGTGCAGCGAGCGATCGCTCGCCGACAGGCGTCCCTTGAAAAACAGCTTCTGCCACTGCTTTACCATGCCGTCGCCGAAATTATTGAGCACGACGACCTTAACCGGCAGCTCATAAGTCGTGACGGTCTCAAGCTCGCCGATGTTCATGCGAATGCTCGAGTCGCCATCGATGTCGATCACCAGCCGCTGCGGGTTTGCGATCTGCGCGCCGATTGCCGCGGGCAGTCCAAAACCCATGGTGCCCATGCTGCCCGAAGTGAGCCACAGCCGCGGTTCACGGAAATCGCAGTACTGCGCTGCCCACATCTGGTGCTGCCCGACTCCGGTTGAAATGATCGCCTGGCCGTGGGTGTGACGATTGATCTCCTCGATCACGTAATAGGGCTGAATGAGCGGGCTCTCCCGGTCGTAGTTCATCGCATGCGTGCGCTTGAGCGCCGCAAGCTCCTCGTGCCAAAGGGCGTAGTCCGGGTGAAAGCCGGCGTTCTGCCCGTGACTCACCAGTGAGCGCAGCGCATCGGACAGCGCGCCCACATGGCTCCAATCCACCGCCTTCACCTTGTTGATCTCAGCGCGATCGATGTCGAGGTGAGCGATGCGCTTGGCATTGGCTGCGAACTTTGCGGGCACGCCGGCGACGCGATCGTCGAAGCGCGCGCCCACGGCGATCAGGAAATCGCAATCGTCCACCGCATAATTCGCGAACGCCGCGCCGTGCATGCCGAGCATGCGCAGCGACAAGGGCTGCGTTGTATCGAATGAGCCGATCCCCATGAGCGTCGTCACGACCGGGATACCAAACGTCAGCGCAAATTCGCGCAGCGCCTCGGCTGCGCCGGCATTGATCACCCCGCCGCCCGCGTACAAAAGCGGCCGCGACGCGTGGCCCAGCATCTGGAAGAATTTCTCCGCCTCGTGCGGCGTGAGCGTCTCGTCGGCAAGCTCCTGCATCCGCCGTCGATAGCCGGGCACCGGCAGCGTGCCGCTGCCCAGGAACTCACCCTCCCACGCCTGGACATCCTTCGGTACGTCCACGACCACCGGGCCGGGACGTCCGGTGCGGGCGATCTCGAAGGCGGTGCGTAGGGTGGCTTCGAGCTTCTTCGGATCAGTGACAAGAAAGATGTGCTTGGCGACCGCGCCCATGAGCGACGGCACCGGCGCTTCCTGAAATGCATCGGTGCCGATGGCGCCGGTCGGCACCTGCCCGCAAATGACCACGATCGGTACGGAATCGGCCATGCAATCGCGTACCGGGGTCACGGTGTTCGTCGCCCCGGGGCCTGAGGTCACCAGACACACGCCCACCCGGCCCGTAGCGCGCGCGTAGCCCGCCGCCATGAAGCCTGCGCCCTGCTCGTTCGCCGGTACGTAGAGCGGCATCTGCTGCTGGCCGGCAGCGCCGCGCCGCTCGTTGTAGAGAAATACCGCATCGTAGGTCGGCAGGATCGCGCCGCCGCTATAACCGAATATGGCGGATACGCCCTCGTCTGCCAGCACCTGCACGATCATCTGGGCGCCGCTCATGCGCTGCCCCGCCTGCGGATGCGCAGCGTTTCTTGGCAGGGTTAACGTGTCGTTCATCGAGGTCGGTCGTCGACGCACACAAGGCAGAGCCCGGGAAGCCTAGCAGCTTAAGGGCGTGGCGCAAGCGGGCGAGAACGCTGCGCAGCGAGTGAGTTTATCGAGCGGGAAGTGCCGTTGGATGCCTCGGCGCATAAAGGCCGACTGCGCCGCCGCCCGGCAGCCGGATCCTCACGATCGAGCCCCAGCGGGCTTCCTGCACTTCGGAACACGCGACGCCCTTTTTCGCGAGCGCCGCAATCTCTTCGCGCAGATCGGAGCACATCAAGAAGAGTTCGTGCCGGTCATTCTCCTCGGCGGGATGCACGGCCACCTCGGCGGGAGGCAGCGCGAAAATCAGCCATCCGTGACCCGCATCCACGCAAGCGAATCCCAGGATGTCGCGCAGGAAGGCCCGGTCAGCGTCCGCATCGCGGCTATATACGATGATGTGGGCTCCAAAAATCACCGGTCTGCCGCGCCGCTCCCTGAATTTACCACCAGGGTACTCCAAATCCCCGCGCCAGCCGATCTGCCAACATTCTCATCGCCCGCAACGAGCGCATCCGCTGGCGGATCATCCCACCCGGCAGCGCGCCGCCAGCCAATCATTTATTCTTCGCCGACGAGGTCTCCCCGAAGCGCCATGCGTCACATCATTGCCATACTCCTGCAGAACGAAGCGGGCGCCCTCTCCAGGGTTGCCGGGCTCTTCTCCACCCGCGGCTACAACATCGAGTCCCTGTCGGTTGCGCCGACCGAGGACCCGACAGTCTCGCGAATCACGCTCGTGACCAAGGGCTCCGAGGCCGTCATTCAGCAGATTGTCAGTCACCTGAATAAGCTCATCGACGTGGTCAGCGTGGAAGACATGACTCTCGGTGAGCATCTCGAGAGAGAGCTTGTGCTGTTGAAACTCAAAGTGCGCGCCGGGCAAAGCGACGCCGTGCGCGGCTTCGTCGTACGCACCGGTGGGCGGGTGCTCGACCCGGCGCCCGATGGATTCGTGGTTGAGCTGACGGCGAGCGAGGCGGAGGTCACCGTTTTCGTGGCTGAACTCGCCCGTCAGGCGCAGATACTTGAAATTGCCCGCAGCGGCGCCCTCGGAATGGGGCGCAGCGCGCGCGCGCTCAGGATCGTCCGCTAGCGATGGGGATGAGCGGGGCGCTTCCGATGAGCAG
>Ga0302324_100028530_pt1 | contig 10606 bp, 7 predicted proteins | sample Palsa_T0_1_FD_201949 | JGI IMG/M metagenome (GOLD analysis project Ga0302324, IMG submission 201949) | Peat permafrost microbial communities from Stordalen Mire near Abisko, Sweden - Palsa_T0_1 | ecosystem: Environmental > Terrestrial > Soil > Palsa > Peat permafrost | place: Sweden: Abisko... | reverse complement strand
TGCCAACGCCCACTTCCTTGGTGGTGAAAAACGGCTCAAAAATTCGCGACTCGATTTCCGGCGGCACACCCGGCCCGTTGTCCTCGACCGTGATCCAGATTTCTCCTTCTTTGAGCACGGTGCTTAACCGGATGCAGCGCGGCTCGGGCGTTTTGGCCATGGCCTGCATTGAGTTATTGATCAAGATGACCAGGATTTGTTGGATCTGGTCCGATTCGGCGCTGGTGGCGGGGATGACACTATCCAACAAGACCTCGATTTTGACATGGGCCAGGGATAAATCGAATTTGCGCAATTCGACCACTCCGGTGACTAACTCGTTGATGTTGACCATTTGGCGCTGGGCCGGCTGCGAACGGGCAAAGGCCAGAAAATTGCGCACCAACCGGGCGGCGCGGTTGCTTTCCTGGGCGACACTTTCCAGATCCTGGCGTGTTTTGGCCGGCAGGTTGTGGCTGGCCAGGATGATCTCCACATAGCCGCCGATGACGGCCAGCGGATTGTTCAATTCGTGCGCCACGCCTGAAATCATCTGCCCCAGCGCAGAGAGTTTCTCGACCTGGCGCAACTGCTGATCCATGCGCAGGCGATCGGTGATTTCCCGGAAAAAAAACTGGTAGGCGCTCTGCCCGGCAAATTCAACCGGGGCGCCGATGGTGTCGGCGGGAATGAGCGTGCCGTTTTTATGCACCAGATTCAGCGGTCGTTGCGAGCAGATGAGCTCAAACCATTGATGCCCCGAGTTCGGCGCCCGCTCCGGGCTGGTCTTGATCTGACAAAAGCTTGTCAAACATTGGCTGGTGGCCTGGCGGACGCTGATGCCCAGGAGGTTTTCGGCGGCGCGGTTCAGTTCCAGAATGCGCAGATCGGTGCGCGCGGCAATGACGATGGATTCCCGGGCTTGTTGAAAGAGGCGTTGGTAGCGCTCCTCGGTGAACCAGACTTTGCTCTGCAATCTTTCCCGCTCAAAGAGGTCGCGCCGTTGATGATTGTAGCGCACTTGCTCCAGCACCAGGATGCTCATGCTCACGGCAATGAGTAATTGCAGGACCGCCGAAATGAGGAAGCCGGTGGCGGCCAGAGCCGGTGTTTCAAAGAGCGGGTACGCCACCAAATAGGCTCCCCAAAAGAAAAAGCCGATGGACAGAAGCGCCGCGCCCAAAAATTTCCGAATCCGGCGGTAGTGAAAAAAGGCCGCCGCAGTCAGCAGGCTGGCCAGGCCGATAAAAACGAAAACCGACCAATGAATCTGCGCGTGGGCGGCGCCCAGGTATTTGCTGCCCGCGTAACTCCACAACACCAGGAAAGCCAGAGTGAGGGCGATGCGCCGTTGACGGACTCGCTGACCCAGGAATCGCAAGGTACCCCATAGCAAAAAGACGGCCGAAACACACAGGCACCAATCTTTGAGCCAAACCTGCCATAGAGCGCCGCCCGAGGACGATTGCTTCCAATAAAGAAGCGTCAGCCACAACGCGTAGAACAGCCAGGCCGTCGTCCAAATGGCGAAATACCGGCGCCGCGTATAGGTATTGAGATAATGGAACACCCCCACCAGCACCGCAACGCTTACAAGGGAAATCAAGAGAGCAGGCTTCAGATGTTCTTCTGAAAAAACCATATTTTAGTCCCTGTTGTTTGGTCGATTCATGCAACGAACTCAACCTTCACGTGAGCCTGTCCTGCGGCGCAGAACCTATTCAATTCACTCGGTGGCGTCAACCGTAATTCAACCGCCCAAATCGTTTGATAAAAAGTGCCTGTTTTTTCGTCTGAACCATGATAAGGTCACACTAGATGAACCGCACATTAGCCGCATGTTTTGCCGTCTGCTTGCTCGTGGCGCCCGCCAGCCCCGGCGTGCTCACGCCCGAGCAGGTCAAGGCTCTGCCGCCGCCAGCCAGTCATCCCATCAATTTCAAGACGGAAATAAAACCGATTTTTGAGGCAAGTTGCGTGACGTGCCATGGCCGGGGCCGCAGTCGAGGCGGATTCCAAATCGACTCTAGGCAATCCTTGCTCAAAGGCGGTGATACGGGGCCGAGCGCGGTTCCGGGCAACAGCGCGGACAGTTTAATCATTGAGTTGATTTCGGGGTTGAATACGGAGGAGGTCATGCCGAAAAAGGGCAAGAAACTGACCCCGCAGGAGGTTGGAGCATTGCGGGCCTGGATCGATCAGGGTTTGCCGTGGGACCCGCAAATAACCTTTGGACCAATACCGCCGCAAAATCTGGAGCCTCGTTCCCCCGCCCTGCCGGTGGCGCATCACGAAATCAATCCCGCCGATCGCTTTCTGGATGTCTATTTCGAGCGGCATCACATCAAGCCACCGCATCCGGTCGATGACCGGACTTTTGCGCGCCGAGTGTACCTGGACACCATCGGCTTGCTGCCGCCGGCAGACGAGTTGGAGGCCTTCGTTGGCAGTCATAAATCGGATAAGCGAACGGCGCTGGTCAAATCGCTCCTCTCGCGCGAGGACGCCTACGCGCAGAATTGGATGACGTTCTGGAACGACCTGCTGCGCAATGACTACAAGGGGACCGGTTTTATTGACGGCGGTCGCGAGCAGATTACCCAATGGCTTTATACGGCCTTGCGAACCAACATGCCCTACGACCGGTTCGTGGCCGAATTGATCAATCCCACCAAAGGCTCGGAGGGATTCAGCAAGGGCATTGTCTGGCGGGGCTTCGTCAATGCGAGCCAGATGCCGCAAATGCAGACGGCCCAGAATGTTTCGCAGGTTTTCATGGGAGTGAATCTCAAATGCGCTTCCTGCCACGACAGCTTCATCAATGACTGGCAATTGTCCGATGCCTACGGCCTGGCCAACGTTTTCAGCGATCATCCGCTGGAAATTTACCGTTGCGACCAGCCGACCGGCCAGCAAGCGCCGACCAAATTCATTTTCCCGCAACTGGGCGATTTGCCGGCCTCCACCAACAAACAGCAGCGCCTGCAATCGCTGGCCACCCTCATCACCTGCCCCAAGGACGGACGTCTCTCGCGCACGATGGTCAACCGTTTGTGGGCCAAATTCCTTGGGCGCGGACTGGTCGAACCGGTGGACGACATGCAACAAACAGCCTGGGACCCGGACCTGCTGGATTGGCTGGCGCAGGATTTCGTCGCGCATGGCTACGATTTGAAGGAGACGATGGAACGAATACTGACCTCGCGCGCCTATCAATTGCCGGCGGTGGACTTGGGTGAACGGCAAAACACCAACTATGTCTTTCTCGGCCCGGATGTCCGGCGCATGACGGCGGAGCAATTCAGGGACGCCTTGGCCTCCTTGACCGGAGTCGGTTACGCGGCGGCCGACGCGCAGGTGGATATGGGGGAAAGCGTCAAACAGAAATTTGGCCCCAAGCTCAAAGCCATGTGGATTTGGAACGACCCCGGCGCGGCCACCAACGCCAAAGCCGGCAGCATCTACCTGCGCAAATCGCTCCGCCTTCCTCTGTTGCCCGATCAAGCGGACGCGATGGTCGTCTGCGACAACGCTTTTGAATTGTTCGTCAACGGTCACAGAGCAGGTTCCGGGGCCGATTACTCCAAGCCTTTCATGGTGGATCTCAAGCCATGGTTGCAGCCAGGCGACAACATGATCGCCGTGGAAGCGATGAATGCTCCCTCCCCCACGCAAAATCCTGCCGGATTATATGTCTATGCGCGGATTCGGGCCCGTCCGCATGGCAAGGAAAAGGAACAGGTGATGGACTTCGTGAGCGATGAATCATGGCTTACGGACGAGAAGCAGACCGACGGGTGGGAAAAGCCTGATTTTGTCGCGCAGGATTGGAGACCGGCCAGCGAGTTGGGAGCGGGCAGCATGGCGCCCTGGAGATTGCCGGGCGACACTATTGCGCGCGAATTCGCCGGACGATCGGAAGGAGGCGTGCGCGCGGCGCTCGTCGTGGCGGACCCGTTGACGGTGGCCCTGGGCCGGCCCAACCGCGAACAGGTCGTCACCACCCGGCCGACGGACGCCACGACTTTGCAAGCCCTTGAGTTGACCAACGGCAAAACGCTGGCCACAGTCCTTCACAACGGCGCCGCCAATTTGATCCAACAAAGCCCCAGCGGCCCGATTCTGGTCCGCTCTTTTTACGAGGAAGCGGTTGGAAGGCGTCCGACCTCCCAGGAATTGAAGCTGGCGAAAACCTTGGTGGGGGACAAGCCCACCAGGGAGGGCGTGGAGGATTTTTTGTGGGCCGTGGTAATGCTGCCGGAATTTCAACTGATTTATTAAGTCAATAATATGAATATGATGAAGCGCAATTGGAATCGGCGGGACTTTTTGAAAACCGCCAGCGCGGCCACTCTCGGCGCCCTGGCCGCGGGCGCGCCTCGGCAGATTCTGGCCGCGGACCAGCCACCCATTCGGCCCACGGCGGACACGGTCATTTTGCTGTGGATGGCCGGCGGCATGGCGAGCACGGAGACGTTTGATCCGAAGAGTTACTATCCATTCAAGAAAGGCATGTCCACCTCGCGGATGTTGAGCACCTTTCCGCAGATCGACACAGCGGTTGATAACATCAAGATTTCGCAAGGGCTGGAAAAAGTCGCCGGCGTGATGGACCGAGGAACGTTGATTCGATCCTACACTGCGGGCGATCTGGGATTCATCCTCCACACCCGGCACCAATACCAATGGCACACAGGTTACGCCCCGCCCCAGACGGTCGCCTGTCCGCACATTGGCGCGGTCATCGCGCGCACGCTCGGCCCGAAAAATCCCGCCATGCCCGCTTTTATTGACATCGGCCAGCGCTTTGACGTGGGCGAAGGCGAGGAACTCAAGTCCTTCCACACGGCGGGTTTTCTGGGCGGTGAATTCGGCCCGTTTCTTATCGCCAATCCGTTCGAAGCCGTCGAAAGCGTCCGCCCGCCTGAAGGGATGAGCCCGTCGCGCTTCGAGAATCGGGAGAAATTTTACAAGGCGCTGGTGGGCCAGACTACGACGGGTCAATTCGGCAGCGATTATCAAAAGGAATCATTGCTGCGTTCGATGGACAACGCCCACCGGCTGCTCAGTTCGCCGGCGGCCAAGGCGTTCGACCTCTCGCTCGAGCCGAAGGAAAGCTACGACAAGTATAACACGGGGCGTTTCGGGCAGGGTTGCCTGCTGGCCCGGCGCCTGACTGAAGCCGGTGCGCGCTTCATCGAAGTGACCTCGGAGTACATTCCGTTTGAGTATTTCGACACGCACGAAAACGGCCACACGCGCATGGTGGATTTGAAGAAAACGGTGGATGGCCCGGTCGCGCAATTGGTGCTGGACCTGGAGCAACGAGGTTTGCTCGACCGCACGCTCATCGTGCTGGCCAGCGAATTCAGCCGCGACGCGCTGGTGGAAGGCAAGCCCAGCAAGCCGGTCAAAGACCAGGTGGTGGATCAACCGGACACGTTGGACGACCTCAAGTTTTACGGCATGCACCGGCATTTCACCGACGCCGGCAGCGTCCTGCTTTTTGGCGGCGGGATGAAACGCGGGCATTTGCATGGCGTGACAGCCGATGCGCGTCCGTGCAAAACGATTAAGGACAGGGTGGTCATCGAAGATTTGCACGCGAGCATTTACCATGCGCTGGGCATCTCGCCGCGGTTGTCATACGAAATCGAAAAGCGTCCCTTCTACGTCACGCGCGACGGCGTCGGCCAGCCCATCATGGATTTGTTTGCCTGAGATCTTCCGACCCGCCTGAGGCAAGAGTGCCCTCTATCGTCTCACGCGCGCCGAGATCAACCCGATCATCTCATGCGCGGAGGGAATGTTCATCCACCAAGTTAGCGCGAAATAAATCACCGTGGCGGCGGTCATGGGCACAAAAACTTCGCCCAGTTTCAGCGACAACGTGGCATGACCCAAATGTTCCTGCCACAACCAGCGAAGAGTCCAAGCCAGCAGTCCGGCCACCAACCCGGCGACGGCCAATCGCGGCAGTTGGGCGGTGCATTCGGACATTTCCAGCGTTTTCATTTTTTTGCGCAATGCAAACAGGAGCAGCCCCAAATTAAAAAATGAACTGAGGCTGTTGGCCACGCCCAGCGCGCCCGCTCCCAATTTGACCCCAAACAGAAAAAAAGCCGTAAAGAGCAAATTGACGGTCAAACAAAAAACGCTGATGCGCATGGGCGTTCTGATGTCGTTGAGCGCGTAAAAAGCTCTGGCCAGAATATTGACCAGCGAAAAGGAAATCAGCCCCGGCGCCAGACAGACCAGGCCAAAACTGACATGGCTGGTGGAGTTGGCGTCAAATTTTCCGCGTTCAAAGAGCAGGCGGATGATCGGTTCGGCCAGCGTGAACAACAGCACCGCCGAGAGCAAATTGACGAAAATCAAGTGGCTGAAACCCTGGCGCAAATGCACGCGGAATTGGTGGAAATTCTTTTCCACGGCCAGCGCCGACAGCGTCGGCAAGAGAAAGGTGGCCAGTGACAACCCAAAAACTCCCTGGGGCAGTTCCATCAGGCGAACGGCGTAAAAGAATTCGGCCACGATGTCCTTGTTTTCTCCGAAGGCCAGCGACTGTGTCAGCATGACATTGAGTTGAAACGCCGCCACGCCGACCGCGCTGGGGATCATTTTCACCACCACTTCGCGCGTGGTCGGGTCGCGCCAGGGCGAAATCCAGCGGTAGCGGAATCCTTCGGCGCGCATGGCGGGCATCTGGAAAAGGGCCTGCGCCACTCCCGCCACCAACACGCCTAGCGCCAGTCCAAAAACCCGCGTCCGCACCGTCTGCCCAAAATGCGGCGCCAACAACCAGACCGAAGCAATCAGCACCACGTTCAAAATCGCGGGACTGAGCGCAGGAATGAAAAAGTGGCCGCGCGCGTTGAGGATGCCCATGAACACCGCACCCAGGCAGGCGAGCATCATGTAAGGAAACATCAGCCGCATGAGCTGGAACATCAGAATCGTGTCCGGGTCCCAGCCTCCGCCGACCAGCAAGAGCGAAATGATCAGCATCACGTAAAGGACTATCACCGGCGCCACTATCAGCAACCCGGAAACCACGGCGTTGGCTGCTTGCCACATGGAAGTTTCGCCCTCGTTTCTTTCTTTGGCCTTGAAGATCGGAATGAACGCCGCAGTCAGCGCGCCCTCCCCCAGCAGGCGCCGGAAAAGGTTGGGCACCATGAACGCGTAACTGAACGCCGCCGCCACTCCGTGCGTGCCCATGAATGCCGCAAACGACTGGTCCCGCACCAACCCCAGGATGCGGCTGGCCATCGTGGCCGCCCCGATCCCTCCCGATGATTTCAACATCTTCGACAATAGCTTCCTTACTCGCCCAAATGGGCCAGTTCACCCTGGACCATCTCCACCAATGGCTGCACGGTCTGGCGGCTGAAATCAAACCGGCAACCCGCCGCCTCAAACAATTCGGGCAACGGACGCGCCCCGCCCAGCGCCAAGCCGCGCTGATAGGCTGCCAAGGCGCCCGCTTTGTCCTTCTTGGAGTTGCACCAAACCTGCAACGCTCCAAGCTGGGCTATGCCATATTCCACGTAATAAAACGGATACAGAAAAATGTGCAATTGCCGGTGCCAAAGATTCGCGCGCACCCGTTCGTGCCCGGTCCAATCCACCTCGCCGCCAAAGCGCTCCATCAATTCCAGCCACGCTTGCTGCCGCTCGGCCCGTGAATGGCCAGGATGCCCATAAATCCAATGCTGAAACGCATCCACCGTTGCAATCCAGGGGAAGATGTCCACGATGCCTTCCAGATGTTTGCGCCGCGCGCGCCGCGTATCCGCTGTCGAGTAGAATTTTTCCAGGAATTCGCCGCCCAGCAGTTCCATGCTCATCGAGGCGACTTCGCAGAATTCAATGGGCGCGCTGCGGTAGGGGTGGAAATCCTCCTCGCGCGCCGCCAGGGCATGGAAGGCATGGCCGGCCTCGTGCAGGATGGTATCCACGTCACGCTGCATACCGACGGCGTTCATAAAAATGAACGGCAGACGTGATTCCGCCAGAGTCGATTGGTAGCCGCCGGGGGCCTTGCCCTTGCGGTTATCAAGATCCAGCAGATGTTTCTCGCTCATCAGTCGAAAGTCCCGCGCCAACCCGGCATCAAGTTTGTCGAAAATGTCCTGCGTGTTGGCCACCAAAGTCTCCACTTTGTCGAAGGGACGCAACGGCGGCTGGTTGGAGGGATCCACCGACAGGTCCCAGGGCCGCAATGTTTCCAAGCCCAGCCTCTTGCGCCGCCGCGCCTGCAACTTCCGCAAAACGGGCATAATCTCCTTCTCAATAGCCTCGTGAAACTTGCCGCAATCCTCCGGCGTGTAATCAAAGCGGCCCAGTCTCTTGAAGGCATATTGCAAATAGTTGGGGAACCCCGCGTTGGCGGCGATTTGTTCCCGCAGCTTGAGCAACTGCTGGAAAATGTCCTCGATGCGATCCGCTTCCTGCAAACGCCGTTGGGCGGTCAATTCCCACGCTTCCTGCCGGAGCGCGCGATCGGTTTCCTCCTGATAGCGGCCCATTTGCACCAGCGTCCGTTCCTCGCCCCGGAAGTTGACCGTCAACGACCCGAGGAGTTTTTGATATTGTTGAGTGAGCTTGGCTTCCTCGGTTTCCAGCGGCACATTTTCCGGGCGGAACAAATCGACCAGCACCTGCGCGCTTCTATCAAACACAAAATATCGCTCCCGCGCCAGACCCGCCCGCGCCGGATGTTCCAGAAACAGCCGCGCCAGCTTGAATTGTCGCGGCTTGAGGCGCGGGTCGATCTCCTCGACGAAATGCAGGTAGGCGCGTTCCGCCTCCGGGCTGTCGGTGTGGCAAGTCATGGCGATGTAGCGGCGGGAGGATTCCTCCTCCAAGGCCGCCGACAACTCGCCGCCATCCAGGAGCCAACGCTCCAACTCCGCCGGGGAGCGAGCCGAGGCGGCGGCGCTTTCAAGTTTATCAAACAAAGGCTCGACCTGCTTCCAATCTCCCAGGTCGATGAACTCCGGCACAAACGCGCGCGGCCGAAAAGGCGGCTGCGGCTCAAACGGCAACAAATTCATGCCGGCCAGCATAAAGGCAACCCGCGCGCTTGGCGACTTGGGAGTTGAAAATCTTGCAATCAAGAGAGCTTGCGCCTTTGAGGTTTTTCATGCATATTCAAAGCAATTTATGCAAACGAATGCCCAGACCCAGATTGAGGATGCAGTGCGCCAGAAAACTTTGGAGTTGTGCGAGACCATTGTCGAGCAACCGCAATTTCAAAGCATCCGTCGGCGCGTCGAGTCTTTCATGGCCGACGCCGATGCTCGGAAGCAATATCAAAGCTTGAGTGAGAAGGGCCAATCCCTCCACGAACGCCAACATCAGGGCCTCCCCCTGGATGGCCGTGAAGTCGCCGCGTTCGATAGCGAGCGGGAGATTTTGTTGAGCAATCCGGTGGCCAAAGGGTTCATCGATGCCCAGGAGGAATTGCACGAATTGCAGCAGGGAGTGCAGCAATACGTCAGCAAGACTTTTGAACTTGGCCGCGTTCCCTCCGAGCAGGATTTGCAGGAGGGTTCCTGCGGCCACGGCTGCGGTTGCCATCATTGATTAGCCGGTGCCCTGCTCTGTCTCCTGGTTCAACCAGGCGAGGTATTTTTCGGCGCCGGCCGTTAAGGGTAAAACCAGAAACTCCGGCGTGTCGTAAGGATGTTCGGCCAGAATGAGCCGTTCCAACTTGCGCAGCAGGCTGGCGCGCGTCTTGAACAACAGCAAAACTTCGCGGCGCAATTCCATTTTGCCGCGCCACCAATAATGCGATTCCAGACTGGGAATCAAATTAGCGCATGCGGCCAGGCGCTGGCGCAGGGCGGCGCGGGCCACGCTGCGCGCCGTTTTCAAATCCGGCGCGGTCACGAGCACCACGCGGAATCGGGTTGCGTCCTTCATTTCACAATTGATCCTGTTTCGTTTTCAAAGTTCACTCAATCGGCGATGCTGGCAAACTAATTATGCTCTTGTTTCGAGAACGAATCCCGGCCGACTGGCTGCCCAAAGTGCTGGGCCATCTTCCCGCCGTGCTGGTCGATCACGCCCACCTGGAGCGCAAGGCGGCCACGACCGCGTTGAACCTGGAAAAATACCGCGATCTCTACGGTCGGGTCGAGGAACTCAACGCCATCGCCATCGAGGAGTTGCAGCATTTTCAACTGGTCCTCGCGCTGCTCAAAGCGCGCGGCATTCCATTCGGCCAGCCGTATCCCAGCCCGTGGATCACGGGCTTGATGCGCTCCATCCGGAACGGCCAGCGGCACCAGGTCATTGATCACCTGATTTGCTGCGCGCTGATTGAAGGGCGCAGTTGCGAGAAATTCCAAGTGCTCGCATCGGAACTCGGCAAAATTGACCCGGAACTGGCGGCCTTTTACGCCGGATTGGTGGAGTCGGAAGGCAATCACTACGCCACCTACTTACTGATGGCCCGCACCGTCGATGACGCCGAAACTGGCCGCCGCCTCGATTTTTACCTCGACTTGGACGCAGAATTGATCCGCCAAGGCAGCCCGCTGCCGATATTGCATTGAAGGGTTTGTCATTCTCAGGCGGGGCTGGTATACTTAAAGTAATGAGCACGAAAACCCAGGCT
>Ga0302324_100028524_pt1 | contig 10607 bp, 9 predicted proteins | sample Palsa_T0_1_FD_201949 | JGI IMG/M metagenome (GOLD analysis project Ga0302324, IMG submission 201949) | Peat permafrost microbial communities from Stordalen Mire near Abisko, Sweden - Palsa_T0_1 | ecosystem: Environmental > Terrestrial > Soil > Palsa > Peat permafrost | place: Sweden: Abisko... | reverse complement strand
ACTTTGCCACCAATGGTGCCGTGGGCAAACCCGAGGGCGAGACCACCATGGACCTCGAAACGATCCGGGAGATTGCACCGAAGGCGAAGATCGTTTACTACAACCTTCTCCAGGACCAGTCGGCCACTAACCTGGCCGAGCTGCTGCTCGCAGGCTTTAGCCGCGTGATCCAGCTCTACCCTGGCGCCATTTGGACTATGAGCATGGGCGGGTGCGAAAAGGCCAGCACCTTCGCCGATCTCGACGCTGAAGCCGAAGCGGTAGCCAAGGCCGAGACGAAGGGGTCAACCGTCTTCGCATCTTCGGGGGACACCGCCGGCTTTGAGTGCGTACCCGACACCTCGTGGGGGTCAGCTCCGACAAACGCAGACGTGGGTGTTTCCAACCCGGCCGTCCTGCCTGATGTCACAGGAGTGGGTGGGACGCTTCTTTCCGTGTCGACAGAGGGCTCTTACCTCGGGGAGACCACGTGGTTTTGGCCCTTCCTCAATGAGGGGACCTCCGGAGGCCAGTCGTCCATGTTTGCCCAACCAAACTGGCAGGTGGGCCAGGGCCTGCCGGCTCCCTCCAACAAGGTGCCGAGGTTGGTACCCGACATCGCCGCTGACGCCGACCCCAACTCGGGCAATGCCGACCGCGACGGAGGGTCGTGGGGAACCGGTGGCGGGACTTCGCTTTCGTCGCCAATCTGGGCGGCCTTTACTGCTCTCATGGACCAGTACCTTCGCCAGCACGGCAAGGGCCCGGTCGGGTTTCTCAACCCAGCGCTTTACTACCTAGCTGACCACGCCGAGAGCTACCCGCCTTTCCACGCTGTGACGACCGGTGGCAACGAAGTTTGGCGCAATGGGGACGGTTACAACGAGAGCACCGGGCTGGGAACCCCAGATGTGTACAACCTCGTCCGTGACATCCTCCCCTTGGAAGGGGCCCACTAGTCATGTCTGATCAACCTTTGAACCCGCCTCCCGCGACTGCGGACCTGCCTCCGCTGCCGACTCACGCCTGCCCCTATTGCTCCAATGTCACGCCGGTCGCCGAGTACTGCGGCGTGTGCGGTTCCCATCTGGCCCACCCCCACCCGGGCGTGGCCGCCCGGCGTGCTCACGCTTATTCAGCCAACCCCGAAGAGCACGTCTTGCGGTTGTCAGTGGTGAGCACGCTGTTCCCTCACCTTTCCCACCGCTCGAGTGCTCCTTTCCGGGCCGGCTTCGCTCTGCTCGTAACGCTGCTGGTCATTTTTTCGGCTACCGGCCTGGAAGCGCCGGTCATCGCCTTGGCCGCTATGGGGGTACCGCTGCTGTTCCAGCTCTATATCCATGAAGTGGACGTCTATGAGGACGGCCACCTGATGCTGACGGCCGAGACCCTCTTGATCGGTGCCGCCCTGGGCGTCGCTTGGGCCCTGCTCGGAGGACCTATCGTCTCTCATGCCCTGCAGCCCACCCTGGGCGCCACCCTCGGCACGTGGGATGTCGCCAAGGCGGCTGTCTTAGTCCCCATCGTCGGGCAAGCCCTGGTGCTGGTGCCTCTGCTGCTCGTACTCCTCTTCGTCCCAGGATTTGGTGGGCGTCGGGAGTCCCTGGACGGCTTTAGCCTTGGGGCGGCCTCCGCCCTCGGGTTCACGTTTGCCGCTGTGATCACCGACCTCGCCAACCGCCTTTCAGACGGGCTCGCACCTAGCCGCCCCTTCACCAATATCCTGACCGAGGCTCTCATCCGAGGCATCGCCACGCCGGTGTTGGCGGCGGCGGCGACGGGCTTGATCGGGGCGTCCATCTGGGTCCACAAATCAGAAAGGGGGACGGCCTCAGCCGGAGGACGTTGGATCGCCAACCCCTTGAGCGTGCTCGTCTTCGTCGTAGCCGTCCAGATCGGCCTGGGTTTCGCCGACCAGGCCCGCCTTTCCGACATTCCCCTCCTAGTGGTCCACCTGGCCGGCACCGGGGTCGTTTTGTTGGCGCTTCGGATAGGGCTGCACCACATCCTGTTGCACGAGGCGCACGATGTGGTCGTCGGCCCGAGCACGACTTGCTCTCAGTGTTACCACGTCGTCCCCCTCATGCCCTTCTGCCCTTCCTGCGGAGTGGCACTGGCCGCCACAACTAAGCGGCACCGTCCTCGCCCGGGCGCCCCAGTCGCTGGGGTGCCGGTCACCGGACAGGTCGATGAGGCAGTAGGCCCGACGCCCACCGAACCGAGCTGGCCCTGTCTTAGCCCGGGGACCACGCCTGAAACACCTTGGATCGGCTTCGCCCTGGCCGTAGGGCAACCCTCCCCGGTCAACCGTGCCCATCACGCACGGTTGCTAGCCATCTTCAGTGCCGGTCTGGTCGCAATCATGGTGGCCTTGCTGCTGACGGCCATTACCAAGGAACCAGACACCACACCTGTCCCCCGCTGCCACCTGGGCGGCTGCCCGGGCCTCCCCTACCAAGCCAGTAGCCAGCTGCTCAGCTCCGGCTCCCCGGAGCCCCCTCCCGACGGGAGCTTCACGAGCGAGGACGGTCTCTTCAGCTTGGGGTTCTTCGTCCCCGACATCCTCGGGCGGCCCACCGAGACCCAGAGCCCCTCGAGACTGGTGCTCACCTTCAGCTCGGAAACGCTCTCGAACGGGACCAACACGGTCCACCTCGGAGGCGGCCAGATCATGGTGGGTGACGTAAGTGGGCCCGCCCTCCAGGGGGCAAGCCCCCAGCAAGTGGTGGAGAACATCGTCTCTACGGACATGCCCTCGGCCAGCCTGGCTTATGAGATGCCCGATGCACTCGTGGGCGATGTCCCCGGTTACGGCGGCGTTTACGACGACGATGTCAACAGCGCCAGCGGCGAACAGATCGACTATCGCGTAGGTCTGATGGCAGCCATCGTGAACGGGGTAGCCATAATCGTGATGGCTTTGGGGCCGGACGACCCATCTTTCCAGTCACTGCCGTTCTTGTCCCACCCAAGTTTCGTTGACCTCGACCTGGCTATCAACGGTGGCCTGGATGCCATCACCAATAGCATCCGCTGGACGTCACAGAATTTTCAGCCTTAGCCAGGGTGGGTGGTTTCGAAACCACAGGTCGTCGAGCAGGCCCTTGGCGACTGGACCACAGGCATTTCCAACCTAAAGCGCGAGCCCGAGCACCGAGCCAAATGTTTGCCGAATCACCGAGCCGCCGAACTGACCAATAAAAGCGCGACCCTCACGTGCCACGCATGATCTCGGTTGACCCTCACAAGAGAGGTCTGTAGTCCCCGGGTACCGGACCGGGCCATCTTCGTGCCATCCTGCCGCAACCGTACCCGTTCTGTTCGGCGGGAACGGTTTGCAGGGCTTAGGAACGCAGCTCGGCCCGGGGAGCCTTCTGACGGGCCCTGGGTACCCAGTCCGGCAGCACCTGTTGCGATAACGTACGCGCTCGCGGGGCCTAAACGGGCCGTGCGCAACTACACGTTCGAGGAGACGATTGGCGGCCCGCCGCAGCAAGTTCGATCACCGCATACGCCAGTGCGGGCGTCGCGTGTCGATCTGGCGCCCGACCGCGCTGCGCCTCCGGAGCCTCGTGCGCTCGGTGTTCATCTCGTATATCGCCCTAGGGGTGACGTTGTACATCCTCCGGGGACCGCGGGGCCCCGGCCCTGTTCGGGTGCTCGCCCTGGCCGCGAGTGTGGCGGCGGTAGGCGTCGTCTTGCGGCCGCTCCTGGCCGGGTTCGCAGCGTTGCTGGGCCGGTTTGGCGCACTCGCTTTCGGGTTCATCTCCCAGGCTGTGATCCTCGACGTCGCTGTCGATTTAGCCCCCAACGCCGGCGTCCATGGTCTCGGCGAAATCGTTCTCGTGTCTTGGGTAACGGCAGCGTTAGCGGCCATCGTGAACTGGGCTTTGGACGCGGGGAACGAGGACGACTTCCAGGAGGACCTGCTCTATCGGGCCGTAAGAGTGGCCCACCGGCGGCCGGGCGATAGCCCGGTCAAGCCCGATCGGGGTGGCCTGCTCATCTTGCAGCTCGATGGCGTTGGGGAAGACTTGTTGCGCCAAGCCATGTCGGCCGGGACCGCCCCTACCCTCGCCAGTTGGCTCCGGTCGGAGGCCCATGTCCTGCGACGGTGGCACACGGGCTTACCCGCGACTACGCCGGCCGGTCAATCCGTGTTATTGCATGGGAACGAAACGGAAATCCCTGCATTCCGGTGGTGGGAGAAAGAGACCGGGCGCCTGTTGGTAGTGAACCACCCGCCCGACGCCACGGAGCTCCAACACCGCCTCTCCGACGGGTACGGCCTACTTGCGGATGGCGGCGTCAGCGTCTCCAATCTGTTTTCTGGAGACGCGCCGACCACCTTGCTCACGATGAGCGACGCCCACTTGCCTTCTCGCTCGAGCGGTTACCGGTCGTTCGTCACCGACGGTACGGGGCTAGTCCGGTCAGTCGTCGTCGCAGGGGGCCAAGTCATCACCGAGCTCTACCAAGGTCGGAGGCAAAAGCACCATCACGTGGAACCGAGGGTGCGCCGGGGTCTGGTTTTCGCGCTACAACGCGCCGTGACAACGGCTCTGTTGCGTGATCTCAGTGTGGCGCTCGTGGCCGATCAAATCGCGCGGGCGGCGCCGGTCATCTATGTCGATTGGACCGACTACGACGAAGTAGCCCACCACGCCGGCCCGAGCCGCGTTGAGTCCATGCGGGCCTTGGAGGGCCTCGACCGTCTCGTGGGGTTCTTTGCTGATGTGGTCCGGGCCACCGGGAGCCAATACGAGATCGTGGTCCTCTCCGATCACGGCCAGGCCCAAGGAGCAACGTTCAGGCAGCGCAGCGGGATGACCCTGCACGACCTCGTTGAAAGCCTAACTGAGGGCCAGGGGGCGGCCGGAGCGCATGGAGTTAGCGGCGATCGGGGCCCAGCAGAGCGCTGGAGCTCGGTCAACCTGGTCTTGAGCGGAGTCGCTCGGTCTCGGGCAATGACGGCGCGAGCGATCCGGGCGTTGATGAGGGTCGGCACACGCGGGGCCGAAAGTTCCACGTCGACTGGTCACGGCGCCCCCGCGGGAAAGCAAGCCCCGGTTGTCGCCGCTTCAGGCAGCCTCGCTCACATCTATCTGCCTGCGTTGCCCGGTCGAGCGGTCAGGGATGTCATAGATAGCCGCTACCCCGACTTGATAACGGGTTTGGCAGCGCACCCGGACATCGGTGCCGTCATCGTCCGTTCCTCCGTGGCTGGCTCGCTCGTTGTCCTGGGAGGTGACGGCTGGCGGGCCCTATCTCCGGAGGGAGCAACCGGCGGCGAAGGTATCGACCCTCTTGCTACCTATGGCCCGCAAGCGGCCGCCGACGTTCGGTCGTTGGACGGCCGCCGGCACGTGGGCGACATAGTTGTCCTGGGCGCTTTCGATCCCGGCACTGGTGAAGTCGCTGCCTTCGAAGAGCTCGTCGGTTCCCACGGTGGCCTCGGTGGAGCCCAGACCGAAGCGCTGCTTCTCCATCCCGCCACCTGGTCGGTGCCCTCATCGCCCCTCAACGGCCTGGACGTACACCAACTGCTGCGCGCGCACTTGGTGCCCACCGGCACCGAGGAAATGCGGTGAGCACCGGCGCTTCAATCACCTGGTGGGGTCACTCCACGACCACCATCGCGCTTGGGCCAGTACGGATCCTCACCGACCCGGTGTTCACTCTGCGGGTGGCGCACCTGAGCCGCATCGGGGGCCCATTGCCAACCGAGGAGGCCGCTGATGCCGACGTGGCCGTGGTATCCCACCTCCATTTTGACCACCTACACCTTCCCTCGCTGCGCAAACTGAGCCCAGAGGTGCGAATAGTCGCGCCTGTCGGCACCGCCCGGGCACTGGCCCGCGCCGCGCCGGCAATATCCCGCCGAGTCGAGGAGGTCGCGCCGGGCGAAGCAGTTGACGTCGATGGCGTGGTTATCCGCGCGGTTCGGGCCGCACACGACGACCGGCGGAGCCCACTGTCGCGTTACTGCGCGCCGCCGCTTGGCTTCATCATCGAGGCTGGCTCAGAGAACCCGACGCGAGTGTGGTTTGCGGGCGACACCGGGCTCTTCAAGGGAATGAGCGACTTCTGGCCCGTCGACGTGGCGGTTATCCCCATCGGCGGCTGGGGCCCCACCCTCGGCCCGACCCACCTCGACCCAACACAGGCAGCGGAAGCGGTGCGCCGGGTCGGGGCAAAGGACGCTGTCCCAGTCCACTTTGGGACCTTCTGGCCTCTTGGTCTCCGGTACATCAGCCGGCTCAGCTTCCGCCAACGTTTCGTCGAGCCCGGGCCCCGGTTCGCAGCAGCCCTTGCGGCCTGCTGCCCGACGTCAACTGCCCATCTACTCGAGGTCGGCAAAACGGCTACGGTCCATGACCCGGGCCACGACCACGCACCATGAACGACACCACATCGAACTTCGCCTACCTGGCCGGGCTGTTCGGGATCGTCACCGTAGGAGCGGCGGTGCCTTTCCTCCCCTCAGGTGCTCCTCTCAGCGCCGGCGCCGCCCTCGCCGCTAAGGACGGCGCGCTAACGATCGCCCTGGTATTCATGATCGGGGCGGCAGCCGCCTACGTGGGTGATCTTTTGACCTATGTCGCGCTGCTTACCACAGTTCGCCAAACAAGCAGCACGCACGGCCGACTAGGGCGTTGGGTGAACAAGGAGCGACAATCCAAAGCGGTCCAACGGGTTGAACGGGCCTTTGAAAAGCGGCCCATGCGGACAATGATGGTCTCGCGCCTGGTGCCCGGCGGGCGCACACCTGTGCTGATTGTCGTAGCCCTTGACGAGTACGCCTTTGCCAAGTACGCCGCCGCCGACATAGTCGCCGCTATCGCCTGGTCTGCGTACTACACGGCCAGCGGGCTGGCCGGTCGCGCGTTGTTCGCCAACGCGGGGGAAGCGGTCGCTGCCAGTCTGGCACTTGTCTTGCTTATTAGCGTGTTCGGCAGCCTCTGGACGCGCTGGCGGGAACATCGAGCCGACCCGATAAGTCACGGTGAAGCCTCGGAGTGACCACGTCAGCTCACCGCCGCACAAAACAAGGCCCGGGCACAGATTCAGCCCCGTTGAGTGGACCTCATGAGATGCTCACGGGCCATCATCGACGCGGTCGAACCCTCCCCTACGGCAGCTGCCACTCGCTTGATGGATCCCGCCCGGATATCTCCGGCGGCAAAGACGCCCGACATGGACGTCTCCAGCCAAGTCGCACCCTTACGCCCGGTGAGAACGAAACCGTGACGGTCGAGATTACGTTCGCGCCGCCCGAAGCCAGGTGCGCGGCCGCCTGGCCGGCCGAATTGCCGCCACCGATCACGGCCACGTTCAAACCGGCCATCGCGGTGGCCTCTCCTGCGGCGGCCCCGTAGAACACGCCGCGACCGACCAGGGCGTCGAGCGTCTCGATACCGCTCATCCGATAGCTAACGCCGCCGGACAGGATGACACACCGGGCACGAACGACGTCGCCGTTGGAGAGCGTCAGCACACGTTGCCCCCCGTCGGCGGCCAACATGACTGCTGCTCGGGTCACGATGATCTCCGCTCCCAGTTGTTCCGACTGCCGACCCGCGGAGTGGGCGAGATCGGCGCCCCTGACTCCCCAGGGAAACCCGAGATAGTTACGGATGTGGGCGCTTGTACCCGCTTGACCGCCAACGGCGCTCGCCTCCACGGTCGCCGTACGGAGTCCCTCGGATGACGCGTAGATGGCCGCGGCGAGGCCTGCGGGACCAGCGCCCACGATCGCAACGTCGTACTCTGCTGCTGCTGGAGGTGCATTTCGATTGTTCTGGTTGTGACGAACAGCGCTTGGGCCATTTCCTTGGTGGTACGGCCATCGACTTGCTTGGTGGTACGGCCATCGACGGCCAGGCGCGCCACGCGCAGCTCGCTCAGGTAAGGGCCTCGCGGCCGCTGGTGCGCATTCGCCGTGGCCGCGCGCCAGTCGCCGCGAGCACGGTCCTCGCGCTTCCGGCGAGCCGGGTCGCTCCGCCGTGCAAGGCAAGATCAAACCCGTCTCGCAACGAGCCGATGTGCTACGCTATAGCACATGAAGGTCGGCGTCCGTGAGCTTCGCAATCAGACAAGCCAGGTCATCGATGCCGTGCGGGCTGGTGAGCGTGTGGTCCTAACCGTGCACGGCGAGGCGGTCGCCGACATCGTGCCTCACGGCCAGCGGGCTCGCTGGCTGCCCGGTGATCGTCTGCGGCAGGAGCTCGCCGGACGGGCAGCTGACCCGGCGCTTCGTGACGATCTCGACAGCCTCGCCGGACAGACCTTGGACGAGCTTTGACCGAGCCTGCTGGCCTACTCGACACCTCGGTGTTCATCGCCCGCGAGGTCGAGCGACCACTCGGCGAGCTGCCGGACCGGGTGACGGTCTCTGTCGTCACCATCGGCGAGCTCCAACTAGGAGTGCTGAGCGCCGTTGATGCCGCCTCCCGGGCTCGTCGGGGCGACACCCTGGCGCTCGCCAAAACGGTAGAGCCCGTCCCGATCAGCGAGTCGATCATGGGGGCGTGGGCTCGGCTCGTGGTCGATTGCCGTACCGCAGGTATCCAGCGTACGGTCAAGCTCATGGACGCGCTGATCGCAGCGACTGCGATCGACCTCGGCTTGCCGGTCGTGACCCAGGACGACGACTACGACCAGATGGTGACAGCGCACAGAGCACTCCACGTCCTCAAGGTGTAGGGCCGATCCCAGCACGCATCTACCAACTGGAAGCCACGCGGCTGGTGTTCCCATAGCTGAGCACTGCTCGGGACGTGGCCTGGCCCGCCGGCCTAGCCCCTTATGCCTAGGGCCTTAGGTCGGGCATTTTTCCGGCGCCTTCCCGGGCTGCAAGCCTGGCGGTATGTACTGCCCCTGGTAAAACGAGGATGCGTCGGGGGCCACCTCGCTCGGGGGCGTCGTGGCCAGAGCACCAGCCGGTGCACCCGTGGCTTGAGTGCCGGCCTCGAGCCAGGCCGTCAGCACAGCGCCGCCAGGAGCCGTCAAGCTGCCCGGCCGGCCCAGGCCGACCGCAGCCGTGCTCGTGGTGGCGGCCGGCCTGGTGGTCCCGGCCGTGCCGCCTGCTGTCGCCGCCGGCAGTCCGTAGCTCAGGAACTGCTGGACCATTTGCTGGTCCTCCGACGGCACGGGGTCAAGAGCGCCGGGGACCTCGGTCGAGTTGACCGTCGGGTAGGTCCACTCAGGGATGCCGGCGGCGTTGGCGTGGCGGAGCACGGACGCCAGGTTGATGAGCTGGGAGCTGGAGAAATTATCGTCCACCGTCAGGCTGCCGGCTACCCCGGCGATCACACCGTTGAGGGCCACGGGGTTGGTCGGTGCCACTTGCTCCGCCTTTTTTATCGCCAGTTTGATGAAATCCTGCTGGCGCTGGATGCGCGCCAGGTCGCTCTCGGGCGCGAGCTGGTATTGCCAGGTACCGTCCAGGTAGTACTGGTACTCGCGTGACCGGACAAAGGCCAGCGCCTGGCTCCCTTTCAGTAAGACGCAACCGGCGTTAGGCACGCTCAGGTCCGAGTACAGGTCCCGGGCCGGTGTGGGGAAGTACTGGTACACACCACCTATGGAATCCGCGATCTGAGTGAATGAATAAAAATTCACCACCATGAAATGGTTTACGTTGATCCCGAAGTCCTGTTGGATCGTGCTCACCAGTAGGTCCGGACCGCTGTTGAAGGCCGAATTTATCCGGGTGGTGCCCACGCCGGCAATGGGGACGAGCAGGTCACGGGGGATTGACATGATGGCGACGCTCGAGGTGGCAGGGACGATGCGGACGAGCATTATGGTGTCGGAACGCTGCCCGGTGACGCTGTCCGTGCTCCCGAAAATGGCGCTGGCCCCCTTGCCCAGGTTGCGAGTGTCGCTACCTACGGCGAGCACGGTGATGGGTGCCCCGGGCTTGGGGACGGCGGTCAGCCCGTTTACCACGATCCGGTTGACCTGCCCGAGACGCCACTGGACGTAGCCATAGGCGGACGCGCCCAACGCCAACATCGCCAGGACCACGACATTGGCGACAATGAGCATCCGCCTCGGCCACCTTCTGCGCCGCGGTATCCGGGGCGAGCCGGTGCTTCGCGGGACCGGCTGGCCAGCGGGGCGAGTGCCGCGGACGGCGTTCTCAACGTCCATGTGCCCACGATGCTAAGCCCATATCAGGCCCAAATCCGGTTTCCCGAAATAGGAAGGGGCCCCTAGTTATACTTCAGTGGGCTCGGGCTCCGAACCGAGCACATCGATGCCTGTCGAGGTACCCGCCAATCCGAAGGTGCGTTTGCTTATGCTGCCTGAACAGGACCGGGAGGCGGCAGACGCCGCGACGGATCACTTGTCTCGGAGGCGCATTCCAGGGACCATGACGTGGGTGGGCCTGCACCACCCCTGGACACCAGGTGCCACGATTGGGTTCGGTGGGCCACGGCGCGTTAATGGTCTCGGGAGTTCAAAGGTGGTGGAAAGGTAGCCGAAGGTGTCACTGGTTTGGCTGCGATGTCGCGCTGAGTTCCGGACCAAATGGCGTGCGGCTGTGGTGCTCGCGGTCCTTCTCGGGCTTGGAGGAGGTGTCGCTTTGACAGCCTTTGCCGGAGCTTCGCGCACCGATC
>Ga0302324_100028523_pt1 | contig 10608 bp, 12 predicted proteins | sample Palsa_T0_1_FD_201949 | JGI IMG/M metagenome (GOLD analysis project Ga0302324, IMG submission 201949) | Peat permafrost microbial communities from Stordalen Mire near Abisko, Sweden - Palsa_T0_1 | ecosystem: Environmental > Terrestrial > Soil > Palsa > Peat permafrost | place: Sweden: Abisko... | reverse complement strand
AGGCCCGGGGAGCAATCCACCACCGCCGCCCGACGGCGGGACCTGCCAGACCTGGCCCAGGCAGATCTGCGACGCGATCTTCCTCTGTCATTGCGATGACGGAACGACCGAGGAGGCCGGCTGCAACGGCCCGCCGACTTGCACCGCCGCGTGCTGCGGCCACGAGGGCCCGGCCCTCGACGGCGGGGCCTCGGACGGCGGGGCCTGTGAGACCAGCTGGCCTCCCCGCGCCTGCCTGGCCATCGCCCTCTGCCAGTGCGGCGACGGAACCACCGAGGAGTTCGGCTGCATCGGCCCGCCCACCTGCGACGACGCCTGCTGCGGCCACGACGGCCCCGAGACCGACGGCGGAGCGGTGAGCCATCCGGATGCGGGCGCCAAGGATGGCGGAGTGGACGCGGGAGTGGACGCGGGCAAGAACGCTGGGCCAGAGGATGCCGGACCCGTTGAGATCCCCGGCGATGCCGGCCTCACCATCGACGGCGGCGTCTGTCCGACCTATCAGCCGCGCACTTGCCAGGAAATCGAAGAGTGCACCTGCGGCGATGGAACCACGGTAGAGGCGGGTTGCATCGCCGGGCCGCCGACCTGCAACGACGCGTGCTGCGGCCACGACGGTTCGTCGATGAACTGAGGCCCCGACCTCGAACACGACCGCGACCGGATTCCGAACGACGGGGCGATGATTCCGAAGGACTGAATGCTGGTTCCGAACAACGGAACGCTGCTTCGGAACGACGGAACGGTCCTTCCGAACGACGGAGCGAGCATGACGAGCGACGGAATGCTGGTTCCGATCGACAGAACGATGCTTCCGAACGACGGATCGAGCATGACGAGCGACGGAATGCTGGTTCCGAGCGACGGAACGATGCTTCCGAACGACGGCATGAGCATTCCGTGCTTCGGAACCGTCGATCGGAGCGAAGGAACCACCGTTCCGAGCTTCGGAACCATCGATCGGAACGAAGGAACCACCGTCCCGTGCTTCGGAACCGTCGATCGGAGCGAAGGAACCACCGTTCCGTGCTTCGGAACCGTCGATCGGAGCGAAGGAACCATCGTTCCGTGCTTCGGAACCGTCGATCGGAACGAAGGAACGACGGTTACGAGCGGAGGCGTGGTCATGCGGTCGTGGTCGGGGTGGCGTTCGTGGTCGGGTATCGGGGTCTCGTTCGGGGTCGCGCCCTTCCCCTACTCCCCGCACCCGTTGTCGAAGATCAAGATGCGCTCGTCGGCGGGGTCGGTGACGGCGATGCGGCCGTCGATGAGCACGACGAGATTGAGGGCCTCCCCCTGGGCGGGCAGCGCGACCGGGCTCACGGGATCCCAACCGGTCGGGGTGGCCAGGAACGACACCAGGCTCGAGGTTCCCAGCGAGACGACATCCAGCTGAGCGTCGTGGTTGAGATCGATGGCGGCGCTCTGGACGAAGCCTGGGCTGGGGGTGATCGCCGGCGAGAGGTCGCCGCACAGGCCGCCATCGCTGGTGGCAGCCACGAGACCGATCTGGGCGGGAGCCGACACGACGGCCGCCGACCCGTAGGTTGCCACGGACGCGGAGCCGGGGTCGCCGGCGAGCGCGATCCAATCGCTGAAACCTCCGTCGGACTGCTGGTAGGTGACCTGCGTACTCCACCCGCCCACGATGGGGTTGCCGGGAACCAGAATGTCCGGCAATCCGTCGCCGTTGAGGTCGACGATGGCGAACCGGACATCGGGGAATCCCGGGGGCGGATTGGCGATGGCGGCGACCTGCAGGAAGCCTCCGTCGGTCAGGTTGAGCACGACGGAGATCTCGACGCCTCCCACGACCAGGTCCTGCCAGCCGTCTCCGTTGACGTCACCGACGCCGACCCCGCTGATCGTGGGCATGTCGCTGCTCGAGTTCCAGATGGGCCCGGTGTCCGCGAGCCCACTCGCCGAGCCCCCGAAGAGCTCGGCGCGCAGCTGTTGCTCGCCATTCGCGTAGGTGAGGATGGCGTCCGCGAAGCCGTCGTTGTTGAAGTCGGCCACAACGATGCGCGTGTTGGACGAGAAGTTGCCGGTGATCCCGGACAGGTCGAGGTACTGGAAGTCGGCGAAGCCGCCGTCCGAAAGACCGAACGACCAGCCGAGGGTCGGACCGCCGCCGGCGTTCGGGACGTTGAGCTCGACGAGGTCGCTGATCCCATCGCGGTTGATGTCGCCGGCGCGGAGGTCGTAGGCGGGGAACAGGGGTTCGCCGGCGTCGACCGTGAGCAGGTAGCCGCTGAGGACCAGCGGGGTCTGGCACCCGGCCGTGCCGCCGGAGCTGCCGGATGCCGAACCTCCAGACGTCGAGCCGCCAGTCGCCGAGCCGCCAGTCGCGGAACCGCCGGTCGCAGAGCCGCCGCTCGCCGAGCCGCCAGTCACGGAGCCGCCAGTCACCGAGGCACCGGTCGCAGAGCCGGCGACTGAAGCGGTCGTCGAGCCGCTGATGGTCGTGGTGGAACACGCGCCCACCACGAGGACGAGGCAACCTATCGGCAGTCGGAACATTGCCAACGACTACGGACATCCCTGGTCGAAGAGCAGGACGCGCTGAAGACGCGGCGCGGCGACGACGATTCGCCCGTCGGCGAGCACCGCGAGATTCATACCGGTCCCGTTCGGAAGCCCGAGCACGCTGGAGTCCCAACCCGTCGGGGTCCGCAGGAATGACGCGAGGCTCGACACTCCCAGCGAGACGACATCGAGCACGCCGTCGTGGTTCAGGTCGACGGCGGCGCTCTCCAGGAGGCTGGGGCTCGGAATGATCGGCGTCGACAGACTGCTGCACACGCCCCCATCCTGTGTCGCGGTCACGAGGCTGATCTGATCGCTGGCCGACACGACGGCGGTAGAGCCATAAGTGGCGACCGACGAGGAGCCCGGGTCGGCGACCAGCACCTCCCAGGCGCTGAAGCTTCCGCCGGTCTGCTGGTAGGCGACCTGCGTGCTCAAGCCCGTCCCCGGGTTCCCAGGAACGAGCAGGTCCGGGAGACCGTCGCCGTTCAAGTCGGCGATGGCGAAGCGAGAATTGAAGAAGCCCATGGGAGCATTCGCGATGGCTTCGGCCTGAGCAAAGCCCCCATCCGTCAGGTTGAGCAGCACATAATCCTTGTTGCTTCCCACCACCAGATCCTGCCAGCCGTCCTTGTTCACATCGCCGACGCCCGTCCCAGTGGCCACAGCGCCCATCGCGGACCAGATGGTCCCTCGGGGGGCAAGCCCGTTCGCAGATCCGGCGAAGAGGTAGGCCGCCACCACGCTCGTGTTGGGATTCAGGTAGGTGAGCACCGTGTCGGCGAAGCCGTCGTTGTTGAAATCCGCCACCAGGATCTGGTCGCTGTTGGTCAGGTTCCCCACGATCCCCGAGAGATCGATGAACACGAAGCTCGCGAATCCGCCGTCCGAGAGACCCACCGACCAGCCGAGCGTTGGAGACCCGCCGACGTTCGATTGATTGAGTACGATGATGTCGGAGATCCCGTCCGCGTTGACGTCGCCGACGGCCAGCTGGGCCGCGGAATACATGGAGGCGCCGGCGTCGACCGTCACCAGATATCCGCTGAGGGTCAAGGGAGTCTGAGGGGTACAAGTGCTTGCGCTGCACAGCTCGCAGCTGATGCAGGCTCGACCGCACGACCCGCAGTCGTTCACGTCGTGGGTGAGATCGGCGCAGGCCGTGAGCCCGGCGTCCGGGGGGACACCCGGACCGGCGTCGACCGGGCAAGGGGTGAGCGGGTCCAAGCACACGCAGCCGCTGGAGCGACAGAGGTCGGTCCCGCAGCTCACGCCGCAACCGCCGCAGTTCTCGGGGTCGTCGCTGGAATCGACGCAGAAGAAACCGCCGTCGGGCTGGTCACAAGTCAGGTAACCCGTCGGGCATACCTGCGCCCCGCCGCGACAGCCGCCGTCGACGCATCCCTCACCCGAGCCGCAGGCCGTGCCGCAGGTCCCGCAGTTGGAGGTGTCGCTCCTCAGATCGGCGCAGGCGCCATCGCAGCTCACCTGCCCGACGAGCGTGCACAGGTCGACGCAGCTGCCGGCCACGCACAGCTGGTTGCCCGCGCAGGCCGGTGTGCAGACCGGGCTGCCGCCAGTTGTCGAGCCGGTGGTCGAACCACCTGTCGAGCCGGCCGTCGAGCCGCCCGTGGAAGTGCCGGTCGAACTGCCGCTCGAGCTCGTCGAGCAGGCGCTGAGTGTGAGGGCCAGGCAAACGATGGTTGGTCGGGACATTGGGCCGGGGACACTACTCTTCCCGAGCCCCGCTGACCATTGCGGCGGCGCTCTCGTCCCATCGCCGCGGCAGCTGCCGCCGCGACGACTCGCTCACTTGCAGGTTCCAAAGACACAGCCCGCATCCTCGCCAAACGTCACGGTGCAGTCGACGCCGCAGCCACCACAGTTGTGGACCCCGCCGAGGTTCGTGCAAACCGCATCGCCACCGTCGAGCCCGCCAGCGCCTCCATCGGGAACGCAAAGCGCATCCCCGAAGGCGCAACCGCACGTTCCGAAGTTGCACAAAAGACCTTTGGCGCATGGGAAGTCGCACTCCCCGCAGTTCATCGGATCGCTCCCGGTGTTGACGCACGTCTGGACGCCGGCGTCGGAGGTGCAGATCACCTGTCCCATCTGAGGACATGCGCAACCTCCCCCCATGCAGGTCTGCAGGCCCGCCACGCAGACGTTGCCACAGGTGCCGCAGTTGGAGTCGTCGCCGGACACCAGGGTGCAGACCGCGCCGGCATCCGACTCGCAGAAGGTATCTCCGGCCTGGTGACAGGCGCATTTGCCCCCGAAGCAGCTCGAAATCGAGCTGTCGCAGACTTTGCCGCAGCCGCCGCAGTTGAGATCGTCGGCCTCCTCCGTGGTACAGACGATGCCGCCGTCCGCGTCGGGGCATGCGTCATAACCTGAGCGGCACTGGCACGTTTCGCTGCTCATGAGGCAGGTCGCGTTCGGTCCACAGGGCGGGTTGCAACCCATGGCACCGGTGGTGCTGCCGCCGGAGCTGCCGGTCGTGCCGCCGCTCGAGGTCATGCCGCCGGAGGCCGTCCCGCTCGACGTCGCGCCGCTCGACGTCGCGCCGCCGATCGTCGTCCCGCCGGACGCTCCACCGCTGGAAGTACCGGTGCTCGAGGCCCCTGCCGAGGAGCTGGTGCCGCCGCTGGATCCCGAACAGCCGACGGCTGTGCCCACTGCTCCAAGGACGAGAAGGATTGTCGCCACTCTCATTTGAGCACCTCTCCCCGACGTGGGCGCCGCCTCCGGGCTCGGCAGCGCGCGCATCATCCTACGAACGTGCGCCAAATGTCACCCAGATGCGACAACTCGCCCCCGGTGTTAGAACCGGTGCCTGTCGCCGGCAGGAGGAGCCGATGAGCGAGCCATGGTGGAAGCTGGCGCCGAACCCGGACGCGCCGAACCCGGTCGCAACGGAGAAGCCCGCTCCGCCGGTCGAGGCGGCGCGGGGCCCGAGGCTTCGCTGCAGCGCTGAAGGGTGCCGGTTCGAGAGCGACCTGTTCCACTCGCCGGCAAGCGGCCCGGCGCTACGCCCGTATTGCGAGCGCCACCTCAAGGGCCGCGACGTCGAGGGCACGAAGCTCTTCTGGGCGCTGCCGTGCGCCTGCGGCAGGGTCGCGGCGGGCTACGAGCGCGACGCCGGCGGCTCCACCGCGACCCACTCGGAGCGGCAGTGCATCGTGCGAACCGTCAGCCTGCTGCCGGCGGAGATCACGGAACCCTCGGGGTTTGCCCTCCGCGACCCGGTCGAGCCCACCTGGGTCGGCACGCGGGCCCGCTGCGCCTGCGGCCGGAAGGCGGACGGCATCCAGAGCGCGACTCCCGAGCTCACCGAAAGCCACACCTTCCGGCAATGCATCGAGATGACGGTGAAGGCCGTGCCCGGGGACGTCACGCTGCCGGACCAATGAGCGCCCCATGAACGCCGGCGGGCTGCTAGCTCTGGTCTCGATGCTGGGCGCTGGTCTCCTGGCGGCGTGTTCGAGCACCAGCGCCGGGACCTCGAGCTCCGCGGGAACAGCCCCCCTCACCTCGAGCTCGGGGCCAGGATCGGGATCGGGATCGGGATCCACCGGCGCTGCGAGCGTCTCGAGCTCGGGCGGCTCCGGGACAGGCTCCTCGGGCGGCGAGTCGATCACGGCCTCGGGCACGGCCTCGGGCACGGCTTCGGGCACGGCATCAGGCACGGCATCAGGCACGACCGGAACGGCGTCGAATGGGACCACCGGAGGCTCGACCGGCGCCTGCGATGCGGGCGACATCGCGATGTTCTTCAACGTCTGCCCGTGCGGGGCGGTGTGCTCGCCGCCCCTCAGTTGCGTGAACGATCCCACTGCTCGGCTGGTGGGAATCCCGACCGACATGATCTGCGAGCCTCCGTGCCAGTCGAACGACGATTGCGATGACCTCGACACGGCCTGCATCAGCGGACACTGCGGCTACGTGGGCTGCGGCGGGCACTCGGGGAACGGCATGTACAACTCCACTTGCTCGATGAGCGACGGGGGCGTCGACGGGACCTGCACCGTCAGCCGGCAAGCCATCGCGCCTGATTCGGGCCTGCCGCTTGGATTCTGCGTTCAGGCCGGAACGGAGACCACCAGCTGCGACCCCTACGCCTCATCGCGATCGCAGGCCTCGGGGCTTTGCCAACCGGGTTCGATTTGCGAGGCGGGAGCGCCCGTCGACGGCGGTTACCTCTCGTACTGCGATCAGCTGTGCGACGGAACTCCGGCCACGGTGTGCCCCACCGGGCAGTTCTGCTTCGTCTATCCGGTTCCCCCCGTCTCGGGCATCTGCGAGGACGCCGGTAGTTAGGGCGCCGCGCCGAGCGCCGCCGCGAGCGCAGGTGCAACCAGGCTCTGCGGATAGGTGCGGCGGAAAGCGCCAAAGGCGGCGCGCGCTTCAGGGTCGCGATCGGCGGCAACGAGCGCCTGGATGCGCAAGGCCTCGCGCTCCTCGGAGAGCGCCCCGTTTGGGAAGCGGACGAAGTGCTCGTCGACGGCCGCGAAGGCCCCGTCGCTGTCACCGCGAACCATCGCAATGCGCCCTTTTTCGAGAAGCTCGCCTTCGACCTGCAGGATGGGTTTGGGCGGCTGAGCCGGGCTGGGGTGGGTGACGGTGGTGATTGGCGCGGTCCAGACGCGGAACGCGGTGGGCGTGGGAGGCGACTGGCGCCGGGGCAGGGACTGGCGCTGGGGCCGGCACTACTGCAATCGGCAGGGGCGCCGGCAAAGGCAACGGAGCGATCGCAGGAACCAGCACCGGTGGTGACGGTCGAAGAGCCGAAGCGGTCCCGATGCCGAGCGCGAAGCTCGCGACGCCGATCAGGAAGCGGCTGCGGGTGGCGCCGGTCGCGAGGGCTGTCAGGCCGCCCCACGGGGCCAGCGCCGCAGTCCGCGAGCCGGCCGGATCGGGGACGAGCGGGGCGAGCCGCTCCCTGAGCTTCTGACGAATGTGAGCCGAAGGCTCCAGTTGCGTGGCGCCGCGCAACAGCAAATGAACCACGTCTCCAGGAAGCGGCTCGAGCTGCAGTCTCACGGTAGCCTCCGATCTCGGGCCCTCGCATCCGCCGAAGGTCCGAAGAACCGGCCGAGAAGCGACAAGTGGTGCCTTCGGCTCACGGTGTCATTCATGATTCGAAACCGTGGAGATTGTAATCGCGCCATCACGCGACACGCGCCTACGCGATGCTTACCCCGCCATTTTGACGAAGAGTCGGTCCGAAGCCGAAGGTCGCTTTCCAAATCCGGGCGAGCAACATACGACTGACGCTATCGAAATCAGTTGGCCAAATGGTCACCCAGGGAGGGCACCCATGAATCTGAAGAAATTCTATCAAATCCTCGTAGCGGGCAGCAGTCTCACATTTCAGGCTGCCTGCGGCAGCGCGGCGGTGGGCGGCACGAGCGGCGGCGGCTCGCCCACTGGCTCGGGCGGGAGCACCACCGCCGGTAACGCCAGCTCGACCGGTGGCAGCGCGGCGGCCGGGGCCACCGGCACTGCTGCGGGCGGCGGCAGCACCGGCACCGCCTCGGGTGGAGGCAGTTGCTGGGCGGGCGGTTACTGACAGCTACCGCATGGACGCACTGCTGAACAACGAGGCGGCGCGCGCTCGCATGGCGCTCATCTGGAAGCGCCGCGCCGTCGGCGAGCATGAAGCCACCGCCCGCTTCGCGGCCTACGCCGAACGACTGCGGGCCGTGGGAGCCCCGCAGGGTTTCCAGGACCAGGCCTTCGAGTCCTCCGAGCAGGAGCTGCGCCACCGCGAGTTGTGCCTCGACATGGCCCACCGCCTGCGCTCCGGCGAGATCGTCTTCCAGGACCGCGACTTCAGCCGGCGCCCACCCGCCACCCCCGCCGATGTGCTCGTCGACATGGTGGCGCTGGGCTGCGTCGTCGAGACCATCAACGTCGCGCACCTGTCGACCTCGCTGCGCAACATCACGGAGCCGGAGCTGCGGCGCGCCACCCGAAAGATCCTGGCCGACGAGGTCAAGCACAGCCGCCTGGGCTGGGCCTACCTGACCTGGGCCCGGGTGGGGGGCGAGGGAGATGGGCTCGCGGAGCAGGTTCCGCAGATGCTCTGGGAGGCCGTCACCCCTGACATCTTCGCGGATGCCCCCCCGCACCCTGAGCAGGCGCTGCTTCGCGCCATGGGCGATCCACCCATGCCGGCGCGGCGGGCGCTCTTCGTCCAGACCGTCACCGACGTGATCCTGCCGGGGCTCGAGGCCAGCGGCATCTCGGGCGAGCCGGCCAGGGCCTGGCTGGCGAATCCGACCTGGCCGACGGCTGCCTCTTCCGTCGGGTGATCGGCCTGCGCTAGAATGACCCCCGCTATGTGTCTCGGAAACGCTGGAGGGCACCGATGAATCTGAAGACGCTCTCTCGAATTCTCGTGGCGTGCAGCGGGCTCGCCCTTCAGGCGGCTTGCGGCACCGCGACCGGTGGGACGACCAGCGGCGGCAACTCACCCCAAGATTCCGGTGGGTCCGGCGTGGGAACCAGCGGCACGGCCACCTCTCCGGGTGTCAGTGCTACCGGTGCCACAACGGCAGGCGCGACCGGCACGGCCTCGGGTGGGGGCGTCGCGGAAAGCGGCACCGGCACAACCTCGGGCGGCACCGGCACCGGGAGCACAACGGGCTCCGGCTCGGGTCGTCGCCTCATCAGCGCCGGCGGCGCCTGCATTTAGGCACGGGGAACCATGCGTTTCGGAAGGACTGGAGGGACACAGTGACTCTGAACAAGCTCTCGCGCGCGCTGGCGATCGCCGGCTGTCTCGCACTCCAGGCGGCCTGCGGCAGCTCGGGCACAAAGGGAACCGGGGGCAGCACGGGCGGCACGACCGGAGGCGCGGCGACGAGTTGCAACGTCGATTCCGACTGCCAGTGCGGCCAGGTGTGCAGCTGGAGCGTCCTTCCGCATCAATGTGCCGCCGCCAGCGGCGGCGATCCCGGTTGGTGCAACTCCACTCCGAATTGCCTCTACGAGGGCCAGATGTGCTCCGGCACCTACTGCGTGCCGGGCTGGAGTTCCGCGTCGGTGTGCAATCGGACCTGACGGGCTGAGGCCTACCCGAAGGGTCCAGCGGTCGTCCCTACTCCAGCGGCTGCGGGTGTATCGGCTTCAGCGTCGGCTGGCTCGCCTGCCGGGGCTCATTCGCCGCCTTGAGGTCGGCGAGCGGCACGCGCCGATGGAGATAGCCGCCGGCCGGCGTCGCGTCGCGATTCTGAGCTCGCCGGGGCTCCTGGCGCACCGCGAAGGCCTCCTGCAACCTTCGGCCGCGCTTGGGGTCCTGGGCCTCGGGGCCATGGCTCCGCACGCCCTCCCGAAAAGCCGCCGCGAATTGAAAGGCCTTCTCCACCAGCGTCGTGGTCCGAGGCCCGTCGATGACCTCGAGATTCTCGCGACTCAGCAGCTCAAGATAGATCTTGCGCGCGAGCGCCTCCTCGCTCCGGTCGTTCATCCCCGCAGAATAGCCACGGCCCCCGACATGCGTTGCCCGCAGCGTGGCGCCGGATTGGAAGCCATGAGATAACCCCGCGAATGCGAAAGCCAGCTCTGACCATCGTGGCCGCGCTTCTCTCCGCCTGCTCGTCGAGCGGGGCCAAGGGATCTCGCGATTCGGGCGCCGACGACGCCGGCCAAGACGGGGGCATCGCCGACGCGGGCCCCTTCACGCTTCCGGTCTACACGAGCGGAGCCCTCGAGCTCGACGACGCCGGATGTCCCCCGCTCCCGGCCCAGCCCGACCTCTTCGACAAGATCCTGGCGCTGGCCGACGCCGGCCTGACCCGCTGTAACCTGACCTATCCCAGCGGCTGGCACTCCTTCTTCGCGCTGCCCGATGGCGGTGGCGGCATCGACGACGAGTTCGTGCTGCCTTACTACAACCGGCTTCACGACCACCCGCTGCTGGTGCCCTCCTTCGCGACCAACCTGACCAACGATCTCGATTCGGCCGGCCAGTCCGCGCACCCCGTCTCCGAGACGCTGGCGGCGCTCGCGGCGCGGCAGGGAGTGTCCCTGACGGTGAGCGATCCGACCGCGACCTGGGCGCCCCAGGCCGGCGAC
>Ga0302324_100028522_pt1 | contig 10608 bp, 8 predicted proteins | sample Palsa_T0_1_FD_201949 | JGI IMG/M metagenome (GOLD analysis project Ga0302324, IMG submission 201949) | Peat permafrost microbial communities from Stordalen Mire near Abisko, Sweden - Palsa_T0_1 | ecosystem: Environmental > Terrestrial > Soil > Palsa > Peat permafrost | place: Sweden: Abisko... | reverse complement strand
CTTCGTCCCGAAGGGTATTTGCGATCAGGTTTGCGTCGTTCACGGCGCCGCGCAACTGCGCGAACTTGCTGTCCTGGTAGTGATCGGCCCCGACCACAAGCGCGAACACCTGCGGCGGTTGCTGCGCTGAGGCGGATGTCGCAAGGAGCAGCGCAAGCATGGCGGGAGCGAGCGCGCGCATCGATAGTCCTTAGTGGACCAGTTCGACTCGTCGGTCGAGTTGGTCCTGTTGGTCTTGCGAAAGACTAGTGCGATCGGCCGACTCGTAGGGCTTTGACTTACCTACGCCTTCCGTGTCGATAGGAATATTTTTGACGCCATGCGCGACTAGAAAATCTGCGACGGCCTTGGCGCGAAGCCTCGACAGAACGAGGTTCGCTTCCTCGCTTCCCACATGGTCGGTATGGCCGACGAGCTTGACCCTTGCCGGCGGAGTTTCCGCATGCTGGATGAAATCCACAAGACTTTGCGCCGCGATCTGCCCCTGGGGCGTGAAATCGGCCTTTCCGAAAACGAACTGGACCGGCATTGACACGCCACTGGGTTTGAAGCCGCGGATGGTGAAGGCGCCGAGCCCCTCGTTTTCGCCTCCCCGGCCCCGCGGCACGGGAACGTTCTCGCTGGCAAGCAGGTTGGCTTCCTCTGCCTGATGAAAGATCGCTCCGATCGTGTCCTGCGGTGGAGGATTTGCCGTTACCGATTTGTCGTTGATCGTGGTCAGTGCGTCCTGCAATTGCGCGGCCGCCTTTGCGTAATTGTGCGCCCGGTAAGAAAGGTCGCCGAGAGTGGCTTCGGCCTGCCACACGCGGCCGTAACTCAAAATCTCGTTGAGATTGTCGGAGGTCTTCCGTTCCGCAGTCAGCCGGTTGAAGAGCTTTCCCGCGATCGCGCGCCCGAGACCGGCGCGAAATACAGCGTCATCGCACGCCGTCACGTTATCATAGGCGGATTTGAGCGCCCCGTGGTCGTTGCGTGCGAGCGCGTCCTGGACAGCCTGTTCGTAAGATGCACAATCGGCTGATGCCTTGTCCGCGATAGCGAACCCCGCCGAGGTCAATGATATTGCGGCTGCAAGCCGGACGATCGAAGCAATTCTGGTCATCTCGAATTTCTTTCGGCTATTGAGTCACAAGATAGTCGGCCTCTCCTGCGAACCATTTGTTGCCGGCTGTTCCCCCCGGCTGCGGACGCATGACGACCTCGAGCCGCTCCATTGCCGACGAATCCATTTCTTTCAAGCCGTCTTCGGAGCGGCCCAGTCCCTTGAACATGTCCTTCTTCTCCGCGACCACCGCAATGATGTGGTTGCGCTCCTGATTGTGGGGCGGCGCAGGGGGAGCGGGCTGGGTGAGAGACACCACGAGTTGAAAGCCGAATGTCGAGTCGCCGGGCACAGTCAGGGGTCGTCCGGCCGTGATCTTGCCGTCGACATAGGCGCCCGCGCCATAGTCGTTAGGAAAGAGCTGCGTCAGCTTCCCCTGCTCGTCGAGATCGTACAGGAGAAGATAGCCGTTGATATCGCTCGTCACCCGAACCTGCCCGATTTGGCCGGCGCGATACGACGCACTCGGGAGCACTTCGACTTTGACGTGTCCGCCATTGTGCTTGGCAGCAGCCATCAGCGTGGTGGCCGACGTGATCGGACTCGCGGGCACGACGATCGGCGGCTTGTCGTTCTGCGCAACGCTTAGATTCTTCCTCAACCAGTCTGAATAGGCGAAGACTCGCGTATAGACTCCGTACTCCCCGGGCTGCGCACATTGATGGGCGCCGTAGCTCGTGACGCCGACCTGCACCCAATGATTGGCGTCCGTCTGCGCCAGAATTGGTCCGCCGGAATCCCCTCCGCATGTGTCGACACCGCCGCTGGAGTTGCCGGCACAAATCCGGCGATCGTCGATCGGGCCGTTGTCGGGAAACTGGGCGCTGACCACGCTGCCACAAATCTCATTGCTGACGATGGGAAGAGACGCTTCCTGAAGGGTCTTAGCGAGAGAATCTGTCGAATCCGGATTGGTGCGCCCCCAGCCCAGGATTTTCGCCTGAGGGTTTCGTTCTTCGCGCGGCGCGACTTCGAGACGCTCTTCGCGGGTCGCCGAAGGAAGCCCTTCGAGATCGACGGGTATGAGACGCGGATCCAGCACGGGGGAATCGAGCTCGAGCAATGCGATGTCGTTTTCGAGCTGATAGGATTTTCCAAACGCGTCATGAGCGATCACGCGGACAACCCGGTGACGCTCGCCATCCTGTTGCGCATGAAACGCGCCCACCCAAACCTCATATTGACTGGCCGCAATAGGAGTCTTACTTGCCAGGTCGACCGCACAATGACCCGCCGTCAACACGAATTGCTTGGCAACCAGCGTTCCGCCGCATTGGTCGTAGCGCTGAGAATCGAGATTAATCTTCACATACACCATGAACGGCCAAGCATTCGGGTTTGCGCTCGTCCCGCCAATTACGCGCGCGCCGCTATCCCGATCCTCGGCCGCCGCGACGGAAGCCGCAAAAGCAAGCATTGAGGCGACGAGAAGACGAACGAATGCGCGCGTTCTCATCGCAGCCATCAGTTCTCGACCACGTAGTGGGCCTCGCCCATCGCCCAGTCACCCTTTCCGGTCAGCGGATTGATCGGCGCTTTGCCTTTCGCGACGACTTCAAGCCGCGAATAGAATTCCGCATCGGGTTCGATATCCTCCATACGCCCGTAGCTCTTCATCAGGTCCGAAAGACCGACGGGACTTTTCGTGACAACGGCGACGACGAGCCCCGCGCCCGCGGGCTGCGGCACCTGGATGTCGAAGCCGTCGCCAGGCGAAGGGAAACCGATCGTCTGACCGGCGTGGATCGTCGCCGCCGTTCCGGCAGCCCCGCTGTAGGTGTTCGGAAACAGTTGCGTCGTCTTTCCGGAAGGATTGACGTCGAAGATCAGCAGATAACCGTCGACCTTGCTCGTGATCTGAAAGGTCGCGTTCTGGCCCACATGCAGCGCGCCTCCATCGACGGCGATCGTCACCAGATGGGATTTGGTCGCGTTGTTGGAGTCGGTCGGATCGACCACGACATTGACGGGATTGTTGGGACTGATCCCGAGATTGCGGCCGATCCAGGAACTGTAGGCGGTGACACGCGTGTAGATGCCAGGTTTGTGTGCGACAGCGCACCCTATGCCCCAACTCACGACGCCATACTGGACCCAGTTGTTGTTCGCGTCCTTCTGGTTCAGCGGACCGCCGGAATCGCCTTGACAAGAATCCTTTCCGCCGTCGTCCAGCCCTGCGCAGATCTGCTTGTCCCCGATGGTTTCGGGCCGATCGGAATAGTCGGTCCGGCAGGCCGCCGTATCCACGATCGGGACTTCGACTTCGCGCAGCTGATCCTGCATGTCGCAGTCGGGACTCTGGTTGCTGCCGCTGCAGCTCGTTGTCGTGCCGAAGCCGGTCACAACGACCTTGTCTCCCGTTTGTAGAGAGTCGAGCTCACGTGCGATCGGCAGATGCGCGATCGAGGAATCGTCGATCTGCACCGGCGCCGCGAGCCTTATCATTGCGATGTCGTTTTCCATGATGTTCGCGTTGTAACCTTCGTGCGGAACGACGCGCGCCACCTCCGCGATTTTCATCGACGCGATGTGATTGGAGCCGTAGCCGATCTTGTATCCGCCCTGCGGATCCTTCGCGACGCAATGCGCGGCGGTGAGGACCCACTCCTTCGAAATCAGCGAACCGCCACAAATCGGATGGAATTGCCCGTCGCCAGAGCGGTGGAACAGCACGATTTGCCAAGGAAAATCGCCTGCATTGGCTGGTTGGCCGCCGACGATCCGTGCTTCGCGCGGCTCGGCAGGCATCGGCGCTTCGCCTGCTAGGAACGTAAGCGCAGCGGCGATAGCCAAACCGAGAAACAATCTGTGTCCATACAACGGCATCCTCGCCCCCCTAAAGCCGTTCAGCTATGCGTTCCTGGGTCGGCGGCATAGCCAAGGAACAGCGCGGACCCGGTCAGTTTTTCGCGCAGGAGAAAATAAAACGGACGATCGACGGTCATCTCGAATGTCTTTTCTATTCTCGCCGAGCGTGTTCCCATGATCGCCGTTGCCGAGCTTCCCTCCGCGCCAGTTTCGTCTACCTCAAAGGTCGATCTATGCGCGACCGCGCCCACGGTGATCCGCTGCGCCGAGAGCGCGCCGAAGTCGGCCTTGGCCCCCAGCGCACCGGCAAAACCCGCCCGCTCGAGAGGCGCCAGGAGATCGCCGCCCCAACTCAGCGACATGCGCGGAAGTGCGAGCTTCACATTGGAGATTGCGAATTTGCTGCTGTCGAGTGTCTCGCCCCAGCCCTTGGCAAGCGCGGCGGCCGTTGCATCCTCGGCGCCCTCGCGCGGCAGGACGACGATGAGTTCGAATCGGGGATCTGCAAACGGAAGTGCTGCCGCCTGGAACGAGGCAGTCTCGAGATAGCTCGCGTCGCCGCTGCGATGCATTTCCGGCACGTTGATCTTCGTCTTGTCGGCACGCGTGAACGGCGCCAGCGCAGTCGCGGACGTATCGAACGGAGTTTCCCACCGTCCTTTGAAGTGCAGTGCGTTGACGAGCGCAATCTGCATCTGCGCCGGCAGTGCATCGACGACCTTGGGAATCTTTCCCATTGTCTTCTCGGAAACCCAGTTGTTAATTTCGGTGAGCGCGCGCGGGCCGGTGAAATCGATGTTGCGGATTTCAGCGCCGTAGGCCGCCTGTTCCTTCTGCACGAACTGTGGCTCGAGCTTTAGTGTGTTCGACGCCCAGATCGCGTTCGCCATCTGGAGCTGGACTCCAGTGTGCGGCGCGAGCGCCGCACCGAGCTCGCTTTCGGCATTCGCCGCCGCGGCCAGAGTGAGACCGTTATCTTTCAGGTGAAGCGCGTCCTCGAAGGACGTGACGGTTGCTCCGCTTGCGCCCTGACCGAGAAGGCCTAGGGCCGTCGCCACGCTAGTGGGCGAAATCACAAGCGTGTGTGCGGGCGCAGACGCATGCATCTGGCCAAATAATGCCTCGCCCATTGCAGCCTGTGACGTGGCGAGGTGCGCGGCCGCTTCGGAAGGCGGAGTGGGGCCCGCATCCGGACGCGCCGTCGGAGTTTGGGTCGCTGCGTTCGCAGCCACATGCGGCGACGGTGACGTAGTTCCGGCCGGCACAGGAGTCGCCGTGCTCGGATCTGGACGCGAAGGCGGCGTCTGCGCCAATACCGGCCCGAAACCAGCGAGCGCCGCGCCGGCTATAGCCGCGACGCATGCCCCCGCAAGGAAGATTTTCCTCATCCAAACTCCAGAATTCGGCCCGCGGCCGCCCCCGGTCACGGGGTCCGTCAGTGCTCTATGCGAAAGCTCGCCGCCGCATAGCCTACGGCACCGCGATCGCCGTCATGAACGACGACATCGAGATCGCGCTGGAAGGACTTCTCGCCGCCTGGATAGGACTGGAAGCTGTTGGAGGACCAGTCCCAGGGAAGCTCGAAGAAGGAGCGCTCGTCCGCGCGGCACACGGCAACCAGCTCTTCGAGTCCGCCCGGGCCGCGGACCTTGTAGGCGACGTCCGAACCTTCCGCGGGGATCACGACCGTTTCGTCGCGCTCGACGTGCGCACGGCGCTGCGCGCGATTGGGAAACACTATCGTCGCTTCGCCCGACGATCCGACATCGATCAGCTTGAGATTGCAGTCGCGATCCGGGGTCACGCGGACCCGGAGGGAATCGCCCTTGTCGTAAACGCCGTCGTCGTGATTGAGCTCGAGACGGATCCCAAACCCACTGTGCCGCGGCAGGTTGCCGAGGATCGCGAGCGCGTCGGCTTCGGTGCCGCCGTTCAGGTGATGCACCGTGCCGCCTTCGTCATCGGAATCCATTCCCGCATGATCGTCGTCCACGGTGCGGATGAAAATGCGGGCTTCGGCCCACGGTTGAGCCTTGTGCTCGGTGTTGAGCACGACATCCAGATCGCGCACGGCGTGGGGCGCGTCTTCGTCGACCGAACCAAACGCGCCACCTTCGGTCAGATGGCCGTGGAAGACCGGCCCTTCGAATTTGGACGCGATCACCTTGATCACATCGACCCCCGGTGGTCCGCTGACTCTGATCGCACAGTCGTCGCTATCTGGAATGACAAGCGTATCGCCGCCATGAACGAAATTCTCGTGGGAGCACTTGTTCGGAAAGAGCTGAGTCATTCTTCCGCTCGATCCGATGTCGAAAACGTGGATATAGGCGTCTTCGTTGGGAGACACCGAGATACGAACATCCTCGCCAATCCTGTAGACCCGCGACCTGTGATTGACCGAAGCCTCGACTCTCAGATGACCGGTTTGGACGGGAACGATATCGGCATAGGGATGCTGAACCACGTTGAGATCGCGCTCGGTCGGCCCACTATCGGCCGACTGCGCGCTGGCACAGAGCGGCAATGCAAGAAGCGCAGCCACTCCCAGGAGAGTTGCTTTCGACATCAGACCTCCAGAATGAATTGAAAGATGAATGTCATGGACGAAAGTCGCGCCCCCGAAACTCGTCCGGCCCCACACAAGCACTAAGTATTCTCGCGAATTGCCGCGCGCGCAAGGCCGTTCTGCTTCGCACGTGCGGCGTCCTGCTGCCAGCGCCCTGATCGCCGGTCCCGTCATCGTAAATTTCCTCTATTGCTCAAGTACTTAAGACGTACGCGGAATTGTAGTTGTCGAGCGGCGGCTTCGAAAAAAGGCAGAGGCCAAAACAGCCACGTGTGTAAGGACCGGCTGTTGTGGTGCGCCGATGATACCGTTAAGAATCTGCAGAGTGCTGGGCAATCTCGGGGGCACCATGCGAAAATATGCGCGCGCAGGTCTTTTTCTTCTGGCCGGGCTGATCGGATGCCTGACGCTCCTGAAAGCAACTGCGCAGGATACTTCGCGAGTCGGACCGGAGCCCGGCGATCGCGGCACCGACGAAGATTCCGTCGGCTATGCGATGGGTCTCGTGATTCCGTCCGATATCCGCGACATCGCTGAACGGCAAAATGCATTCGCCAGCGAGATGCTCGATCGCGCGCATGCCCGCGGATACGAAACGCCCGCGTCGGACGTCTGCCACCCCGACGCGCCGTCTTTCGACTGGCGGACTTATGGGAAAGTCACTTCGATCAAAAACCAGGGCCATTGCGGAAGCTGCACGGCATTCGCGACGATGGCCGCGTATGAATCGAATTTCCTCATTCGCAACGGATTGAACGCGGACAGTTCCGAACAGCATGTTCTTTCCTGTTCCGGCGCGCTCGATTGTCGGAACGGCGGCTTCTACATGAAGATCATGAACTGGATGACGCAGCATCGTGTCGCGAGCGGCGCAGAAGTGCCTTATGCAGGCACGGACCAGGTGTGTCCCGCGAATATGCAAGGTACTTACGGCGTGCTCGCCGCGGCCTTCGTCGATCCTGCACATGAACGCCCCGCAGCCGCTGACATCAAGAAAGCGCTCTGCGATCACGGTGTGCTCGCGGTCGGCATGCATGTGCGCGCAGCCTTTTTCAAATATCCGAAGGATGCGAACGGTAATTCCTATCCCAACGATGTGTTCTCCGACACCACGACCCAATATGTCGGCAATCACGCGATCGCCATCGTAGGCTGGGACGATGCGCGACAGGCTTGGCTCGTCAGGAATTCCTGGGGACCAGGCTTCGGGCTTAACGGCTATTTCTGGATCGGCTACGACAATCCGGATTTCGGGCTTGAGCCTGCTTGGGTCGAAGTGGTGAAGACACCCTTGAACGGCGGGCCGTCTGGCGACGCACAGGCCATCCCCGAGACGAAGGAATTGATGGAGAAATATCGCGTGCTTACGCCGGGGGACTGAGCGACGGCGTACCTTTCAACGGATATTGGCGAATAAGCGAAGGGAGGTCGTAACTATGAGCAAATTGGGGTTTTTCGGAATTGCAAGCATTGCGGCTATTGTCGCGATCGGAGTATTTTCGGCTGGTTCTCTTGTTGCCGATGTACCGCCTGCGGAAATGGTTGGTCATTCCGCCATCCATATGACGCGCGCGCATGACGGCAATTTGCGGCTGGCCGCCTGCACAGGCACCGCGCCATCCAGCTGCACCTATTGCCATTGCGACAACTATACGGTGTGCGGACCCAATAGCACCAATTGCCACCAGGAGGAGATCTGCAACTGGCAAGAGCGGCAGGAATGTCAGTAATGCAGAAAACCGTGGCCGATTAGGGATCAGCTCATTCGATCCTGCACGGCAGTAATCCTTTAGCCTTCACGGGGAATCTTGTCATGAAGACGCATCACATCGCCTCCGTCGGCGTGGGTCGAGAAGAATTTGACCGATAGAGCATCCCTCCAGTCTCCGGAAAATAGTGCCCCATCAAACCCTGGGATCAAAACGGGTTTCTTCCTTAGCCGAAAGGAAGACGACCTCGCCAGGCCGCGCAACGCCGATTCGGGGAGCCCACGCGAGGTTGCGCGATGCGAGCCGTCGGCAAACTGCATCTGCGCGAGGAATGGATTGTTACGGCTGGCGACCACAAAGACGACGAGCCGGAGCGCGCCCGGGCAACAATGTCGCGTAGCGTGTCGAGTTCAGCTGCTTCCAGCTTCACGTCGCCGTTATGGGCAACGCCCGCATCGACGGGGGGCGCATAATTCGCGCCGCCGATGGAAAGGCGGTGGGCCGTAAAATAGAGCAGCGCCACGTTCGGCACTTTCGCCTTTTTGCTGGAATTTCTCCCGTGCAAAGAGGAGCGCATCGCGGCCCAGGTCAAGCAGCTCGACGGTATGGAAATTCGCGTGCCCCAGTGTCCCTGCGGTAGCGGCCGCGTCCCGCACCGGGTTGGGCAACGCTCCACGGACCTGTAATTAGAATTCCCGATGACTATCGCCGCGCGGGTGCCGGCGAACAGAGACGGCGTTACCACTAACAATGAATGAGTCAGCGCGAGCACGATTCTCCGCCTGATTCAGCGCGCCTTCGAGACCGTCCTTGTTGAGTTCATGTTCGAGGTCGGCGGACGAGAAGCCCACCCGCCGCAGTGCGCCCGCGATTGCGGCCGCTCGTTGGTCGGATTTTCTAGAACCGGTATGTTGGAGTAGTTCTTATTGCATGTGACCAACGCCACGCGCGTTTCGACATGTACGGGCGCGCTCCCCGTCGCCGCTGCCGCAAACAGCCAAAGGCTTGGAAGCATAAGCCAGATGCCGGACGGAGTGTCCTTTCCCCTGCGCTTCTGAATAAAATACCCCTCGCCAGAGCATGACAGCACCCCCGCCCGGTCTGCGCTGCCCCACGCGAAATAGCGCGACCACGCAAATTATAGTATGTTGGTTTTTGCGGTCCCAGCCAAGATGACCTACAAAGGGGGAGCATGGTCGCGCGTTTGAAACCGAGGTTCCGGCACGTTTTGTGGCGCAACGGGTCGGTGGCGATTCTGTGCGGACTGCTCACCTTTGCCGTCGTTCATTTTTTCCACAACACGGCCTTCTTCGGCGGCGAAGCGGAAGATTCGCTCGATTTCCTGATGCGCCTGCAGGCCGAATCGGGCGACGTCCCCCCCGGCCCAGACATCACGCTGGTCGATTTCGACGAAGGCGCCTTCGTGGCGCTCGGACGGCCAGATATTATTCCGCGCGATGCGATTGCCAATGTTCTCGCGCGCGTTGCACAAGCAGGTCCGAAACTCGTGCTGCTCGATATCGACATCGGCTGGCCCGATGCGAAGCCACGCGAACAGGTGCTTGCGGACGAGTTGTCCAGGCTCGCGAAGGGACCGGGTCCGATGATCCTCGCGGTCCGCGAGAAGCTCGAGAATACGTCCGGCATCGCGACGCCTTATCTTCGCCCGTCGCCCTATGATGCAATTGCAGCCGGGTCGACCCGCGTCAGGTTCATCGCGTCGCAGATTATCGAGAACGAAGCCGGCGTCGCGCACTACATTGGGATCATGGAGCCGATGTGCCGCGATACGACGTCGATGGTTTTGCCCGGCATTCATCCGGCCGCATTGGCTGCGACCGCTCCCGAACCCATGAATGCGTTCGACGCCCTCGACAACCAGCTTCAGGCCTATCGCCGGCCTTGCACCGCGAATGACCCTCCCCTTCGCCCGAAACCTTTGAATACCATGGGCGTCGCCGGGCAGAACGTGAGCTGGAAACGAAATCACGATACCGAGCGGATTCCGTTTCGCCTCGGTTGGCAGGAAGGCGCCGTTTTCTCACATTCCTCTCCCGGCCTTGTGGTGCTTCCGGTCTCGCAATTTCTCCAACCGAACGCCGACATCGACGACAGTCTCCTGCGCTCGCATATTGTGGTAATCGGCTCGTCGGCCGCGGCGATGCGCGATATGCACCTAACGCCGTTGGGCTTCATGCCGGGCTCGCTCGTCCTCGGAAACGCGCTGCGCGCCTCGCTCGGAGAGGGATTCCTCCAGGAAAGCAGCATCTATATCGATCTCGGGCTGACCCTTGTGATCAGCTTCTTCACCTTCGGCGTCTGGGCGATTCTAAGGCATTTTATGAATGTCAGCGTACTCCTGATGCGGGAGGGACTGAAACTCGGAATGACCGCTTTCTGGGGAATCCTCGCCTGGACGT
>Ga0302324_100028521_pt1 | contig 10608 bp, 10 predicted proteins | sample Palsa_T0_1_FD_201949 | JGI IMG/M metagenome (GOLD analysis project Ga0302324, IMG submission 201949) | Peat permafrost microbial communities from Stordalen Mire near Abisko, Sweden - Palsa_T0_1 | ecosystem: Environmental > Terrestrial > Soil > Palsa > Peat permafrost | place: Sweden: Abisko... | reverse complement strand
TGCCACGATGCGTTTGATATCGTTTTGCACCAGACCCACGGTGGCCGCGAAGAAGGCGGTGGTGGCGCCGAAGAACATCACCACGGCCTGCGCGTTGGGCGCCAGTTCGAACAGCGGCGACAACCGTGCCACCATGAAGACACCTGCGGTGACCATGGTCGCGGCGTGGATCAAGGCGGAGACCGGCGTCGGGCCTTCCATGGCATCCGGCAGCCAGGTGTGCAGCAGGAACTGAGCTGATTTTCCCATCGCGCCCATGAACAGCAAGAGGCAGGTCAGCGTCAGCGCGTCGGCATGCCAGCCGAAGAAATCGATAGTCTTGCCGGTCAGGCCCGGCGCGCCGGCAAAAATCGTCTCGAAATCGGTCGAGCCGATCAGCATGAAGATCGCGAAGATACCGAGCGCAAAGCCGAAATCGCCGACGCGATTGACCACGAAGGCCTTGATCGCCGCGGCGTTGGCCGACGGCTTCTGATACCAGAAGCCGATCAGCAGATAGCTCGCCAGGCCCACGCCCTCCCAGCCGAAGAACAGCTGCACGAGATTGTCTGACGTCACCAGCATCAGCATCGCGAAGGTGAACAGCGACAGGTAAGCGAAGAACCGCGGCCGGTTCGGATCCTCATCCATGTAGCCGATCGAATAGAGATGCACGAGCGACGACACGGTGTTGACCACCACCAGCATCACGGCGGTCAGCGTATCGACCCGCAGCGACCACGCGACCTGCAGATCGCCTGAATCGATCCACGGGAACAGCGCGATCCGGACGTCGTGATGCATGAAGCCGACATCGATCAACGCGAACCAGGACAACCCGGCCGAAACCAGCAACAGCCCGGTCGTGATCAGCTCGGCTGCACGCGAGCCCGCCGCCGGCGGCTCGGCAACGTGATGATCGTCATGGCCGTGATCGTCGGCGGCGTGATCGTCATGGGCGTCCGATGCATGAGCATCGCCATGCGCCTCGTCATGGTGCTCAACGGTATCACCGCTCGGATTGCGCGCATGCGCGCCGAATATCGAGATCAGGCCTGCGAGAACAGCGCCGATCAGCGGCAGAAAGACGATTGCCTGAATCATAGGCTAACCTCTTTGCGCATGATCTCAGAACAAACGAAGCCGTTTGTTCGGGAAAACCGGTTCCCACTTTTCCGGATCATGCGATTAACCCTTCATCAGATTGACGTCTTCAACCGCGATCGAGCCGCGGTTGCGGAAATACACCACCAGCACCGCAAGGCCGATCGCCGCTTCCGCCGCCGCCACCGTGAGCACCAAGAGCGCGAACACCTGGCCGACGATGTCGCCGAGGAAGGTCGAGAACGCCACCAGGTTGATGTTGACCGCCAGCAGGATCAGCTCGATCGACATCAGGATGACGATGATATTCTTGCGATTGAGGAAGATGCCGAGGATCCCGAGCGTAAACAGGATGGCGCCGACCGCGAGATAATGCCCAAGACCGATCGTCATTGCACCCACTCCGCCGCGTCCGCATCCTGCAGGCCCTGCCCGGACGCCACCTTGCGCACGCTCATGGCCAGTTCCGGCGTCCGCGCGTTCTGCACGTTGATGTCCTGCCGCTTGACGCTGACCTTGTGGCGCAGCGTCAGCACGATGGCGCCGATCATCGCCACCAGCAGCACCATGCCGGCGATCTGGAAGTAGTGGATGTATTTGGTGTAGAGCACGAGCCCGAGCGCCTCGGTATTGCTGACATTGGCCGGGATCGCCGCCGTGATGGTTTTGGCGACGTTGGGATTGATGACCCAGCCGCCCCCGACCAGCAGCAATTCGGCAAGGAACACCGCGCCTATCACCAGGCCGATCGGCAGGTATTCCAGAAAGCCCTCGCGCAGTTCGGTGAAATCGACATCGAGCATCATGATCACGAACAGAAACAGCACCGCGACCGCGCCGACATAGACCACGACCAGGATCATCGCCAGGAACTCGGCGCCCATCAGGATGAACAGGCCGGAGGCATTGACGAAGGCCAGGATCAGGAACAGCACGGAATGCACGGGATTGCGCGAGACAATCACCATCACCGCCGAGGCCACACAGATGCCGGCGAACAGATAGAAGAACAATGCGGGAAGGATCATGCCCTCACCTCACCGGTACGGCGCGTCGAGTTCGATGGATTTCGCAAGCTCACGCTCCCAGCGGTCGCCGTTGGCGAGCAGTTTCGCCTTGTCATAGTAGAGTTCCTCGCGGGTCTCGGTCGCGAATTCGAAGTTCGGGCCCTCGACGATGGCATCGACCGGACAGGCCTCCTGGCACAACCCGCAATAGATGCATTTCACCATGTCGATGTCGTAACGCACGGTGCGGCGGGTACCGTCGTTGCGGCGCGGGCCGGCCTCGATGGTGATCGCCTGCGCCGGACAGATCGCCTCGCACAGCTTGCAGGCGATGCAGCGCTCTTCGCCGTTGGGATATCGGCGCAGCGCGTGCTCGCCGCGGAACCGCGGCGAAATCGGTCCCTTTTCGAACGGATAGTTCAGCGTCGGCTTCGGCTTGAAGAAATAGCGCATGGCGAGAAAGAACGCCGATACGAATTCGGTGAGCAGCAGCGAGCGGGCTGTGGCGTTGATATTGACACTCATAGCGACCTCATTTCGGCGCGATCCCCGCGAACTGCAGCACGCCGGCGACAATCACCACCATCGCCAGCGACAACGGAAGGAACACCTTCCAGCCGAGCCGCATCAACTGGTCGTAGCGGTAGCGCGGCACGATCGCCTTCGCCATCGCAAACAGGAAGAACATGAAAAATACCTTGAGCACGAACCAGATCACGCCGGGGACCCAGGTGAACGGCGGCAGCGCGATCGGCGGCAGCCAGCCACCCAAAAACAGGATCGCAGCCATCGCGCACATCGTGGTGATCGCGACATATTCGCCGAGCATGAACAACAGATACGGCGTCGAGCCGTATTCGACCATGAATCCCGCCACCAGCTCGGATTCGGCCTCCACCAGATCGAACGGCGGACGGTTGGTTTCCGCCAGCGCCGAGACATAGAAGATCACGAACATCGGAAACAGCGGCAGCCAGTACCAGTTCAGGAACGTCAGCCAGGGCAGCCCGATCAGGCTGCCGAGACCGCGGGTATTCTGCGCCTCGACCACGGTCGACAGGTTCAGTGAGCCCGCACACAGCAACACCGTGATGATGACGAACCCGATCGAGACTTCGTAGCTCACCATCTGCGCCGCCGAGCGAAGCGCGGCGAGGAAGGGATATTTCGAGTTCGACGACCATCCGGCCATGATGATGCCGTAGATCGAAAGCGACGAGATCGCGAAGATAAAGAGCACGCCGACATTGATGTCCGCGATCACCCAGCCGAGACTCATCGGGATCACGGCCCATGCCGCCAGCGCGAGCACGCAGCTCACCAGCGGCGCCAGCAGGAACACGCCCTTGTTGGCGCCGGCGGGAATGATCGGCTCCTTCAGCACGAATTTCAGCAAATCGGCAAAGGACTGGAACAGTCCGAACGGTCCGACCACGTTGGGACCGCGCCGGATCTGCACCGCCGCCCAGATCTTGCGGTCGGCCAACAGGATGTAGGCGATCGCGATCAAGAGCACCACGAGCAGCAACAGGCTCTCGGCGACCATCACGATCAGCGGCCACAATGTACCAGTCCAGAATTCAGCCATCGCTTTACTCCGCCGCCGTCAGCATTCGCCCGGACGCCAGGCGGGAGCATTCCGCCATCACGGCCGAAGCGCGCGCGATCGGGTTGGCCAAATAGAAATCCTCCACGGATGTCTTGAACGGCGCCTTCTCGACGGTGCCGCCCTTGGCCGAGAGCGTCTTGAGATCGGCCGCGTTGCCGGCTTCGATCTGGTCGACGCGCATCAGATGCGGCGCGGCCTTGAAGATCGCCTGCCGCAGGGCACTGAGCGAGTCATAAGGCAGCTTCTTGCCCAGAACGTCCGACAGCGCACGAATGATCGCCCAGTCCTCGCGCGCCTCTCCAGGAGGGAACGCCGCGCGGTTGGCCATCTGCACCCGGCCCTCGGTGTTCACGAAGATGCCGGACTTTTCGGTATAGGCAGCGCCCGGCAGGATGACGTCGGCACGGTGCGCACCGCGGTCGCCATGGGTGCCAACATAGACGACGAAAGTACCATCCGGCACCTTGACCTCATCGGCGCCAAGCAGAAACAGCACGTCGATGGTGCCGAACGTCGTCATCTCGGCCGCGCTCAGGCCGCCGGCGCCCGCGGCAAAGCCGATATCAAGCGCGCCGACGCGCGAGGCGGTGTCCTGCAACACAGCGAATCCGTTCCAGCCGTCCTTGATGGCACCGACATCCAGCGCCAGCTTCGCCGCGGCCGAAAGAACCGCGGCTCCGTCGTGCCGGGCCGCTACGCCGGCGCCGACCAGTACAATCGGATGTTTCGCATTCTTGAGCACGTCCGCGAAGGAATGCTTGCCGGCGGCGAGATCGCTGAGCGACTCCGTGCCCGCGCCCAGATAGTCGTAACCGTAAGTGAGGTCGGCCTTGGCCCCGATCACGCCGATCTTGAGCTGGCCGCTGCGCCAGCGCTTGCGGATACGCGCATTCAGAACGGCGGCCTCTCTGCGCGGGTTCGACCCCACGATCAGAAGCGCGTCGGCCTGATCGATGCCGGCGATGGTGGGATTGAAGATGTAGGAGGCGCGGCCGGCCTTGGGATTGAAAGCGTCGCCGCCCTGGACCGCGAGATTGGCGGAGCCGCATTTCGAAAGCAGTTCCTTGAGCGCGAACATCTCCTCCACCGCGGCGAGATCGCCGGCGATGGCGCCGATCCGCTTGCCGTCGATGCGGCCGGCCTTGGCCGCGATCGCCGCGAATGCCTCGGACCACGACGCCGCGCGGAGCTGGCCGTTTTCCCTGATGTAGGGACGGTCGAGCCGCTGCGTGCGCAGGCCATCAATGATGTGGCGGGTCTTGTCGGAAATCCATTCCTCGTTCACCGCCTCGTTGACGCGCGGCAGAATCCGCATCACCTCGCGGCCACGGGTATCGACCCGGATCGCCGAGCCGACGCCATCCATCACGTCGATCGACTGGGTCTTGCCGAGCTCCCAGGGCCGTGCCGCGAACGCGTAGGGTTTCGAGGTCAGCGCCCCCACCGGGCAGATATCGACGAGATTGCCCTGCAACTCCGAGGTCAGCGCGGATTCGAGGTAGGTGGTGATCTCCATGTCTTCGCCGCGGCCGGTCGCGCCCATCTCGGGCACGCCGCAGACTTCGGCGGCAAAGCGGACACAGCGGGTGCACTGAATGCAGCGGTTCATCGAGGTCTTGACCAGCGCGCCGATATATTTGTCCTCGACCGCGCGCTTGTTTTCGGCGAAGCGGCTGGTATCGACGCCGTAACCCATCGCCTGATCCTGCAGGTCGCACTCCCCGCCCTGATCGCAGATCGGGCAATCCAGCGGATGGTTGATCAGCAGGAATTCCATCACGCCTTCGCGCGCCTTCTTCACCATCGGCGAGCGGGTCGAAATTTCAGGCGGTTCGCCCTTGGGACCGGGACGGCAGTCGCGAACGCCCCAGGCGCAGCTGGCGACCGGTTTCGGGCCGCCCTTCACCTCCACCAGGCACATCCGGCAATTGCCGGCGATCGACAGGCGTTCGTGGTAGCAAAAGCGCGGAATTTCAGCCCCCGCCGCCTCGCATGCCTGCAGCAGCGTGAATTCCGCGGGAACATCGATCTCTTTGCCATCGACGATGAGTTTGGTCATTGCTGTCTCAGGTCTTTCCGAGCTTGCAGTCGGGTGGTGTAACGCTGGCGGTCTTCATGGACGCTTTGACCCATTGCTGGGTATCGGCGCTGTAGGTCGCGAGATAAGCGGGATCGGCTGCGTTCTTCTCGCACAGAAACGGCAGATGCGGCTTCAGGTCATAATCGCACGACGCCTGCCATTCCGGCCGTTTGGCGAAGGCGGCGGTCGCCTCCTCGCAGGCATAGAGGAAATACGAGACAAAACTCTCATATTGAACCCGCACGTCGCGGCCGCCGGCCTTGATCGTATCGTAATCCGGCGACGAGAATTTTGGATTCCTGAACGCCAGATCGGTGTAGCCCAAAAACGCCTGCCGGGCGCTGGCCGCCCGATTGCCTGATCTGATTTCGTTGATCTGAAACAGGATCGCAACAAAGCCGAGCAGCGCTACGGACGCCTGCGCCATCTGCGCCAGCGTCCCATATTTCTGCCACCAGAAATTGCTCGGTTGCGACATCGATTTCACTCCGCCGCGACCATATGAGCGGGATCCAGAATGCCGGCGTCATCGATATCGGCCTTGCGCGAATAGGCGTCGATGCGCTCCTCGATCTCGTGACGGAAATGCGCGATCAGGCCCTGGATCGGCCACGCCGCGGCATCGCCGAGCGCGCAGATGGTGTGACCCTCGACCTGTTTTGTCACCTCCAGCAGCATGTCGATCTCGCGCTTGTGGGCGCGGCCCTCGGCCATCCGGGTCAGGACCCGCCACATCCACCCTGTGCCTTCACGGCACGGCGTGCACTGGCCGCAGCTCTCATGCTTGTAGAAATAGGAAATGCGCGCGATCGCCTGGATCAGGTCGGTCGACTTGTCCATCACGATGACGGCGGCGGTGCCAAGGCCGGAGCGCAGCTTGCCCAGGCTGTCGAAATCCATCGGCGTATCGATGATCTGTTCCGCCGGCACCATGCGCACCGAGGAGCCGCCGGGGATCACCGCCTTGAGATTATCCCAGCCGCCGCGGACGCCGCCGCAATGGCGTTCGATCAATTCGCGGAACGGAATTCCCATCGCCTCTTCGACGTTGCAGGGACGCTCGACATGGCCGGAGATGCAAAACAGTTTGGTGCCGACATTGTTGGGCCGGCCGATGCCGGCGAACCACGCCGCGCCGCGCCGCAGAATATCCGGCGCGACCGCGATCGACTCGACGTTATTGACGGTGGTCGGACAGCCATAGAGACCGACATTGGCCGGGAATGGCGGCTTCAGCCGCGGCATCCCCTTCTTGCCTTCAAGGCTTTCCAAGAGCGCGGTCTCTTCGCCACAGATATAGGCGCCGGCGCCGTGCGTCACATAGAGGTCGAACGGCCAGCCGTTGATATTGTCCTTGCCGATCAGCTTGGCCGCATAGGCCTGATCGACCGCGGCCTGCAGATGCTCGCGCTCCCGGATAAATTCGCCGCGCACATAGATGTAGCAGGCATGCGCATTCATCGCGAAGCTCGCGATCAGGCAGCCTTCGACCAGAAGATGCGGGTCGTGCCGCATGATCTCGCGATCCTTGCAGGTGCCGGGTTCGGACTCGTCGGCATTGACCACGAGATAGCTCGGACGGCCGTCGGTGGATTCCTTGGGCATGAACGACCATTTCAGACCGGTCGGGAACCCTGCCCCGCCCCGTCCGCGCAGCCCGGAGGCCTTCATCTCATTGATGATCCAGTCGCGGCCCTTGTCGATGATCGCCTTGGTGCCGTCCCAGGCGCCACGGCGGCGCGCGCCCTCAAGACCCCAGTCGCCGAGGCCGTAGAGATTGCGGAAGATGCGGTCCTTGTCGTCGAGCATGACTTGAAGCTTCCTCAGGGGTCAGCGATTGGACTGCATGAAAGCGAGGCCGGCGGCGCATCCGCCGAAGGTCAGCGCCCACAACAGGCTTGAATCCAGCGATGCATTCAGCCCATAGCGCTGCAACAGAAAAATGAACGTGGCTGCGATCAGGGCATGCAGAGCGATATAGCGCCATTTCCCCATGACACCGACGCTCCCGGGCTTTGACGCTTCCAGTGTGCGGATAGGCGTCATGTGGTTTCCTTCAGCGTGGTCGGCCCACCCATGGGGGCGGAGAACTGACGGCCGTTCTGCGGCCCCGGCTTCGGAAGATTGCCGGAGGCGAAGCCGTCCAGCACCTTGCCGAAGTTTTCCTTGGTCAAATCCTCGTAGGTATCCTTCCAGATCAGCACCATCGGCGCGTTCACGCAGGCGCCGAGACACTCGACCTCTTCCCAGCTGAAATCACCATCCTTGGACAGGTGAAATGGATCATGATGGATACGGCTCTGGCATACCTCGATGATATCGGCGGCGCCGCGCAGCCGGCATGGCGTGGTACCGCAGACCTGGACATGGGCTTTTTTGCCGACCGGCTGCAGCTGGAACATGGTGTAGAAGGTCGCGATCTCGAGCGCCCGGATGTAGGGCATGCCAAGCAAATCGGCGACAGCGCGGATCGCGGCTTCGGAAACCCAGCCGTCATGCTGTTCCTGCACCCGCCACAGGATCGGTATCACCGCCGATGCCTGGCGGCCTGGCGGGTGTTTGGCGATCTGCTCCTTCGCCCAGGCGAGATTTTCCGCCGAGAACGTGAAGTTCGCGGGCTGCAGTTCCTTTGGTGCGAGGCGGCGGACGGACATTGTGTTTCAGTCTCTCATTGCATGCGGCGCGCGGCATTGGCGTTCAGGGCATTGATCCGATTTTGCCAGAATGCGCTAGCGGTGCCGAACACGTTATAGCCGACGTGGGATGAAACCTTGATGCGGTCGAGTATCGAAAGTTCGGTGACGGTCTCCAGGCGATTGCTGCGGGGATCGTAGACGATCAGCTTGAGCGGCGTCTGCTCGAGGATAAAGCGCGACACGGTATGACGGGGGTCATTGCCGTGTTCCTCGCACAGCAGCACGCTATCGCCCTGCAGAAGACGGGTGCCGCCCTTGATGGCTTCAACTTCGACGCCTTCGACGTCGAGCTTGATCAAGTATTTGCCGCCAGGCGAAATCTTGCCGTCGTCGAGCAGATTATCCAGCGCGATCACCGGCACGTCCTCGCCGCGGCCACCGGCATTACCGGTGATGCTGAAGGCCTCATGCTTGGTACCGGACAGCCGTGCGGTGCCGTGGGCCGCGCCGATCGCGCACTTCATCAACTCGAAGCGGTGACCATTGATCTCGGCGTTGTTCTTGAGCTTGGCAAAATTCTGCGACGACGGCTCGATGGCGATCGCCCGGTGCGAGCCGAACGGCGCGCTGGAAACCAGCACCGACCAGTAACCGAAATTGGCGCCGCAATCGAGCAGCGTGTAGTCGACGCCGGCGGAATCCCGGAACAGCAGCTCCAGTTCGTCCTCATAGCTATACGAGCGATTGAGCAGCTTGCTCCAGTAACCATCGCCATAGGGGAATTCGAATGTCGCGTCGGAATTGAGTTTGATCGCGATGTTGCGCTCGGGCAGTGTCTTGCGCAGCAGATTGGCGCAGCCATTGTAGCCGCGATGCGAAAAGTGTGAGGATATTTTCGAACCCGTCGCCAGTGCCAGCGCAGCCGTCCGCTCCCACAGGTTGGCTCCCTCAAGAGCTCCCGATGCCCGGTCAAACTGGATGGGCGGCAACGCGATCACCGATCGACCTCTCCGAACACGATGTCGAGCGACCCCAGAATCGCCGAGACGTCGGCCAGTAGATGGCCCTTGCAGATGAAATCCATCGCCTGCAGATGCGCAAAACCCGGCGCGCGGATCTTGCACTTGTAGGGCTTGTTGCTGCCGTCGGCGACCAGATACACCCCGAACTCGCCCTTCGGCGCCTCGACCGCGGCGTAGACTTCGCCGGCGGGCACATGGAAGCCCTCGGTGTAGAGCTTGAAATGATGGATCAGCGATTCCATCGAGCGCTTCATCTCGCCGCGGCGCGGCGGGAAAATCTTGTTGTCTTCGATGGCGACAGGTCCCTGCCCGTCGGCGGCACGCAGCTTCGCGATGCACTGCTTCATGATGCGCACCGACTGGCGCATCTCTTCCATGCGAATGCAGTAGCGGTCGTAGCAATCGCCGTTCTTGCCGATCGGAACGTCGAAATCCATTTCGGCGTAGCATTCGTAGGGCTGCGCCTTGCGCAGATCCCAGGCCGCACCGGAGCCGCGCACCATCACGCCGGAAAAGCCCCACTCCCATGCCTGCTTCAGCGAGACCACGCCGATATCGACGTTGCGCTGCTTGAAGATGCGGTTGCCGGTGAGCAGGGTTTCGAGATCGGCGACCACGCCGAGGAACGGATCGCACCAGGCGTCGATATCGTCGATCAGTTTCGGCGGCAGGTCCTGGTGCACGCCGCCGATCCGGAAATAGGCCGCATGCATCCGCGAGCCGGAGGCGCGCTCGTAAAACACCATCAGCTTTTCGCGCTCTTCAAAGCCCCACAAAGGCGGGGTCAGCGCGCCGACGTCCATCGCCTGCGTGGTGACATTGAGAAGATGCGACAGGATGCGGCCGATCTCGCAATACAAAACCCGGATCAACTGGCCGCGGCGCGGCACGGCAATGCCGAGCAGCTTTTCCGCAGCCAGACAGAACGCGTGTTCCTGGTTCATCGGCGCGACGTAGTCGAGCCGATCGAAATACGGGATCGCCTGCAGATAGGTCTTCTGCTCGATCAGCTTCTCGGTACCGCGATGCAGCAGCCCGATATGCGGATCGACGCGGGCGACCACTTCACCATCGAGCTCCAGCACCAGGCGCAACACGCCGTGCGCCGCCGGATGCTGCGGCCCGAAATTGATGGTGAAGTTGCGCAGTGCGGCTTCGGTCATGGTTTCGG
>Ga0302324_100028515_pt1 | contig 10609 bp, 6 predicted proteins | sample Palsa_T0_1_FD_201949 | JGI IMG/M metagenome (GOLD analysis project Ga0302324, IMG submission 201949) | Peat permafrost microbial communities from Stordalen Mire near Abisko, Sweden - Palsa_T0_1 | ecosystem: Environmental > Terrestrial > Soil > Palsa > Peat permafrost | place: Sweden: Abisko... | reverse complement strand
GGTTTGGGGTTGGTCAACGAAGCGGTAAAGTCCATTGGCTTGCCGGCGCCGACCGAACGCAGCTGAAGACTCCGAATCACAAAGCGCAGCGGAAGTTTCCCCGGCTTATCCGTTCCCACGGTAAGCACGGTATCGGTGCAATCCATCTGTGCGACAAAGATGGTGGGAACGGTGCTCTTCTCCCCACTCCGTCGATGATCGTCCAGCGGCCCAGGCAGCGGGCGACGCTCGCTCCTGGGCGGCAGGTTGATGCGCAATCCCTCCACATCTACATTGCCAATGTGCATCGGGGATCGCAGGAGGCTGGAATAGCCGGTGCGGAAAGCAAAATGACGCACGGAGAACATGGGCACGTTCGACGCAACGTTGTAGGGATAAATGGCAAGGTCCTTCCCGGAAACCTCGAACCCGCGCAGCAGAGACACCTCGAACGCCCCCATCTCCACCCGGCTATGGAAGCGGGCGGAAAGACTCTGTACCAAACGCGCGCGCAGGATAGGCTCCGCCCGGGAGAGCAGGATCTCGAAGGTAGCGATCAGGACAACGGCAATTGTCAGGACGCAAATTGCTGCCCAGAACCATGGGCTATGTTTTAGCCCCGAAGAAGATGGAAAGGCCTCAGGTGTTTCCGCCACAACCTCACCTTTCGTCATAGCCGATGCTACAAGTGCGGACCCTTGCTCGCAAAGGGAGGTTTGCGGCAGGTAAGATCGCTTCAACCAGGAGCTCGACGTGAACATCCACAGAGGGAGATCGCAGGCCTTCGCATTCTTCTTCCTCAGCGCCGCACTCTCCGGTTTGCAGCTTTGGTCCCAGGCTGCCCCAGACCAGAATCATCCGATCCCAGCGCTATCCTCAGCCCCGGGAACACCCAAAACCGAGACCATCGACGACTACATACGCCACGGATGGGACAGCCTGTCCCGCTCCATGGCGGAGTGCAAATCGCTGGTCGATCCCAAAGTCACCACCCCACCAGTTCTGTACCTTCCCCTCGGTGCGCCCACCCCGCCCGAACTTCTACGGCTGCGTTCGCAGTGCAAGATCCAGATTGCGCATCTGCCGCATCGCATTGAGCACCTGGGCGACGTAAAGGAAGCGGAGATTCCGCAGCCCGGCCTGCTCTACCTGCCTAACCGCTACGTGGTGCCGGGGGGACGCTTTAACGAGATGTTCGGATGGGACAGCTACTTCATCATCCTCGGTTTGCTGCGCGAGGGCCGGGTGGATCTGGCCCGCGGCATGGTCGAGAATTTTTTCTACGAAATTGAGAATTACGGGGCGGTGCTCAACGCCAATCGCACCTACTTTCTCACCCGCTCGCAGCCCCCGTTGTTAAGCTCGATGATCCGCGCGGTCTACGACGCGGAGCTCGCCCGCGATCCGTCGGCCGGCAATCGAGTGCGGCAAAACCAGTGGCTCGCCCGTGCCTACCCTTATGCCCGGCGCGACCACGATTTCTGGCTGACTGCGATCCACCGCGCAGGCGACACCGGCCTGGCGCGCTACTTCGATATCGGCGAAGGGCCGGTGCCTGATATCGCGGACCACAGCAGCTACTACATCGATGTCATCGACTGGCTGGTGGCTCATCCCGATGTCCATACCAGCTACCTGATCGCTAGCCCGCAATCCCCATCGCCGGCTGAGCAGGCTGTGCTCAATAAAACCAGTTGTGACCCCAGCCATTCTGTCGTGTGCCGCCTCGCCTGGTCGCACGGCTACCGGCTTACCAACGACTTTTATAAGGGCGACCGCGCGGTGCGCGAATCCGGTTTCGATATCTCATTCCGCTTCGGCCCCTTCAGTGGTTCCACCCATCATTACGCCGCGGTCGGATTGAATAGCCTGCTCTATCAATACGAGCGCGACCTGGCTGATTTTGCCGGCGCACTCCATCAGCCGGCACAGGCCGCCCAGTGGCAGCAAGAGGCAGAAGCCCGCCGGATCGCCATTAACAAATATCTCTGGAATCCTGCCCAGGGGATGTTTTTCGATTACGACTACACCACCGGCCAGCAGTCCACGTACGTGTACGCGACCATCTTTTATCCTCTGTGGACTGGGGTCGCGACCAAGGAGCAGGCTGCGGATGTCGATAGCCACTTTGCCCTGCTCAACCGGCCGGGAGGGCTGGCGTGCAGCACCTACTCGAGCGGCCTGCAGTGGGATCTGCCCTTTGGCTGGGCTCCGTTGAACTGGCTCGCGGCCGACGGCCTCCTAAAATATGGCTACGTGAGCGATGCACGCAAGCTTGCCGCTGAATTCACGCATACCGTCAGCGACAGCTTTCAGAAGGAAGGCACCATCCACGAGAAGTACAACGTAGAAACCGGGTCCTCGAATGTGGAACTCATTGCCGGCTATCAGAATGTAATCGGTTTCGGCTGGACGAATGCCGTTTATCTTGAGATGGAGCATCTGTTGCGAACGACGGCGCACACGCCGCAGTAAATCATGGCCCATTCGACCCAACCTCAGCTCGTTGTCGGAATTGGTGAACTGCTTTGGGACCTGCTTCCTTCAGGACCTCGGCTGGGGGGGACCGTCTCCAACTTTGCTGTGATGGCCGGCCGGCTCGGCAACCATGCCGTCTGCGCTAGCCGCGTGGGCACCGACGATCTGGGGCGCCGGGCGTCTGCCGATTTGTCGGGCCTGCCGCTGGACATTTCGCATTTGCAAACTGACCCGGAGCATGCGACCGGCACCGTTGGGGTGCAGTTAAAGGATGGCCAGCCGCAATACGCCATCGCGGAACCCGTAGCCTGGGATTACCTGGAACTGGGTGACGACTGGCGTGCGCTGGCAGCCCGTGCAGCCGCAGTCTGCTTCGGGACCCTGGCGCAACGAAACCCCGTCTCGCGGCAGACGATTGAGGGGTTTCTGGCTGCGACTGCGGCCCATTGTGTGCGCGTTTTCGATCTGAATTTGCGCGCGCCGTTCTACACCGCAGAGGTCATCGAACGTTCGTTGAAACGCACTACTTTGCTCAAAATGAACGATAGCGAAATGCCGCTCACGCTTGACCTGCTTGGAATTGGGGGCGGCCATGATATTGCTGAGGCTGCTCTGCTCGCCGGGGCGCGCCGGCTGCTGGCCCGGTTCCCGGTAGATCTTGTTTGTGTCACCATGGGTGGCAGCGGCAGCCTGCTGGTGACCCGTGAGCAGGTTGACCGCCATGCCGGCATCCCCGTTCGGGTCGTGGATACCGTCGGCGCGGGCGATGCCTTTACCGCTGCCCTTACCCATTACTATCTGCAGCAGGCGCCGCTTTCGGTGATCAACGACGCGGGCAACCGGTGGGGCTCCTGGGTGGCCTCGCAGGCGGGCGCGATGCCGCCGCTCGATCCCAGCACGCAGGACTCAATTACCACGGCCATCGGGTGGACCGGCGCCGGGGGAAGGACAGAATGACTCTCAAGGACGTACTGCCTCCCCCGCAACGTCGTGCCTTCGGACAGTCGCGGCGCAAGCAGGTACGCCGTCAGGAACAGAACCGGTGGCGTTCCGCCGACCGGCAAACCGATCCAATCGATGCCCTGGCCGTCTCCACCGTCGGCCGGGTGCCGGCGCTGCTGACGATCAAGTTTGAGCGGATGGCGGCTTCGCCCTTCGGGTTTTTTCGCGGCGCCGTGCCGGTCATGGCTGCCGACCTGGCGGTGCTGCCGCATACCGGCATCTTTACCCAGCTCTGCGGGGACGCCCACGTTCGGAACCTGGGCGCATACGCAGCGCCCGACGGCCGGCTGGTCTTCGATATCAACGACTTCGACGAAACCATCCGCGGGCCCTTTGAGTGGGATCTAAAGCGTATGGCCACCAGCATTATCCTTGCCGGCCGCGAAGCGGGGGATAAGAACGCCGTTTGCGATGAGGCAACGGCTGTCTTGCTCAGAAGTTATCGCCGATCCATGCACATGTTCGCGCGGATGCCGGTTCTCGATGTCGCTCGGTTCCAGGTACATCGTCTGCAGCGTATCGCACCGATTTCGCAAGTATTGCGCAAAGCCGAGCGGGCAACACCCCAATACAACATGCAACGCCTCACCCAACCACAGAGCGCACCCTCCAAGGTCGGCAAAAACATGCCGCCTCCGCACCGCATCTTCGTCGAACACAAGCCCCTGCAGTACCGTTTGTCACCCGGTAAAGCGCGCAACATCCTCGATTCGCTCAGCTTCTACCGTCAGACGCTGCTGCCGGAGCGCCAGCACTTCTTCGATCAATACCGCCCGCTCGATGTCGCCTTCCGGGTGGTGGGCACGGGCAGCGTGGGCCTGCGTGACTACATCATCTATATGGAGGGCAACGGCAGCGAGGATCCCCTCTTTCTGCAAATCAAGGAGGAGCCTGGCTCCGCCTATGCCCCCTACCTGGGAGAGATGGGATTGCCCCAGCACCAGGGCCGCCGCGTCGCCCAGGGGCAGCGCGCAATGCAATTCGTATCCGACGTGCTTCTGGGCTGGACCACCATCCACAATCGTCAATACCTGGTTCGGCAGTTGAACGACCACAAAGCCGCCATCGAAATGGCGGACCTGAAGGGCGCCGGCCTCGCCCAATATGCTGAAATTTGCGGTGAGCTTTTGGCACGCGGCCACGCACGCTCGGGAGATGCACTGGCACTCGATGGTTACATTGGCAACTCGGATCGATTTGTGGAGGCTATCGGCGCCTTCGCGGTCGACTACGCCGACCAAACCGAGGTTGATTACAAGGCGTTTCTTCGTTCGCGCTTCGCTCCACGCACTGCCCACAACAAAGCGGCGCCGGCGAGGGCCAAGGGCCGGCCCAAACAGCTGAAGCCAGGCCCGATGGTCAAGGAATCCAAACCCAAAAAATAGTCCGGGCGTTGAAAATGCGACAATGAGAGCAGCGCCTCGGCGCTGTTTTTCTATGCTTCAACTTTCTGCTGCCGGAAAACGATTTGGCCCGCGTGTCTTGTTCGAGGATGCCAACTGGCTCATCACGCCCAATGAGCGGACAGCCCTTGTGGGCGCCAACGGTACCGGCAAATCCACCCTGCTCAAAGTGCTCGCCGGCGCCGAATCGCTGGACTACGGCACCCTGCAGCGCACCCGCGGCATGACGATCGGCTATCTCCCGCAGGAGGGTCTCGCTCTCCAGGGCCGCAGCGTTTTTGCCGAATGCCTCTCGGTCTTCGCCGAGCTGCGTGACATGGAGCAGGAGCTCGAGATCCTCTCCACCCGCCTGGCTGAGTATGACCCGGCAACGCCTGAGTATGCCGCGGCGGCTGATCGCTTCTCTCATCTCGACTCGCACTTCCGCGCCCATGACGGCTACGCCCTCGACGCGCAGGTAGGTGCGGTGCTCGGCGGCCTGGGTTTCAGCAAACACGACTGGGCGCGTCAGACGGACGAGTTTTCTGGCGGCTGGCAGATGCGCATCGCGCTCGCCAAGCTGCTGCTGCAAAAACCCAGCCTGCTGTTGCTCGATGAACCCACCAACCACCTTGACCTCGAAACCCGCAACTGGCTCGAGGGCTACCTTCACAACTACCCCAACGGCTACATCCTGATCTCCCACGATCGCTACTTTCTCGACGTCACCGTAGATAAGACCATCGAGATCTGGAACAAGGGCCTGCACGTTTACCACGGCAACTACCAGAAATACCTGGTACAAAAAGCGGAACGGCGGGCGCAGTTGGAGGCGGCTTACAAGAACCAGCGCGAGCACATCGAGCATCTTGAAGCGTTCATCAACCGCTTTCGCGCCCAGGCCACGAAGGCCAAGCAAGTCCAGAGCCGCATCAAGGAACTGGACAAGATCGTGCGCATCGAGATCCCGGTGGAAGAGCAGGCGATCCACTTCAGTTTTCCGCAGCCGCAGCCTTCCGGCCGTACCGTGGTCGAGGTCGCAGACCTGGCGAAGAACTATGGCCCCAAGCAGGTGCTTGAAGACGTCAGCTTTACGATTGACCGCGGCGATCGCATTGCGCTGGTGGGCGTAAACGGCGCCGGCAAATCGACCCTGATCCGCATGCTTTCGGGCATGGAGCCGCCCTCGAGCGGCACGCTGCGCCTGGGCCACAATGTCACCGCGGAGTATTTTGCCCAGGATCAGTACAAGGTCCTGGACGGCGAGGCTCGCATGCTGGACGACATCAGCAACACCGCACCGCGCGTCTCAACCACGGATTTGCGCAGCCTGCTGGGCTGCTTCCTCTTCTCCGGCGATGACGTCTTTAAACCACTGGGCGTGTTGTCTGGAGGAGAGCGCAATCGCTACGCCCTGGCACGGATTTTGGTGAGCCCGGCAAACTTCCTGCTGTTGGACGAGCCCACCAATCATCTCGATCTCCGCGCCAAGGATGTTTTGCTCGAAGCCATTGCTCGCTTCAACGGAACCGTGGTCATGGTCTCGCACGATCGCTACTTTATCGATCGGCTCGCCAGCCGGATCTTTGAAGTCGAGGGCGGCCATGTTCACGTCTATCCCGGCAACTACGAAGACTATCTGCATCGCAAAGAGATGATGAGTACACAGCAGAGCCGGGCGAATGGGGCAGTGTCAGTACAAGTCGCCGTGGAGCCCGATAAACCACAAACGGATGCTGCTGCCGCCAAAGTTCGCCGGCTAAACCCGATCAAGCTGAAGCAATTGCAGGAGCGCTGCAGTTTTGTCGAAGAAGAGATTCCGCGGGTAGAGAGCTCGATTGCCGGCGCAGAAGAATCTCTCGGAGTCTATGAGAGCACAGAGGAAACGCAGCGCGTCACCCAACTGCTTGAAAACCTGCGCGAGCAGCACGCATTGCTCACTGCCGAGTGGGAAGAGCTAGTCATGCAACTGGAGCAGCAACAGGCTTAGCGGTCGTTACAAAGTGGTGCCTGTTGCCATGGAAGTTGCAGGGGAACCGTCACCACATGCTTTAGAGTAAAGCCAGCATCAACAGCAAACTTGATGACAGGCTTGAGTACACCCACCCCACGTAAAGGCATCCCCTCACGCTCGTCCGCTTTAGCTGTCTCCACGGGCATCCTGCTCAGCAAGATCATTGGGCTGGTACGAGAGCGGGTGTTTGCCCATTACTTCGGCAACTCTGACGCCGCAGACGCATTCCGCGCTGCCTTCCGCATTCCCAATTTTCTGCAAAATCTTTTTGGCGAGGGCGTTCTCTCCGCCTCCTTCATTCCCGTGTATGCCCGGCTGCGGGCCGAAGAGCGCCACGAGGAAGCCACACGGTTGGCCGAAGCAATCTTCGCTATCCTCTTTCTACTCACGTCGCTGCTGACACTTGCAGGAATCTTCGCTGCCCCGTGGCTGATGGACATCATTGCCCCAACGTGGCAGGGAGAAAAGCGTTTGCTCACCATCCACCTGGTGCGGATCCTCTTTCCCGGGGCGGCGCTGCTGGTGATGTCGGCATGGTGCCTGGGCATCCTGAACAGCCACCGCAAATTTTTCCTCTCCTATACGGCACCGGTGATCTGGAACGTGGCAATGATTACCGCGATGTTGTGGAAGGGCCGCCATGTTGGCGAGTCCACGCTTGCGGTCGTCATTTCCGTTGCATCCGTGATCGGCAGTGGCTTGCAGTTCGCTGTGCAGGTGCCGACCGTGATGGGCTTTCTGCGGCCGCTAAATCTAAAACTCACTCTGCGTACGGAGCATGTACAGGCCGTGGTTCGCAGCTTTTTTCCTGTATTCGTGAGCCGCGGGGTGGTGCAGATAAGCGCGTACCTCGATTCGCTGCTGGCGACTCTGTTGCCCGCGGGTGCGGTATCGTCGCTGGCTTACGCGCAGACGTTGAACTCCTTGCCGGTGAGCTTATTCGGTATGGCGATTTCTGCCTCCGAGTTGCCAACGATGTCGAGTGCTTTAGGCACAACAGAAGAAATCAGCATCGTACTGCGGCAACGACTGGAGAACGGTCTCAAGAATATTTCGTATTTTGTGGTGCCTTCGGCGGTCGCTTTTATCGTTCTCGGCGACGTGATCGCCGCCACCATCTATCGCGGCGGCCGTTTTCAGGCACACGAAGTGACGTGGGTTTGGAGCGTGCTAGCGGGTTCAGGCGTGGGGCTGCTGGCCTCGACCTCAGGCAGACTCTATTCCTCTGCGTTCTACGCGTTGCGCGATACGCGGACCCCATTGAATTTCGCCATTATCCGCGTGGTGTTGACCGTGACACTGGGGTATCTGTGCGCTCTTCCACTTCCACGACTACTGGGCATTGATCGGCAATGGGGCGTCGCGGGCCTCACGCTCTCAGCTGGCATTGCCGGGTGGGTGGAGTTCGCGCTGCTGCGCCGCGCCCTGCAGGCCCGCATCGGTGCGGTGGTATTCTCGTCCTCCCGAATCGCACGGCTGTGGACAGGCGCTCTGATTTCTGCGGCCCTCGCCTACGGGGTAAAGCTTTTGCTGCACTTCCGCTATCCCTGGGTCGGTCTCTGCGTGCTCGCGGTATTCGGCCTTCTCTATCTCGTCACCACAACAGTGCTGGGCATAGAAGCCCCAGCCCGAGTAAGCCGTCTGCTCCGCAGACCTTAAGCCCCTCACCGATAGTTATGAGAAGTTCATACGACTTTCTTAAGAGAGTCGCATGAGGTCACGGTTTCACAGCGTGCGGGAGAAGACCGTAAAGGAAGGGCACGGGCTGAAGAGAACTAGATTTCAGCCCGAGTTTCAACTCACACCGAGCTTCTTCATGTAGTCGGCGTCAATTTTCAGCCCTTCCATGGGCGGTACGTTGTAGCCTTCCTGCTCGACGAAGCAATGCTTCACGACTCCAGCCTTGGCCGCTTCCGCCAGGATAGGACGGTAGTCAATCGAGCCCTGCCCCAGCTCAACGATCGTAGGCACATTTTCTATGGATGAGGAAGCAGTGATCCCCTTGAAGTCTTTTACGTGCAGCATGCTGATGCGGTTGGGGTACTTGCGTAAGTAATCCATCGGATTCCCCCCGCCCACCGTCACCCATCCGCAGTCCATCTCCATGGTGACTTTGGCAGGATCCGTCAGACGCAACAGCTCAACGTAAGGGACAACGCCGTCGATCGCATGGAATTCCATGGTGTGGTTGTGATACCCGAACTTGAGCCCAGCGGCGCTTACCTTTTCGCCGATGGCATTGAATTGCTCGGCATTCCATCGCCAGTCTTCCAGCGTGAACGCGTTAATCCGTTCTTTTGCAGCGATGCCCTTGACCCGTGAGGGATCTTTGAAGCCAGGAAAGGAGCAGATAATGTAACTGACACCCAACTCTTTATTAAAGGCCAAAATCTCATCGAGCTTCTGATGCAGATCGTCGGAGGAATAATGCGCGCTTACCAGGTGCAGGCCGGCGGCGCTCATCGCCTGCTTCACCTCCGCGGCGCTGTGGTTGTAGTAACCGGCCGATTCCACTTCACGAAAGCCGAGGGCTCCGATCTGTTTGAGCGTGCCATCGTAATCTTTGGGCAGCAGCTCGCGCACCGAGTAAAGCTGCAACCCCAGCGGAACGTTGAGTGTTTTTGCATGCAGCCTGCTGCCCTGGAGGAGCAGCGAACCATAGATAAGTGAACTCGAGCCGGTTTTGACAAAATCTCTACGTGATTGCTTCAAAAGACACCCCTTTTCCCTCGCCGTACGCGCGGAATGAGGTTAAGTGCCTCGACCACAAAATGCAAATCGGTTCTAATCTGGCAGGCCGAACGCCAGCAGGTTCGGACCCATGGCGACCACAAAATATTGCTTGTGGTCGAACAGGTAGGTCATGGGAGAGTTATGTGGCTCCTGGCTGGTGGGGAAGCTCCAGAGTTGTTTGCCGGTCTTGGCATCCGCCGCGGCAATCGCTCCATCGTCTGCTCCATAGAAGACCACGCCTCCGGCGGTGCTGAGCACGCCGCCAAAGCTCTCCGCACTGCCGGTTTGGGGCAGCTGCCAAACTGGCTTGCCTGTCTGGATGTCGAATGCACGTAGAACGCGCCGCCCGGGATCTGTCGGATCGCCGTTGTTGGAGCCACCCATAAAGCCTCGGCCTGCTTTAAACGGCTCGTCGGTGCGGGTGAAGATGCCGCACTTATCGTTGGTCTGCACGTAGTAGAGCGAGGTGAGAGGACTCCAGGAGGCGGAATACCAGTTGGTTGCGCCATTCAGCCACGGGCAAACTCGTGTACCCTCGTGGGTTGGTACGTGGCCGGGCGCGAGGATGGGCCGGCCCTCCGGCGTCAGGCCGGTCGCCCAGTCCAGCTTGGTGGTGAATGGTCGCCCCAGCAGAAACTTGCCGTTGGTGCGGTCGAGCACATAAAGAAAGCCATTGCGGTTCGCCTGAACCATCAGCTTGCGCGGCTTTCCTTCCCACATCGCGTCCACCAGCGATGGGGGAGCCATGGCATCGTAGTCGTGCACGTCATGGGGCGTGAACTGAAAATACCACTTCAGCTTGCCCGTCGTTGGATCGAGCGCAACCACTGAATCGGTATAGAGGTTGTCTCCAATGCGATCGTCTCCAATCAGGTCGTTGCCGGGGTTTCCAGTAGGCCAGTAAAGAGTATCCAGCCCGGGGTCGTAGGTTCCCGTCATCCAGGTAGCGCCGCCCGGATGATCGATTCCAGATCCCTTCCAGGTCTCGGAGCCCGGTTCACCGGGATTGGGGGTCGTCCAA
>Ga0302324_100028511_pt1 | contig 10610 bp, 12 predicted proteins | sample Palsa_T0_1_FD_201949 | JGI IMG/M metagenome (GOLD analysis project Ga0302324, IMG submission 201949) | Peat permafrost microbial communities from Stordalen Mire near Abisko, Sweden - Palsa_T0_1 | ecosystem: Environmental > Terrestrial > Soil > Palsa > Peat permafrost | place: Sweden: Abisko... | reverse complement strand
CTCGTTCTATGAGTCTGCTGTCACGCCCGAGTCCTGCACCCGCCGGCGTCGCCTGTGGCGTGCGCCTGCATGGCACGTCTGTCGCTATTTAAGGAGCCGCCCCTAGCCCGAATCTGCAAGTATTTAAACTATATATTGGGAACATATATCACAATATAAACGCCAGTCAAGGGTCCCAAACTTCAGACCCTAGCGCAAGCGAGGATTTCCGAGGATTCGGCGGCAATGGCGGTGCGCCGAGAAGGCATGATTGAATTGCGATCTCACTATTTGATATTAAATGACCGCTTTGGTACCGTCAGCGCGCACGCTTGACCCGTGGCCCGGAGGGTGTGACGCATGCACTCGATTCGGTTCGCATTCCTGGCGATTTACACCACTGCGATGGCGCCGGCTATGGCCGGGCCGCGCGAGGAAGTACTTGCGCGGGCGGCGCAGTGCGCGGCGCTGGTAGACGATGCGGCGTGGCTCGCCTGCTATCACGCTGCGGCGGCGCCCATGGAAACCCCGGTTACTGCGGCCAGCGGCGCCCAAATTCCCTCGCCCGCGCCCGTCAGTTCTCCCGTTCCGGCGGCGATCATTAACGGAAGCCCCGCTCCTGCCTCGGCGTCGCCGTCCGATACTGCCCGATTCGGGCTCGCGGACAACGTGCAGCGCGACGCGCTGTCCGCGTCGGCCGAGAAATTCCATTCGGCGCCCGATACCGCGGCGACGGATCACATCACGGCGCACATTCTGAAGTACTACTTCTCGTCCCAGAAGTACTTCACGCTGAGGCTCGACAACGGCCAGGTCTGGCAGCAGATCAACGGCGATGACGATTTCGTGATGCTGCAGCGGCCAGCCTCGGAATACGAGGTGACGATCAGACACGGATTTTTCGGCGGTTACAATCTCACGATCGCGGGCGTCGCCGGGCTGTTTCGCGTCCGCCGAATCGGCTGAGACCGCCTGCGCCGCTCACAACATCCGGCGATTGACCATGACGCCAGAACATTCCGCCACGGCGACAAGACTCGCAGGACGAGGGTAACGTATCGGGTGTCTCGTCACAGTTTCGAGCGGCGCGCACACCGAATGGCACGAAGCCGGTGCGTTGAATGATGCCGCGACTGAGCTTACCGACCCATGATCAAGGGATTGGGGATTCGTAACGTTTGTGCGCTTGGACGGCCGGGCCGGGCCAGAGTCAAGGAGTGACTTTGCGCATTCTGGTGATCGAGGACGACGCCGAAACGGCGGCTTACGTGGTCGGCGGCCTGAAGAACGAGGGCCATCTCGTTACGAACGTCGGCAACGGTCGAGATGGCCTGCTGCTCGCGGCGACCGGGAATTTCGACCTGCTGGTCGTCGATCGCATGTTGCCCGAGCTCGATGGACTGGCAACCGTCATTATCTTGCGGGCTGGTCGTATCGAGACGCCCGTGCTCTTTCTCAGCACAATGTCAGGCATCGACGATCGGGTCACGGGACTTAGCGCCGGCGCGGACGATTACTTGGTGAAGCCGTTCGCCTTCAGCGAACTTGCCGCCCGCGTCAACGCGTTTGGGCGCCGCCGCCGCGGTACGACCGCGGAGACCCATCTCAGGGTGGCAGATCTCGAACTCGATCTGTTCAAGGATACCGCCAAGCGGGCGGGTCGCCCCATTGCCTTGCAGCCGCGCGAATTTCGGCTGCTCGAGCACCTCATGCGCCATGCCGGAGAGGTTGTCACGAGGACCATCCTGTTGGAAAACATCTGGGACGATCACTTCGACCCCCGCAGCAACACCGTCGAGTCCCACTTGAGCCGGTTGCGTACAAAGGTCGACAAAGGCTTTGCACCCAAGCTCATCCATACAGTCAGAGGTGCGGGATACTGCCTTCGTGATCCGAGCTAGGCCCTTACATACCTCGAGTTTTCAGCTGGCGCTACTAATTGCCGGGGCTGTTCACTGCATCTATTCTCGTGCTGTTCGCGCCGACCTATTGGAGCGCGGCTGACTACGCCGCCAAGGACGAGGCCGACGAGGTCGATGTGGAATTCACCGCGATCCAGGAAGCGGCGCAATTTGCAGGCGATGTTCGGTTGCCACAGATCATTGCCAACCACCTGCAGCAACGGAGCGCCGAGCACGCGGAAGATCAAGTTTCCGCTCGACGGGGAGACGCGCGGAGGGCGAGCGCACACCTACCGCTTGGCCAAAGGCGACTTTCTACTCATCGGCCAAGACCCGCGATCCCTTCAGCAGATGAGCGACGTATCGCCCACGCTTTCAGTGTGAATGTAGTCGTGACGCTGCTGCTCGCCGTTCTGGGTGGCGTGATCATAAGCAACAGGGCACTGGGCGGTGTGGATGCGTTAAGCCGCACGACGCAGGCCATCATCGCCGGCGACCTTTCGCGCGGCGTCCCCTCACGCGGTACCGACGATGAATTTGATCGGCTGGCGATCAGCGTGAACGCCATGCTCGATCGCATAGAGGAACTGATGCGAGGTATGCGCCAGGTTTCCAATAACATCGCTCACGATCTAAGAACGCCGTTGACACGACTTCGTCAGCGCCTGGAGCGCGCTCGCGAGCGCGCGTGAGTGCCGTGGAGACGATCGATGTCTCGAGTTGGCTCAAGAGCGTGGTCGAGGATTTTTTCCCCGCCGCCGAGGATCGCGGTCAGTGGATCACCGCGAATGTCGCGCCTCACGTGCAACTGTCGGGCGACCGGGGGAGTTGCTGATTCAAATGGTCGCCAATCCCCTCGAAGTGCAATCCGTCGTTCGCCAGCTGGAGCCGAAATCAGCGTCGTGACCAAGACTCCGCCCGGCTCACCTCGGGTCGCCAAATGGCCCCTGGTGCCATAGGGCACGCTAATCCGCTGATAAACGACTCCTAACGCATCGAGGCCGGCGTATATTGCTCACCCGCATCGATATCGATCATCTGTTCCTGGAACGGCAGCCGCTTGAGATTGAGCGCGGTGCGTATCCGAAAGGCGGTGGAGGATCGCCAGAAGCCATACATCCTGATCACATTCGATCTCCCCCTAGACTGCGGCGAGGCTCGGGGTAAGGATCGTACTAAAATGCGGCGGGACCTTTCGATCCCGCCGCCCGCTGTGCTTAACCACCCGCGTTAGCGCTCACTCCCACTGAGCTGGAAACACCCGCCGATCCGCTGACACTAGCCTGCGGGGACACTTCGCCCTTGGCAGACGCGCTCGGGCTCGACTGAGTCGTCGCCTGAGACGACGTAGAGCTCTGGCTGCTATTCGAGCTCACCGCGCCGGATTTGGCTGCAGACTGCGTGCTGGTTGCCGTCTGCGTCTTGGTTGCGGTCTGTGTTTTGGTTACCGCCGGCGTCTTGCCGCCGCTAGTGCTCGCGAAGCCACCAGCGGAGCTGCCAAAATGCGTGCCACCGAAGCCGCCGCCCACTCCACCGAAGGCCCCGCCGCCCAATCTCTGTGCAAAGGCGGGAGCAGCGCAGGCGAGCACCGTCGCCATAGCCGTACCGACGATCATATGCTTGATATCCATGGCTTGATCCCTCAATGCATCGCAAGCAATTTGCGAGCTTCAGAGGGACTACGACCCAGCGCGGCGTTTTCTTCCCGCGCTGCCCCGCAGCGAGCGGCGCGCGGTTTTACTTAATTGGCCGCGATCGCCGCCTGCTTAGAAAGCAGCGCCTTGCTGGGCACAATGCGGAATTGTTCCCCGACCAGGCCATGCCCATAGATGGAATCGGCCCCGCGTGCGCCCAGATCGATGGCTTGTTGCGCGAGTAATTCGATCGCCTCGGAGGCAGCCTGGGTATCGGGCGCGTGCAGCGACTGCGCGAGCATGCCGGCCACAATGGGTGCGGCAAACGAGGTGCCGCGCACGGCCGTAAATGAATTCGATAAGGACGCTGCCACCATATCCGCGCCCGGCGCGGCGAAACTCACCTGCGGCCCGCGCCCTGCCTCGAGCAGAACTTTGCGATGCGCATCCACTGCGGTCACGCCGATGACACCCGGATAAGAGGCCGGATAGAGCGGACGGGCCGCAGGTCCGTCATTACCGACCGCGGCCACAATCAGGTAACCGCGGGCCAGCGCGAGCTTCACGATGTGCTCGAGCATCAGGTTCGGCGGTCCAACCAGGCTCACATTGATGACTGGCACTCCTTGCTGCGTGAACCAGGCTATCGCGTCGACGACCAAATCCACGGCGCCCCCGGTCGCAAGTCCGCAGTAGACGTCGGCAGCAAATAATTGCGCGCCGGGTATGACGCCATCGAACAAGGCCGATTTGCCCACGAGCAACGAGGCGATCGCGGTGCCATGAGCGCTGGCGATGACTTTGCCGTCACATCCATAGTGCTCGATTTCGACATTGTGGAAGACCACATGCGCGACGTCGACGCCGCCGTCGATCAGGCCGATTCTGACCGATGAGTCGGCTGCAGGTGCACTCGCCGACGAGGTGTCAGCCTGCGCGGTTTGCTCCGGCTCGATGCCGCTTTCCAGATAGATGTGATCGAAGTCATAGGTGCCGCCCGGATCCGTGCTACGCAGTTGTCTTAGTGCCCGGCGCGTGTCCGAACCCGCAGGGATTCGCAGGACCACGATCCGGGTGTCGAGCGCTGTCAGTGTTTGCTCGCGCACTACCGTGAAGCCCGATGCGCGCGCTCTGTCCAGAACCTCAGGGGCAGGAGAGATGGCAACGATCTGCGCGCGCACGACTGGATTGCCATCCGGATCGGCTTCCAACTCGGTGCGGTGAGTGCGCAAGAGATCGCGGACGCGCAATTCGCGCACATCGGCAACGCTCGAGCTCTCCAGATTATTGGGCAGGCCATTGAGCGTTCCCGTCACGGCCGGCGGCAGTCCAACACTCGGCAGACTAGGCAGCGGTAGAGCGCGGATCTGCGCGCGGGCCACGGGCGCGATCAGCAGCGCCAGAATCCAAAGCGAGTACGAGCGGCTTTTGAGCATGCAGACACGATAGTGGATTGTTTTGCATGTCGGGAGGGGGTGGAAGAAAATGACGTCGCCCGTCGTTCTAGAATTGTGATGTATGAGTCATTCGCTATCTCAGGTCCAGGACCAACTGGTCGCGCTGTTGCCCAGATTACGTCGCTTCGCGCGCTCACTGACCCGCCATCCGGCGGATGCGGACGACCTCGTGCAGACAGCGCTCGAGCGCGCGCTCATGCGGCTGGAGCAGTGGCAAGCGGGCTCACGACTGGATAGCTGGATGTTTGGAATCATTCACAATGCCTGGATTGACGAGGTGCGTGCGCGCCGCCGACGCGATCGCGTCATGACGGCGCAAGAGGCCGGCGAGCACGTGGCCGATGCGGCCAGCGAGGCGCCAATTCAGCGCCTGTCACTGCAGGCAGCCTTCGAGCAGCTCGATGAGGAGCAACGCGAGGCCGTGCTGCTCGTCTTGGTGGAAGGTCTTTCATACAAGGAAGCCGCCGGCGTGTTGAAGGTGCCGATCGGCACCATAAGCAGCCGTATCGCCCGCGGGCGGGAGAGTCTTGAGGCGCTGCTCGGTGGTCGCGAAGGAGGACTGCGATGAGCATATCCGACGATATGCTGATGGCGTACGCGGACGGAGAGTTTGATAAGCCCGAGTTCGCGAGCGAGCGTGACGAAGTTGAGATGGCCATTGCCTCAGATTCTGACCTCGCGCGCCGCGTCGAGCGGTTTCGAAGCTTACGGGGTGATCTGGGCTCGCTCTATGCCGAAGTCGTCGAAGAGCCGGTGCCAGAGCGTCTGCTCCATGCAGCGCGCGTGCAGCCCCGGGAAGCGGCGACTGTCACGAACCTTGAGCAGGCACGATCGACAAAAAAAACATCCGGCGCGGCGACCTCCGTCGCCCAAACGATGGCGGCGGCCGGAAAATTGCGGCCGTGGTTCGCAATCGCGGCCAGTTTGATCGTCGGCGTGCTCGTGGGTCATTACGCACTCGTGTCGCTAGGGGCCGGTCCGATCGCTGTCAATGGCACGCGCCTCGTCGCGCGGTTCTCACTACGTCAGGCACTGAGTGATCAACTCACCGCCGATCAGTCGCACGCCTCAGCAGTTCAGATTGGATTGAGTTTCCGATCGAAATCGGGTCAGTACTGTCGTACGTTTACGCTCGAGCAACGCGAGCCGGTCAGCGGCCTTGCGTGCCTTCAGGGCGCAGACTGGCGCATTGATACCGTGGCGCTGGCTGAGACTGCAGGCAATGCCGGAACGGGCTATCGTCCTGCGGGCTCGGCGCTGCCTGCGGCGGTGCGCGCCGCGGTGGAAGATCAAATGTCAGGCGAGCCCTTGGATGCGCAAGGCGAAGCGCAGGCAAAGCGTGCAGGCTGGAAGTAGTTGACTGCAAGCACCTGATGGCCTGCATTGATGCAGAAAGATAGGCGCCTAATCTCGCGCCAGAATATCTTCCAGGTCCGATTGCGCCGCGCGCATTGTCGCTTTGTGGGAAATGTGGTTTCGGCCGGACTGCCCTTGACGATCACGGCGAAGGCAATGCCGCCGCCGTCGCGCTTGCGCAGGTAGCCCGCGATGCCAAACAAGATGAGACTATCCATCGGTCAGCTCTTAGCTCGGTGTTTCGCCAGGCGGCGTCCGGCAGGTTTCTTTTGGGTGACTCGACGCTTCGGTTTCGCTTGGGGCTTTGGGCGGTTCGCGGGACGAAGTTTGCGCGGAGCCAGCGCCAGCGTTCGGTTCCGGGACACGGCCCGCTCGATGAGCCTCGCGAGCTGGCGGCGGTAGTCCTCAATCTGAGTGCCTAGGTCCATGATCCGCGCCACCTGGGCGCGCATCGTGGCGCGATTGCTCGAGAGCTCGCTCATCAGCGTAGAGACCTGAGAGCGGCTCTCAGTCAGCGCTGTTTCTCGTTCCCGCCCGGCGGTTTCAAGCTCCTTCTCCCGCATCTCGAATGATCGCGCCCGAACCTCATTTTCAACGCGCATCCGCTCGAGGCGCTCGCGCGCGGCGTTGTCATTGTGCTTCGCCGCCTGCGCTGCCAGCCCCAGGGCGCGCTGCCAGATGGCTTCAACTGCCTCGACGATTTCTGAGGGTAGCCGGGTGAGGGCGGCCGGATCCCCCTGGGCGCGAATGCCCAGATCGCGCCAGAACCTCTTTAAATGAGTAGCGATCGTGGCCGGGGAGCCGCGGCCGATGGCTTCGCGCACGGTTTCGACGGCGGGGCGGCGCCCGGTCGCCAGGATGTCCAGCGCCGCGCGCTCGACGTCGGCGTACGAGACGTTCGCGCCTCTTTCACGGGTCTCACCGTAGGCTGGGAGGTCTTCCATCCGTGAATGTTATCAGCATGATAATGCTATATCCATGCCATACAAGACATACGATAAGGGAACCTATCAACGGTATGTGGTAGGCTGCTAGCGTGAAAGAGCCTAAAAAAGCGGTTATTGAGGTCGCGCCGTGGATCGGATCGCTCCCAGCCAAGTCGCCGGCCGCGATCGGTGTCCGGGATTGGTGGGCCAGCGCACAGCGCGTCTACCCGGCCAATACGCTGCGCGCCTGGCGCTCGGACTGGCAGGTCTACGACGTATTCTGCGCAGGGCGGGGCGCGACGACCGTGCCTGCGACGCCGGCGAGCGTCGCGGCATTCGTGGACGCCTGTGGACAGGCAGGTAAAAAACCGGCCACCATTCGACGATACCTCACCACCATTGCGCTCGCGCACCGGGTGGCAAAATTCGCGAACCCCTGTGCCGAAGAACCGGTTCGGCATGCGTTGAAGGGTCTGACGAACGAGGTGTCGGTGGCACAGCGTCAGGCGAAGGGAGTGGGGTGGGAGCAGATAAAAAAATTCATCGAGACGGCCGGCGAGGGTTTGCCGGCCACGCGCGAGCGGGCTCTGCTGTGCGTGGCCTACGACACCATGGCTCGCCGAGCCGAGCTCGTGGCGCTGGATTGCGGGGACTTGAGGTTCCTCGAGGATGGGTCGGGGCGGGCGCTGATCCGGCGGTCGAAGACGGACCAGGCGGGGGAGGGGCACACGGCGTATCTAGCCTCGGCCACCGTGCGGTACCTGAAAGCCTGGCTGGAGATGGCGCAGATCACGAAGGGCGCGGTGTTTCGAAGGCTGATCGGCACCGGGTTTCCGCCCAAACAGAAACCGCGGGCGGGAAGAGAGAGGAAATTGACGAGCATTCCGGAGCGCATTGGCGCGCGCTTAAGCCCGGCAGCGGTGGGAAACATCTTCAAGAGCGTCGCGAAGTTCATCAAGATGGCGCCGGAGAATATCAGGGCCATCAGTGGGCACTCGATTCGGGTGGGGGCGACCCAGGATCTGCTGGCACTGAATATTGATCTGGCCTCGGTGATGCAGGCCGGGCGCTGGAAGACGAATCGAATGCCGATGCGTTATGGAGAGCATGTGCTGGCGGCGCGCGGCGGGATGGCGAGGGCCGCAAAGGAGCAGGGAAGGGATGGCTGAGACAAAATAGGTTGAAATCCATTGCCCGAGCCTTGCCACGAATCGATTCCTAGAGCCGAAGCCATGATTGACCAGAGCGCCTACGCCCAACCCAGGGTATGGACCTGGAACAAAGGGTTGTTTACGACTCTTGACCACTAGTAACGTTTTCCTGTGAATAAGTCGGTCCGGTCGCAACCGAGTTCACACGTCTTGCGCCTAGTAAGGTCAGGGGCTGGAGCTCGGCCACCTGCCTGCTCGAGTGCCTCGGCTCCGCCGCACATCGGTCGCGGCTTCCTCACGTCGGCAGTCAATGGGGGCAGCTGTAGAGGGTCGCGTACTTTTCATGTCAAAACTGGCGTCCTGAGCGCTGCAGCGCACAATGGCCTAGACTAAGCGGCTGATTGCATGAGTCGCCCTGCGTAACGGTCGATTGGAAATCGGTAGGTGCCACGGAAGTTAATGTGCCGGTGACCCACCGGGCCGATGTGCTTGAGCGCGTCAATGGATAGGCGCGTCGCTGTCCGCTCAGCCTCACGCTCGACAGCACGTTGCAGCCGCTGTGTATTCCAGGCCATCACACAGTTGGTGACCAGCGTCAGAGCCCCGGAAGTGGCGATCAATTCTTCGGCATTTCTGCCGCGTCTGGAAGGCAGCGGTTGAGCGCAGATCTGCCTTTGCAGGGCATGAACAGACTCACCGCGCTCGAGCACATGATGCAGGGGCCGGCGAAAGTCCGGCAACGTGAAGTAGTCGCATAGATACACCGTACCGATCGCGCGCGCTGTGGAAGAGGTAGATCGGCGATGTCGCGCTGCGGGAGTTTTGGGGGTGGCGCGCGGGACGCTCGAGAAACGACTGCAGTCACGGGGCGGCCCAAGTCGAAGCCGGCTTGCGCCACGTAATCCAGATAACATTCCCGCTACTCGCCGCGCGCTCGGCATCGTCCAGGTCGACCATACGCTCGTCGACGTAATTGTTGTGGAGGAGGGTACGAGGCGCCCCATTGGCCGACCGTGGATTACGGTCGTCTTTGACGTCGCGACGCGGGTCGTGCTCGGATTCCACGCGACGCTCGAGTCGCCGTCCGCTACGTCGGTGGCCATGGGGCTCTCAATGGCGTGTCTGCCAAAGGGCCCGTGGCTGCGGAGTGTCGGTGTCGACGTGGATTGGCCGATGACTGGCCTGCCCGAGGTTCTACACCTGGACAATGGCCGCGAGTTTCACAGCGAAGCCCTTCGCCGCGGATGTGAGCGCCACGATATCCGGCTCACCTACCGACCGCCCGGCCAGCCCCATACAGGAGGCCATATCGAACGTTACCTGGGCACCCTGATGCGACGGATTCATGGTCTGCCTGGAACGACCTTCTCGAGCCCGAAGGCGCGGGGGAGTTACCCCAGCGAGCGGCGATCGTCCCTCACGCTGGCCGAGCTGCAAACGTGGCTCACCCTCGAAATCGCAGGGCGATATCACTCGGCGGTCCATCGAGGCATCCACTTGAGCCCAGCGGCTGCATGGCACAAGGCCATCCGAGGTCGATCCGTGCGTACCACAATGAGACCGAAGGAGCTGGCGATCGATTTCCTGCCCGCAGTGCCCCGAAAGATCGGGCGCTCTGGGTTTCAATTCCTCCATATCCGGTACTGGGATCCCTTGATTCCGCGGCTTTTTACCGGCTCCGGGCGCACGTGGGTACGCTATGATCCACGCAATCTGGCACGTGTGTTCGTTCCCATCCCCGGCCGAGATGAGTACATGTCGGTGCCCTACGCGGATCTGAGACGCCCGCCGATCAGCCTCGGCGAGCAGCAGGCCGCTGTCCGGGAGATCCTGGACCACGGACGACGCTCCGCAAATGAGGAAGCGATTTTCGCGACCGTTGAGCAGCAACGACATCTTGTCGACAAAGCGCTCCAGAAGACCCGTAATCGTCGCAAAGTCGCTCGCCGGCCCGCTGCGCTGCTCGACACCGCGTTGCCGACTCCGGCATCCTCTCCCGCCGTTACTCCGGTGAACTACAACAAGCCCGCCGTTCCGTTCCCGGGGGAGACCTGGAACTCATGACGGCCGCGGCGCTGCGCAAACATAGGAACGGCGCGACGACGGTATCCGCCGTATCCGACCGGCGCGTCTCACAACTTTGGATCGACCGCTGGGTCAGCTATCCAAGGGCTGTCCGGGTACTGCAGCGCATGGCGGATCTCCT
>Ga0302324_100028509_pt1 | contig 10610 bp, 7 predicted proteins | sample Palsa_T0_1_FD_201949 | JGI IMG/M metagenome (GOLD analysis project Ga0302324, IMG submission 201949) | Peat permafrost microbial communities from Stordalen Mire near Abisko, Sweden - Palsa_T0_1 | ecosystem: Environmental > Terrestrial > Soil > Palsa > Peat permafrost | place: Sweden: Abisko... | reverse complement strand
ATAGGATCTAGCCTCACTGCGCCGCGAACGAGAACAACACGAGGATGTAAACCCACAGGCCGGTCATGCAGTGCCAGTACCATGACGCAATGTCGACAATAATGCGCCGGTTCTCCACCGGACGATGCAGCACCGACGCCACATTGGCACATACCAGAGCCAGCACTCCGCCGGCCAGGTGCAGGCCGTGCATCGCAGTGAGGATGTAAACAAAGGAACTGCTGGTGCCCCCGGTGAGGTGGAACCCTCCCGCGGAAAGCTTCCTCCAGACAAAAAGTTGCCCGCCGAGAAATAGCAAACCGAGAACCGTGGTCAGCGCGAGCCAGGGGAATCGGCGCTCATCCCCCAGCGAAATGCCCGGAATCGATTGCACGGGAGCGAGCGCGGCCTCGCGCGTGATATCGCGCCGGGCAAAGTCGACCGTGATACTGCTCAGGATGAGAATCCCTGTGTTTACCAGCAACAAGCTCCACGGCAACCGGACCGGAATCCAAGTTTGAATGTAGCCCGGATTGCTCACATCGACACCGAGAAACCCGCGCCGGATCAGATAGACCGCCGAGAAAGAAATGAAGAGCACGAGGATTGGTGTCATGGCGACGGCCAGCCCCATTCGCGCCCGCCGCAGGCGGTCCCCATAGTTCGGCATGGAGTTAGGCATCGAGTTCGGCATCCCGTCGCCGCGCCCGCCGTCACCACCTCCGGTTCGGGGAGGGAGCGAGTCGCCGTGGTGGCCGGAGCGCGTCGAGATGGGCGTCAGCCGCGGCATATCCAGCGCTCACTTCTTGAACCAAGACTAAAATCACAGAGCATGACGACTTCTTCTGGCCAAGAACGCGAGCGCTGGAACCAGAAATATCGCGATGCGGCCGCGGCGCGACCAATCGGCACGACGGCGCCCGATCCCTTTCTAACACTGGCGTTTTCAGAATTCGTTTTGCCGCTGTTTCCGAACGGAGGAACCGCGCTCGACCTCGCGGGCGGAACCGGACGCCACGCAATCTGGCTGGCGAAGCAGGGGTGGGAAGTGACCCTCATTGATATCTCGGAGACCGGAGTTGAACAGGCACAGCAGAATGCCGGCCCGCTCTCGTCCCGCATTCACTTTGTAGTAGATGATCTCACCCACCTCAAGGCTTGGCAACCGCGGTGCCAAGTGGGATTCGAAGTGGTGATGACGTTCTTCTATCTCGACCGGGAGATTTTTCCGCAGATAGTGCGAGCCATCCGGCCAGGCGGTCTGCTGGTCTACAAGACGCGCACGTCGGCGCCGGCAAAGCTCGACGGAGGCCCCCGAGGCCCAAAGAACCCGGCATACCTGCTGGAACCGGGCGAACTCCTGCAACTGGCAAAGGGGGTGCGCGTATTGCACTATCGCGAAGAGGCGGGGAATTTGTCCACGGCGGAGTTAGTGGCGATCGCATAGCACTCGCCATTTAGTTCTCGCCATTCTCGCGCTGCCCCTGACACGAAAGTTACGTAATGGCGAACAGCGATAGTACGGGCCAAACCGGCTGTAAGCATATAAAATGAAAGCACGGGGTCCCGAAAGACTCAGACCGCATTCGTTCCCCATTTGAGGTCTCAAACATTTGTCCGCGTTCAGTAAGTACTTCCGAAGTAGCCGTGTTGCGCTCCTCGCCGTCATATTCGCGCGCTTGCTCTTGGCGGACGCTGCGTCTGCCGATCCCGCTGCCTTCGACCTGGTAGGTCCGAAGGTTGAAGTGCGCGTGCAACGCGAAGGTCAGACTCTCCCCATCGCTGAGGTGCCCACTCTGCAGGAGGGAGATCGCCTTTGGGTCCATCCTGATCTGCCTGATAGCCAGTCCATTCATTACCTGCTGGTCGTCGCCTTTCTGCGGGGAGCCACCAATCCCCCGCCGGATTCATGGTTTACGCGGGTGGAGGCATGGAACCGGCCGGTGCACGAGGAAGGCGTTTACGTAGTTGTGCCCGAGGGAGCCGAAGAGGTCATCTTGCTGCTTGCGCCGGACACCGGCGGAGCCTTCAGCAGTCTCCGGACTGCGGTCAAGGGTAAGCCGGGAGCCTTTGTGCGTGCTGCCCAGGACCTCGAACAAGCCAGCCTCGACCGGGCTCGATTGGAAAAGTATTTGGAAGTCGTCCGAGAGAGTTCCGGCACTGATCCAGAACTTAAAGCTCGGACCACCTTGCTGGCGCGCAGTTTGAACATGCGCCTCGAGCAGCAGTGCTTCGACAAGCCCACTGCCCAGCAAGTGCCGTGTCTGACGCAGAATACCGATCAACTAGTGCTTGACGACTCTCACAGTCAGACCATGGCCACTACTTTGACCTCGGGAACTTCGACGGACCTGCTGGCTCAAGTCAGTTCGACACCCACGGCTCGCGGCGGATACTACAGTCCTTATATAGGAGCTATCGTCGACGTAGTCAGGATTCTGAGTACAGCGCATACTGCGCAGTATCAGTACATTCCCGCCCTGGCGTTGCCCAAGCAGGACCAACTTAATCTGCGATTGAATAATCCTCCGTCCTTCCGCAATCCCAAGTCAGTGCTGGTCATTGGTCTGCCTCCGGTTCGACCCGCGCCTTTGCCCGCATTGCGGGCGGTCGCGGACTCGGCCCAGGTTTTCTGCGCCAGCCAGCCTGCGCTTATCCTTCCCATCGAGGGTGCGCCGCTGGTCTTCGCGACTCAGTTGGGACACAACTTTGTGCTCCACGTGGAAACCAAGTCCGCCTCGGGGATCGATCTGCCTGCTCGGCCGGATCCGGCCCTCGGCGGTTTCGCGGTAGAGACTCGCGATTTGCCGCCCGATGCATTCGACGGAGAGGTCACTGGAATTCTGCGAGGAACGTGGGGCTTCCACTCCTTCGAAGGACCGCGATTCCGGCTGCGAAGTTCACGTCCGGCACTGTGGATTGTTCCTTCCAAAGATGCGAGCGCCCTGATCGTTGGTAGGGAAGATATTCTCCACCTGCAGGCCGCCGATACATCCTGCGTGAGCGAAGTAATCCTGCGCGACGAACAGGGAAGACGTCTGCCGGCGGAATGGAAGGTTGCAAAAGCGGATGAACTGGAAGTGCGAGTTGGGTTGCAGGAATCGCCAGCCGGATCGTTGACGATGATGGTCAAAAAGTTCGGTCTGCGCGACGCGGATGAGGTCCGCCTTCACACCTACGCGGAAGCTGCCCGGATAGACGGTTTTACAATTCACGCCGGCGATTCTTTCGGGGTGCTGAAGGGCACCCGTCTTGACCAGGTGATGGAACTCGAAACTGGCGGCCTGCACTTTAAACCCGAGACGCTCTCCCGTGCCAATCAGCAGGATGTGTTGACTCTCATCTCCCAGGAGCCGGCGCCGGTCATACTGCTGAAGTCCGCCGATCCCCTCCCTTTACGAATTACATTGAAGGATGGGCGGCTCATCGAGCTGAAATCGACGGTCGGGCCGTCCCGTCCCAGCGTGAGCATGATGAGCAAGAGCGTGCAATATGACCCAAACGCGCCGCCCGCCCCTTTCGCAGTTCGGCTTGGTGACACCGATGAACTGCCGCAGGAGGCGCGTCTTAATTTTTTCCTGAAGACCCAGTCGCCCGAGTCATTCTCCGCGACCGAAAAGGTGGAGGTTGCGACAGCCGACGAATCGTTCCGTGTTTTGCTGAGTTTCAAAGAAGGCAATCTCACGCTGCAGGATTCGAAGACAGTCTTCGCTGTGCTCGATCCCATGAAGCTGCTGGGCCCGTCAGCCTTTGGGCCGCTGAAGTTTCGTCCGGTAACGGCGGACGGCGTTGAAGGAGACTGGCAGCCCCTCATCAACTTAGTGCGGGTTCCCGCACTGAAAGGCGTGCGTTGCCTGCCCGGGCGCGAAAAACAGTGCACCCTGAGTGGTGACAAACTCTTCCTCATTGATGTGGTGAGCACGGATCCGGACTTTGACAACTCGGTCACAGTTCCCGATGGCTTCGCGGAAGCGACACTCGTCATCCCGCCGATGAAAGGGAAAACGCTCTACCTCAAGTTAAGAGACGATCCCACGACGGTGGACACCGCAGTTGTGCCTACGCTACCCAGTGCGCAGTAGCCGATCGCCGTCGTTCACTGGCAAACTCTCATTTTCGGATTCCCAGCAATCCGGGATATGCGTTGGTGCGGGGCACAGGACTTGAACCTGCACGGCCTTGCGGCCACTGGCTCCTAAGGCCAGCGCGTCTGCCAGTTCCGCCAGCCCCGCGTTCTCAGCAGTATAAATCAGACCCTTTTCGCCGTCGTTTGCAGCGATCTCTCGGAGTGTGGAAGAATGAGTCTTCGCGACAGGACTGACTCCATGAGCGTTCCGAAATTCAAATGAAAATCGTGAGCGCGGCGGAAATGCGCGAGATTGATCGCGTCACCTCGAGCCGCTTCGGAGTATCTTCTCTCCCGCTGATGGAAAACGCGGGTTCAGCTGTCGCCCGTTTCATCCTCTCCGAATACCCGCAAGCGGAGCGCGTCGGAATTCTCTGCGGCAAGGGCAACAACGGCGGCGATGGATTTGTAGTCGCCCGCAAGCTGGTCGATGCCGGTCGCGGTGTCCGTGTTCTTCTACTGTGTGACCCCGAAGAACTTCGCGGAGATGCCGCCGCCATGTTTCAGAACCTGCTGCAAAAACTTCAGCCCTTGAATATTGCGCCTTTGATCGTGCGCCAGCCGAGCGACTTGGATTCATCCAATGCGGCCGAAATCTTCGCCGCGGACGTGATCGTGGATGCAATCCTCGGCACAGGTTTTCGTCCGCCCGTCAGCCCGCTCTACCTGGCGGCAATCGCCAGAATGAATGCTGCTCCCGCTCCCATTGTTGCGGTCGACATTCCTTCGGGCGCCGATGCCGATGCGATGCACCCAGCCCGCGCGACAGGCTCATCCAAGGATGGAGATGGCGGCAACCAAGCCCGTGCCGACGCCCGTGCCGACGCCATCGTAACCTTCACCGCGCCGCGCCCGGCGCACGTCTTCGCTGCGTTGACCAGCGGTCCGACTGTGATTGTGCCCATCGGTTCCCCGGTAGCGGCCGTCGTCTCGCAACTTGGACTTCATCTCAGTACTCCCCGGGATTTCGCTCCGCTGCTCGCATCGCGGGCGCGCGACGCGAACAAAGGCAGCTACGGACACGTGCTCGTCATCGGCGGATCGCTCGGCAAAACCGGTGCAGCCGCCATGGCGGGTTTTTCCGCGCTCCGAGCCGGCGCTGGTCTTTCGACAATCGCCACTCCAAAGTCCGTGCTCGCGACGGTGGCGTCCTTTCATCCCGAGATCATGACCGAGCCGTTGCCCGAAACCGAAGCGGGCACGATCGCATTGCGAGCACTCGGTCCGGCCCTTGATGCGTTGCTCGAAAAGAAGACGCTGGCGATTGGCCCAGGCATCTCGCGGGATTCCGAGACCGCCGAATTCGTCCGCGCAATTGTGGAACGCAACAAGGCCGTCAACATGGTTGTGGATGCGGACGCGCTAAACGCCTTCGAGGGAGCGGCCGACCATCTGAACGGCCGCGGACGAACCATCGTCATCACTCCTCATCCGGGCGAAATGTCGCGCCTGACTGGTTTGAGCATCACCGACGTTCAAGCCAACCGCCTCGAAGTAGCGCGAAACTTCGCGCGCAAGCACGAGCTCATCGTTGTGCTCAAGGGACACCGCACCCTGATCGCGGCCCCCAATGGCACCGTCTGGACGAATCCCACGGGCAATCCAGGCATGGCGACCGGAGGCACAGGGGATGTTCTGACGGGAGTGGTCGCCGGCCTGATCGCGCAACATCCGCGACAGGCGCTCGAAGCCACCGCTCTCGCTGTTTACCTTCATGGCCTCGCGGGCGATCTGGCCATGCAGTCCGTCGGCGAGAATTCGTTGGTCGCGACCGACCTGCTGCGCTTCCTGCCGCAGGCATTCGCCCAAGCCCGGAATCAGGAATCCGAAGACATTCGTTTTCATGCGTAGGAAACAATCTCTAAGCTCGTCGATGGCGAGCCGGGCGCCCCGCCCGGCCGAATTCGTGATCCCTAAGAATCAGCGCGGAATGTAGGTATCGAGCAAAGGAAGGACCTGCGAACCCAGCTTCATCATGCGTGCCTGCGCAGCATCGGCAGACTCGCCGTCAAACATCGGCGTCATCATCCGCACCAGGGCGCCGTCGCTGCGATTCAGGCGAATCGAATCGTCGATCAGATAATACTTGGCCGAGTACTCGCTCGCTACCGCTCGACCATGCGCCTGAAACCAGTACAACACCAGTAGCCGGTCTCCCGACTTTGCAACCACGTAACGATTGACGGCGAACCGAGAGCTGTCGGGGCCAATAATCTGAACCCGGTCTCGCGCAGTCGGAACCCATCCCGCGCCCGGCAGGCACTGTTGTGGAGAATGGATGGTGTCGCCCGCCCTCTGCGTCGGGAAGTACGCGATGTAGAGATTGATCGAGGGCTGCGGTTGTATCGCGTTTTCGTAATCGCGCACCACGAAGTTGCCCGGTCCAAGAATTTCGCGGGTTTCCTGGTCGAGAGGGATATCAGTTCCGGTCCAACTATCAATCTGGAGCGGCAGGGAACTCGGCGGAGGCGGCGTCGGAATATACTCGCCACGGGAGCGGGCCTGAAGCACGAGCGCCGTCGCCAACATGAGAACCACCCCAACGCCGAAGCGGACCGATCCTGCCTTCATTCTCATTTCACTCGCCGGGCGCGCTTGATCGCGCGGTGGCGTGGACACTCTTGTCCGCGCAGCCAGCGATTCGACTGCATGCACGCGGACAAGAGTGTCCGCGCCACACGAGTGCGTGACAGCACGCCCTGCATCCGGGCCGCTCTTCCAGATAAGCGCAATCACCCGATGCACGGCAAACAGACAGATCAGCGCTACTACGAATATCAGCCATCCGCCCAGGGCATGGTAAAACCCCTCCGCTTTATCCTTATCCCAATACTGCACCAGCAACCCCGTGCCAAAAATGCGAAAGCTATTGGCTGTCACGGCGATCGGCACGGCCAGGACTGCCAGGACCACGCGCACCCACACCCGAGTCTCCATCAGATAGCCATAGATGATGGCCAGTGTCACCAGGGTGAGAAGCGACCGGATTCCACTGCACGCGTCCGCGACATCCAGCGGTATGGCGGCAAGATAGATCAGGTTTCCCTCGCGCAACACCGGAACCCCGACTTGTTGCAACAGCGCAGTTGCGAGCTTTGCCGCCAGCAACTGAAGCGGAAAGGTGACATGCTGAATGATCAGCTTCGGGATCGGAATCATCAAAATCAGAAATGCCCACGGAAACAAAACCGCGCGAAAGAACGTCCATCCCTGAAACACAATGACCAGGCCCGCCAGCAAAATCAGCAACGACACCCGGGATAAGAAATTCTCCGCACCCAGAACCCCCAGAATCAGCACAACCAGGCCCATAACCACCAGCGGTAGACCAGCCCAGGAAGGCGCCGACGGGATCGCTTTCAGTTTCTGACGATCCTGCCAGAGAACAAACAACGCAAACAGCGGGACGAAAACTCCGTGCTGGAAGTTTGGATCGCTGTTCGGCCCGACCCACTGCAGGAAGAGGCGGCCCAGAATTGAGGCGTAAAGCCAAGCCATCAGCAGCAGCACCACGACCACTTGCCATCGAGGCACGATGAACCACGGACGACCCTCCATCTTCCGGATCGGCGGAGGTACGTCTACTAATAAGTGACTCATATAACTTGTTTGAGTCTGAGAATATGCGAAAAACCGCTCTCCGCGCAAAATAAAACCAGCGTTTCGCACGGGCACTTCAGGCCAACAGTAGAAGTAACCCAACCAGCGACGGGGGGCCCGAAAAATGGAAAATTGTTTCCCATTCCACCCAATTCTTTCGTCGAGCGGCTTCGTCCCTTTGTATCGCAACCTATGCCCGTGCTTGCAGGGACTTAGGGCTTTATTCCCCGATCGAGGGGAAGAAGTGCCGAAGAGGTTACCTTAGATGTGGGTAACAAATTTCCCATTTGTCCGCAATGTGGTAACGTAGAAACCATGTCGCTTTCTGAGTATCAGACGCAAATGATTGATAAATAAGCGATCTATTGTTATGGCGGCTCGCACCCATTCTGGCCCGATTGGCAGCGAGTGTGCTCTAGACCAAGTAGGTTAGTCCAAGAGTCCCTCCCTCTACTGTCTTGGGTGCGAAGTTTTAAAGCGGAATCATATGGGTCTCGACAGAACCGAATTCCTGGCAACTGCGGAAGCGCCGCAGAACGGTGGCGCTCGCATTTGGCTGGAGAGCGTTAGTGCCGGCATGCGCACCGTCGAAGCGGTGATCCGGGAGTTGTCGCAGAATGACCTACCCGTCCTGGTAGTGGCTGAGCACGGATCCGGCAAGGCAGCGGCCGCCGCGCGCATCCACACTCTTTCCAGCCGCGCGGCCGGGCCGTTTCAGGTCTTTCAGGGCCGCGAAGCCAGTGAAGAGATTCTGACGGCTCGCGACGGTCAAGGCGGAACTGTCTATCTTCAGGAAGTCGGCGATCTGACGGGCGCCGCCCAGAAAGAACTGGTTCGCCAGATCGGCCTTAACGGCGATGGCGAAGCCCAGCGCCGTGTGCCTCGCTTCATCTGCGGAACCTCGCGCGAATTGGAGCCCGAAGTCAAAGCCGGCAAGTTCCGTGAGGACCTTTACTACGGGGTCAGCGGAGTTTGTTTGCGGTTGCCTCCTTTGCGTCAGCGGAAGGAAGATATTCCCCTTCTTCGCGACTGGTTTCTCTCCGCCGCCGCCCGCGATTTTTGCCGGCCCGTGCCCGTGCTCAGTCCCGAGACTCAGAACTTCTTTCTGGAATACAGCTGGCCGGGAAACATTCGCGAACTGAAAGACGCGGCTCGAGCCATTGTCGCGCTCGGCGATGAAACGCTGGCCATGGGTGGATTGCGCTCTCTGTTGCGGCGCGTCGATCGCAGCGGCAGCAGCGAGAAGATTTCTTTAAAGGATGCGGCGCGTGCAGCCTCCCGCGAAGCCGAGCGGGAAATCATCCTCCAGGTGCTGGCTCGCACTCGCTGGAACCGCCGCCGGGCCGCCCAGGAGTTGCAGATCAGCTATAAGGCACTTCTCTACAAACTGAAGCAGATCGGATACGAAGAGTACGGGGCCTGATCGCAAGCGCTCAGGTTTTGGCAGCAGTAAGAAGTTTAGAGGAGAAGATATGAAATCAGCATCGAAAACGGTGGTTGCGACGCTAATCCTGATCAGCAGCATCGCGTTGGCACAGGAGGCGCATGCCAATTCCTCGGCCGGGCCAACACCCGACAAGACAGCCAATACGGCTCCCGTCAGCCAGGGTGGACCCGATTACATTATCGGCCCCGAGGATGTGCTCCACGTTGCAGTATGGAAAGAAGCCGACCTCACTACCACCTTGCCGGTCCGTCCCGATGGCAAGATTTCTCTCCCGTTACTCAACGACGTGCAGGCCGCGGGCCTGACGCCCCGGCAGTTGGGCGAGGCACTGACGGAGAAACTGAAGAAATATATCGCCGATCCGCGTGTCACCGTGGAAGTGAATACCATCAACAGCAAGCGGATTTATCTGACCGGCGAGGTCTTGCATGCCGGAGCAACACCCATGTTACCCAACATGACCGTTCTCCAGGCATTGGCCAGCGCCGGAATCAGTCAGTTTGCCAACATCAAACGCATCTACGTCCTGCGCACCTCGAACGGCAAACAGGAAAAACTGCCGGTGAACTATCGCAACCTGCTGAAGGGTGAACAGATCGAACAGAATTATGTATTGCAGCCGGGGGACACAATTGTCGTCCCGTAACGGCGTAAAGGGATGGACCGGTCCCGTGAGGACTTACGCGTGAAAAGCATGGCAAGATTGCGAACAATCCGATTGGCGCTGGTTTTCGGCATGAGCATCGGTGCGGCTGCCCAGACCAGCTCCCAGTCTCAGTCAGACACCGCTCCGGCGCCGGCCTTCGGCCAGAACGCGCCCGTGTTGAATCCGGAGAACCCGCCGGTGACTGGCCTCGACGAGCCTGGCCTCGAACTGAAAACCGCGACTCGTAGCTTCGTTTCCCCTGCCTTGCAGGTCAGCGAATCGGCCGACACCAATGCGGGCAATCAAGTCGGCGGGTCCGGTCTGGAATCTGTCACCCGCGTTCTTGGAGCTCTCGATCTCCAGCAATTTTGGCCCAAGAGCGACCTCTTCCTCGAGTATCTCGGCGGCGGAGCGTTTTACGGCGGTCCTTTTAGCGTGCAGCAAGTGCAGGCCGCCGGCCTTGAAGCAGTCACGCGCTGGCGGACTGGCCAGGTGACGTTGCGCGATGGCTTCAGCTATCTGCCCGACGGTTCCTTCGCGATCGGCACCTATGGTGGCGTACCGGGTCTTGGTCTGGCTACCGGGGGCCTCGGCACCGGTGGGCAAGGCGGCGGTTTGCCCGGCACCAACAATTTCGGCAGCGGCCAACTCGGTTCGATTGCCGACATTCCCCGGCTCGCGAACACCGCGATTCTTGATGCGGTGCAGGCTCTGAATAACGTCTCCGCCATCACCTTGGCCGGCGGCTTCAGCAACGCTCATTTCTACGATCCGACGAATACTCTTATCAACAGCGACCAGATTACCGTCGA
>Ga0302324_100028508_pt1 | contig 10611 bp, 9 predicted proteins | sample Palsa_T0_1_FD_201949 | JGI IMG/M metagenome (GOLD analysis project Ga0302324, IMG submission 201949) | Peat permafrost microbial communities from Stordalen Mire near Abisko, Sweden - Palsa_T0_1 | ecosystem: Environmental > Terrestrial > Soil > Palsa > Peat permafrost | place: Sweden: Abisko... | reverse complement strand
GCACGAGTTTGCCGAGGCTGCCCTTTCCTTCATTCACGCCGTCGAGGAGGGAGTTGCCCTTGTCCATCAGGCTCTTGGCGCTGTCATAGACAGCCGGATCGTACACTAATTTGCCCACCGTCCCTTTCTGCTGCTCCACGGCGCCAAGCAAGTTGTTCACGTGATCCACGGCCATGCCCGTCTTCTGATATAGCTCATCGGAGGAGACCAGCTTGCCCATTGTTCCCTGCCCGCTTTGAATCGATGCGACCACCGCATCGAGTTTTGCGGCGGTCGAATCCAGATGATTGTAGAGGGAGGGATCGTTCATCAGCTTTCCGAGCGTTCCACGGCCCGTGTGGACGTCTCCGACAATGCCACGCAAATCATCCGAGAGAGCGCCGAGATTCTGCATCAACTCCGCACCGCGCTCCACCATCTGCTTCATCGCCGCCTCTTCCTTGCCAGGCACGATGCCGTTGGGCGGGATAACCGCCCCGACTAGGCCGCGGGAGATTGTAACGTAACGGTTGCCGAGGAGCCCTTCGGTAATCAGACTGGCGGTCGAGTCGGCGCGGATATCGTTCTGGTATCTCTTGTCGATCCGCAGAACCAGCGTGATGTTATGGTCTGGGTCCTGGGGCCGTGGCGTGAGTCCAATGGATTGCACGTTGCCAATGGCAACTCCGTCCAAACGCACTGGGGCGCCCGTCTCGAGCCCCTCAACTTCGGGCAAGTAGGTGATCAGGCGATATTTCGGACCGAGTATTCCAGCGCCCGTCACATAAAAAACCGCGACTGCCAGAATTGCGAGACCGGCAAGCACGAAAAGCCCGACTCGCAGTTCCGCCCACGTTAATTCCTTGCGTTGCGCCATCGACCGCCTCCTCAGTAATTCTGATTCCGGTCATTCCGCCGATTGAAGAAAATTTTTGACGTATTCATCCGATGAGTGAAGCAAGGACATCACCTCGCCATCAAAATAGACCTGGCCATCTCGCAGGATCAGCACGTTCGTGGGTGTGGACTGTTCCGGACGAGCACTATTCGCCGGCGGGTCTCCGTTTTCTTGAACCCGTACGAGCTGTCCCATCGCTCGGTCGAGACGAAAACTCGCGAGTCCAAAAGCGTCTTGCACGCGGTGGGTAGCAAGCAAAGAAGTGACGCCCTGCAAATCCCTTCCGCGGAGCACCAGTGTGATGATCGTCTGCGAGGTTACAGGATCAAGTCCGGCGGTTGGCGAATCGTAGAAAACAACGGGCGGCTGATCGACAAGAGCTCGCGCAATGGACACACGGCGGCGCATTCCGCCGGAAAGCTCCGCAGGATAGGAGTCGATGGCAGCTTCCATCTCCACGAAACGCAGAACCTCCCGAACTCGCGCTTCGATTTGATCGTCTGAAACATTTTTTTCTTCCTGGAGCCGAAAGGCTACGTTCTCCTTGACGGTAAGTGAATCGAAGAGGGCGCCTTCCTGAAACACGAAACCGAGGTGCCGCCGGAAATCCAGCAGCTCCTTTTCGGACATATCGCCAAGATCGTGACCCATCACCCATATGCGCCCGGAATCCGGCCGCGTCAGACCGGCGGCCAGTTTCATGATGAGTGTCTTTCCCGAGCCGCTTTCGCCGAGAAGGATTTTGGTTTCGCCGGGCCAGACTTCGAAGGAAACACCCTGCAGCACATCGCCTTCGTCAAAACCGATCCGCACATCCTTGAAAGCAATGAGGGGTTCGCCCGGGACGGTGGCGGCTCTTTCCTGTTCAGGCGCCGGGCGCGCAAGGCGCGTCATAAGAATATTATAGAGGTTTTCATGAGGGATTCGGAGGAGCTTTGGTTATTTGTCGCGGTAGAAAAAGCCGGGGCCATCATGAGGTCTTGCCAAAAACGAACAAAAGAAATTTCGCCAAGAAAAAATCGACAACCAGCACAAACACCGATGAAATCACCACGGCGGAGGTGGTGGCCCGGCCCACTCCTTGCGTGCCGCCCTTAACGCGAAGACCTTGAAAGCAACCAACCGTGGAAATAATAAAACCAAAGATTACCGGCTTGGAAATACCCTGCACCAGGTCTCCGAACTCGAGAGCGTCAATCGCACGCGTCCAAAATTGAACCGCTCCCAAACGTAAAGTGAAATACGCCACGAGGAAGCCGCCGACCAGGCCCACAAAATCGGCAACGGCGACGAGCAACGGTAGCATCGTCACCATCGCGACGACGCGGGGCGTGACGAGCTTTCTGATTGGATCCGTCCCCAAGGCGCGCATCGCATCCACTTGTTCGGTCACAATCATGGAACCCAATTCGGAAGCAATGCCCGACGCATTGCGCCCCGCCACTAAGAGCGCCGTGATGGCTGGTCCGAGCTCGCGTACCAAGGCTAGAGAAACCGCGTCTCCAGTGAGCGCGGTCTCGCCGAAGCGCTGGAATTGAGCGGAAGTCTGGAGGACCATCACGCCGCCAATAAAAAACGAGGTAATCACCACGATGGGCAGCGATCCCACACCGATGGAATCCATTTGCTCAAGCGTATCGGCCCAATACTGCGGAGGCGTAAACAGGTTTGCGAGGGACTGCAGCGCCAGCAATGAATAGTCCTGCACGGCAAAGACCCGCCGCTTGACTGTTTCACCGATTATGGATGGGACCGATGGGGCTTCGATAACTTCGGGCATTTGTCGGACCGGTTGCCAACCACAACCGGCTTGTCCGAGCGTAACGTCCGAGTTGCGGTGCGTCAAGCCATCATCACTCTACCGGCCAGTTATCTTTAAGATCTTCATCATGTTATGCCCGATAGAAGAGGGAGCTGTATGGGCTCGCGAGCTGCCGCCAAAGAGTGCCTCTCGCATCTGTTTCTTGAGAAGAGGCCTTCGAAACCGCAGAGATTCCTTACGGAATCCCGGGCCAATCCCTATTTGTCTGCATCATCGGGAAGTCGCTGCCTTTACGCCCAACCAAGCCTCCGGTAGAATGTTTGGTTTGTCTGATGAACTGAGGCCGAACTGAGCATGCTGCGATTTGTCACAGCTGGAGAGTCACATGGCCAAGCCCTTATCACATGGATTTCCGGGCTGCCCGCAGGCGTTCCTGTGGATATGGAATTCGTTAATCGCGAACTTCACCGGCGACAACTTGGTTTCGGGCGCGGCGGCCGCCAGCGAATCGAAAAGGACCGAGCGGATTTCCTGGCAGGTGTTCGCCACGGCAAGACGATCGGAGCGCCGATCGCTTTGCGCATCGACAATCGCGACTGGAAAAATTGGGAGAAAGCTCTCCCCGTCGAAGATAGTGAAGGCGCCGAGGACGCGCACCGTCGCCTCACCGCTCCGCGGCCCGGCCACGCCGATCTGCCTGGCTCTCAAAAATTCAACTTTCACGACGCCCGCTATATTCTGGAACGCGCTTCCGCCAGGGAAACAGCGGCGCGAGTGGCGGCGGGGGCGCTAGCCAAGTCCCTTCTCCGCGAGTTCGGTATTGAAGTGCTCAGCCATTCGATCGCGGTGGGCCACGTGCGTCTCGAACGTTCAGCTTCCTGGGAGGAAATCGTTGCGGTCTGCGAGAACCTCGAATCGCCTTTGCGCTGCGTTGATCCGGATACTGAGGCACGTATGAAGGCTGAGGTCGACCACGTGCTCCGCGCCGGAGACTCGGTCGGCGGCATCTTCGAGGTTATTGCCCGCGGCATTCCGCCAGGGCTTGGCACTCACGTGCAATGGGACGAAAAGCTGGATGCCAAGATCGCTCGCGCGGTGATGTCGATTCAAGCCGTGAAGGGCGTCGAACTTGGAACCGGCGTCACCAACGCAGTAAGCTATGGCTCGGAAGTCCAGGACGAAATCCGCTACGATGAAAATCGCAAAAGGTTCGATCGCTCGTCGAATCGCGCCGGAGGTCTCGAAGGCGGGATCACAAACGGTCAGCATATCGTGGTGCGCGGCTACCTGAAGCCTATTTCCACGCTTCGGCGAGCCCTTTTGACCGCGGATATGAACACCAAAGAATCCGTGAAAGCGGCGTACGAGCGCTCAGACGTCTGCGTCGTGCCCGCGGCCGGGGTAGTGGGCGAAGCGATGGTCGCGTTCGAGTTGGCCGGCGCCTTTCTCGAGAAGTTCGGGGGCGACTCGCTCGGAGAAACCAGGCGAAATTTTGACGGGTACCAAAAGCAACTAGACGATTTCTAAAGACAGGCCACCAGGAAACAAATACGACCAGGAAACAAACTCGAAATGATCCATCCGATCGTTAAATTCGGTGACCCGGTGCTTGAAAGCCCGGCGAAAACAATCGAAAAATTCGACGATGAACTGCAAGCGCTTATCGCCGACATGTTTGAGTCCATGTACGCCGCGCAGGGCGTGGGACTAGCTGCTCCGCAGATTGGCATCGGCTTGCGTCTCGCGGTAATCGACGTCACCCTCGGGAAAAATCCCGAAGGCAAAATCGTCTGCGCCAATCCGGAAATCGTTCATGCCGAAGGAGAGCAGCGCGAAGAGGAAGGCTGCCTTTCCCTTCCTGGCTTTCGCGGGCACGTCGCGCGGCCGCAGTACGTCACCATTCGGGCTCTTGACGCCACCGGCAAGGAATTCGAAATTCGCGGCGAAGGCCTTCTCGCCCGGGCTTTCTGCCATGAGATCGACCATCTCAAGGGCGTTCTTTTCCTCTCCCATCTCAGCATGCTCAGGCGCGACATGATCAAGCGAAAGATCCGCAAAATGAAAAAAGCGGGCGACTGGTAACGACCGATGCCGCTGAAAATCGTTTTCTGCGGCACCCCGGCTTTTGCCGTACCCACCCTGTTGCACCTGATTGCTCAATCGGACTTTGAAGTTGCGGGAGTCGTCACGCAACCGGACCGGCCCAAAGGACGCGGGGGCGAAATTTCCATGCCGGCTGTGAAAAGCGCCGCGATCGAAGCCGGTATCTCCGTTTATCAGCCGGAAAAGATCAAGACAGAGGAGGGTCTCCATTACTTCGAGCGCGTTGCGCCGGACGTCGTGGTAATCATCGCCTATGGGCAAATCATCTCGGCCCGGCTGATTGCCGTTCCGCGTCTCGGCTGGATTAATCTTCACGGCTCTCTGCTTCCGAAATATCGAGGCGCCGCTCCTGTGAATTGGGCCATTGTAAACGGCGAGGCGGAAACAGGCCTCACCACGATGCAAATTGACCCAGGGCTTGATACCGGTCCGATGCTTTTGAAATATAAAACGACAATTGGCCCCGTTGAAGCCGCGCCCGAGCTGATGGCACGGCTCGCCGAAGCGGGCGGGCCATTGATGAGTGAAACGCTTCGCCAATTTGCGAACGGCAAAATCTCCCCAGTTCCGCAAGACGACTCGCAGAAATCGTTTGCCCCGATCTTGAAGAAAGAAGACGGGCGAATCGATTGGTCTCTCACCGCTCAGCAAATTTATAATCGCATTCGCGGGCTCCAGCCTTGGCCAGGGGCGTTCACTACGTTTCGCGGAAAGACATGCCACATCTGGGGAAAGCCTTCGACGCAGGTTCCCCCGACCGAAGCGCCCGGCACACTATTCCTGCAAGGTACGGAGATGCTTGTTGCCTGCGGACATAGCACCGCGCTACAAATCGAATCTTTGCAACTCGAGGGACGCAGACGCGTCACTGCGCGGGAATTTGCAAACGGCGCTCGCCTCGGTCCCGCCGAAAAACTTGGTGATTAGCCCCGCGCGAAAAATCGCCTTTGACGTGCTCCGGCTGGTTGAGGAGGAAGATGCCTATGCCAGCGATGTCTTGCACGCACAGCTAGCGAGTCACGTCAAAACCGAAGACGCGGCGCTCGCGACCGAACTGGCGATGGGCGTCCTTCGCTGGCGCGGCTTCCTCGACTTCTTGCTCCAGCGATCGCTAAAACAATCTATCGCTCGACTCGACTTGCCTGTCACTCTCGCGCTGCGGATGGGTGCGTACCAACTGCGATTCCTGCACCGAATTCCGGCTCGCGCGGCCGTTAACGAATCCGTGGAGCTGGTCAAGCGCTCTCGAAAGTCTTCGGCTACGACACTCGTCAACGCCGTGCTGCGGCGTATTTCCTCCGAGACTCCTATTCCCGCCGATCAGCTTGTCCCCGCAAATTTGCCCGAATTGGAGCGGCTGAGCGTCCTGCAATCTCATCCGAAGTGGATGATCGAACGCTGGATCGCCAAATTTGGCATGGAAACGACGGTCGCCCTCCTCCAAGGGAACAATGCAGCACCCCGGCTGTCAGTCGCCATCCACAAGGCGGAAGAGCGCGCCGAAATCCTGAGCGAACTAACGACAGCCGGAATGAGCGTCGAAGACGGCGCGCTCCTCAACACTGCGATCACTGTCAGCCGCGGAAGCCCAGCCAGGACCGAAGCATTTCGCACGGGTAAAATTTCGATTCAAGATGAAGCGTCTCAAGCCATACCGCTTCTTTTGGATGTTCACGCCGGTGACCGCGTGCTCGATTTATGCGCCGCTCCGGGTGGTAAGACCACACAACTGGCGCGGCGAGCAGCGACCAGCGAAGGCTGCATTGTCGCGGCAGACCTGCACGGCCATCGGCTGCGCGCGATGCGCGCTCAGTTCGAGCGCCTGAAATTGCCGGATGTCCGGTTGGTTCAGCTCGACGCAATGCGCCCGCTGCCGTTCGCACAGAATTTTGATCGGATTCTAGTCGACGCACCCTGCTCTGGCACGGGCACCCTGGCGCGGCATCCCGAAATTCGCTGGCGCCTGCGTCCTGAGCAACTCAGAGAATTTCATCAGCTCCAGGTTGAAATTCTGTGCAATGCTGCAGCTCATTTGGCGCCTGGCGGAGCGCTTGTTTATTCCACGTGTTCTCTCGAGTCCGAAGAAAATGAAGAGGTGATAGATGAAGCATTGCGAAGAGTCTCTGGACTTCGTCTCGCCGCGAAGCCTGAAATTGGCCGAGCATTGCAGCAGCACTTAACCTCCAACGCCCAACTTTCAGCCCTGCTGGATAGCGTCGGACAATTCAGAACCATGCCGGGGAGGCAGCGCACGGACGGCTTCTTCGCGGCGGTGATGGTCCGGGAACAAGAATAGAACCCGCTTCGCTCGTGTTCACCGTGGCCCTGTTCGGGCCCGCTCGGCAACAAATCGTTAAACGGTCGTGGTAATCTCCTCTTTAACGGGACCCCAAATGCCTTTTAGGGAAAAAGTTAACTGGGTGCTGCGAATGGCGCTGATGCTTTTCATACTGGCGTCTGTCGCGTTTCTGAGTGCGCTCACCGCCATGCGCTATGCAGTGCAGGGACGAGAGGTTGTGCTGCCCGATATCACGGGGAAGCACACCGGTGACGCCGAGGGCATTTTGCAGGCCCGGGGCCTCGGAATGAAGGTGGAGGATAGGATCTACAACGCCTTGCCCGTCGACGAAATCGTGCGCCAAAGCCCTCCGCCGAACTCGACGGTCAAGACTGGTCAGCTAGCGCACGTGGTCCTCAGCTTGGGTCCGCGAAAGGAAACCATCCCCGAACTTGAAGATCGAAGCGTTCGCGCGGCGCGCATCGAATTATTGCAAAGCGGGATGCAGGTGGGTGAAATCTCGAGCGCATACTTGCCCGGCACTCAGGAAGATACCGTTATGCAGCAGGACCCTGCCAACGGCACGACGGAGCTGACCAGCCCCCACGTAAATCTTCTCGTATCATTGGGATCGCGGCCAAGCGCGTATGTGATGCCCGATCTCATCGGTCTGCCCATGAATGAGGCTATAGCGAAATTGAATGGCGCGGGCCTCAAAATCGCGAAAATCGCGACCGTCTCCACACCGGGTGCCGTGAGCAACGTTGTGGTCTCCCAAACGCCGCCGCGAGGGCACCTCGTGGATGAAAGCGCTGCGATCAGCTTGCAAGTTGCTGACTAAGCTGCGCTCCATCCCTCTGGCGATCCCCGACAGATAGGCGAAAGCCATATGCTAGAATCGGAGCCTCCATGACTCATGCACGAATCGAGATCGCGCCCTCGATCCTGGCTTCGAATTTTGCCAAGCTAGGCGAGGAGGTGCGGTCCGTAGAGGAAGGCGGAGCGGACGTTATTCACGTGGACGTGATGGATGGGCATTTTGTGCCCAACATCTCGATTGGCATCCCGGTTGTGGAGTGCCTCCGCAAGGCAACCCAGCTACCCCTCGACGTGCATCTGATGATCGAATATCCGGAGGAGTATATTGACGACTTCGTCCGGGCGGGTGCAAACCGCGTCCTGGTGCATCAGGAAGCCACCGTACATCTGGACCGTGCGTTGGCAATGATACGAGAAGCCGGCGCCGAAGCCGGCGTCGTCATCAATCCGGCCACTCCGGTCGTGATGTTGACGGACGTGCTGGAAAAATTGGATACGGTGCTCGTGATGTCGGTAAATCCCGGTTTTGGGGGCCAGAAGTTTATTTCCGGGGCGTTCGACAAAATTCGGCACCTGAGCCAGTGGCGCTCGCGCTATAATGCGTCCTTCCGAATTGAGGTAGACGGGGGAGTCGATCTGGGAAACATAGCTGAGTTGGCACAGGCTGGGGCAAACACCTTCGTGGCGGGAACTTCGATCTTTCATACGCCCAATCCTGTGGAAGCGACGCGCCAGCTGCGGCGGCTCGCGAATGATGCCGTCAGTCAGAAGGTTTGACACGGATCTTCGACACGAATCATTGATAGGGGTCTCTTGGGATCAATTAATACGGGTAATCGACACGGATAAATGCCTAAATTCCTTGTGAACCGCCGCACGTTAAAAATTGGCGCATTGAATCTTTTTGCCATCGCCGTACTTTCTTCCGTAGCTTTCGCGCAGGCCCCGTCAAGCGCCCCTGCTCCAGTCGTCAAAGCCTCTAACCGGTCTTCCGGCAAGACCGCAAACACCAAACCAACGGACAAAAAAACAGCGGCCGCGCAGCCGTCTGCAGAACCCGACAAGGTTCTTTACGACCGGGCAATGGTTGATCTGAAGAAGGGGCATTTCACGGAGGGACGGCTCGCGCTTCAAACCCTGATCAACACCTATCCGGACAGTGAATATCTCGCCAAGGCGAAACTCGGTGTGGCCGATTCCTACTTCAAGGAAGGCGGCACGTCAAACACCACGGAAGCTATTCAGGAATATAAGGATTTCATCACCTTTTTTCCGTTCCTTGACGAAGCAGCCTACGCACAAATGCAGGTGGGCATGGCCCACTTCAAGATGATGGAGAAGGCCGACCGGGATCGGACCGAAGCCGAGAGCTCCGAAGACGAGTTTCAGACGTTTCTCCTCAAATATCCTCAGAGCCCGCTCGTACCCAAGGCGGAGCAGAGGCTGCGTGAAGTGCAGGAGATTCTTGCCGACAATCAGTACCGCGTTGCGCGATTCTACTACTTGAAAATGGACTACAGCGCATCCGCAGCGCGCCTGATAGAGCTCAGCCAGCGGTATCCGCTCTACAGCCAAAGCGGCGACACTCTCTGGATGTTGGGCGATATCTATACGCGGGCGAAGCAATTATCCAAGAATGAAGACGACAAGAATCATTGGACCGACCTGGCAACCCAGTGCTTCCAGCGAATCGTTAAGGACTATCCCCTCTCCAAAGCCGCTCCGGATGCCAAAGCTCGCTTGGTGACGATGGGAATGCCGGTTCCCGCCCCCGATCCGAACGCTGTCGCAGATATGCAAAAACAGCAGTTGTATCAGAAGCAGCACACGGGGCACACGTTTGTGCGTTTACCGATGTTGATGATGAAGTCGTCCCCTAACGTTGCGATGGCGGCGCGTTCTGGTCAGCCGAACCTGAACCCGCCCGACGACGAGGTCTCTGCAACAGATGTTTTGAAGCAAGGCGCGAATGGTCCGTCGTTCAATCTGGCAATGCGTCCGGGAAGCCAGGATATAAACGCGCAGCAGGATGAGGGCCAGGGCGCGCCGGTGGAGGCGGTCTCGGCTCAAGGCGAATCTTCGGGCGGCCCCGGTAACAACCTGGGCGTTCAAATTATCGACGCTCCAGGGTCTAACGGAAATGCGACGCCCCCCGAGGCTTCCTCTTCGGCTCCTTCGGCCTCGGAGCCATCCCCAAGTAGCTCGGAGCCATCCCCAAGTAATTTGTCTGCGGCCACGCCACTGACGTTGGAAGCAACTCCGGCGACCCAAGCAGGCACTCCCGCGGGTCAGACCGGCACTGCGGCGACGGAATCGGGAAGCAACACGCCTGCACCGGCAGAGGCCACAGCAGATACTTCGAAGGCTGATCCCAAGACAGAATCTTCCAGCAAGAAAAAGAAGGGAATAAAGAAGATAGTTCCCTTCTGATCCACTGTTTACCGCCTGCTAACAACTGTAGCACTAGAGTACCATCTGTCCGTTGACGGTGTCTTTTCAGGATGCTTATCTAGGGAAATACCGGAAGGCCGGCGCGATCTGTAATGTCGAATCGCGCCACGAGGGATTGAAAGTGCCAAGAATTCTCGTTGCGGACGATAACACAAACATTCAAAAGATGGTTGCGCTCGCGTTTCAAGACCGCGGAATCGACGTGACTGCCGTGGGCAACGGTGAGGCTGCCGTTCGGCGGATTCCCGATCTGAATCCCGATCTCGTCCTAGCTGATATTTTCATGCCGGTTCGCAATGGCTACGAACTGTGCGAATGGAT